>WNGK01005644.1_pt1 | contig 13229 bp, 14 predicted proteins | sample 5400601 | NCBI WGS metagenome assembly WNGK01 (sample SAMN13153376, study PRJNA577476) | soil metagenome | isolation source: 60 cm soil or saprolite under Garry oak tree replicate 1 | place: USA:California | collected 2016-06-15 | reverse complement strand
ATCGTGTTCCAATTGCGAGTCGTCGCTGCGACTCCAAATTTTTTCTCGATCTTGCCAAGATAGCTGATCGCCTTCATCTGCCGACGATACAGACCGAGAACGAATCGGTCTTGGATCGCAATGATCTTCAGCAACCAGTCCTTATCCGAGGGAAGGCTGAGAGGAAGAACAGGCCGCGCAGGAAGTCGTTTCGCTAATACGTTCACAAACCGGGTGATGTTGGGGTCAGACGGTTGTCGTGAGAATGGATCCTTCGCCGCAAGTTTGATGATGTCGCGCGCGGGACAAATCATGATCTCGCATTTGAACGGCAGCTTTTTTGCAATCGCGGAGCGCAGCGTCGATTCAGCCACATCTTCGCGCACCACGAACGTGCCGACCGCGCCGACGTTAACGAGACCGAATTTGGCCAACTGCTTTGCGATCAATGCCGGTTGGCATCGATTTGTTCCGCCGACGTTCACCGCACGAAGAAATACGACCCAGCGCATGCGAATCATTTATTATAGGAGCACGAAGCACGGAGCAATAAGCGAACACACTAAAGGAACTTGAGTGTTGATGGTTGAGAATTGAGAGATCTGAATGTTTCTCGCTTCTCTCGTTGTTGCCCTGCGATCGATCTCTCGCATGGTGTTGGTGGTCTCTATAACGCTCCCATCATTTCAACTACTGGCTCAATCCCCAGGAAAGGAACACTCCATGGAACATCCGACTTTTATCGCACGACACAGATAGATGGGTTCTCGATCTTTTACAGAGAGGCCGGGCCAAAGGATGCGCCAACGATTCTCCTGTTGCATGGACTTCCGTCTTCGTCTCGAATGTTCGAGCCGCTCTTCGCCCGGCTTTCCGATCGCTATCACTTGTCGCGCCCGATTATCCTGGCTTCGGACACAGTGATTAGCCTGACCCGAAAAAATTTGCGTACACGTTCGATCGCATCGCCGAAATCATGAATCACTTCTCCGAAACGCTCAGGCTCTCGCGTTTCACTCTTTACATGCAGGATTACGGCGGCCCTGTTGGTTTTCGCATGGCACTGGCGCACCCCGAGCGTGTAGAAGCTCTCATTGTTCAAGACGCTGTGGCGCATAACGAAGGCCTCGGCGCAAATTGGAAAACGCGGCGCGCCTTTTGGGCCGATCGCGCTGCGAACGAAAACGCGCTTCGCACAAATCTGCTATCGCTGCAAACAACGCGGACACGCCATGTGGGGAACGCGATCCGAACGTGGAACGCTATGATCCTGATCTCTGGACAGATGAATTTGCCTTTCTGAGTCAGCCAGCTCAGGCGCAGATTCAAAGCGATCTGTTCTACGATTACCGAACTAATGTAGACGCGTATCCAAAGTGGCAGGCATGGATGCGCGAAAAGCAGCCGCGCCTGCTGGTGATTTGGGGGAAGTATGACCTCTCGTTCGATTCGGTTGAGCCCGAAAGGTACCGCAAGGACATCCCGAACGCTCAAGTTCATGTCCTCGACGCCGGTCATTTTGCATTGGACACAGCGGCAGACGAGATCGCCGCATTAGTACGAGATTTTGTCGGCTCGTCACATTGAGAGTTGCCGTATTCTAAAAGGAAAAGAGGTTTGATATGCGATCTGACATTGTTCCGGGGGCTGTGTTCCCCGACTACGAGCTTCCCGACCACGCTACAAAGCGACGGAAGCTCTCCGAGCTGCTGACTGACTACTTCCCTTCGGGATTTACGGGAGCGGACATGCCGCCGATGATTTGCCAATTGTCGTGCGTGCGAATCCACGTGTGCGTGATTCGAAATGCGTCGGTCCTTACTTCGGCTCCTTCGTTATTGGCCCAGGTAGCCTTGATACGATAATGGTCGATCGCGACGTCGCCGGTTACATGAATGGCGAGCTGCTCGATCGAGTAGGACCGCAACTTCACTCCTTTCGATGTGTTGCTCGTGATCCAATCGGTAATGTGATCTTTCCGGAGGGGTGCTGAGCTGACAAATGGCCAGCCAAGGAAATCCTCGTGCCATAAGGCGCGATACTTCTCCAGGTCATTGGTTTTGACGTATTCCCAGTACGCTTTCTCCAGATTCCAGACTTGCGCTTCTTCTTTCGCTGAATCTTGTGCAAAAGCAGCCGTCGCGAGCACGAGCAGAAATGGAATGGGCTTTAACATCCCGCGAGCATATTACTGAAGGCCTGATGGAGAGAAAATATTCTTCTCTTGGGGTGCAATAATGGCGGACAATCACGGCTTCACATTGAACGCCGACAATTTTGTCAATCACCTCATTCGGACGCGCTGGATTTCCTTGCTCGTCGTCGCGCTTTTCTTTTTGAGCGGACAGTGGGCAAACGCAGATCCGGTAGGAGACTTTTTCAAGAAAGTTGGCCAGTCAGTTTCCAAGGCTTTCCAGCCTCAACCCCAGCCAGCGCATCCTCAGACCGAGAAGACGCGGGTCTCCCGGCGACCGACTTCTCGAGAATCAAATGCTGTCCAGACGGCCGCGACTCCGAGTGCCATCCGGGAGCCATCAAAACCTATCAAAGAAGAGAGGTTTGCTCCCACTGTGCTGCCAGCTTCAGCTGCCCCGACGGAAAAAGCAAAAGGAGATTTGCCATATGGAATTCCGGTCCCAGGCCGCAAAGGCATGGTCATAAGTCCTTATTTGCCGGAGGGGAATTACATCGATGTCAGCGCTTTCGGCCCCGGTGCCGCAGTCAAAGATCCATACACAGGAAAGATTTTCCTGGTGCCGTAAACGCATAATCAGGGAGGCACGAAATCGTGGGTAGGGCGACCACTCCTGTGGGCGCCGCTTCTTTCGGCGTGCAGAGACTGCCCTCCCTACCAAAATCCTTCTTATTTGGTTATTGCGTTGCGTTGACGCCTGTTATTTTCCGCAGTTTGTATGGTTCGGTGCGAGTCGATTTGCCGTTGTTGAAGCGCGGCATGTTCTCGATCTGCAATGCTGTGACATACAAATCGCCGTTCGATCCCCAGCCTAGCGTGTCCGGCCAGAGCAAGCGTTTATCGGTGATGACTGGCTCGATCTTTTTCGATGCTGCGTTCCAGCGCACGACGCCGTTGTGTTCGAGGTCTGTCAGATAAACGCTTCCGTCCGGTGCCTCGAGCATTCCGTCGGGCGCGGGCGTTTGCGCTAGCGGCAAAAGAAAGATTGGGCCGATTGTGCTGGCACTCTGTTGCTGAGGACAATAAAATGTCACTGTTCTAAGAGGAGTATACATGGCCAAGAGCACGGAGCGGACATCCTTCACGAAAGATGTTCAAGGTCGCTATCTCTGTAACGATCTCACCGAGGTCAACGCGTGGAAAAATAGCGGCGGTCGCCCATTTGATGTGTTGGTGATTGGGGGCGGAACCTTTGGCGCTGCCATCGCCGAGCACATCTGGTTTCGTCAGAAGAAAACCGGCGGCGGGCTGCGAACGCTGGTCATTGAAGCGGGATTGTTCACGATCCCAGAACATGTGCAGAACACCGGCATTCAAGGGCTCACCGATCCTTTTACGCCATTTAACTTGAACGAGAACGCCCCGCAGCCGGAGCCTCCTCGCAATGAAGTATGGGGCATCCCATGGAAATCTTCGATTCCTTTCAAGGGTCTTGCCTACACCATCGGCGGGCGCTCTGTTTACTGGGGCGGATGGTCGCCGCAATTGCTCGATGAAGAGGTAACCACTTGGCCCGCGCAAACGGTGGCCGATCTCAAGACGCGGTATTTCGGCGAAAGCACGCGTCAGATCGGCGTCGATGAGACCAACGACTTTATTTTCGGCGAACTGCACACCGCGCTGCGTCAAAGGCTTTTTGATAATCTCGGCGCCGTCACTGCCGCCATTCCGCTGAACGAACTCCCGCCTTCGCCGCTGCTCAAAGGTGGCGAGCAGCAGGCCGATCTGCTGCGGATGCTCGGACTTGATTCGGCTGGGGCGCTGACCATGGGTGATCTGCGCAATCTTTTGAAGCTTGAAGCACCTCTCGGTGTGCAGGCACGGCCGCCACACGCAGGCTTTTTCCCGCTGAACAAATTCAGCACCGTGCCTCTGCTTATGAAAGCGGCGCGCACCGCCGTCTCAGATTCGAACGGTGATGACGCAAAAAAGGAGTTCATGATTCTTCCGGACACGCATGTGCTTTCAGTGCGAAAGGCGCAAACTGCGACGGGCGCTTGGAGAGTCACCGGCGTCGATACCAGCAACGGCTTCATCGAGCTGGCGCCGGGCGGCGTAGCGGTCATCGCGCTAGGCACGCTGGAGAGCGCGCGCCTGGCGCTGGTCTCCTTTGACGGCACCAACATCCCGACGCTGCCGCTCATGGGAAAAAATCTCATCGCCCATGTCCGCTCAAACCTTGTGTTTCGCGTGCCTCGCGCGGCGATTCCCGGTCTGTTACCCACTACTAATGAGCTGCAAACTTCCGCGCTGTTTGTTAAGGGCCGCGGTACGGCTCCAAACGGTGATCTACTTGGCCATTTTCACCTGCAAATTAGTGCCAGCGGCGGCGGCAATATCGTGGGTTCCGAAGATGAGCTGTTCAGGAAAATCCCGGACGTCGATTTCCATGAACAACTGCTCAGTTCGACGGACACGCACGTGGCGATCGCAATCCGTGGGATTGGCGAGATCGCAGCAGCGGACTTCAACAACTTGACGGCGCATCCGAGTCGGGTCGATCTCGATCCAGCCACGGACGAGTACGGTGTCAGGCGTGCCTTGGTAACACTGACAGCGACGCAGCGAGACAACGATCTTTGGACCGCGATGGACGCCGCGATGACCCAGGTGATGAACGTTTTCGCCAATGGCCAACCGATACAACTGATTCAGGCGAACGCTTCCGGCGGCCCCGCTCACGACGGTCTCGGCACAACGCATCACGAGACCAGTACGCTTTGGATCGGCACAGATTCTACGAAGAGCGTTACCGACCCAAACGGTCGCTTCCACCACACTGAGAATCTCTATGCGGCAGGGCCGTGTCTGTTTCCAAGTATCGGCTCGCCGAATCCGATGCTCACGGGCATCGCGGTGGCGCGGCGCACGGGCGATCAAATCATAACACCGGCAGCGTTTGTCGCCGACGCGGGTTTCGAAGCACTTTTCGACGGCCAAACTATGGGCGACTGGAGAATGTCCTCAATCCGCAACCAACCGGGGCACGACAACCCGGGCAGTTTTCTCATTCGCCGCGGCGCGTTCGAAGCTCATCCCGGTACGGACTTGGGAATGCTGTGGCTCACACGACCGTCGCCCGCGCGATACGTGTTGCGGCTCGAGTGGATGATGACCGCGCCCGACGACAACTCGGGCGTCTTTGTAGCTTTCCCCGATCCCGAGCAGCAAAACTACGACAACACTGCTTACGTCGGAATTAATTTCGGATTCGAAATTCAGATTGACGAATTGGCGCGTCCCGACAACGCGTTAATCCATCGCACCGGTGCGATTTACTCTTTCAAGGGACCGACCGATGGGCCGCTGATCGTCCATCCCGTGGGCGAATGGAATGCCTATGAAATCACCGTCGATCCCCCTGACTTTACGGTGGCGCTCAATGGGCAGGTGGTGAATCAGTTTCACTTTACTGGAGACCCGCAGTCACCGCAGCGCGGTCTGGCCTCGACACCACAGCAGCCGCGCTTTATTGGCCTGCAGACCCATACCGGACAGGTCTTGTTCCGTCGCATTCAATGGAAGGCGTTATAAGTCATGGCGATGAACTTGCTGCCACTCGGCAGTTTGGGCGCGGTGGAGAGCAACGGCACTGTGACCTTTGGTATCTGGCTTCCGTGGGTGTCAGATAGTGACGGCAACAAGGTCTACGTTAAAATCATTCACGAGCGCGATCAGTTCCTGCAAAACATCCCGCCGCAGGAATTCTCACTCACGCACAACGTACGCGATCCTTATGGTGATTTCTGGTCGGCGACAGTGCCGATTGCCGGAACGCCTCCGCTAACACAAGACTCTGCCTGGGGAACTCCCGGACGTTACCTGTATCGCTATCGCATCGACAACCCGAACGTCGGCAGCCTCGACTGGATTGTCGACCCATGCGCCCGCGAGTTTGGTGTGGGCAAGCTCTCGGCGTTCACACTCGGGTACAAGGAGTATAAGTGGGACCCGGCGGAGGCTAACTGGCGCACGCCTGCGCTGGTAGATTTAGTTTTCTACGAGGTCAACATCGCAGAGCTCGGCGGTGATTTGGAGCGGACGAGCAATTTGATGGCGTATCTCAGCGACCTCGGTGTGAACGCGATCGAGGTGATGCCGCTCTCCAACGTCGCCGCGTTAGTTGACTGGGGCTATCTTCCCATCGGGTACTTTGGCGTCGATGAAAGATTCGGGAAGCGATCCGCCTTCCAGCAAATGGTGGACATCGCCCACCAACACGGCATCGCCGTAGTTGTGGATGTCGTCTACGGCCACACGGGTGTGGACTTCGCATATTACGACGCTTACACGCGCCTCAGATATCGCGAGAACCCGTTCATGGGACCGTTCGCGAAGGATTATTTCAGTAATTTCGGCAAGAGCACCGATTTTAATCGCCAGCTCACGCGCGATTATTTTTTTTCCGTGAACCACCACTGGCTTGAGGTTTATCACGTGGACGGATTCCGCTACGACTGCGTGCCGAATTACTGGGACGGCCCGCTCGGCGTCGGTTATGCGAGCCTCGTTTACGAAACGTACCAACTCGCCAAGTCCAAAATCGCTCAAAGCCAACCATTCTGGAATCGGTTCGACGATGGCGCGGGCTCGCCGATCATGCTCATTCAATGCGCCGAGCAGTTGGAAGGGCCCGAAGAGGTCCTGCGTACGACGTACTCCAACAGCACGTGGCAGAATCACACATTCGACGCTGCCAAGGCGGTGGCGCGTGGCAACCGCGGGCGGCTTGCCGATTTAGGACTTTCGCTCGGACTGTTCGGTTATCCCGAAGAAGAAAACACCAACGGCGAACGGATTCCTAAAACCGCGCTGCAATACATTGAGAACCACGATCATGAGCGCTTCATCTGTAATTTCGGCATCAATAATGCCGACGAAGCCGGCAATCCGCTTTTCGCCGAGGGCGACCGCAGCCGCTGGTACATGCTGCAGCCGTATCTCATCGCGATTCTCATGTGCAAGGGCCAGCCGATGCTCTGGCAGGGCCAGGAGTTCGGTGAGAATTATTTTCTTCCCGAGTTCGGCGCCGGCCGCGTCGCGTTGCTGCGCGCCTTGCGCTGGGATCTTTTCTACGACAGTCCTGGCCAAGGGCTGGTGCGATTGGTACGCAAGCTTTTAGGCATTAGGAGAAATCGTTCCCAGCTTCGCCGCGGCGCGTACTATTTCTTCAGCGACTGGAACCGCTATCTTTCCAAAGGCATACTGTTATTCGCCCGTTACAACGCTCCGGCGTACACGCTTGTTGCGATCAACATTGGTGATACCGATCAGACAGTACCGTTCTGGTTTCCGATCGGCGGCAACTACGTCGAAGAGCTTCACGGCGGCGCCCTCAATCTTAACGGAATCGTCTCCCTGCAGGAAACGCCGCTCGCCGTTCCGTCCCACTACGGCCGCATCTGGACGGCGGTCGGACCATGACGACAAAATAGAATTACTGTTTCCTTTCTGCGTCTGTAAACGTCGCCATGCTACATCTGGAATAATGACTAACAAGCAGCAATCGGGAGGCGTTGTCGGAAGTTCAAAATGAAGAAACTGATTATGCCCAGTTATGTCGTCGCGCTGTTATTGCTACTTGTTCTGGGCGGCTGTGAAAAGAAAAGCGGCGACGCAGTCGTGGTAGGGAAGGATTACGTCGCGGCGATGAAACAAGGCGAAGAAGTGAAAGACGAGCGGGCGACCAATCACGAACAATGGATTGTAGAAGTTCGGATGCTCGATAACAGCCGCGCCATCTCCGTTCGCGCCGATCGAGGGCAATGGGAGAGATTGCGTGAAAACGATCGAGTCAAAGTTGCGTAACGCACGGGCAAATATACCGGAACGATTTGGGATGCCGAGATTAAGTAAGAGATCCGGCGGTGTTGTAGCCGCCGTGCTGTGTCGAGGTGCCTTCGTGGTTAAGTTCTGACTTTGCTCACCGCCGTGCGGAGACTTGAGAATCCGTCTTCGCGATCGGTTCGTAAAATCGTAGCGCCTCGATGTCGCTGCCAAGTTCGCGCAGTGGATAGAAACCTTTCGCAGCGCCGCCGCCTGGATCGCGCACGAGATAGTCGAAGCCCTCTTTGCCGGCGATGACCACAAAATGCGTGACGCCACTTTGTAACCGCACTCGCACAATCACGGGATTTCCACGGGCGATGTTCGAATCGATCAGTTGATATGAAGGCAAGTCTTCGTACACGTGGCGGATGCGGTCAGGCGCTAACCACGCCGCGCGGTCCCAATAAAGCCAGCCGTTTTCAGTGTAGCCGTCAGCGGATGTTAGGAACCAGTTTAACTGCTGCGGATCGGTCTCGATGCCATAAGACTTAAACACCATCGCCGCAGCGGCCACGGCGCAGCCTTCACCGCCGAGAGTGCCGTTGGCTTCGACTCCGCCTAGCGGATCGTTGCCCCATTTTTCATCGGACTGGCGAAATGACGGCACGGCCAGCTCGACACGATGAAAAAAATAACGCCCGCCGCGCGGCGAGAGTTTTCGTTTCCAGCTCCAATCGATATAAACGCCTAGCACCGCAGAGAGCAGGACAAGAAAAGCAATAACGAAGAGCAACCGGCGCTTCACAGCACCAAAGTGTAGAGACGGCTGCTCGCCGCGCCATAGCTAAATGCGAAGGCGGGCGTCAGCGGCAAATTTTGGGGCAACTTAGCAACGTCCGTGAAATGATCATTTGTGTTTTGGTCAATTCGGTCGATAGTGCGCCCTTATTGGATTACACTGTTTCTTCACTGCGCGGTAGATCGTCAGGTGAGCGTCGCTCATTGGTGGTTTGAAACCCGATTCACGGGAACGGCTCTGTAGCTCGGTAGTTTTTCCAAATTCAAACACAATGAAAATGTACGTAGGTAATCTCTCTTTTGAGAGCACCGAGAACGATCTTCAGGATCTGTTCGAACAACACGGCACCGTCAACGAAGTCCATTTAATGATGGACCGTTTCACGGGCAAATCGCGCGGGTTTGCGTTCGTCACAATGAACGATGGCGCACAAGCCAACGCCGCGATGAGCGCGCTCAACGGCCAGGAGCTTAACGGCCGCCCGTTAACTGTTAACGAAGCACGCCCACGCGAAGAGCGTCCGCGTCCTTACGGCGGCGGCGGCGGGGGGAAGCGTTCGTTCGCAGGCAACCGTCGCTAGAGCTCAAAAAGCCGATAGTTGACAGCTGATAGCTAAGAGCGGTCGGAATTCCGTCCGAGATTAGCGATCAGCACTCAGAAATCAGCAACCAGAAATTAAAAATAAGCATGATAGATACTGAGAAAGCGATCACCATCGAGGGCACGATCATGTCGGTCCTTCCCGGAACCATGTTTCGCGTTGCGCTTGCGAATGATCACCTGGTTCTCGCGCACATCTCAGGGAAGATGCGCAAGAGATTTATTCGCCTCACAATTGGCGATCGAGTAAGAATGGAGATGTCGCCGTATGACACCGCTAAAGCGCGCATCGTGTATCGACTCTGATATGGCAAGGCGATTCTTTTTCGATCCGCCCCGGCGGCAGAAAATAAAAGCTGGCCCGAACATGAAAAGCCTGCTCGTGCGTTGTCCTTCCACGTCAAAGCTGACCGATACCGGAAGAACAATCGAAGAAAAATGCTGGGCAACAGCCAAACTCAAAAAACAAAAGCTCACCTGCGAACACTGCGGCGGCGTACATACCTGGGAAAAGCAGGACGTTATTCTCGGCCGGTATCAGTGAGCCCGTGGGCCTACCCAAATCATTGCCTTGATTTTCCGTATTCCCGTCAGCCGCATTAATTGGATTACGAGTTCGTTCTTGATCGGCACGTTTGTTCTCACACTTACGGCAGTGCCGCTTTACCTTTGGTATTTCGGTGTTGCTTGGTTCTACCTCAGCCTGTTCGCAGCGTTGCTGGCCGCGACCGGCTTCAGCATCACGCTCGGTTATCACCGTCTGTTTTCGCACGCGACTTTCCGGGCGAGACTGCCGGTGCGCCTGTTCACACTGGTCTTCGGTGCCGGTGCGTTTGAGAATTCTGTCCTCATGTGGGCAAGCGAACATCGCCGCCATCATAAACATGTGGATCACGACGAAGATCCCTACGACATCACCAAAGGTTTTTTCCACGCCCACATTGGTTGGCTGTTGTTCAAACTCTTGCCGCAGCCACCGTTCGATAACGTTGCCGATCTAAAGAAAGATCCCCTAGTCATGTGGCAACATCGACATATTCATCTCCTCGCCGTTTTGGTCGGCTTCGTCCTGCCAACACTGGCCGGCTTCGCGTGGGACGGCTGGGTCGGCGCTCTCGGTGGTTTTCTAATTGGAGGCGTCGCAAAAGTTGTCGTGCTCCAGCATGGGACCTTCCTGATTAATTCGGCCTGCCATACCATCGGACGTCAGCCGTATTCGACCCGATGCAGCGCGCGCGATTCATTTTTCATGGCGCTGTTTACGTTCGGCGAAGGGTATCACAATTATCACCATCAATTTCAGCATGACTATCGGAACGGCGTGAAGCCGTGGGAATGGGATCCGACGAAATGGTTAATATGGACCTTGTCGAAAATCGGTTTGGCGAAAGCTCTGCGCCGGGTGCCGCAAGAAGCAATCTACTCCGCGCAAGCGCGCCTCCGCGATTTGCGAAAGGCCAAGAATCACTCGGAAGCTTACGGGCTAATGAGCAGCGCTAAAGAAAGCGCCGACATCTGAGTCAAAAGACAAGTTGCGTCATCGTGCCGATGATGCTGATTTCGCCGTGATGACTAAGGGCCGAGAAGTTCGCCTCGCGTCGCGCATGGCGCGTCTCGGCACTGAGACCGCGTTCGAAGTGTTAGTGAAAGCGAAGGCGCTTGAGGCGCAGGGCCGCGATATTGTTCATCTCGAAATCGGGGAACCAGATTTCGATACGCCGCGCAACATCATCGACGCGGCGGTCGATGCGTTGCACAAGGGCTTCACGCATTACGGGCCATCGGCCGGGTTGATGGAGCTGCGCGAGGTCATTGCGCAACACGTGAGCGAAACGCGCCGGGTAAACGTTACGCCCGACGAAGTAGTCGTGGTCCCTGGCGGTAAGCCGATCATCTTTTTTTCCATCCTGACGCTCGCCGAACAAGGCGATGAAGTCATTTACCCGAACCCGGGATTCCCGATTTACGAATCAATGATCAATTACGTCGGCGCGAAGGCGGTACCGATTCGGTTGCGCGAGGAGCTGGATTTCAGGCTCGACATCGATGAGCTCGCCACTCTGATCAATGATCGAACGAAATTGATCATTCTGAATTCACCGCAGAACCCGACCGGTGGCGTGCTGGAAAAGATCGATATCGAGCGGATCGCCCAATCGATCGGCGATCGCAATATCATGGTGTTGAGCGACGAGATCTACAGCCGCCTGATTTTTGAAGGTGAGCATCATTCCATCATGTCGATCGATGGGATGAAGGAGCGCACGATTTTACTCGACGGTTTTTCGAAGACTTATGCCATGACCGGCTGGCGCATGGGTTACGGCGTGATGCGCACCGACCTGGCGACGCATATCGCGCGGTTGATGACAAACTCGAGTTCGTGCACCGCGAGCTTTAGCCAAATTGCGGGCATCGAGGCCTTGTGCGGGTCCCAGAAGTCGGTGGATACAATGCGGGCCGAGTTCAAGAAGCGACGCGACGTGATGGTCGCCGGTCTGAACAAAATTAAAGGATTCTCATGTCGGCTACCTCACGGCGCGTTCTACGTTTTCCCGAACATCAGAGTGACCGGTTGGCCATCGAAGAAACTGGCCGACGCATTGCTCGATGATGCCCGTGTCGCCGCGTTGTCCGGAACGGCGTTTGGCGAGTTTGGCGAAGGCTACTTGCGCTTCAGTGTGGCCAACTCAATCGAGAACATCGAAAAAGCACTCGACCGCGTCGCCGCTTGGGCAAAGAAGAATCTGTAGGACGACCGCTTCGGTTGCCGGATTTAGCAGGCGATGCGCCTGCCCTACAATAGGAAACTTCCTGCTTTTCTGGTTTCCTGATTAGATTCTTCTGCAGTTATGTCTGAGAACAAACGTTTTCGCGTCTTTGCAACGTCTCGCATCGGCGAGGCTGCCGAGAACTATCTTCGCGAGCGCGGGTATGAGCTCGAGGTTTTCCAAGGGCCCGAGGCGCCGCCGAAGAAATTGATTATCGAGAAAGTGAAGAGTGGGATCGACGGTTTGATCACCACTTTGCGCGATCCCATCGACGCCGAAGTGTTCGCAGCAGGGAAGGGGACACTCAAGGTGGTGGCGCAGATCGCCGTCGGGTTCGACAACATCAATCGCGCCGACGCCAACAAATACAAAATTCCGTTCACGAACACGGCCGACGTGCTCACCGAAGCGACTGCTGAGTTTGCATTTCTCATGATGGGCATGCTCGCTCGCAAGATGTGGCAGAGCGAGCGCCTGGTGCGCGAACAGAAATGGCCGTCCTGGCATCCATTCCTGCCGTTCCTCGGCGACGAGGTCACCGGCAAGACCATCGCCGTCATCGGCACCGGTCGCATTGGCTTGGCGATGATCAAGAAATGCACTGGATTCGACATGAACATCCTTTGCTATGACCCGGCGTATCAGAATGACCAATTTATCGCAGCCATCCAAGAGTTGATGGACCTGCGGCACGCGCGCGGCATTCAGAAAGAGAAGACCTGGATCAAGTACGTGGAATTCGAGGACGCATTGCGCGGCTCCGACTACGTCACGATCCATGTACCGCTATTGCGGGAGGGTGAAACTGACAAGCCTACTTACCACCTCATCAATGAGAAGACGCTGAAGCTGATGAAGCCGACCGCGTACTTGGTGAACAGCTCGCGCGGCCCGGTCGTGGACGAGAAGGCGCTCGCCAAAGCGTTGAAGGAGAAAGTCATCGCCGGTGCGGCGCTCGACGTTTTCGAGAAGGAACCACTCCCGCCAGATTCGCCGCTGCTCGATCCCGAAATCGCCGATCGCTGCCGCGTGTTTCATCACTTCGCCAGCGGCGCGCAAATCACGCGGCTTTCAATCGATCCCGACAAAGGCATGGCCGGCCGTTGCGTCCAGGGAC
>WNGK01007609.1_pt1 | contig 13235 bp, 18 predicted proteins | sample 5400601 | NCBI WGS metagenome assembly WNGK01 (sample SAMN13153376, study PRJNA577476) | soil metagenome | isolation source: 60 cm soil or saprolite under Garry oak tree replicate 1 | place: USA:California | collected 2016-06-15 | reverse complement strand
CAGTACGGTGGAGGGGGGAACGGAGGCGGTTCCTCCGCGCTCTATTGGGTGGTCGTCGCCATCGTGGCCGTTGTGATACTGGCGGTCGGCGCGTGGGCGGTGAGCCGACTCAGGCGTCGCCGGAAGACGCGTCCGTAAGCCCAGCCGGTGTTGAAACCGAGGGCGACCACCTGCCCCGGCGGCCGCCCTCTTCAGCCGAACCCTAGGCACTTGCGGAGCGCGGATCGACAAAAGGTTGTCGATGTGGCGGCGAAGCCTCACGCTGACGAGTGAAGCTGCCCGTCGGCGTGGAGGGAGGGACTGCCGCACCGACATCCCCAACATCGCAGCGCTGGGACGGAGACGCAGACACCTCGTCCCGACCGGGATCATAGGGCGTCTCGACCCAGCTGGCGCTCCAGCATCGCCAACCCGTCGCCCGGAGCGGAAGGGCGCAGACACCTCGTCCCGGAGCAGGACCACAGGGCGTCCTCAACGCATGGGCCAGCGAGTGCTGGATGTTTGTGGCTGCTCATATTCGCTGCGGACTGCCGAACTGCCCCGTCAGGGGCCACCGGTTCCGAGCGCAGTCTCGGAAGCGGCGTAGGGCTCCTTGGTCGCCGGCTTCTGAACGTCTTGGTCGCCGGCTTCTGAACGTTTGTGTCAAGTTCTCGGAGGACGAGGTAGAGTCAGGCGTCCGCTCCACATCAACAGACACATTGTCTGACCAGCCACTTTCAGAGTGGCCAGCCGGTCGGGAAGCCGATCGGACCTCGGCGCAGCGGACGGCGGCGGTCGGTCTGACAGACCGCGGGTCCCTGATTGATCTCACCCTGATGGCCGATCGCGGCTGGGGCTTGCCGATGACGGTGGTTGGGGAACTCGGCGGTCCGAGGCTGGCCTCACTGGGTGGGTGCTGTTTTCTGTCGGCTTGGACGTGTTCTGCGGGTTGAGCGCCTGTGGGGTAAGAAACTCGATCGGCGCTCTGACCTCGCCATTCGCCGGCAGGCCGCCAGCAGTCCAGACTTGGCCCATGCTCCTGGGGCAGGCCGCCAGCAGTCCAGACTTGGCCCATGCTCCTGGCTGTGAGGTATCGGCTCCTCTGCGGTCTGCTTCGCCTGCTGGTTCGGTGCGGCCTCGGGGAGCGGGATCTGGAGACGGTCGTGCTCCGCCATCAGCTGAAGATCCTCAGGCGAGGAGGGGTGCGACCCCGGTTCACCACCGCTGATCGGGCGTTCCTCGCCGCGGCGGCCCGACTCCTCTCGCCGGACCGGCGGAAGAGCTTCCTGGTCGGCCGAGACACGCTCGTCCGGTGGCACCGAGAGCTCGCGGTCGGTCGGCGACGCCGGTCCCGCCGGCCTGGTCGCCCTCCCGTCGATCCCTCGATCAAGGAGCTGATCCCTCGATCAAGGAGCTGATCCTTCGTCTGGGAAGGGAGAATCCCAGATGGGGCTACCTCAGGATCAGGGGCGAGCTCCTGAAGCTCGGGGTCGATATCTCGGCAACGACCATCGCCACGGTGCTCCGACGGGGAGGCCTCGGCCCAGCGCCCCGCCGGATCGGCCCGACCTGGACGCAATTCCTCAGGCTGCAGGCGTACGCCCTCCTCTCCCCCGGCGTCCGGTCCGACGAGGAGGACCACTTGGAGGACCGGGCATGTGGTCCGCAGCGAGCACCGGCCCCGGTCAGTGACAAGCCGGCCACGACCGAGCATGGCGAAGTCATCCATGACGACCCGGCGCGTCCGAACAGGCAGCCCACCCTCACCGTGGGTGCTCGGCTGCAGGCATCGGTGACTCCGGTTCCACTGAGCCCCGGAATTCACGCTCGCGACGGGCCGGCAATAGCTGCCTGAATCTTGGGACGCCCCGCCAGAGGCTGCAACCACACATCGATCCTGAGCACGCCCATGTTCCGGTGGTTCGATCCTGAGCACGCCCATGTTCCGGTGGTCGGGGGCGGGGACCGACGATCAGATCCAGTCACTCCCGCCGAAGGACCGACCGCCAGTCCGTTCACCGGCCCGGCCATGGGCCTACGATTGAGTTTCTTTACCCCACAAGCCCATCCCCCCGTCGGCATGCTCCGGATGCGCTCCAGGGCGTTGGAACGTGTACATGTACAGCGCACATACAAGGGTGTCCGGCCGAGCGGAGGAGCATCGCGTCTGCGTTCCTGCTGGTCGCACCGATGCGCTGGCGCGACAATCAGGGCGTTTCTCCATCTCGACCCCCGCAAGCCGGCGCTTCAAGACGAATAGCAGCACTGGCTCGAGCGAGGAGGCGCAAGTGCGCTGTACACCTTCCAGATCGGCCTATGGGGTTTCAGTGGTGGAGTGAAGCCGGCCAGACGGGTGATCGCTCAATGTAGTGCCATCTGCATTGAATTGGAGGTGTTCACCGGAGTTCCGCAGCTTGTAGGCACATGAGCTTGCTTGATCTGCTCTGAACTGCATGAATGCTTGGGCGTGGGAGTCGGAGCGTGTGCCCACGAACCTATGTTCTCCCTAGTCAGCGCCTCATATGCCCACTTGGTACCGAAACTCGAGGTCAGGGCTGGGCTCGAATGCCAGCGTGGCCCTGGGATCGCGGAGCGGAGGCCTACGTGGACGCTCGGGAGCCGATGGCTGGAGGTGACGATGGCCCTGCGGCCTGGGGTTCGACGGCGCTGGCGACGATCGGTCGGCGTCGACTCGGGCCGGACGGCCTCGCCGGCCCGGGCCGTCTGCCCCTGTCGCAACGCGGGTGGCCTGCGGGATGCTGGGCCGGAGGAGGCGGCAAGCCACATGCCCACCCAGCGAGCGAGCACCACTCCGGTGCGCGATGCCGAGGCGCCGGCCACCTACCGCCGGATCGTAGCGGCACGGCGCGGCGGCCCCGATGTGCTGGAGCTGGTCGAGGAGCCGGTGCCGGAGCCGGCGCTGGGGGAGGTCCGCGTCCGGGTCCTGGCCGCCGGTGTCGGGTTCCCGGACCTGCTGATGCGGGAGGGCACCTATCCCGGCGGGCCCGATCCGCCCTTCACCCCGGGCTGCGACCTGATCGGCGAGGTGGAGGCGGTCGGTCCGGGCGCCACCGGCGTGCGGGTCGGCGATCGGGTCGCCGCCCTGACCTACTATCCGCCGGTCTTCGGCGGCTACGCCGAGGTCGTCTGCCTGCCCGCCGAGCACCTGGTCCCGGTGCCGGCCGGCCTGGACCCGGGCGAGGTGGTCAGCCTGGTGCTGAACTACACCACCGCCTACCAGATGCTCAAGCGGGTGGCACGGGTCGCCCGCGGGGAGCGGCTACTGGTCCACGGCGCGGCCGGCGGAGTCGGCAGCGCCGCGCTCCAGCTCGGGCGCCTGTACCGCCTGGAGCTGTACGGCACCTGCTCGGCCCGGGACGCCGAGGTGGTCGCCGGGCTCGGCGCCACCCCGATCGACTACCAACACGACGACTTCGTCCAACGGCTGCACGCCTTGCCAACAGGCGCCGGGGTCGACGTGGTCTTGGACGGGATCGGCGGTGCTGTGTCGCTGCGCTCCTACCGGGCACTGCGCCGTGGTGGCCGCCTGGTGCTGTTCGGCCACCACTCCACGCTGGTCGGCGGGCGCCGCAGCCCGCGCAAGCTGGCCGAGTTCTACGCCAGCGGCGCGGCGGCGCTGCTGGCCAACCTGGCGCCGGACGGCCGGCGCGTCACCCTCTACCAGATCGCCAAGCTCAGGGACCGCCGCCCCGACTGGTTCCGGGCCGACCTAAGCGTGCTGTTGGAGTTGCTGTCGCAGGGTCAGCTGGCGCCGCTGATCGCTCAGCGCATCCCGCTGGCCCAGGCTCGGCGGGCGCACAAGCTGCTCGGCCGCGGCGGCGTGACCGGCAAACTCGTCCTCGTCCCAGACGGCCAGTAGGGCGCTTCTCCGGGCGCCATCGCTGGAGGCGTGCCGCCTGGATTTCCTCTGGGTATGACCCAGGGCTCCGGCGTTCTGTGAGTTTGTCTGGTTGGTGACATACCTGTACCACGGCGGGAGTGGCGGCGGTGTGCCGGGAGCCCGCGTTGGGGCGCGGCGCCACGACCAGGTGCAGCCTGACGGCTGGCTCGGCGATGACCAGTCCGCCAGCTCGCTCGGAACGCTCGATCAAGAGTGACCGGAGCAGACTCGTGCACCAGGGCAGGCTCCGCAGTAAAGCTATTTACGGCTAATACGCCTTGACAAGCTGATATCGCTAAGCAAAGCAACCATCCCCGACGGAGTACTGCTGAACTTGGGCGCTGCGGTCTCTCATTAACAGGGTGTATCCGTTGCGCCTGCCCATTCGTCCTGCACGGTGGATCCATCGGCGAAGAGAGGCGACTCAGATGCTTCATCGGAATGTGGGAGGGTTGGATCGGGCCCTCAGGCTGGCGGCCGGGATCGTCCTGTTGCCGCTTGGGCTGTTCCTGTTCGACGGCGTGGGAGGCGGGATCGTCGGTCTCGTCCTCGCTGGCATCGGAGTGTGGGCGCTGGCAACCGGTGCCGCCGGGTTCTGTCTGCTGTACCTGCCGTTGCACATCTCTACGGCACGGCAGCGGCGGGCCGCACCGGCGCTGTGACAGAAGGAGGTCTTCGATGTCCGAGAGCAAGACTCGTGATCAGTGGCAGAGCCCAGGATCGGGCGAAGGCCCGACGGGGGGGACCTCGTCCATGTGTGGTGAGGGCATGATGAGGCGCATGGCCGAGGCGTGCGGTTGCGGCCCGACGATGGCTGAGCGGGCACCCTCTCAAGAGCAGTCGGGCGGGCCAATCGACGCATCAGATGCTGGGTGCTGCGGCGGTGGAGACACCGGAGTGGTGGCCGGGCCTGGTGGCCAAGGCGAAGACGTGGCCTGATCGGAGGGGAAACGATGATGCACGGTTGGGGCGGCGGCATCTGGATGGGCCTCTGGATGCTGGTCTTCTGGGGCGGCATCATCGCCCTGATCGCCTACGCGATCCGGGGCGGGTCGAGCGGCCGGACGGGCGCGGGACACCGCGCACCGGACGCCCGGGAGCTCCTTGAGGAGCGCTTCGCCAGAGGCGAGATCTCCGAGGAGCAGTTCCTGGGACGAAAGCAGGTTCTGGCTCGGCAGCGGCGGTAGGACGAACCACGAGAACCACGGAGGCCGCCGGGACCGACAGGCTCCGGCGGCCCCCTCGTCGTGTACTTCCGGGAGGACAGACCGGGTGGCTGCCCGCTGCGGTTTGGAGGCGGCTGGGTCCCGACTCCGTCCCGACTCCAAGGGGACCGTCGGCCCTTCTCCAGCCAGTCGGGATGCGCCTCTCATAGGGCCTGGCCGGCGAAAGGGGGCTCGCTGTGTTGTCTGAGCAAGGTCGGGCGCGCTCGCAGGTCGCCGGTGGCCGCGAGGGAGGGGGCGGAAGCGCATCAGGCGCCGCCGCCGGCGTGTCGTCTGCAGCTCTCTTCGCCTCCTACCACGCCAGCATCCGCCGGTACATCCTGAGCATGGTGGGTGACCCGGTGGAGGCCGATGACCTCACCCAGGATGTCTTCCTGCAGGTTCACCGCAAGCTCGGCTCGCTCCGCGACCCCGACGCCGTGGTGTCGTGGCTGTACCGGATCGCTACGCATGTCTCCTACGACCGGTTCCGTAAGTCCTCGCGGCAGCCGAGGACCGAGCCGCTCCAGGCCGGCGACTCGGTCGGGGCGAGCTCCCGGGGCGACATCGCGGACCAACTGCGGCTCGATCGGGTGCTTGAGCAGGCCGACATGAGCGCCTGCGTCAGGAGCTACATCGAGGAACTCTCTACCGACTACCAACAGGTCATCTTCCTGCACGACCTGGAGGAGCTGAGCAACCCGGAGATCGCCCGGATGCTCGGCGTCTCCCTGGACGCGGTCAAGATCAGGCTCCATCGCGCCAGACGCAAGCTGCAGGACGCGCTGTCGAGGCACTGCGACCTGTCCCTCGACGAGCAGGGGGTGCTCGTCTGCGAACCGGGCGCCGCGGCGTCCGCGACCCAACGCGTCCTGGCGCAGGCTGCTCGAACCGAGGGTGTATCCCTCTCGCGCGCCTGATCGTCCTGAACTACAGGAGCAACGGCCATTAGGAGGCGCTGCCGGAGCAAGGAGGTGGGAACGATGATGTGGGGATGGGGGGCTGGATGGTGGTTGGTCGGCGCCGTCTTCATGGTCATCTGCATGGTGATGATGGGCCGGATGATGGGCGGGATGATGGGCCACGGCCATTCGGGACACGGCGAACACGGCTCCAGAGACGACCCCGAGCGCACGCTCGCCAACCGCCTGGCGAGGGGGGAGATCGACATCGAGGAGTACCACCGGCTGCTCGAGGCACTCCGCCACACCGATCACGCGGCGCGGGCATAGGAAGCCCGCAATCTCGACCCAGGGCGACCGGCACGCTACGTCCACGTCGTCCTACGGGTCGACGAACCCACGAGAGGGGAGGTGACGAAGATGTTTGCGAAGAACGAAGGGCCCGCCGACCGGATCATCCGGGTCGTCGCGGGTGCGCTGCTGATTGCCGTCGGCCTGGTGCTGCTGGGGGGACTGGAGACCAGCGTCGTCGGTATCGTGGTGGCCGCTTTCGGCCTCTGGTTCATCGTGACCGGCGCCATCGGGGTGTGCCCCGGGTACGTGCCGTTTGGCATCAGTACCGTGCCGAAGAGGCAGCGCGTGCCGAGTATCGATCGGAGCAAGCAGGCCGCGTGAGCAGGGATCGCTCCAGGCGACAGACAAGGACGCCGGCTTCGGCACGCAGCGCCCCTCGGCTTGCACCGAGCGGAGCCGCAAGGATCTCGCGTCCGAGTAGTGCTGGCGGGGGTGGCTTCAAGGAACGGATCGCCACCCCCGCACGGTCCGGTCCGAGCCGCTGGCAGCCGGGAGGGAAGCCCTCGGCGGCACCTGTGGGCCGCCAGGCCCATGGGGTGCTCAGACGACCCAGGGAGGAGGGACCGAGATGAAGAAGATCATCATCGGCGTTGCGGTCTTCGTGGCGGCCCTGGCCGCACTTCGCCGCTTCGGACCGGCGCTGGGCGAGCGGGCCATGAGCAAGTGCGAGGAGATGTTCGGCCGCATGCCCGAGGAGTTCCCGCCCAAGCGGATGATGCGCAGCCTCGAGGAGATCCGGGAGCAGAACACGCGAATCCTGCATCACCTCGAAGAGGTCCGCGAGCGGCCGGCAGTGGTCGGGGCCGACTGAACGGCCACCGAGGAGAAAGGGGGCCACGGATGCCAGCGATCGAGATGGTTCCCGAAGACCAGGCCACGGGTCGGGTCCGGGACATCTACGAGGAGATCAAGAGCACGTTCGGGATCGACTTCGTTCCCAACATGTACAAGGTGATGGCGCCAAACCCCGCCTACCTGGAGGCGAACTGGAACAAGGTGAAGGCGGTGATGATCGATTCCGGGAACCTCGACCGGCTGACGAAGGAGATCATCGCCGTGGCGGTGTCGGCGGTCAACAGCTGCGACTACTGACTGCAAGTCCACACTTCTGCGGTGCAGAAGCTGGGATTGGACGACCAAGGGGTCCTTGAGCTCATGGCCGTCGTCGACCTGTTCAGCGGTTTCAACAAGCTGATGGATGGGCTCCGCGTCGAGCCCGACGAGAAGCCCTGGTACGGCTGAGGCTCCAGCGCATGAATGCCGTGGGCATTCACTGAATCGCACATTGCTGTAACGCGAGATGGTGTGGAACAGGCACAGGCGTCCGGGATCATGCGGTTACCTCAGCCTCATGATCGCGATGGACACCCGTGCCTGCCGACCCATCATCCTCCCTCCCAGCCGCCCTCACCCCACTCGCCCACGCCGACCCCTTGCAGCCGGCCGATGCCCCACACCTGCTCGCCTACCTCGCCACCATCCACGACCCGCGACGGGCCCGCGGCCGCCGGCATCCGCTGGTCGCGATCCTTGCCATAGCCGCCGCCGCGGTCTTGACCGGCGCCCGGTCGATGACCGCGATCGCCGAGTGGGCCGCCGACACCCCGCAGCCGGTGCGTGCCGCGCTCGGCGCACGGCGCGATGCACCCGACCGGTGGGCGGTGCCGGCCGAGGCCACGATCCGCCGCACCCTCGCCCGTGTGGACCCCACGGCGCTGGCCACAGCGATCGGCGCGTGACTTGTCGACCGTGACCGTCCCGGGCCCGGGCGGCAGCATCGACGGCGGGCGGTCGCCGTCGACGGCAAGACGCTGCGGGGCGCCAGGAACGCTCAGGGCCGGCAGGTCCATCTACTCGCCGCGATGGACCACACCACCCGCGCCGTGCTCGCCCAGCGCCAGGTCGACGGCGCGCCGGGCGAAGTCCCCGCCTTGCGGCCGCTGCTGGCCGACTTGGACCTTGACCGCGTGGTGGTCACCGCCGACGCGTTATCCCGACATCGGGATAATGCGTCTTATGCCGAGGTCGTGGTTATGCCGAGGTGGTGGGCGGTGGCCGCTGGTGTGGGGGTGACCGTGCTGGTGAGGTCGGCATAATCGCCTGCTTGGTCATCGGCTTGTCCAGTCTTCTCCTCTCCGATCGTCGACGGGGAGGAGCAGACCATGAGGGATCCATCGCGGGTTCGGGTGCCCGGACCGCTGGAGTCATACGCGGAAGACTTCCGTGGTGAGCTGGCGGGGCGGGGGTACTCGCCGGACGCTGCCGCGGTGCAGCTGCAGTTGATGGGACACCTGAGCCGGTGGCTTGCGGGTCAGGGCCTGGACCCTACTGGGTTGACGCCTGCGGTGGTGGACGCCTATCTGGCAGAGCGCCGCAGCTTGGGATGTGCCAGTCATTGGACGCCTCGGGCGTTGGCGCCGCTGCTGGGGTTCCTGCAACGACGGGAGGTCGCCCCGGCGTCGGTGGCGTCGGGGCCGGCGGGGCCGGTGGAGGCGTTGCTGGGTCGGTATGCCCGCTGGCTGGCCGCCGAGCGCGGGCTTGCCGAGACGACGATCCGGCGCAATGTGGAGCTGGTCCGGCCGTTTGTTGCGGGTTGGGAGCGGGCTGGCCGGGTTGAGCTGGAGCACCTGCGCGCCGCTGACGTCACCGCGTTCGTGGTCACCCGTTGCCAGAACGCTCGTGGTGGGACGGCGCCGCGGATGGTGACCGCGCTGCGGTCGCTGCTGCGGTTTCTGCACGTCGACGGGCTCATCGACCAGCCGCTGGCGACCGTCGTGCCATCGGTGGCCGGCTGGAAGCTCACCGGCCTGCCCACGGCGCTGCAAGCCGACCAGGTCGCGGCGCTGCTGGCGTCCTGCGATCAAGTCACCGTGGTGGGACGGCGGGACCTGGCGATCCTCACGGTGCTGGTGCGGCTGGGGCTGCGTGCGGGGGAAGCGGCGGCGTTGCGGCTGGACGACATCGACTAGCGTCGCGGTGAGATCACCATCCACGGCAAGGGCAACCGGCATGACCGGCTGCCGCTGCCGGCCGATGTCGGCCAGGTGATCGTGGCCTGGCTGGGCGCCGGGCGGCCCGCCACCACCGCCGCCGGTGGCGGCCGGGAGGTGTTCATGCGGGTCAGGGCCCCGCACGAGGCGTTGACCCGCGGCGCGGTGACGCAAGTGGTGGCCCGTGCCGCCCAGCGGGCCGGGCTCGGCCCGATCTACGCCCACCGGCTGCGGCACACCGCCGCCACCGGCATGCTCCGCGCCGGCGGGTCATTGCCCGAGATCGGGCAGGTGCTGCGGCATCGTCACGCACTCACCACTGCGATCTACGCCAAGGTCGACATCGATGCGCTGCGTCCGCTGGCCCGCCCCTGGCCGAGGGGTGCCGCATGAGCCCGCTCGAGCAGACGCTGGCTGACTACCTGCGCATCCGCCGGGCGCTGGGGTTCAAGCTCGACCGGGCGGAGCGGCTGCTGGCCCAGTTCATCGCCTACCTACACGACCACAACGCCGAGGTGCCCACCATCGAGGATGCGCTGGCCTGGGCGACGTCGCCCACCGATGCCACGCCGCGCTGGTGGGCGCACCGGCTGTCGACGGTGCGTGGGTTCGCCGTCCACCTGCACGCCCTCGACCCGCGCGTCGAGGTCCCACCACCAGGGCTGCTCCGGCGCGGGCCACGCCGGCAAACCCCGTACCTATACTCCCAGGCCGACATCGCCGCGCTCGTCCACGCCGCCGGGACCCTGCCCCGCCCGCTTGGGGCCGCGACCTACCAGACCCTGATCGGCCTGCTGGCCGTCACCGGGATGCGCGTGGGCGAGGCGATCCGGCTGGACCGCGACGACCTCGACGCCGACCACGACGGGCTGCTGCGGGTGCGCGACAGCAAGTTCGGCAAGTCCCGGCAGCTGCCGCTGCACCCCAGCACCGTGACGGCGCTGCGGGACTACCTGCAGGCACGCGACCGGCTGCTCCCGGCGCCGGCCAGCCCCGCGCTGCTGCTGTCCACCGCAGGCACCCGGCTTGGTTACAACAACGTCTGGCGCACCTTTCACCGGCTGGTCCGCCAGGCCGGCATCACCGCCCGTTCGGCGTCCTGCCGGCCAAGGATCCACGACCTGCGCCACAGCTTCGCGGTGGCCACCATGCTGGACTGGTACGCCGGCGGCGCCGACGTGCCGGTGCTGCTGCCGCGGCTGTCGACCTATCTCGGCCACGCCGACCCCAAGCACACCTACTGGTACCTGCAGGCCGCGCCGGAACTGCTCGCGCTGGCCGCGCACCGCCTTGATGCCCATCGGGCAGGCCAGGCCGGTCGGCCATGAGCACGCTCGCCCCGACCCTGCAGGCGTTCTTCACCGACCGGCTGGCCCGCCAACGCCACGCCAGCGGCCACACCATCGCCGCCTACCGAGACGCCTGCAAGCTGCTGCTGGCCTTCGCCGCCCAGCACACCGGCAAGGCGCCCTCCCACCTGGACGTCGCCGACCTTGACGCCGCGCTCATCGGCGCGTTCCTGGACCACCTCGAGCACCAGCGCGGCAACAGCGTGCGGACCCGCAACGCCCGCCTGGCCGCCATCCACTCCCTGTTCCGCTTCGCTGCCCTGGCCCACCCCCAAGACGCCGCCGTCATCCAACGGGTGCTGGCGATCCCACCCAAACGCTACGACCAGACCCTCATCACCTACCTCACCCAGCCCGAGACCGCCGCGCTGCTGGGCGCCCCCGACCAGGCCACCTGGACCGGACGACGCGACCACGCCCTGCTCGCGCTGGCAGTCCACACCGGCCTGCGCGTCTCGGAGCTGACCGCCCTGACCCGCGCCGACATCCACCTTGGCAACGGCGCCCACGTCAGCTGCCTCGGCAAAGGCCGAAAACAGCGGATCACCCCGCTGACCGCCGACATCACCGCCGTCCTGCACGCCTGGCTTGCCGAACGCGCCGGCGCGCCCACCGACCCGCTGTTCCCGACCCGCCACGGCACCCCGCTCAGCCCAGACGCCGTCCAACAGCGCCTGGCCACCCACGCCGCCACCGCGGCGAGCACCTGCCCGACCCTTGCCAACAAGACGATCACCCCACACGTCCTGCGGCACACCGCAGCCATGCGGCTGCTCAACGCCGGCGTGGACACCACCGTCATCGCCTTGTGGCTGGGCCACGAGCAGGTCGCCACCACCCAGGTCTACATCCACGCCGATCTCGCCCTCAAAGAGCAGGCCCTCGCCCGCACCACCCCAGCCGGCACCACCCCAGGCCGCTACCAGCCACCAGACGCGCTCATCGCCTTCCTCGAAGGCCTGTGATTATGCCGACCTCACCAGCGCGGTCACCGCCAACACCAGCGGCACCGCCCGCCACCTCGGCATAACAACAACCTCGGCATAAGACGCGCTCCAGACCCACCGTGACGCCGCCGAGTTCCTCGTCACCAGCAAGCAGGCCCACTACCTGTTCACCGTCAAGGCCAACCAACCCACCCTGCTGGACCGCTGCGCCGCCCTGCCCTGGCACCGCGTGCCCGTCGCTGACCGCACCCGCGACCAGGCGCACGGCCGCATCGAGTTGCGCGCCCTCAAAGCCGTCACCGTCAACCACCTCGGCTTCCCACACGCCTCCCAGGTCGTCCAGGTCACCCGCAAGACCCGCGACCCTGCCACCCGCAGATGGCGGACCATGACCGTCTACGCGATCACCAGCCTCCCCTTCGCCCAGGCCAGCCCCGCACGGCTCGCGGACCTGCTCCGTGGGCACTGGGCGATCGAGAACGGCCTGCACTGGGTCCGCGACGTGACCTTCGCCGAGGACGCCTCCCAGCTGCGCACCGGCGCCGGCCCGCAGGTCATGGCCTGCCTGCGCAACCTCGCGATCGGCGCGCTCAGCCACGCCGGGCCGGTCAATCTTGCCGCCGCCTTACGCCAGCACGCCCGCGACCCCACCCGCCCCCTCATCACCCTCGGGATCACCCTCGGATGAAACAGACATTAAGCAAGAACGCCGGAGCCCTGGGGTATGACCAGGGCCGCGCCAGCCTCGCGCCTTGCGCTCGATCCGGCGACCCGGCGGCTGATCCTGCTGCTGCCGGCCGCCTTCCTCGCCCACGACGTGGGCGAGCTGGTCGGCAACGATGAGCTGAACCGCGCTGCCGAAGACCTGACGCGACGATTCCCGGTCCTCGCCGAGCGGGTCCTGCCCCGCTTACCACCAGCCAGGCTCAGGCCACCATCGCCATCAGCATGCTTGCCGCCGGCGTGACCGTGCTGTCGTGGTGGGCCGCCCGATCCGCCCCGCGCAGCCCGACCATGACTGCCTATGCGGCGGTGGCGCTGCTGCTGGGCGCGCACATGCTTCCGCATACCATGCAGGCGATCGCGCTGCGCCGGATGCTGCCAGGGTTGGCCGGTGGCCTGGCCATCTCCTGCCCTACTCGATGCTGGTGGTGCGGCGGCTGCTCCATCGGGGTCTGGTTGACCCGGACGCCGCTTCTGGCAGCAGGGCGGGCGGCGATCCGTCTTCGTGCTGCAGCCAACCATCCCTATTGAGCCGGGAGGGATCCAGTGAACCGGAGCGCTGGTGTTCGCCCGCCGGGCTTTAGCCGATCGTCATCTACAACTTCGGCAACCTCAGCAGGGCGCCCTCGGTCTGTTCCAGGCCGGCGAGGTCAAGGCAACCGGCGGTGGCCATGGACAACCTCCCCAGCGGCGGGTACGGGCCGTAGCTGCAGCCGTTGCTCCTAACGGTGGTTTGTTGACTACGGTGACAGGTACAGGTGCAGCGGCCGGCCGGCGGCGACCGCGTCAAGCAGCATCCCAAGCTGGGCTGGTGGGGGCCTGGTCGACCACGCCCGCCAGCAGCGCTCCAGCACGACCCACGGGCCAAGCCAGCCGCGCACCCGGCGC
>WNGK01005635.1_pt1 | contig 13240 bp, 12 predicted proteins | sample 5400601 | NCBI WGS metagenome assembly WNGK01 (sample SAMN13153376, study PRJNA577476) | soil metagenome | isolation source: 60 cm soil or saprolite under Garry oak tree replicate 1 | place: USA:California | collected 2016-06-15 | reverse complement strand
AGCACTACTCTCGCAGGGTCGATCACGATTCAGGTGGGAAGTGGCACGGCGCAGCAGATTGACGTCCCTAGTTCCGACACCTCCCTGGCGGGCCTTGCGGATGCCATCAACACGGCGAACTTCGGCGTGACGGCCGCGGTCGTGACCAAGAACGGAGAATCGATGCTAACGCTGCAGTCGCAGACGGCGGGCACAGCGGGTGCACTCGATGTCAGCTCGAACCTCACCGCGACCACCGATTCGACGAGCACTGCGCTGAACTACACCAACTCCTCCGACCTCACCACGTTGGCCGGCTTGGGAATCGCCGTTTCTCAAAAAGCCGACGGTACGCTCACGTTTGACGCCAGCACGCTCGATTCGGCTTTGAATTCCGATTTCAGCGGCGTACTGGGATTCTTTCAGAGCGCGAACAGTTGGGGCCAGGCGTTTGCGTCCATGCTGGCTGGCGCCGGCACAAGCTCCACTACGGGAATTCTGTCGCTTGCTCAGAAGGCCAACAGCACCATGGAATCTTCGCTGAACAGCAACATTTCGAAGGAGGACGATCGGATTGCCGCGCAGCAGAAGACCCTCACGGCGCAGCTGAACCAGGCCAACCAGATCCTCCAGGAACTGCCCAACGAGCTGAACGGAATGAACATGCTGTATTCGGCGATCACGGGCTACAACCAGAAGAACGGCTAGGAGCCGATACGCACATGGGAAACTATCGCGGATACGGACTGGAAGGTGCCTCACCGGTCGATCTGGTGGTGGCGCTCTACGACGGCATCATCCGCTTCCTCTACTCAGCGTGCGATGCCGTGGAGCGCGGCGATACGGACGGCCGTCGCGCAGCGGCCAAGCGCGCGCTGGACATCATCCTCCACCTGCAATCGCGTCTCCGCATGGACATCGGCGGGGCCCCTGCGGAGGCGCTCAGCGAGTTCTATGCAGCCACGTTCGCGCAGATTCTGCAGGCTTCGCAGTCTGCCTCCACCCAGAAGTTTCAGCATGCCATTGAGTGTGTGCGGAACGTGCGCGACGCCTGGCGGCAAGTGGCCGCGGATCCGTCCGTGAATCCGGCGCCTCCACAGCGACCCTTGTCCGGCGAAGAATACGCCTCGGCTGCCACATCCGGTTCGCGTTGGAACGCGTGACCGGGCGCACCTTACAGTCTTTGAAAGGGCCTCGTCTGCCTGGCGCCCGGCGGAGCATCAGCCATCGACCGTCAGTTCTTCTTCGAGTTGCTGCTTCTGGTACAGCCCCGCGTAGTAGCCGTCCAGAGCGAGCAGGTCGTCGTGGCGGCCGAGTTCCACGATGCGCCCGTGATCGAGCACCGCGATCTGGTCTGCATTGCGGACTGTGGACACGCGATGGGAGATGAGGATCGTTGTCGACGCGGCTGTGTAGCGACGCAAACCACCCAGAATGCGTTCCTCGGTATAAGTGTCGACAGACGCAAGGGCGTCATCCAGGACGAGAATAGCGGGGCGCCGCAGCAGGGCCCGCGCAATCGCGGTGCGCTGTTTCTGGCCCCCGGAGAGCGTAAGGCCGCGTTCGCCAACCATGGTCTCGAAGCCATGCGGGAACTCCTCGAACTCCTGCCGGATGTGTGCGGCCTCGGCGGCCATCAGCATCTCCTCGGTGCTGGCGTCCGGGGCGCCGAACTTCAGGTTTTCGCGGATGGTTTCACTGAAAAGAAACGTCTCCTGCGGAACCATGCCGATGTTGCAGCGAAGCACGGAGAGCGGGTAGTCTCGCACCGGGCGACCATCAATCTGAAGCGAGCCTTCGGGAGCCTCGTACAAGCGCGCCAGCAGGTTCACCAGCGTGGTCTTGCCGCACCCCGTGGGTCCAACGATCGCCAGGCTCGATCCCGCGGGAATGTGCAGCGAGACGTTATGCAGTACGGGCGTATTTCCGTAACTGAAGTTGAGGTCGCGGAATTCGATATCGCCGCTGAGCGCCGTGCCGCGCGGAATCGAAGTGTCGGCCGCGCTGTCATCGATCGCCGGCAGCTGCTGCAGCAGTTCGTCAATGCGCTTTACTGAGGCGGTGCCGCGTTGGAAGATGTTCACCACCCAGCCCACCGCAATGATGGGCCAGATCAGCAGAATCATGTAGGTGTTGAATTCGACGAACTGACCCACGCTGATGCGATGCTGCAGGACCAGGTGCCCGCCGGCAAGCAGCGTGATAATCATCGACACGCCGAGGATAAATTCCAGCGTCGGCCACAGCATCCCCATCAGCTGCACCAAACGCAAAGCGCGCGCAATGTATTGGCGGTTCAGGTTTTCGAACAGGCTGATCTGCGATTCTTCGCGGGCGAAGGCGCGCACCAGGCGTGCGCCCGAGTAGTTCTCCTGGGCTTGCGCGGAAATCTCGGAGAAACTGGCCTGAATTCTCTCGAATCGATCGTGGATGCGCCGGCCAAGATACTGGACAAGGATGCTTGCGATGGGCGCCGGCGCGAGCGCCACCAGTGTTAGATAAGGGCTCACGCGTAGCAGGTAGAACACCGCGCCCACGGTGAACATGACGGTGTTGGCGCTGTACATGATGGCAGGGCCCAGCAGCATGCGGACGGCGTTCAGATCGTTGGTTAGCCGGGCCATGATGTCGCCCGTACGATAGCGATGGTAGAAGCCAGTGTCCTGCCGCTCCAGGTGGAGAAAAAGGTCATTGCGCAGGTCGAATTCGATCTCGCGCGAGATGCCGATGAGAATCCAGCGCTGCGCGTAGAGAAAGACCCCTTTGACGATGTAGATGGCAACCAGAATCCCGGCGAACAGAAGGACCTTCCTGTGCGTCGCCCCCGGATCTTTCAGGTAGTCGATCGCCCTGCCAACCACGCGCGGAAACTGCACAGAAACCGCATTTGTCGCGATGACGGACAGGCTGCCCCAAAGGTAGCTCCAGCGGTAGCGTCGCATGTAGGCGAAGAGGGGGCGCAGGTCGCGAAGCATGGCTCTATTGTAGCCGGGAGCCGGGCGCCAGTCGGCCGAAACCACGAATCAGGCGGATGGCTGAAGGGATGCAGGAAAAAGGCCGATAAGCAAAACAGGTCGCCGCATGAACGGCGCACGGACGCGGGCGTTATGGCCAATCAAAATGAAAGGGTAGGAAGCGAGCGACGGCGCCACCAGCGGTTTCCATGTGAGGGATTTGCTGAGGTGGTCGCATTCCAGCTGAATGTCCTGTTCAGGGGCAAGCTCAGCGATATCAGCCAGTCAGGGTGCTTCATCGAGACCCGAGCGCATTTGAACCTGCCCCGACTCGCAGAGGTTGAGGTTCGTTTCACCACTGGCGGACTCAAAATGGCGGCCCTGGCGAGGGTGATGGTTGTGCGCCCGGGAAAGGGCGCCGGATTCGAATTTCTGTCCGTCGATCCGAGGTTGGACCAACGCTTCCACAAGATGATTGAGCGCCTGCAGGCGCCAGAGCCTGCCAAGCCGTAAGGTCCCGCCTCAGGTTGGGGTCCTCAACAACAGATATCCGCCGGTGAGGCCGAACAGAATATCGGAAGACCACGCGGCCAGGGGAGCCGGCAGATAGTTCACGTTGCCCATCGCCGCGAACAATCCGTCCACAACCCAGTACGCGAGCGCCACTCCGATGGCCACGGCAATGCCGGTGAGCGATCCGCGGCGGCCCATCGAAAGCGCAAAGGGAATCGCAAGCATTGCCATCACCACCGCAATGAGCGGGTAGGCGAGCTTGTGCCACAGCGCGACGCGCAGGCGCATGGTGTCGAATCCGCTCTGTCGCAGGTCGCGGATGTAGCGGTCGAGTTGGCCAAAGTTCATCTCCTGCGATTGCACGCTCTCCTTTTTGAAGTAGCTGGGCTCCTCGCGAATTTCAGAGAACGTCGTATTGATGAACTCGCGGAAATTGGTCTGATTTGCACCCTGGAAATCGCGCTCCCAGCCGTTCTGGAACCTCCACGTGTTGGCGTCATCATCCCAGAAGACCCGCGCTGCGAAAATGCGGCGTGACAGAGCGAAGGTGGAAGGGTCGAATTCGAAAACCGAAAGATTGGCGAACTCGTCCCGATCCCGATCGAAGAACTTGTAGTAGAAGATGCGCGCCGGTTCTCCTGGCCGCGGGTGGCCGAAGATCCATGTCTGCTCGGGGTGCAGCACGGTCTGCGGCGGCCGGCCCTTGATAAAGTTGCGCAGCGCCTCCTGGCGTCGATTTGCTTGCGGTAGATAGAACTCGTCGAACAGGAACAGGCTTACGGCAAGAATTGCGGCAATGGAAACGATGGGGACCACCAACCGGTAGAGGCTGATCCCCGTCGCTTTCATGGCGATAATCTCGCTATTGCGATTCAGCACCCCGAACGTCACCAGCACGGCGATCAGCACCGCCAGCGGCGCGATGGTATAAAGCATGCTGGGTGTCAGATTCAATAGGTATAGGCCCACGGTTGTGAGCGGAATGCGGTTGCGGATGATGTCGCCCACCAGTTCAAAGAATGTAAACACCAGCATGAGCAGGACGAATCCGCAGAGCACCATGAAGAACGTTCCAAGGAACTGGCGGATCACGTACTCATCGAGAATGCGCGGGAAGGCGATGCGCGTTTTGCGGACAGGTCGCGGCTGCAGGCGATCGATGAGCTTGCTCAGCATGGCGCCGTTCTCGTAATGCGCGGCAGCAAGGCTCAATTTGGGCGTGCGCGTCGTGAAATTGGCGATGGCACTGAGCACGCGGCCTCCACTCGCCATTTGCCATAGCAGAAAGACGCCCGCGGCCGCAAACAGCGCGTTGGCGAGCCAGACTGCAAAGACCACAGGCAGCTTGTCCTGCCGCGCCAGGGCCACGCCTGTGTACGAAAGAATGTAGTACAGGATCACCAGCAGCAACGTGAACACGAACCCCGAGCTCTTGCCGCCCCGCCGCGACACCACCCCGAGCGGCACTCCCACCAACATCAAGACAAGACAGGCCGCCGGATAAGAAAACCGATTGTTCAGCTCGATGAGGAAGCGCTTGCCATCGCGTCCATGAATGCGCTCGAAGAGCGCGCGGGTGGGCACGGCGTAGACGGCAGTGTCCATGCGGCCCAGGTGCACATCGCTCTGCGGGCTCAACCGCAGCGGCATATCGGTGGTGCTGAACGTTGAAACGTTGTACCGATCCGGCTGGCCTGTGGCTGTTTCGTGCTGCTGCCCATTGCGCAATCGCATGAGCAGTTCCTGCGTCGAGTCGTTGGCCACCGTGGCGGAAGCAGCAGTGATGATCTTCGGCGCCGAGGGATCGCTGACGTCTGCCATGAAGATCTGGTCCCAATTGGACGCGCCCGTACCCGACCGCACGTTCTGCACGTAGAGGACGGCGTTGTGGAAGTCCTCATAGAACACGCGCGGCTGAATCTGGTAGGAGGCTTGTGAAGCCGCCAGCGATTGCTCCATGTCCAGAATCGCCTGGTTTGCGCGCGGAGCAATGTACAGCGAGTTGACCAGACCGAGCAGCGCACCGCCGACCGCCACAATCGAAGAAACCCCGACAAAGTAGCCAATCCCCAGACCCGCCGCGCGCATGGCCACAATCTCGCTGTCGGCGGCTAGGCGGCTCAGCCCCAGCAGAATCCCCACCAGCACCGACATGGGAATCGTGACCCAAAACAGATTAGGTAGGGTGAAGAGAAAAATCTGGAGCACGCTCGTGAAGGTGGAGCTGTTGCGGACCACCGTTTCCAGGATCTGCGGAAGGTGCGGCATAAACAGCACAAAAGTAAACAGCGCGCACCCGATGAGCGCATGAGACAGGATTTCGCCGAGAATGTAGCGGGTGAGGATGCGCACAGATAGCTCTACAGCGATTCTAGCGCGTGGCGAGTACAGCCGGGCGCCAGCGGCGCAAACGCAGGCTGTTCGCGAGCACGCTGACCGAGCTGAACGCCATCGCCGCTGCAGCCAGCCATGGGCTCAAAAGGATGTGAAACGCCGGATACAGAAGCCCAGCGGCCAGCGGAATTCCCAGCAGGTTATAGCCGGCGGCCCACGCAAGGTTCTGCCGCATCACCTTCAGCGTCGCCCGCGCCAGCGAGAGCGCCGCGGGAATGGCGGATGGCTGTGCCCGTAGCAGCAGCACATCGCCGGCCTCCTGTGCCAGGTCGGCACCCGTGCCCATCGCGATGCCGGCGTCCGCCTGTGCCAGCGCGCCCGCGTCATTGATGCCGTCGCCCACCATCCCTACGCGCAATCCGTCCTGCTGCAGTGCGCGGATGCGGGCCAGCTTTCCCGCTGGATCAAGCCCCGCCTCTACCTCGGCGACCCCCGCCTGCTCAGCGATCGGCTTCGAAGCCGCAGCCGAGTCCCCGGTCAGCATCAGCACGCGCAGTCCGCCCCGCCGCAGCGCCCCCACAGCCTCCGCCGCATCCGGCCTGAGCGCATCGCGTGCATCGAAAAACCCCGCGGGCGCGTTGTCAATCGCCATCCAAAGGCGGGTTACGCCGGGAGCGAGCGCCGCAACGTCCCGGGGAAGTGCCACCGCAAACTCAGCAAACAGTGCCTCGTTTCCCAGCAGACATTCATGCCCCGCCACGGTAGCCATCAACCCGCGCCCTGGAAGCACCTGCACATCCTCCGCAGCCTTCCACGCGAGTCCCAACTCGCGCGCGCGATCCACAATCGCATGTGCCAGCGGATGGTTCGAGCGCTCCTCCGCACCCGCCGCAAGAGCCAAAAGCTCCTTCGGATCGTGCCCATCCAGCGGATGAATCGCTTCCAGCACCGGCCGCCCCACCGTCAGCGTCCCCGTCTTGTCGAGAACAATCGCATCAAGATGCGCGAGCCGCTCCAGCGCTTCACCGCCCTTGAACAACACGCCAAGCTGCGCGCCGCGTCCCACCGCCACCGTGAGCGCAGCCGGCACCGCCAACCCCATCGCGCATGGGCAGGCAATTACGAGCACCGCAACCGTGTTGGCCAACGCCAGCGCCACCGAACGCGTCGCAATCAGCCACGCAACAAACGTGATCAGAGCAAGCCCAAGCACCGCCGGCACAAAGATCGAGCTGGCGCGATCGGCCAGTCGCTCCATCGGCGCGCGCGAGCTCTGCGCCTGCTCCACCATGCGTGTAATCTGCGCCAGCATCGTGGCTTCGCCCAGCGACTCCGCGCGGCACACAACGGCACCGTCGTAGTTAAGCGATCCCGCCAGCACCCGCCCGCCTGGCCCGCGTTCCAGCGGAGTCGATTCGCCGGTAAGCATCGATTCATCCACCGTAGTGCGCCCATCCAGAATCGTCGCATCCACCGGATACCGCTCGCCCGGCAGCACCAGCACGCTATCGCCGGGCCTGATCTCCTCAAGCGGAACGAGCGTTTCGATGCCATCCACAATGCGCCGCGCCGTCACCGGCTTCATGCGGCTCAGCGAGTCGAGCGCGGCCATCGCCCTCCGCTTGGCGCGGCCTTCCAGGCTCTTACCCAACAAGAGAAAACCGAGAATCAGCAGCACCGCGTCGTAATAGACCTGCATGCCCGGGGAAGGGAACAGCGTCGCATACGCGGAGTAGAGAAACGCCACGCTCGTGCCCAGCGCCACCAGCGTATTCATGTTGGTGGTGCGGCGCTGCAGCCCTCGCCACGCATTCACAAAAATGCTGCGCCCGGCCCACGGCACCAGCACAGCAGTCATCAGCAGAAGGGCCCACCGCAGCGCATTTGTCGGCACCGCATAGAGCCACGGCAGCACGCGCATCAATGCGTGATCCACCGCGCCCATCTCGGATCCCAGCGGCATCGCCAGCAGCATGGCCAGCGCTCCCGCCGCCAACATGGTGTATGCCTTCGCCGCCGGTCCCGCGGTCGACTCCTCGCCGTCAGACCCGCCCGCAGCGCCAGTTCGCGGCAGCACAGCGTCGTACCCCGCTTGCCGAATCGCCGCCACCAGCGCCTCCGGCTGTGCCACCGCGGGATCGAACGTGACCCGCGCGCGATGCGCCATCAGATCCACGCGCGCCTCGGCCACGCCGGTAGTCGAGCGCAGCGCGTTCTCCACATGATGCTGGCACGCGGCGCAGGTCATCCCCACAACCGGCAGTGTCACCGACTCTGTAGCCGGATCCGCCACGTCACTGCCCCACAGAAACAGGAGCGCCGCTCGGGTCGGGATGCGCAATGTATCCCGCCTTCGCCAATGCAGCAATCGCCTGGTCCACCGGTGCCGGCTGCTGCTCACTCTCAAGCCGCGCCGCGCCCACGCGCACTTCCTTCACAGTCAATCCCTCGGTCTGCGACAGAGCCTGGCTGACGCGGCGAACACACGCCCCGCAATGCATTCCATCGATATGCAATGTAAACTCGGACATCGATATCCCTCTATCTCAATGATGACACTGCGAAGGCGAAGATGCAGCAGAATCCTGTTTCAGTGTCTGGGACTCGATCCTTGGATGGAGAAAACCAACTATCGGGCGCTTCTTCTTTCCACCTCAACCCGATCCGGCAAGGTCAGCGAAAGCAGTTGAACGGGATCGACATAGTTCCCCTCCCATCGCACACCCAAATGCACATGCGGTCCGGTCACGCGACCCGTCGCCCCGGAGAGCCCCACCTTGACTCCCTTGCGCAACCGCTCGCCAAATCGCACATCAATCCTCGAGAGATGCATGTAGATCGTGTAGAACCGCGCTCCATGATCGACGATCACACAGTTGCCTTCGTAGAAGAGCGCCCTGGCCAACACCACGACCCCTGCGTTCGACGCCCTCACCGGCGTTCCTTCCTTGACGGGGAAATCGGTGCCCAGATGCATGCTGGTCCTTTCCTCGTTCAGGAGCCGGCTCTCGCCGAAGCTCGGCGTCGATTCAACATCGACAGGCTTGATGAAATTCCCTGACCACATCGGCTGCGGAATGAGATGCGAAAACGCGCGCTTCTTTAGCATCTGGTCCGCCGCGATCTGTTTCTGTTCAACCGCGGTGGGTTCCACGTAGTCTTCAGGAACGTCGACCGACCCGGTCCCGAAGTCCGCCGCGTTCACGTTGATGGCCTCCACTAGCTTGGCCGCTCTGCCCGTCCGCATCCTCGCCACCACAATGAGATTGTGATTGCCAGGCTCCGTCGCAACGTCTGCGCCCGCCAATGCCATCCACACATGGGGCTTCTCTGATCGGAAGAACGTTACCGGTTTGCCCAGCCACGCACCAGAGACGCGAACGGCCATTCCCTCAAGCTCAACGGTGAACTGAACAGGGGATCCTTGCTGTAACTGATCGGGCTGCCAGAACAGATTCTTGATGGGCGATGGCTTCGCACCCTCTTTCCGCGACTGCGCCTGCGTAGACGCGCCTCCGCCCGCCAGGATTCCCGTCATGGTGAGTACGGTAAAGAGCGTCGCCGCCAGGTGTGTCCGTGGTGGGCGCGGAGTGAGTTTCATGGGTCGTCCTTACTTCTTGAAGTTCGGGGCCCGGTTCCTCGGGTTAGATGCGACCGAATCAGAGGACGTAGCCGGCAGAACTCGCGAATCCGCACTCACCTCCGTCAGCGGAGCTATCGTAGAAGCATGCTGCAGCGTGAATTTCCAGCCGCGCCGCTCGTCGGCGTAGGCGCGGTCATCGTGAAAGAGGGCCGCGTCCTGCTCGTCCAGCGCGGCACCGAACCCGCCCGCGGACGATGGTCCATTCCCGGTGGCCTCATCGAGGTCGGCGAGATGCTCACCGAAGCCGTGGTGCGCGAAGTGCGCGAGGAGACTGGCCTCGAGGTCGAACCCATAGCATTGGTCGAACTGCTCGATCGCATTCATCGCGAGGCCGACCGCGTTCGCTACCATTACGTCATCGCCGATTACCTTTGCCGGGTGATTGGGGGAACTCTGAAAGCCGCCTCAGACGCGGCCGCGGTGCGTTGGGTTGAGCGCGCGGAATGGAATAGGCCTGATCCGCGTGACCCGCCGGTCGAAGGTGCTCTCGTTCTCGACCCCATCACGGTGCGTGTCATCGAAGCCGGATGGCAGCGCGCCAGGTCGCTCGAAACGCAAGCGCTCAAAAAGCAAGCAGGGGAAAAGCTTTGAAGCCGATTCGTAAACTTCTTTGGACGTTGGCCATCGTCACCATTCTCGTGATCGCCGTCGCAGCGGCCTTCTACGAGCGGCCCGTCACCTTCTTCAACCGCCTGCTTTACACCCAAATGGCCCTCGCCGGCGCGCACAGCCGCAACGTCACGGTCGAAGGCCACCGCATGCACTACTACGTTCAGGGTCCGAGCGATGGGCCACCCGTCGTACTTGTACACGGTCTCGGCGGCCAGGCCGAGGACTGGCGCAACCTCGCTCCCTTCCTGCGCGCCGCCGGTTATCGGGTCTACACGCCCGATCTCTTCGGATACGGCCGCAGCGAAAGGCCCGCGAACTTCTCCTACTCCGTCCCCGACGAAGCAACCGCCGTGGTCGCCTTCATGGACGCGATGGGTTTGAAGCAGGTCGATCTCGGCGGATGGTCCATGGGCGGATGGATCGTGCAGAAAATCGCGGCCGGCCATCCCGACCGCATCAGAAAGCTGATGCTCTTCGACAGCGCAGGGCTCTACGAGAAACCCACATGGAACACGGCCCTCTTCACGCCCACCTCCGCCGTCGAACTGGACGAACTCGACACGCTGCTCATGCCCCATGCGCCTCAGGTGCCGCAGTTCATAGCGCACGACATCCTGCGTATCTCGCGCGGCCATGCATGGGTCATTCATCGCGCGCTTGACTCCATGCTCAGCGGCCGCGACGCCACCGACAGCCTGCTCCCACAACTCAAGATGTCGGTCCTGATTGTGTGGGGCGAATTCGATCACATCACGCCGCTAGACCAGGGCCGGAAGATGCACCAGCTAGTGCCTCAATCGCAACTAGAAGTAGTGCAGGGTTGCGGCCATCTCGCCCCCGTCCAATGCGCCGACCGCATCGGCCCAAAGCTCCAAGCCTTCCTCAAGCAATAGCTGCTTCGCTTTGTGTTTGAGGCGAATAGAAGGCGATGCAGGGGGGGTGGGGGGTGTTTTTTCCCGGGTATGGACCGGGGGCATGCCAGACATTGCGAACTCGCGTGATGCGCCACAGCCAATTTCCCCTAATTTGCCAGAATTGAGTATGCGTCAAGGATCGGGCGCACTCTGTGCGGGCCATCACTTGGTGATGTTCATGAATGTACAAGGAACTAAGAGGGGAGTAGAGGTAGAGTAAGACGGCAATTGGCACCGCATCGCCCCGAGGTGGTGCAGTTTCTGAGGAATTAGCAAATACTTGGTACGCGAGGAGCTCGCCAATGGAAAGCGAAAGATTTGACATCCCACCAAACTGTCGAGACTTCAATTCGAACCACCTTGAAGACCGGCGAACCGTCGCTATAGGACTTTTGAAGGCGTTTCTAAAACACTTCTCGCCAAAGGGTTACAAAAACAAGGCATGGACTGTCGCTGTCCGTGAAACCTTGTCGAGAATATGTCCAACATCCTGTGAGGCAAACCCCCGCGACCCGCAAAGTAGAAAAGGGGAATTTCTAGTGGACTATTGCTGGCACGACTGGGCGAACCGCGAGGTGGGGAATCGATTGCTCCTTGTCTGCGAAAGTGAATGGGGGACGAAAGACAGATTTGGGGAAGAGGTTTGTTGGCAGGAAGTCGAGGTTGATTTCGAGAAGCTTCTCTCTGTGAAGGCGCCGTTCAAATTGCTCATTTTTACCTCCAACTTCCAACTCGACGAGGCCCAGTCGCGGGAAGACGGAGACTTTTCTATTGAATACGCACGAAAGAGACTCAGTGCATCTTTGGAGTGCTACGGACACCATCTCGCGGGCGAAGTTTACGTGTTTCTCGACTTTCCGCGAAAGTGCCACGAAGAAGGAGTGTACCGGTTATTTATCTGGCAGTCACAACTGACCGCCCCTGTCGCCTTTGTCGATCTCAGTCCGGTCGAAGACGGCAACTATTTGGCTGATCGCCGTCTCCAAAGCCCCGACCTTAATGACAGCCAATTGATAAAGGGGGACTGACCTTTCCTCGTCCCCCATTTCTTGTGACTAAACACCGATCACCGCGCAAAGTTCCTTCACCGCCTCCGCACTCTTCTTCAGCGCATTATCCTCTTCCGTCGTCAGCTTGATCTCAATAATCTTCTCAAGCCCCGCCGCGCCCAGTTTGCATGGAACGCCGATGTAGTACCCATCGATCCCGTACTCGCCCTGCAGGTACGCCGCGCAAGGAAGAATCTTCTTCTTGTCCTTGAGAATTGCTTCCACCATCTCCACCGTCGCAGCGGACGGCGCATAGTAAGCGCTGCCCGTCTTCAGGTACTTCACAATCTCCGCGCCGCCATCGCGCGTGCGCTGAATCAGCGATTCAAGCCGCGTCGGCTCAATCAACTCCGTAATCGGGATCCCCGCCACCGTCGAGTAGCGCGCCAGCGGAACCATCGTGTCGCCGTGGCCGCCCAGCACGAACGCCGTCACGTTCTCCACGCTCACGCTAAGCTCCTCCGCGATGAACGTTCTGAACCGCGCCGAGTCAAGCACGCCGGCCATCCCAATCACGCGCTCGCGATTGAACCCCGCCTGCCGGAACGCAGCCTGCGCCATCGCGTCCAGCGGGTTCGACACAATAATCAGAATGCACTCCGGCGACTGCGCCACCACCTTCTGCACCACATCCGACATGATCTTGAAGTTGGTATGCAGCAAATCGTCGCGGCTCATCCCCGGCTTGCGCGGAATCCCCGCCGTGATAACCACGATGTCGGAGTGCGCCGTCGCCGCGTAGTCATTCGACCCGAGCACGTGCACATCGCGCTTCTCAATCGGCATGGCCTCCAGCAGATCGAGCGCCTTGCCCTGCGGCACGCCTTCCACCACGTCGATCAACACCACATCGGCCAGTTCCTTCGCAGCAATCCAATGCGCCGCCGTGGCGCCCACATTCCCCGCGCCAACAATACTTACTTTCTTCCGCATCTTTCTCTCCTGAATCCTGTGCACGGGCCAACGATCATTCTCAGGTTCGTCTTTCTGTCCCCTGTTCGCTGATCCCTGTTCCCTGTCTTTTACATGTTCCCAATAATCCGCGTAGCAAACTCGCTGGTCCCCACCTTGGTCGCACCCGCCGTCTGCCGCTCAAAATCGTAGGTCACAAACTTCTGCTGGATCGTCTTCTCCATCGCGTTCTCAATCATCTTGGCCGCTTCCTTCCAGCCGATGAAATCCAGCAGCATCACGCCCGACAGAATCACCGATCCCGGATTGATCACATCCTTGTCGGCGTAC
>WNGK01005633.1_pt1 | contig 13243 bp, 14 predicted proteins | sample 5400601 | NCBI WGS metagenome assembly WNGK01 (sample SAMN13153376, study PRJNA577476) | soil metagenome | isolation source: 60 cm soil or saprolite under Garry oak tree replicate 1 | place: USA:California | collected 2016-06-15 | reverse complement strand
TCAGTACCCGCGCTTCTTCGCGCACTGGCGGTGGGTCCACGCGTTCTGGTAGAGAGGCTGAGAAGAGCCCGGTGACGGGAGACTGTCACGCCGGGATCTGTGGGAGCCCGGGGGTGAGATTCCCCCGGGCCACCCGACCGGCGTACTTCGCGGCGGAGCATCGGTGACCGAGATGTATGAGTTCATCGATGCGGAGTACGCCACCTGCGAGAATGCTCCGGCCCTCACGCTGATGTGCGCATGGCTGGAAGTATCGAAGTCCGGGTTCTACGAGTGGAAGTCCCGTCCCGATAGCGCTACCGCAGAAAGGCGGAAGAAGCTCGCGCTGATCATCAGGAGGATATTCGACGATTCGGATTCCACGTACGGGTACCGGCGCATCGCGGTCCAGCTGGCCCGGCAGGGCACCGTCGCCGGGCCGGAGCTGGTCCGCAAGCTGATGCGGCAGCTGGGCCTGGTGGCCTGCCAGCCCCGGCCGTGGCGGCCGTCGACCACGAGGCAGGGGCAGGCCGGCCCGATCCCGGACCTGGTGAACCGGGACTTCTCCGCCGAGGTGCCAGGCGCGAAGATGGTCGGCGACATTACGTATATCCGGACGTGGCAGGGCTGGGCGTTTCTCGCGACGGTGATTGACTGCGCGACACGTAAGGTCATCGGCTGGGCGGTGGATGATAATTACCGGACGCCGCTGATCGCCAGCGCGATTCAGATGGCCGCGCGGAACGTCGACCTGCCGGACGGCTCTATATTCCACAGTGATCGCGGCAGCAATTACACTTCTGCTGAGTTCGCTGCCGTCCTGGACGGGCTGGGAATCCGCCAGTCAGTCGGGCGCACCGGATCATGCTTTGATAACGCCCTGGCGGAATCGTTCAATGCGACGGTGAAGGTCGAGCGGGTTCACCGTACCGTATACCCGACGATAAGGAAAGCACGAAAGGACATTGCGCGGTACATCGAGCTCCGGTATAATCGGACGCGTCTCCATTCGGCACTCGGGTACAGGACTCCCCAAGAAGTCCACGACGAGTACCTGAACCGGCAGCGTGCAGCATGAATTAGCTCCAAATCCGCTGTCCGGAAAACGCGGGGCGGCCCAGTTCGGACACGGTCACCCCGATCCAGACCGCCACCAACACCACTGGCACCCCGATCGCGGTCGGGGTCGGCCCAGACGCTATCGCGATCACGCCGGACGGGGAAACCGCCTACGTCGCCAGTGCCGACTCGGCCGCGGACACGGTCACCCCCATCCAGACGGCCACCAATACCGCAGGCACCCCGATTCCGGTCGGGGCCATTCCCAGGGTCGTCGTGATCACGCCGGACGGCAAAACCGCCTACATCGTCAATGAAGGTTCGGACACGGTCACCCCGATCCAGACCGCCACTAATACCGCAGGCAAACCGATTCGGGTTGGGCATTTCCCCTTCGCCATCGCGATCACGCCGGACGGGGAAACCGCCTACGTCGCCAATGCCGGTACCGACACTGTCACCCCCATCCGGACCGCTACCAACACCGCAGGGAAGCCCATCACAGTCGGAGACGAACCCTACGCCGTCGCAATTACGCCATAATTAACACGCCATGGCACTCCAGCCGGTGCATGCTCATAATCAGCAGGCGCCGCCCATGGGCACAGGACACCGCCACCGTACTCACTTGACGTAGCGGACAGGGTTATGCGCCCGGTCAGTAAAGGTGGTACGACGTTGGTGCCAAACTGGACCGGGCGATGTCGCCGCTGACGGTGGTCCGGTGCTCGTCGCGGAGGCCAATGGCGCCCATACGTTGCTACCGTTTGCCAGCGGCGTCGGTGGAAAGGCCAGCATGCGCTGTCTGCGTACCGCAGGGCAGGGGCACTTCGGCACGGACGCGGCCATGCGTGGAGCGCTATGAGCGGTGGTGGCCGAATAGCTACTCAATCAGGTGCTGATCGGTTGGCTGGCTAGTCATCGGGAGATCATTTTGAGGGGCACTTTGAGGGGCAGAATGCCGCTGGGGAGGGCTGGCGTGAGCCTGTCTCCGCTGTTGTGAGCTGGCGTTTGGCCTGTTCGGGCCGCGTATGGCCTGTTCAGGGAACTTGCTGGTGTTTCATGGCATGCAAGAGGCCTGGGGTTCGAATCCCCATAGCTCCACCCAGGTCATGCGCATAATTCGAACTCTGAACCGGTGACTGGTCCTGCCCCTGAGGGCATCTGAGGGGCAGCTTTGCCGCCAGCGTGATCACCCGCCGGCTTGCTGACCTGCGGGGGAGCCGAGGATCGTCCGGCTCTCAGCGTCATGTCGCGCATTGATGATGTGCAAGAGGTCACGAGCTGGGGCAGCGCAGGCCAGCCGCCTGGTGGCAGGCCCTGGGCATGGGAAGATCGGTCACGTAAGCCGGCGCGCTGCCCGGCAGCATTGCCCTTGGCCTCGGGCAACCGCCCGGTCACCCACCCGATCGGACGCGTGATCCGCGGAGCAGGGTCCCGCAGCTACAGCAGGATCGTTGAGTCGCCACCCGTGGGTGTCCGATTCTGCATGATATGCGGGTGATCTTCATGAAGATCTTGACAGGCTGACCGGCCTGTTCTTAGTGGAGATGGAGGGCATGCATGCTGGCCACGGTTGAGCTGACACGGTCGCGTGATGCTGCTGGGAATCTGGAGTTCCTGGCCGGCCGGTGCCGCCCGAACACGGTGCTGGCCGTTGCCTGCGACTTGAAGGTCTTCTTCACGGCGGTGGGCAAGCCGCCGCGGCGGGTCCGCGTGGCCGATGTGCTGGCATTCATGACCGCGCAGCGCACCGGCGTGCAGGCCCGGCTTCATCTGGCGGGCGAGGACGCTGGCGGGGTGTCGGCGCGCACGCTGAGGCGGCGGCTGTCAAGCGTGTCGGGACTGTACGGGTTCTTGCACGCCCGCGGTGACGTGATCGTGAACCCGGTGCCCAGGGCTTGCCGACCAGGCGAGAGCGGCAGCGGCCCGGTCAGGGCGTCCCGCTGGTCCGGTTCCCCGGACGCTTCCGCGGATCCTGGAGCCGGCCGAGGTGGATGCGCTGACCGCGGCGCTGCGCACCCACCGGGACCGGGCGATGGTCGCGACGATGGTGCTGGGCGGGCTGCGCCGCTGCGAGGTCCTCGGGCTGCGGCTGGATGACCTGCGCTTCGGCGAGCAGCGGCTGTTCGTCGCCGAGGGCAAGGGCGGCCGCCAGCGGCTGGTCCCGGTCTCGCCGCGGTTCTTCACCGAGGTCAGCGCCTATCTCGACGCCGAGCGCCCGGCCGGGGCGGGCACCGGCCGGGTGTTCGTGGTGCTCAAGGGACCGCGGCGCGGCCTGCCGCTGTCGGCTGACGGGCTGGATGAGATCCTGGACGGCGCCCGCGCGCGGGCCGGGCTGGCCCGCGCGACCGCCATCAGCTGCGGCATACCTGCCTGACCCGGCTGCAAGGGCGCGGAGTTGCACCGGATGCATCATTCCCCGGAAAGCGTGAGGACGGCGCCGTAGGGGATCCGGGATCCTGCTCGCCGGCGGCCACATATAGCACTTGGCGAGAAACCGCAGGTCAGCAGGGTCGTGTGAGGACCGGAGTGCGGCAGGCGCCACGATGTGGCATCAGCTTCCGTAACGTCACATGACCGCTTGATGCACCTGGCGCAACGGCAAAGACGCATCAACGAGGACGAGAGCCCGCATCTCGCCGCCTCTCAACTTGAGGTACTCGACATGGTTGGTAAACCGCTCCCTACCAGTTAAGGCCGGGATGGCGCTGGAGGCGGTGCAGGCCCAGGCCGGGCGTGCCTCGATCGAGGCCGGCCCGGATCTACCTGCACTTGGCCGATGACTGGCTGGCCGCCCAGTACCGCAAGGCCGCGCAGGCCATCGACGCGCAGGTCTTCATCGATCACCCGGCCACGCGGAGCGCCGGTCAGCGGCGGCCCGGCGCCGTTGCCGGCCTGGGAGCAGCTCGGCGCCGCTCCCGCCGTGGTTAGCGCGATGCGCCGTTACCTGGAGCAGGTCGCATGCGTCCTGCGGCCGTGCAGCGCCGGGAACACCGGCCGGGCCCTGCGGTGCTTCGCCGCCTTCCTCGCCGAGGCCGCCCCCGAGGTCACCTGCCTGGCCCAGGTCAAACGGCTCCGGCCGCCGCGGGGCCGCAGCTCCCTGAGCTTGTTGCCGTTCAGCACCAGGTCAAAGTCGGCATCGGGCAGCTCGAGCCGCTCGGAAGGCATGACCGCGAAGGACACCTTGCCCGCAAGCTCGGCCGGCGTATTGGCCCGGGCCGCCGCCACCATGTCAGGACTGGCATCGATGCCGGTGCCGGCGCCGATCAGCGGCATAGTCTCCAGGAATCGCTCGCCGCCGGTGCCGATGTCGAGCACACGGCACCCGGGCCGCAGATGGCGGCGCACGATGTCCTGGTAGTCCCATGGCACCGGATCGCGTTCTCGCGCACCGCCGAGAAGTCCCAGCCGCTCAGCTCACCAACGTCCCGCGCGATAGTCCGTAGCTCATCCGGGGTGACCGGCTCCATGCGCTTACCAGCACCGTCTCATCCCGAGCCGCCCGCAGCGGATCACCATCTGCCAGCCAAGCCCCTGCAGACACCTCGCCTAAAGTGACAACGGGCCGCTGCATGCTACCCAGCGAACGTCCTGGCCCGCCGGCTCATCGCTACGACAGGCTCACGCAGGGCGGCACGACAGCGCCTTCCGTGCTGCGGTCCGCGCGGGTGCGATGCCTACACCGGGCGGGAGCGGGCTGTACCGGGCCAAGGACGGCGGATGCTCGTGGAGCAGCGTCCCAGGTCGCGGGCCAGGCGGCCATGCGGGATAGCGGCCATGCGCGGGATAATCTCCTTCGCGGGCAGCACGTTCGCTGATGAGGTGTCCACGGTGCGAGAACGGGTAAACGCCTGGCTGTACCTGCTCGGCTGGACCGTGGTTTGCCGGATGCCCCGGCGGTGGGCGGAGTGGATGTTCCGGCAGATCGCAGACCAGCTGTGGCGGCGGCAGGGGCCGCGCGTCAGGCAGCTGGAGGCGAACCTGGCGCGGGTGATCGGCCCCGATCCATCCGTTATGGATCTGCGGCGGCTTTCGCGGGACGGGATGCGCTCCTACCTGCGGTACTGGCTGGAGGCATTCCGGCTGCCGGTGATCCCGCAGGCGGAGATCCTCGGCCGGATGCGGGCGGCTGGCGAGGAGCAGACCGCGTTCCGGCACCTGGCGGCCGGCCGCGGGGTGATCTTCGCGCTGCCGCACATGGGCAACTGGGAGCACGCGGGCGCCTGGATCGTGCTCCGCGGCGCCGGAAAGGTCACGACAGTAGCGGAGCGGCTGCGCCCGGCATCGCTGTATGACCGGTTCGTGGCGTTCCGGGAGAGCCTTGGCGTGGAGGTGCTGCCGCACTCCGGCGGCGCGAGCAGGTTCGAGGTCCTGGCGCAGCAGCTGCGGGCCGGCGGCCTGGTCTGCCTGCTGTGCGAACGGGACCTGACCGGGAGCGGAATCGAGGTCGAGTTCTTCGGCGAGCCCGCCATGATCATGGGCGGCCCGGCCGCGCTTGCCGAACAGACCGGGGCCGCGCTGATGCCGGTAACGCTGTGGTATGAGGGACAGAACTGGGGCGCGCACATTCACCACGAGATTCCCCTGCCCCAGACGGGTACCCGGCAGGAGAAGACCGCCGCCATGACCCAGCAGCTGGCGAGGGTGTTGGAGGACGGGATCGCCAAGCACCCGGAGGACTGGCACATGCTGCAGAAGGTGTTCGTGGCCGATCTCGGCACCGGCGGGCTGCGCCCCACAGGCCAGCAACCGCCGCCCGCCCGGTAACAGCGCCGCGGTGTTGACGGATGTCGCGATCTGCTGTCGCGAAACGCTTATCGGTCGAAGGCAGCGCCTCCAGGTCGTAAAGCCGACTGTTAGCGCCGATTTTCGCGCCCGGTAGTCGAGCCCCGGCTGACTGAACGGCGCCCTGCGGAGGATCGCCACCCGTCGTCGCTGTGCAGGCGCTTTGCGTGGAGTCTTTGCTGCGGATAGCCGAGTAGTGGGGTAGGTAGCGCTGACTGCTCATCCTTATTATGGGCGACATCGTCTGCGCCCCTGCGTGCCAGCAACGTGGCGGGGCAGCTTACATCCACGTAATTCACGGTGAAGTGGCTCAATACCGGCGTGGCGGCGGGCCAGCCGATCACAGGCGTGGTGATCTAGAAGCATCGACCAGTCAGCGAAAGACCCTCAGCAGCCCGCCCGGCCCGGCGGGGAGTTCTTCCTCCGCCCGGGCAGCCCCGCGCACCGCCGGTATGAGGCGCTGCGCGCCTATCTCGCCGAGGGGCTGCCCGCCGCCGAGGCCGCTGCCCAGTCCGGCTATACCCCCGCGTCTTTGCTGTCGGCGGTGCGGGACTTCCGCGCCGGGGCGCGGATTTCTTCGTCACCGGCAAGCCCGGCCCGAAGACCGCGCCGGGCAAGGACGCTGCCCGGCCCCGCATCCTGGAACTGCGCGCCGCCGGGCATTCCATCGACGAGATCGCCCAAGCACTGGCCGCCGAGGGCAGGCCGCTGAACCGGACTGGGATCGCCGAGGTGATCGCTGATGAGGGGCTGCCCTGGCTGTGGCGCCGCCCCGACGCTGAGCGCGGCGGAGTGGCCCGGGAGATCCAGGCCCGCGCCGAGGCGCTGCTGACCGCGCTGCCCAAGGACACCGCGCTAACCGCCTACTCCTGCCGGCTCGAACACTCCCGGCAGGCCGCGTTCCTGGCCGCGCTGGACAGGGCGTCACTGGCCGCCGGGCTGGCCAGCGGCGAGGCGCTGAACCTGGACTTCCATGCCGTCATGCACTGGGGCGAAGACGCCGCGCTGGAACGCCACTACGTGCCCAGCCGCTCCCAGCGCACCCGCTCGGTGCTCACCTTCTTCGCCGAGGACGCCGGCACCCACACCCTGCTGTATGCCAACGCTGATCTGTCCAGGGCCAGCCAGAACCGGGAGGTCATCGCGTTCGCCGACCACTGGAAGGCCGTCACCGGCGCCAACCCGTCCCTGCTCATTTTCGACTCCAAGCTCACCACCCAGGCCGTCCTGGCCGAGCTCGACGACCGCCACATCGGGTTCATCACCCTGCGCGCCCGCCATCCGGGCGTCACCAAAGCCCTCGCCGGCCGGCCTGCCAGCGCCTGGGCATCCATGACCTCGGACGGCCGGCGGGCGGACCCGCCGCGTCCGCGTCCACGACGACCCCGCCGCGCAGTTGTCGGCCTACCCCCGCCCGACCCGCCAGCTCGCCGTCACCGGCCTGGGACATGACCAGCCCACCCTCCTGATCACCAACCGGCCCCAGCTCCCGGCCCGCCAGGTCATCCAGACCTACGCCCGGCGGATGAACATCGAACAGCGCCTCGCCCAAGCCATCCGCTCCTTCCACCTTGACGCGCTCACCGGCGCGGTCCCGCTCAACGTCGACCTCGACATGGTGCTCTCCGTCCTCGCCCACACCCTCTGCGCCGCGCTGCGCCGCCGCCTGCCCGGCTACCACGCCGCCGCCCCCGACACCCTCCAGCGCCGGTTCCTCAGCACAGCAGGCATCATCACCAGCCACGGCAACCAGATCACCGTCCGGCTCAGCCGGCGCACCTACTCACCCGTACTCCGCCAGGCCACCCTGCCCGAAACAGTCACCGTGCCCTGGTGGGGCGGCCGCACCCTCCGCTACGAGTACGCCTGACCCCACGCACTGGGGGAGCTGCTTCAGCAAGCTCAAGCAGTTCCGCGCCGTTGCCGCCCGCTATGACAAGCGTGAACTGATCTACCAGGGCACCCTCGATGTCGCATCGATCCGGATCTGGCTCCGTGACCCCGTTCCGTGACGCCAGGCGGCAGGGAGCACCCGCCGGGCAGGGTGGTACCTGTGTGGCGGCAGGCCTCAGGAAATCAGCACGATCCGGCCGGCGACATCGCCGTTGCGCAGCCGTGACAGGGCCTCGTTCGCCTGAGCCAACGGCACGGGCTCGACGTCCCAGGTCAGCTCACCTCGCTGGGCAATGCCGAGCACTGCCCGCAGATCCTCAACTGAGCCCCACACCGAGGACGTGAGGTGAGCTTCGTAGGGAACCAGGCTGAAGCCGAACGGAATGCGCCCGCCGGCCTCACCCACGACCATCACCACCCCGGCGGGCAGGATATGCTCCACTGCCTGGCGCAGCGTCGCGTCGCTGCCGACAAAGTCGAAGACGGCCTCCGCGGCTGGCAGATCATCGCCGGGAGCGGCAGCATCGCGGGCTCCCAGTGACAGCGCCCGCCGCCGCTTGGCCTCGCTGGGATCTACCGCGACAACCGTGGCCGCAGTGAGCAGGCGCAGGTAATGGATCGCGAACTGGCCCAGCCCGCCGGCCCCGATCACCAGCGCGGTCACCCCCGGCCTCAGCCACGGCAGCGCCCGGCTCACCGCGCGGTAGGACGTGACACCAGCATCGGCCAGCGGAGCCGCCCGGACAGGATCCAGGCCGCCCAGCGGAAGCAGGAACCGGGGATGCGGAACGAGCAACTGCTCAGCGAAACCGCCGTCAACAGCCCAGCCCGGCTCCGCCGACGCCGGGCACAATTGCTGCAGACCGCGGCGGCAATACTCACACATGCCATCCGACCAGCAGGGATAAACCAGAACATTACCGGCCCCCTGCAGGTGGCCGGCGATCTCGTGGCCAAGAACCCGTGGCAGCGGGCCGCCAATGGCGTCGATCATGTGCAGATCCGAGTGGCACCCCAGCCGCAAGAACTCGCAGAACCCGCTGGGCGCCCTCGGCCTGAAGATCCTGCCGCTCCTCCAGCACCAGTGGCTGACCCGGGGAATGCAGCACCGCCGCGCGCATGAGGGCTCAAACTACCCCGCGCCGTTGCCAGATGGCCAGTCACCGGAAAACCGCTACGGGAGAACATGCCACCCAGCCGGCCGGTTACAGCAGCCGGCAACTGCGCACGCCGTGGACCATGCCGTGCATCCCGCACCCCTGGCTGCCGATCAGCCCGGCCCGGTCCGAAGATCTAGGTGATGCCCGCCTCGTGAAGCGTGCGCCGGATGATCGGAGCGGATGGGTGTGTGGTGATCGTCAGGTGCTGCATGACCTGTGCTGCCGCGACGACGCGACGATGACGGATCTCGAACCGTGGTTCCCATGGTCCGAGCTCGACCTCCGCCCGCCACACTGACCGGACGAGGACCAGTCCCTTCTCGGGGCCCGCGACGCACGCGCCACGGCTGAAACCCAGCAGCCGAGCTCGGAGGACTGTTGCGCATGCCTCTTCACGCATCTCCCGGCGAAGCGTGTCCTCCCAGGTTTCGCTTCCTTCGGGCCGGCCTGCCGGAAAGCTCCATCGTTCACCGTCCTGGCTGATCAGGACCAGCTCACCGTCGCCGGTCACGCACACACCCTCCGCCCCGTGCGGCGTGCCATTCGGAGGCAACAGCGGCGGGTGCCATGACGCGAGCCAATCTTGACCGTTCACATGAACGGCGAGGCTCTCGCCGGGACGAGCAGCGACGCTCTCGCGGTGCAGAGATCCACCCGCCGGGGGTGTGCGCAGCCACTGCGACCATGTGACCGTGCCGCGCCGGCCTTCGGGACAGGTCATCTCGGCGGCGGTCCGCGCGACCCGGGATGGCACCGGCACCTTCAGGATCGGGCGCGTCCGGCCGCGGACCTGCTGCCACTGCCCGACGAGATCGCCGAGGGCCAGCACCTCGGGCCCGCCGAAATCCGGGCGCTGCTCGCCGGGCCCGGCGGCGACACACTCCAGGAGGTACGCCGCGAAATCGCGCGCGTCCGCCGGCTGGGTGGTCAGAGTGGTGGGCAGGGCCAACGCCGGCAACCGGGCAGCCTTACCCAGCATCCGGTCCAGCAGCCAGTGGAACTGCGTGGCCCGCACGATCGACCACGGAACCCCGCCGGAGTGCACCAGTTCCTCCGCAGCGTGCTTGAGCCGCAGGTAAGGCCCGCGGGGACGGCCGGCTCCGACGATGGATACGTAGACGAAATGGGCCACGCCGGCCCGCCCGGCCTCGTCGAGCAGCCGGCGGGTGCCGCCCACGTCGACCTCGGGCGGGCTGCGCCACAAGTCGGCGGGCAGGAAGTACCCGCGCCGTGCGGCAGGGGACAGCGTCGCTGCGTGCAGCACAACCCGAGCCCCGGCCACCGCTTCCGGGATGCCCAGGCCAGTGCCGAGGTCACCCTTGATCCACTGCACCTCCGGGTCGGGCTGCGGCGAGCGGGCCAGCACCCGCACCCGGTGCGCCGGTTTCAGCAGGGCCACCAGCTCGCGACCCGGTGCCACCCGTGACCAGGACGGTGTCCGTCGCCGACACCTCCAATCAGAAGGCTCCGGCATCGACTATCCCACCCCTCCTCGGCATTCGCCTGCACTCCGCCACAGCGCCGGCAGTCCCGGTGAGCCATCAGCGGGCTCCCCGTCCCCGGGGGAACGCCACCGACGGGACTGAGGGCGAATTCGCTGCGTGAAAATCGGCGTTAGCGGCCCCGTTGTTTGCACATGATCTGGCTTGTTTGCGTGTTCACGTGTCGGCATGGCTTGGCGGGGATGGCTGGCCTGGTTTCCGGGCGGGGGCCTGTGCCCGCGGTTGTTGGGCGGGCCGGGTTGTCCTGTGTCAGTCGGCGCCGGGCAGTTCGGCGAGCGCCGCGATCGCTTCGAGTATCAGCGCGTTGACGCGGGCCTGCTGGTCGACGGCGTGCCGGGCTAGGTATTCGGCGATCGCGCGCCGGTGCCCGGCGTGGGCGGTGAGCTGGCGTACCCGTGCGGTGACCGCGGGGAGCCGGGGTTCCGGCGGGGGCATGGTCAGTCCCTGGTGAGCTCGGCGACTGCTTTCTTGGCGCAGGCGTCGTCGACGAGGTCCTTGCCGCCGGCGGCGGCGGCGATGATCGCGGTGGTGGCGGCGTTGTTGAGCGCCCTGGGCAGGCCGTTGGCGACGCGGTGCAGCCGGGCGATGGCGTCGTCGGCGAACAGCGGCTCGTCGCGCCCGGCCAGCTTCAGGTGGTGCCGCAGGTAGGCGGCTGATTCGGCGAGGTCCATCGGCTTGATGGTGAACCGGGTGGCGATCCGCTGGTCGAGGGCGGCGAAGGCGCCCATCCGCAGCTGTCGGCTCAAGGTGGGCTGCCCTGCCAGGATGCCGGCGAACAGGGATTCGGAGTCCATCTCGGCGTTCGTGAGTTATCTGGAGATCCAGATAACGGACGTTATGCCGGGACCGCGATTATGCCGGCGACCTGCATGAACTCGCAGATTTCGCAACCGGTTCCAGGTCAAGGGTCCCGCATAATTCCCGTCGATTTCCGTGAGTGACTTCACGGGCGCAGCGAGCGACTCTCGTGATGGCGGTGCCTGAAGGGGCACCGGAAGAGAGGAGTTGCACGTGGTTGCTCGTGGTCCTTCTCAGGTCAGGGTTCCGGGGCCGCTGGCCCGGCATGCGGACGGGTTCCGGGCGGCGCTTGACGCCCGGGGGTTCTCGCCGTGGTCCCAGATGTTCTACCTTCACCTGGTCGCGGACGTCAGCAGGTGGCTCGACCGGCACGGGCTGGACGCGTCCGGCCTGACGGACGCGAGCGCATCCGCTTTCAGGCAGGACCGGCGCTCGCGGGGACGGGCACGGTTCCGCGGCACGCAGGGTCTCGGCTTGCTGGTGTCCTTCCTCCGCGACGCCGGTGCCGCCCCGCCGCCAGCCGCGGCGGTATTAGACCAGGCGGGGGTCCTGGTAGCCGAGTTCGCCGGCTACCAGGCCGGCGAGCGTGGCCTGAGGCCGCAAACCGTCGTCCTGTATTCCGCTGCCGCACGGCGGTTCCTGGATTCGCTGCCCGAAGGCGGCGACGGCATCCTGGCCGGGCTGACGGCGGACGCCGTCCGGTCGTTCGTGATCGCTGAGAGCGGCCGGCGCGGGACCGGGTCGCTGAAGAACCAGGTGACCGCGGTCCGGTCGCTGCTGCGGTTCTTGCACCTGCGGGGACGCATCCCCGATCCGATGGACGGAGCCGCCCCCCGCGGCAGCAGGCTGGCACCGGCCGCCGCTGACCCGGAAGATCCGGCCCGGCGACGTCGCCGCGATCCTCGCCTCCTGCGACCGGGACACGCACGCCGGCCGGCGTGACTACGCGATCCTCATGCTGCTGGCCCGGCTCGGGCTGCGGGCCGGGGAAGCCGCCGCCGCCCGGGCCGGCGACATCGACTGGCGGTCCGGGACGATCCTCGTCCGAGGCAAGGGCGGACGCGACGAGCGGCTCCCGCTGCCGTCCGACGTCGGGGCGGCGATCGCGGACTACTGCCGGAATGCCAGGCCGGCCGCGGCCAGCGGGATGCTGTTCCTGCACGCCCGTGCGCCTTACAGACCCATATCGTCATCGGCGGTTGCCCATGTCGTGGTCCGGGCCTGCCGCCGGGCCGGGCTGTCGTCGGCCAGCGCCCATCAGCTGCGGCACGCCGCCGCGACCGCGATGCGGCGGGCCGGGGCGCCGCTGCCGGAGATCAACCAGCTGCTGCGCCACCAGCATGAGGGCACCACATCCCGGTACGGCGCCATCGACCCCGGCGAGCTCGGTCCCGTGACGGCCCCGTGGCCCGGGGAAGCGGCATGACCGGGCTCCGCGGCCAAGTCCGCGACTACCTCGCCCTGCGCCGGGCGATGGGCTTCAAGATGGAGAAGTACGGGCCGCTGCTGGACAGCCTCGCCGTCCACCTCGAAGACGCCGGCATGGTCACCGTGACCGTGCAGGCGGCCGTCGAATGGGCGATGCTGCCGCAGGGCGTGCATCCCCATCGATGGAAACAGCGGCTGGACGCAGCCCGCGGCTTCGCCCGCTACCTGGCCGCGTCCGACCCCGCGGCCGAGGTCCCGTCGGCCGGGCTGCTGGACGCTCGCCCGAACCGGCACCAGCCATACATCTTCACCGGGCAGGAGATCACCGCGCTGCTCGCGGCGGCCGGGCAGCACCGCTGGCACCTGCCCGCCGTCACCTATCCCGTCCTGTTCGGGCTGATCGCCGCCACCGGCCTGCGGCTCAGCGAAGCCGTCGGCCTAGATGACGCCGACGCCGACTTGGACGAGGCGATGATCACGATCCGGGACTCCAAGTTCCGCAATTATGCCGAGGGTGCCGTTATGCCGAGTCCTGTCACGGTGGGCGTGGCCTGCGGATGATCGGCTCAGGATTCCTCGGCATAATCGCGAGGCTGTGATCAAGAATCCCTGCCTGGAAGTCCAGTCACCAGCGAA
>WNGK01025192.1_pt1 | contig 13245 bp, 25 predicted proteins | sample 5400601 | NCBI WGS metagenome assembly WNGK01 (sample SAMN13153376, study PRJNA577476) | soil metagenome | isolation source: 60 cm soil or saprolite under Garry oak tree replicate 1 | place: USA:California | collected 2016-06-15 | reverse complement strand
CCTTCACATCTATAGATATTCCATCCCTTTTCTGTAAGTTAATAGCATTTAGTATTAAACTCACAGCTAATCTATGCTTACATAGAATTTGATTATCAGGACATGTACAGAGTCTTTGACTATTTATTACTGTGTATTCTCCATTAGGACTTATAACTTTAAACGTAACAGGAGTTCCTGATACATATTTTATCTCATACTTACTATCCTTCACTACTAAATCAAATGCCCTATCTAGTCTTTTTACACTTTCTATATTAGATAGGAGAGTATTTAGTAGTATGTAATAGGCTTCTTGGATGTGTTTAACTGTAAGTCGAGTTAGTATATCCTGCATATATGTCCTTTTATATGCATTACAGTGTTACAGTAATGCACTTATCTCACATATATTTCTACACATGAGATAAGTGCATCCTTGAGTTATTCAATAGAATGTGTAGAGAACTCTACTTCATTTCTCTCTTGAAATTCCCTCTCACACTCTATTACCACATTTAAACAACAATCACACAGGTTTATATAATTAGTATACCTTCCATTGAATAGAAGTTGTAATTTAAAATACACTATAAAGGAATCCTCCACCACTTCGCACCTTTCACATGTTTCCTGAGGGTTATATCCAACTACTAACATCCCCTTTGGACACATTTTACTAGCAGTATAGAGTGACATAACTACCTCATTTAACACATGTTCAGAGTGGATTTCATGTACAGAGGTGAACAGGTCTTCATACATATATGTCCCCTTTATATGTATCTTTAACTAATCCAGTCTTTTAACTACCCGAAGTACTTTACCAGTAGAGTCAAGAAACTCGAACTCTATTGCTAAAGGATATTCATCTACTAAATACTCTATAAGAGTCTTAGCAGTGTAAGTACCATGGAGTGTAACAGTTTGGACTGTGCCATTATCGTAGAACATTGTAACATCTGTACCATCTACCGAGAATGGAGTGTTATTCTTTCGCATACTTTCACCTATGAGATAGACTGTAAAATTCCTGTGATTTGTTTAGTGGCTAATACAACAGGTAACTCTTCGAAGGTATAGTCTCCTTCAACATCTCCTAACATTGTAGTGGCAAATGCACGTAACAACTTCTCATCCTTGAATGCCTTTCTATAGGTCTCTGCAGTGTTATTTATAGACCTCTGCTCTGATAAAGCTTCAGCTTCCTTTACAGAAGTTCTACTCCTTTCCTTTGGTTCTAACATATCATGGATATCTTGAATAAACTTTAATAACTCCCTTTTAGCAATAGCTACATTTTCTATCTTCTTCTTTAATGCACTACCTCCATTTCTAGATTTAGGGTTTAACTCGAAATCATAAATCCTACTACGCATTTCTGCTTTCTCAGAGTCAGTAAAGAAGGATAGTTCTTTAAGGATATCTTTGTAATCTGTTGCTGCAATAGGAAACATATCTATATGAATAGATAATGTACCATCAAGACCTTCTTTAGTATTTAACATTTTTATTCTCTCTCTTTCTTGCAGTAGAAGCTAGACATTCACAGGTGACACGTAAATCTCCACAAATTAGGCAGAACTTTCTTAGTATAAGTATCCTTTCTCTATATGGGAGTTTAAGAAGCAATAACATTATAGTTTCAACCATATCTGCTTTTACCATACTTCTCCTTTACATGTTATTCAAATAAGCTATCGTTAAGGCCTACTTCATTCCATAGTTGATCATTAGGGTCTATCCAAGCATCCTTTGGCATCCACATATTTAACCTAAATAGACTTTCTAACTCTTCATAGTTTAGAGAGTTATGTGAGAGTTCTTCCTTTGTGAGAATAAGATACGGTCTATCATGAGGGATACCTAACATATTGCACACATCAATTCCTATTCCTTCACAGTCATACATATACATTCTCCTATTAGTGCTTGTCATTACAGCATACATGACAGACATAGTAAGGGTTAAAAAGGTGAGTTCCTTTAACAAAAATAGCCACAATCTGCTGCACAGTTTTCTTACACCTAACACATGTAACTTTCATATCGATTTGCTGCTCCATAATATTCTCCTGTTTCTACTTATTAGTTTCATCAGTATAGGATATCTACACATGTAGAACCTATAAACAGGAGCTCTTCTCATATACGCATACATGAAAAGAGATATCAGCCTGGAAACCATATACACCAGTCACTCTTGTAGGATTTCTGGTTTACTAGGGGAGGTACTAGAGAACTTTCCTACTAATGTAGGCTATAGTTGCTACTCTGTGAATCCAGAGTCTCTAGCAAGCATGCTATGATGTTACAACATCATTAACCCTATACAGTATCCTGTCAAGAGAAACAGTAACCAGGGGATATACTCGACTCCAACCGCCATCTCACTTTATAGTGAGTAGATGATTAAATATACACACTTTTTAAGTAGATGTCAATAAATATAGAGAAGAATTCTACGTATTTATTTTTAATTTATTTTTAAAGTTTGGTATAGAAATTGCAATTAAGAGTTAGATATACTTCACTCTTAAGATAAGAAAGAGTAAGATAAGAGTATAGTTATTAGTTTATATCTTATTAATTTATAGGTAAATAGATATTTTATTAGAAGAGATTAAGGCCTTTTCACTTCTGACTCTTTAATTATAGTTTCTAGAGATTTATACTCTACTCTCTCTAACTGTCTATCAAGATCTTCATGATTTATAATCTCAGCTAGACTTAATATACTATCTCTACAGGAAGGATCATTCCATTTAGAATAGAGAAATCTCATACTTAAAACAAACACTTGTCTTGTATTGGAAAGATCCTTATGATACGGAAAGAAGTAGTCTCTTATAGACTTGAATAAAAAGTAATCACTAGGTTTAAAACTTGGAAACTTTATAAATTTGTAAAAACTCTTATGCTTCTCTTCCTGGAACATTTTTTCCCCTTTGTGTGAAAAATCCTTGACATTACTTTTTAACTTGGGTAGAATTAGAAATAGTCAGTATTTAGTGTACCATAGAAACACAGAAATAGAAAGAGAAAATATGGATGAGAGTGCTGTTGTGAATGGGGTTGAGGAGAAAGTGAGTGAGCTTGTAAACTTTGACTATTCAGAATACATGGATATCACTCCTGTACAGGTACGGGAAAGTCTTACTGAGGTATTTAGTAAACAAGTCTATGGATGGAAACGTAAGGCTAAGATCGTTATGAGACTTTCTAATGCCCATACTCATGTACAGGATATTGAACAGGAGTTACTAGAAGCTTGTGAAGGTAAGTCTACTAATCGTACACCAAGGAGTAAAGAAGAAGTTGCAAGGACTAAGATTAGGGAATTTCTTACTTCTATGGATACAGATAAGCTTGAAAGGTTATGTGTAAAGCATTCTGTATCTTATTCTAGTTTTATGGGAAGTAATGATAAAGTAGGATTAGTAGAAGCTCTTGTTGATGAGATGTTAGTAGGAGTATAATACTCTAGGTTTCCAGCCCACTGGAGTATTAGAGAGGTAGACATTCTTGCTTGTATTCTAGACATGGGGTGTAGAATATGAGAGTCCTCTGGAATGTCTACCTTTTATTTTATTTACTTTTAAGTTTAGTTTAAGAGTGTACAAGTATGAAGTATATTAAAATACAGAAGTTTTGGACTCTAAGCAATACAGATAGGATAATAGCCTATTTGTATAGTAGAGAAGGAGGTTATACTACCTCTAGAGAGCTAGAAAGGGTATGTAATATACCTACAGGAGATTACAAACAAGGGTACATTACTTTTATACATTTGATAAGTTACCGCTTAAGAAAGAATATATTAAAGAAGTAGTGATAGAGAGGAAAAAGTAGTATGACTAAAGAAGAGTTATTAAAGCGCTTAAAAGAGATTAAGGATTTAGATATGGAAGAAAGACATGTACAAGCAGACATTTTATTAGTAGATTATATAAATGATCCAGATATAGCTACACTGTATTACTCTTATGATAAGTGGTACGCATAGATGGAAACTCTACCAGCTCTTAAAGATAACATGGTTGATTTATTAATCTCACAAGCTATAGATAAGAATGTACCAGTAGAAGCATTAGAAAAGTTATTAGCAATGAGAAGAGAATGGAGATTAGAAGTAGCAGAGGAAGAGTTTAACATAGCTATGACAGGATTCCAGAGTGAATGTCCTATTATAAAGAAGACAAAGAAAGTATATGGAAAATCAGGGTATCTTTATTCTTATGCACCTATAGAAAGTATACTTCACCAAGTAAGACCTATTATGGTGAAGTATAACTTTTCTTATAGTATACAGTCTATTACAGAGGAGAGATATGTAGAGGCTATATGTGTTGTGTATCATATCCATGGACACAGTAGAAGTACTTCTTTTAGAGTACCTATAGATGTAAATGAAATGACTGCAGCAATGACAAAGGAGAAGTATATAACGGGAAGGTTAATGTATTGTAGTAGATATGCCTTTAGGAATGCTTTTGGAATAACTACAGGGGATGTGGATTCTGAGGAAGAGGTAGTAGAAGATAAAGTAGAATACATTACAAATGATCAAATGAGTAATTTACTAATTACAATAAGAGAGACAGAATATAAGTTAGAGGATATCTTGAAAGGACAGAAAGTAGATTCTCTAGATAAAGTAACGAAGAAGAATGCAGGAATAATTATTTCTAGGTTATATGAATATATAGAAAGAAATAGGAATGGAAAATAGAATTACTCAAGAAGATATAGAAAGTTTAAAGCAAGATTTAAAGGAGTTAGATGAATTACGTATATATAGAAGAGAGTGTAGTAGTTTATACATAGAGAAGAAACAGGAATTTATAGAGAGTGTTAGAGATCTTACTGATAAGTTAGACCATGTAGAGGAAAGTATAGAAAGACTAGAAAATACAATACGTAGTAAGTCTCTAAGTATATATAATAGAAATCCAGAAGAAGGAAAGGATATATATAATGGAATAAAAGAGAGAGATGTTACAGAAGTAGTATACGATGAGTATGAAGCTTATAAATGGTGTGACGAACATAGTTTGTTTCTTATACTAAATAGGAGTGGATTTGAAAAGTTCATAAGAAAGCTAGATACTGTGAATATACCTACATTTGTAAATAAAATTACAACACCTACCATCACTCTACCTACGAATATAAAGGATCTAGAAGATGTCTAATGTACAGGATTTATTTAATAACGAAGAGAGTGTAGAATTAGAAGCTCCAGAGAATCCCTTCACTACTCCTTCTAACGGAAATAGTAGTGAAGATATCTTTACAGAGGACTTCTCACTAACTCCAGAACATACTAGAGCTTTAGAAGAGAATCTCTCTCTACCTGCAGGACAATATAAATGGGATAAAACAGAAAATGGGTTATCTCTCACTCTAAGGAAGAGGTATATAGAAGGAGATACAGAGAAAGGAGATGTGTCTCCTAATGGAAGGTTAGTCTATAATGTATCAGGAGTGGTAGACCCTGTAAATGGTGGAAAGAAGGGAAGGTTTTCTTTTGATATCTCCCCTGACATACGTTATAAAAGAAACCAAGAAGGAAATATAGTACAACCAAGAAGTAATGATTTTAGTAATGATAACTGGGCTAAGTTTAGTAAGCTTTACTTTAGTAAACTTGATAGATCTCCTTTAGGAACTAAGGATGTGCTTTTATGCGTACAACAAGGAATGTATTATATGTATATCTCATTAGGTAAGAATGGAGGGAATTTCTTAGGTAATTTAAAGGGGATGTAAGTTTATAAACCTTATAAAGAGGTAAGGATGTGAACTTACCTCAAGGATATACATGTTCATACCTAAACCTGATAAGTGTAAAGGATGTCCTTTTTATGAACTCTCATCTTACATAACTCCTGACTACTATGTAAAAGACTCAGAGATATGTATTGTCGCCCAAGCACCTGGAGAACATGAAGAAGAAGGACATAGAATTACAGGATATGTTTATAAAGGAGGAAAGAAATTAGAAATAACAGAAAGCGTAAGACCTCAACCTCTAATAGGTCCTACAGGGAAATGGTTACAAGATGAATTCTGGCCTTATACTAAAATTCCATATTCACAAGTAAGTAGAGCTAACATTATAAAGTGTAGACCACATGGTAAAAATGATCTCCCTAATATTAATAGTAATAAGTCTGTTAATGGCATCACTCCTACTATGCTTAAGGATGCAATTAACCATTGTACAGAGAGTTACCTTAATATTAACGATAGTAATAAGTATATTATTGCTATGGGTGGAATTTCTCTCTATGCCTTAACAGGACTAGAAGGAAGTAGTAATGGAATAACAGATTGGAGAGGTTGGGTATTAGGGGTAGATAATGGATATACTGATAGACAGATACTAGGATTTGACTCTTACTACCAACCTATAAGAGATGAACCTGAAGGACTTTTAAAGAATATATATTCAGTAATTCACATTGCTAGTCTATTTAAAAATCCAACACTATACAGAGCTACTGTATTGGATTTTATAAAGTTTGGTAGATTTGTAAGAGGTGAGTGGCCTATAGAGACTCCTTATATGAATATAAATATTCAGCCTGAGAGTATTCCTAAGTATATAGGATTTGACACAGAGTATGATGTAGAGGATAATAATAGATTAGAAATGTTGAGTCTAGCAGATGTTGAAGGTAATATTTACGTCTATGATGTTCAGCATACTCATGTTTCTAATATTCTACCTATTCAGCCTGGCACTACTGTAGTTACACAGAATGGTCTTGTAGATTTACCACATTTTATAAAGGTATTTGATGTAACTTCTATTAAATTAGAAGACTGTATGTTAGGGTGGGCTACGCTATTTCCTGGAGAACCTACTAATTTAGATTACATGACTTCATGTGTAGGAAGGTATAATAGGCATAAGCATATAAGAACTACTAGAGATTTAAATATGAAGTACTTCTATGCAGGATTAGATGCTGATACAACACTTAATCATGTGTGGAAGTATCAACTTATGGAGTTTACAAAGGATAAGTTATCATGGCAGGAGTATATGTTAAGGAGACAACCTCTTTTATATATTATAGATAAATTCCAGAAGAAAGGAGTAGAAGTATATAAGGAGAGGGTAGAGTATGTAGCACAGTTACTAGATAAAGAAATGGAAGATATAGTAGAAAGGAGTAAAGAGGTATCAGGTAATCCTTTATTTAATATTGCTTCACATGAACAAGTGAGTAATGCTGTGTATAATGGAGTATATGTAAGCCCTGTAAAAGAGAAACCTGTAAGGGTAAAGAAGAGTAAAGAAACTATAAGGTCTAAACAACTAAAGTTAATATCAGAAGAGATAATAAGAAATGCTGAGAAGTTCTTAGCTTCTAGAGAAGATATAGAAGGAGAGGAGTAATGCCTTCTGTATCTAGAGATGAATTATTAAAAGCTCTACAAAGAGATTCATTAGGTAAAAAAGAGAAAGATATAGCTTCTTTAAGGTTAGAGTATTCAAATATACATACCCTTAAAGATACTTTCCTAGCTTCTCTAAGACATGAAGATAGAATACATCCTGTTATTTTACCAACACAGAGTAGTGGAAGATGGAGTTATTTAAATCCATCTGTTAATGGATTTCCTAAGAAGTGTATTAATCCTTCTTGTCCACAAGGAGTACATGAGAAGACTATGGAATGTTGGTCCACAAGAGATTGCTTACTACCTGATAAAAATACATTCTGGGTCGAACATGACTTAGATGCTGTAGAACATAGGATTTATTGTTTAATCTTAGACTGGAAAGAGAGGTTAAATGACTTACGAAGTGGTGTTGATATTCATACTCCTATTGCATGCCAGCTGTTTAATTTACCTATGTGCAACAACAAGTCAAATCCTCATACTTCTACAGAAGATGTGATATGGAGGAGAGACGTAAAATGGAATGGAAAGGATGATCCACGTAGAACTATAAGTAAAAATGTAACATATGGTGGCCAGTATTTTTATGTCTCTTTAGAAAAAGGTAGTAAATATTACACATTACATAAAGTTAAACCTCCTTATAGAACGTATAAAGGATTAATATATAACCCTACTTTTGTGTATACGATCCCTAATATAGAGTCTTTCTTAATAGAGAATGAAGAAGGAGAGAAAGTAACTCCTGATTATATAAATATAGCTATAAGGTTCATTGAAGGTAATGTAGAGATTCAAAAGCGTAAGGCTGAGGAAATGGAAAGAATTAGAAGGGATGGTATAGCAAGGACTTTATATGGTGGAAGGAGGTTATTTTACTTTAAAAATCAAAGTACTGCTAAAGAGGGATTTAATTTTAGAATACAAGGAACTGTAGCGTCTTATATAAATGAGTCATGTATCTTACTACAAAAGAAATTTCCTGATTCATACTTAATACAAAATCAACATGATTCATTAAAGTGGGCCTTTACTTATGAAAGTACTACTTCTCAAGGAAAGAAGGAAGAAGAGCTACAAATTCTACAAGAAGTTAAGGATATTACACAAAGAGAACTTACTTATGGAAGTAATAGTATTCCTATCACTGCAACATTTAAAATAACAAGGAGACCTTCTGTATGAAAGATATTCTATCTCTTAACATAGGAGAAGTACAACTTACAGAAACAGGAGAAGTTCTTATATTACATCTACTAGGCTGTAATAATTGTGCTTCCTATGGCGCAGTTTATATAAATATGTCTACAGTAGATGAAAATGATAAAGTACATAACATATACTGTCCATTATGTAAAGAGGAAAGTTTAGAACTTATTACCTATAGAGTAATGGATAGAATAAAGGAGATAGAAGATGAAGATCAAGAAGATGGTGGTGGTTTGTGATAATATAGAAGATTATAGTCTTTATATAAACAGATACAAAGACACAGAATGGACTATAATAACAGAACATTCGTATTTAAATCCTTTTAAAGGTACTTATGTTAGTACTTATATAATAATATATGCTCAAGAGGAAGTAGAAGAATGATTATTGAAACCTTTAAAAATCTAGCAAAGAGAAATACAGAAGTAGATTGGATTGTGGATGGGTTGTTAAGTTCAGGTGGGTATACGTACTTAGTAGGAGCACCTAAAGCTGGAAAGTCTATGCTATGTATACAGCTCTGTGATGCTATACAAAATGGTAAGACCTTTCTAGGAATGAAGTGTAAGAAGAGGAACTGTTTATATGTACAAACTGATACAGGAAGATTAGAGTGGCAAGAACAAATACGTAGGTTAGCTCCTAATGGTGTAGCGTGGACTATGTATGCACTTACAAATAACTTCCTAGACAACCCTGAAGAGGTAGAGAATGTAAAGAATGTAATATGGGGGACATATCCTGAATCAGATAGTCCTAGATCAGCTTCCCAGGTACTTAAACACATACCTTTTGATTTAGTAGTGTTTGATGTTTTAAATAAAATGACCTCTCATGATCTTAATGCTAAGGCTGGAATGTCACATGTTCTTAGTAGGTTAGAATATATGACTGTACAAGGTGTAGCAGAAGGACAGGAAAGTAAACATTACATCCTCATACATCATCCTTCTAAAAGTACTACAAGAGGGGTTAATGCTGGAAGTATGTTAACTTTAGGGACTGATTCTGAAGGGAGTAGAGGTCTATTAGTATTAGAAGGAAGTAAAGTATTAGGTAAGAAGGAAGTATTAATAGAAAGAAATAAAGAGACAGGAGCATGGAGACTATCAGGAGAGGTTATGGATGTTAATGGACCTGAAAGTATAAAAGATATAGAAGAGGCATTAGGGATTAAGATATCATGAGTAAAGAATTTTTCAATGAAACAGTAAAGTTAGTTGTATTTAAAATAGGCTGTCAATTACACTTCTACACAGAAGTAGGGTATCCTATTGTAGTTCTTACAGAAAGGGAGTTAGATAGACTTTGTGATGTACTAGAGAAGTATAAGGAAAGTGTACAAGGAGATTAATATAATGACTAAAGAAGAATTCTTAAAAGATTTAAATGCTATAGATACTTATCCTCTAGAATGGCAGGAGAAGTTATATCAAGCTATGACTAATGCTTTTAACGGTACTGTGTGTATGTTAGAGTTAAAAAGGAGAGCAGGTGTAACTGGAGAACAGAAATGGAATAGTCCTGAGTTAGAGATAATGTATTATCAAGCAAGAATAAGAGAGAATTATAAATGAAACTAGATACTTTCATCTCTCACTTACGATCTATTTTATTAAAGGAAGGGAATTTAGAAGTTACTCATTTTCCTTTATCAGGGATGGAAGAGTCTCTAGAAGATAGAGATATTCTGTGTTACTACGATACACTTGGAAGTAGAAGTGTAGATATATACATAAGTAACTTACATTTAACTAAGTAAATATTAAAACATTAACCCTTGCAGTACAACTTACAATAGGGCCTACAGAAGCTATTATATTAACTTTGTATATATAAGTCCCAGCTACTTGGGTGTCATATATAACACTTGTATATTCTTGTACGTTATTTAATAGAAATGTAGACCCTATTGTAGTACTGTCTCTTTTGAATTGAGCTTGTCCACCTGATAAAGACCCAGCACTATCTGATAGTCCAGCTACGAATATAAGTAAAAGTTTAGAAGGTACTGTTAGAGTAATACTTAAGTTTACTAAATCTCCTGATGGACTAGCACCTGAATAGGTTTGTGAACCATTATGGAAGTCTGTTAACCTTCCAGGAGTAGCTACTACAGGATCTTTAAAAAGTACTCCATCTGTTTGTGTACTATCCTTTACTAATAAATTACCATCTACTCCACCTTGGAACTTATGTCCATGATTCCAATCAGAAGGCTTTATTACACTTCCTGCTAAATCTGCTACTGCACTTATAAAGTCGTGTACAAGTGTTGCATGGTCTGCACACATATCTCCTATCTCCTTATATCTCTATAGAGTTAAACCTGAAAAGCATTATTCTGAAATGCATTACCTTGAAATGCAGGTAATGTAGGTACTTGTGCTACATCTAGAATGAAACATACAGAAGGCTCTGGTTTGTATATAAAAGAACCTTGGGTAACTGTAATTCTTTGTGTATATGGACCTAATATAGCATCACTAGAGGTGTCATGTGTATATGAAAAGAATCCTATATCTTGTTCACTAAACATATTAGCTTCATTAACGACTATATTTCCTAAAGGGTCTAAGATAGTAATCGTTACAGAATCAGGATTAACGTATTCATTACTTTCACCTTTAGTATCTACTTCTATTAATACTGAAGAACCTCTTACTGTATTTAGCATCTATTTCTCCTTATATAACAGTAAAACATACAGTAAAAGGAGTAATTCTTACATCTGTACTAAAAGAAGCTATAGCTTGTATACTCCATGGACCTTTAGGAGCATTAGAATCTAGTTGGTATGTGTATGAAAAGGTATTCTCTTCTTTAGTAGTGACTCCACTACTTACTACTACATTTCCTAATGAATCTTTAAGAATCAAACTAACTGCATCTACTTGACTAACTACTCTAGGAAATCCCCTTCTATGGAAAGCATGGATAGTAAAGATAAAAGTACTACCCTGATTTACATTCTGTAAGTTTAAGTTGTTATTAACTTCTATAGATATAGAATGTCTTACACTAAACATATTTACATTAACTTGAAAGGTAGCAGAGGGTAGAGGAGGTATAATTCCAGGTGTAGAGAAGATATCTTTAATAGGTCTGTGTTTAATAACAGACCAGTTATTTAGTTCTTGATACTGAGTGTATATACTTCTTGGATATTGTAAAAGAATAATAGGTGGATTATCAGGACTACGGAGAAAAGGAGCTATAGGTTTGAGACCTTGATATGTTATGTAAGGAGTATACCAAGATAAATTAATTCTGTCTATAGTATTCTCTCGTCTAAAGAAGGGGTTATCTCCTGTAGAGTCTAGTGGGACAATAGGTATAGTGGGTCTATGGAGATTTCCTGCCCAGACAGGTCCAGGTTCCCATGTACTTCTAACAAGGTACTGGGATACTCTAGAAATGAAAGGTGGATTGTCAGGCGCAGGAGGAAGGGCAGGAATAGAAAGTTTTACTAAAGGAGGTACACTTCCCTGAGGCATAGGAGGGGGATAGAAAATATATGAAGGCATAGATACTCCTTTCTACTTTAAATTTCCTATCCCTATATAAAATTAACCTATTTCCCTAAATACCAACCCACCCGACCAGTTTGTTGTGGCTCCTGCTAGTGAAGTAGGGAAGTGGAGTCCAAATCCATGGGCTGTACTTTGTGGAGTTTCTATGATAGTTTCATTTGGAGTTGGAACCCATAGCCACCCATTTAACACATTAAAGTTATCAGGAAGCACTACACTTTTACTTCCTGCTCCTTCTGCACTAGCATTTATTCCACTATGTCCAGCAGATCCATCTGTAGCACCTGTAATGAGTGAGACAGGATCTCCTGCTTTTAACTTAGTAGGTGATTGGGCCACTAAAGTAGGAAAGGCACTTACTTGTGTACTAAGCTGTACAGCAATCATTCCACTTGTAGATGTTCCCTTCTGAGATGCATATGCTCTTAGTACTTCAAGAGCACATACAGGAGTACCTGTCATAACTTGAAAGTAGGCTAAAGTTACAGCCTGTGCAGCCATTGTAACTGTATTAGCAGCAAGAACATATTCCCTAGACATTCCTTCTATCTCCTATTCTAATGAAATACCATGCTATCTTAGCAAGGAGGTAACTTATGGAATATATAAAGTTTCCTATCTTATGGTATATATCTCCTTTTTTCTTTACACTCATATAAAAGATACTCCATTAAAGTACTTCCATCCTTTACGAGTAAATATTCTTACTTTATTATTTCTCCTCTCTATTCTACTTCCATACTCTCCTGTAGGGTATCCATTTCTTAAAATATCAAAAGAATACTCTCCATTAGGACTATCTTGTAATCTTTGATACCCAAGACCTAAGGTAAAGATATTTTCATATTCATCTACTATAAATGCTGCAGGAGGACTACTTACATATGCTTCACTTATAAATTCAGTCCTATATCCTTTCAGCATGTATGGAAGTATCATAAGTGTATAATAACCTTTCCATCATTCGCTACTATTTCTGGAAAATCTAAAGGTACAACAGGTCCATCATGTTCTCTATCCCAGTCATATACTTGAATACAAATCTCTAGCTGATCATTAAAGTCCTCTAGGATATCCATCAAGTCTTCTACAGTCATTTTCT
>WNGK01013866.1_pt1 | contig 13247 bp, 12 predicted proteins | sample 5400601 | NCBI WGS metagenome assembly WNGK01 (sample SAMN13153376, study PRJNA577476) | soil metagenome | isolation source: 60 cm soil or saprolite under Garry oak tree replicate 1 | place: USA:California | collected 2016-06-15 | reverse complement strand
GCGGGATTCGTATTCCAGATCACCCGCGTCACGGCGATCGAGGAGGAAGTCGATATTCGCCACTGGCGGGTCGAGACCCGGCAGGGAACGCGCTCGTTCCAGACCCGACTCGACACGTGGCCGCGCGTACTGCAGCACGGTGGCCTGCTCGTCCGCGACGTGGCAGGGGATCTCTATCATCTCCCCGATCCGGCCGCGCTCGACCGGCAGAGCCGGGCGCTGGTGTGGGCGTTCGTGGACTAGCCGCAAGCAGGTCCTTCGCTCGCGCGCATGCCGCGTCCAGAGCGCGCTTTGCACGAACCGCCTTCGCTCGCGCGTCCGCCGCAAGCAGGTCCTTCGCCCGCGCGCGTTCCGCGCGCTCGCTCAGGATGACAGCTCCCGCGCCTTGTGTAAGAAAAAAAAAAGGAAAGGAATGACATTGGAGAGATGGTATCTATTTCCCCCTCTCTCAGAGCGAGCGGCCTGTCATCCTGAGCGCCGCAGGCGCGAAGGACCTGCTTTCCGCGACGACGTCGCGGATGGCGGTGCCGCGCGACGACATCACCCCCGTCGCACTCTGCGGGACAGCAGGTCCTTCGGATGACACCTCCGGCGCGTTGGGTAAGTATGAAATGAAGAAACCCACGCGGCTTACGGCTGCGCGCTCCCCCCGCCCTTGAGCCGCAGCGTGGCGCCGAGCTGGAGATCCCAGTTCCCGCTGTAGAAGGGGAATGGATTCGTGCGGCTGTTGTCGGTCGAGAACATGGCGTCGGCGTCCAATCCGGCCCGCAGCCACACGCGCTCGGTCAGGCGGTAGCGCACGCCCAGCAGGGCCGAAAAGCCGCCGTCGCTCTGGCCCAGCGCCCCGCCGTACGAGTTGCGTACGTAGCCTCCGCCGAGCAGCATCTGGGTGCGCGTGCCCGTCGCAAACGCTCCGACCAGGCGGGCGTGCACCGGGGTGTACTTCGTCGATCGGGACACGTCCAGCTCGAGCGCGACGTTGGGCCGCACGTACACCGCGCCGCGACCCCCCACGCCGATCGCATTCCCGAACCCCAGGCTGTTGTCGAAATCGGTGTAGCGGACGAACGCACCGATCTCGACCGTGCCGACGCTCTGGGCGACCAGTGGCAAGGCGGCGAGCGATGCCACCGCGGCGAGCCGAAACACTCGAGTCATCATGTCGCTCCTCCTGTCCATTATTATCGGGCGCGTTTCGTGGTAATGAGGATCACGCCGTTCGCTCCCCGCGAGCCGTAGAAGCCCGCGGCCCCCGCATCTTTGAGCACTTCGATCCGGGCGACGTCTCCCGGCGCCAGACCGGCGAGCGTGCTGCCGACCGCCTCGCGCGAGATGGCAATGCCGTCGATGACGACCAGCGGGTCGTCGTCGCCGGGGTTGCCGCGGATGCTGCGGTGGCCGCGGATGCGGAGCTGATAACCGCCGTCGGGCTGGCGGGTCACGTCCAGTCCCGGCACACCGCGCAGCAGCTCCTCCACCCGGGCCACGCGCGCGTCCGTCTCGGTCGGAACCACGGTGGTCACGGCCCCGGTGGGGACCGAGGCGGCCGGGGCGGTCCGCTCCGGCGCCGGCGCGGCGCGCCCGCAGCCGATCGCGACGGCGACGATGAGCCCGCGGCAGTCTCGCTTCAGCTCAGTATCCCGGATTCTGCTTGAGCATGCTGTTCCGGTTCAGCTCATCCAGGCGAATCGGCATGAAGTACATCTTGTTGTCCCAGGCCCGCGTCTGGACAGTGTCGATCGCGTACCGGTAGTTCGTCCAGGTCGTCCGGTCGGTACGGCTGGTCCCATTGAGGAAGATGTTGATGCCGCCCGCCACCTTGCTCAACACCGCGGGTGCGGTCAGCCAGCGGCGCACGTCGAAGAAGCGCTGCTCCTCGAACGCCATCTCGATGCGGCGCTCGTTGCGGTACTCGTCCCGCAGCGCGCCCTGGCCCAACGCCGCCGAGAACGTCGGCATCCCGGCGCGCACCCGGATCTGGTTCAGGGCGTTGACGGCATCCGCCAGCTCATCGAGCTCGATCGACGCCTCGGCGTAGTTGAGCAGGACTTCCGCGTAACGGAAGAAGACCCACGGTACCTGCTCCTTGACGAACTGCGCGTTGATGGACGGATCGACGAATTTCCGGATGTAGTAGCCGGAGTAGGCACCGTTCCAGTTCTCGACCGGGCTGTCGCGGGTGTCGAGGCCCGCCACGACGCTCGAGTCGGGAAGCTTGAGGGCGCGGAAGGTCTGAATGATGCCGACGGGGTCGAGGCCCTTCACGTCGTCGGGACGGGTGCGCCACGGGGCGCCGTCGTAGGCGATCGACGCATAGAACCGGGCATCGCGGTTCGCGTAGGGCGCCGCGGCGTGCGCCGGGTTGGTCCAGTCGAACTTGGAGCCGTCGGCCATCCGATAGTCGTCGATCAGGTTCTGGATCGGCGTGTTCCCGCCCCAGGTGTGATAGCCGTTCGGGCCGTTGTGCAGACCGGGGTTGTAGCCGTCGTCCCGAGTCGACAGGAAGAAACGGCTCAGGATCACTTCCTCGCTCATCGTCTGCAGGAACAGGTCGCCGTAGTTCTTGGCGGCCTCCTGAGCGCTCGCCGGCGTGGGGCGGAAGAGACTGTAGATCCCGAGATCCATCACCGCCTGCGCGGCGTTCTTGGCCGCCCGCCACAGCGCCGTACGGTCCTGCGGCGTGGTGTAGCAATTCTCGGGCTGTGCACAGGGATTTCTGTTGTACAGCTCGCTCGCTGCGTACAGCAGCACGCGTGTCTTGAGCGCGAGGGCGGCCCCCTTGGTCGCCCGCCCGACGTCGGCGCCGCTATAGGACACCGGCAGCAGCGCGGCCGCCGAGTCGGCGTTGGCTACGATGAAGGCGACCGTCTCCGGGAAGCTGTTGCGCGCGACCTGGTAGTCTTCGTTCAGCCCGTAGACCTTGGTGATGAGCGGCACGCCGCCGTACATCCGCATCAGGTTGTGGTAGAAGTACGCCCGCAGGAAGAACGCTTCCCCCTTCATCCGCTGCTTCCACGCAACATCGAACGTGGTCCCGTCGATCTTGCTGAGGAAAATGTTCGTCTGCCGGATGCGGGAGTAGGTCGGCCCCCAGTTGAAGTGCGCGAAGCGGCCGTCGTCGATCGCGCCGCGGTCGCTCGAGGTGATGATCGACTTGACGACCGGCTCCGTGGCGTAGTTGTGGATGAAGTGCGTTTCGTCGGTGATGGAGGCCAGCATGATCTCGTACAGACCGTGCCCCAGCCCCCGATACATGTCGTTCAGGAAGGCCTGGGCGAGATTCGGGTCGGTAAAGACGGCCTCGTCCGACAACTGATCCTTCGGGGTCTGGTCCAGGATCCCGTTACAACCAGTGAGCCCCAGGAGAACGAGCACCGCTGCGGTCGTGATGCGCACGTGTGGTCTCATGGTATCGTCTCTGTCAAAACGTGAGGGACGCGCCGGCATTGAACACCCGTTGCTGCGGGTAGTACTGACCCTGCGAATCCCGCGTCTCGGGGTCCACCACCGCGAACCGGTCCCACAGTAGGAGATTGTATCCGCTGGCGTAGACCCGGACGTCGTGTACGCCCAACCCCGCCGCCAGGTGAGTGGGGAGGTGGTAGCCCACTTCGACGGACTTCAGACGGATGAACGACGCATCGCGCAAGAAGTAGGTGTTGGGGTTCTGGGGCGCGACCCAGTATTCGTCCTGGCGGTTGAACGTGCGCGGACCCGGCGCGTTGGGATTCTCCGGCGTCCAGCGATTCTGCGCGTACTCCTCGGTGAAGTTGCCGATGTCACCGGATTCCGTCCTGAAGTACTGCACCGCATCCAAGGCGGCGTGGAAGAAGACGCTGACGTCGAAGCTCTTCACCTGCGCGGCGAGCCTGAGGCCGCCTGTGAAGGTCGGATCGCCGGTCTTGTCGATCCGGACCATGTCGTTGGCGTCGATCTTACCGTCGCCGTTGACGTCTTTGAAAATGATGTCCCCCGGTCGGGCGCCGGCCCAGTGCGGGTAGTTCGCGACGGCGGCCGAGTCCTTGAAGATGCCAATCGCCAGGTAATACAGACCGGTGCGCGGGTTGCAGGGCTGGCTCGGACAATTCATCCGATGGCCGGTCGAGAGTTGCCATGCGGGCGCGCCCGGAGGCTCGTCCCAGAACAGGATCTTGTTCTGGGCATAGCCGCCGTTCAACGTCACCTGGAACGACACGTCGCTGGCCATTTGCTGACGCCAGCTGATCGACCCGTCGTAGCCCGAGTTGGCGACCACCCCGATGTTCTCGCGCGGCAGGGGGATGGCAGCCGTCTGCGGCACCGAGGCGTTCCGAAACGACAGAATGTTGCTGCGCCGCTCGGTGAACCGATCGAACTCGAAGGAGAGCTGATTGTTCAGGAGGCGCCCTTCGAGGCCGACGTCGAACTGCTTCGCGACTTCCCACGTCACGTTCGGGTTGGGTGTGCGCGTGGGGAAGACGCTCGACACGACCTGATTGCCGCCCAGGACGTACCCGGCGCCGAAGCCGTAGGTGGCGAGGTACTGCCAGGGGTCGATGCGATCGTTCCCCGTCTTGCCCCAGGAGACGCGCAGCTTCAAGTCGTCGAACAGCGGTACGTGGTCGCGGAAAAATGGCTCGTCCGAAATGCGCCACCCCGCCGAGACTGCCGGGAAGAACGCAAACCGCTTCGCCGCCGGGAAAATGTAGGAGCCGTCGTAGCGCCCCACGAACTCGAAGAGATACTTGTCCCGGAAGGCGTAGTTGATGCGGGTGAAGTAGTTCTGCCGCGCCGCGACCCAGGCGGTACCGTTGTTCGTCTTCCCGAGGTCGCCCCCGGCGAACAGCTCGTCGACCTGATCAGAGGGGAAATAGTCGCGGAAGGCGCTGTCGTAGGAACTGTCCGCCGTCTGGCGCTCGATGCCGCCCAGCACGCCGACCGTGTGCGGTCCGAACTGCCGCCGGTACTCGCCGACCAGGTTCAACAGGATGCCCACACCCCGCCCGTCATACTCGTTCAGCTGCGGCTGGCTGTATCCCCGCTTGGCCGCCTTGAGCACGGGCTGGCCGTTCGCGTCGCGCGTCTGGTAGTCCCAGGTGTACAGCGTCCAGGGCGTGCGCCACGTCTTTTCGTTCCGAAAGCGCACGTCGTAGGACGCGTTGCCCCGGACCGTGAGCCCGCGGATCCCGGGCACCTTGAATTCCCCGCCCAAGGTGCCCTGCACGTAGTCACGCCCGTCCTGGTCGTATCCCGTCGCCGGCGTCCCGATCACGACCGGGTTGTCCCCGTACTCGATGTCGGGACCCGGCAGCCCGTTCGGCCAATACGCGGGAAGGTTTGGCTTGCCGCGCATCAGCGAGCGGAAAATGGAGCCGGCGCTGCGGACCGGGAAGTTGCGGTCCTCCAGACGTCCCGTCACGTCGAACCGCAGGCTGAGGTGGTCGGTGATCCGACCGTCGATGTTGCTGCGGAAGCTGTACTGGTTGTACCGGGTCGCACTGTTGCGGTAGTAGCCGTCCTCGGTCAGACCGTTGAGCGACAGGTAATACCCGATGTGCTCGCTGCTGCCGCGCAGCGCGACGTTCCCTCTGGTCTGGTACGACATCGGCTTGATGACCGCGCCGAACCAGTCGGTGTTCGGGTAGAGCCAGGGATCGCTGCCCTGCCGGTACTTCGCGATCACGTCAGGCGAGTAGCGCGGCGTCTGGTTCCGATACATGTCGATCTCGTCCAGCATCGTCATGTAGGTCACGGCGTCCGCCATCTTGGGGGTGCGGGTGGGGTGGTTGAAGCCTTGGTTCATCGTCACGGTGAGCTGGGGCGGCTGCACCGCGCCGCTGCGTCCCCGCTTCGTCGTGACGAGAATGACGCCGTTGGCCGCGCGGGACCCGTAAATCGCCGCCGTGGCATCTTTCAACACGCTGATGCTCTCGATGTCCGCCGGGTCGAGCCGCTCCAGGCCGCCGACACGATCCGGCACGCCGTCGATCACGACGAGCGCACTGTTGTCGTTCAGCGTATGGCTCCCCCGCACCCGGATGATCGCCCCGTCGTACCCGGGCTCGCCGCTCGGGTTGACCGTCACCAGGCCGGGCAGCTGGCCACCGAGCGTGTTCGACAGGTTTGTGGCCGGAACACTCTGCACGTCTTTGCCCGAGACGGCGCTGACGGAGCCCGTGAGCGTCCCCTTGGCCTGCTCGCCGTACCCGATCGCCACCACCGGATTCAGCTCGAAGGGACTCGGCTGCAACCGCAGATTCACGAGCGTCGGCTCGCCCTGTTGCACGACGACGGTCGTGTCGGCGGGCGCATAGCCCAGCCGGCGCGCTCGCAGCCGGTGCGTGCCCCGGGCCACGTTCGACACGGTGTATCGGCCAGCCGAGTCGGTGGCGCTGCCGAGCGTCGTCCCGACGACGCTGAGCGTGACGCTGGCGAGCGGGGCGGCCGTGTACAGGTCGGTGATAGTCCCGGAGATCGCACCCTGGGCTTCGAGGAGCCTCGGAATGGCGGCGAGCGCCAGGAGCGAGAGCAAGGACACGATTCGATGCATGGGACGGTTCTCCGGAGCCGCCGGATGGCGGCCCGCTTGACGGGTGACGGTGTGGCGGAAGGGGGAAACAATGGGCGTGGCGAGCGCCGCAGCCTCGCGGCGCTCGGGGTCCCCAGCCTCGGGCGAGGCGGGGTGGTCAAAGGACGGCACCCTGACCTGACTCACATCGCTCCCCTGGACGGCCCAAAGGGTACAACGGGTCAGGACAGTCGCTCTTCAAATTTGACGCCGTCACGCCGCACCCGACGCGCCCGCGCCGCGCGGCTCTCGGTGGCGCCGGGGAGGGAACGTTCGTTGCGTGCGAGCAATAGCGACGGGTACGCGCATGTCGCGCGCTCGCACCAGCGGGCGTCAACCCTCCGCTCTGGTCACGGGTTCTAGTCCTCTAGGATGACCACGCTCGGCTGGGTCGACTACGCGGTGATGCTCTTGTACTTCGCGTTCGTGCTCGGCATCGGCGCGGCGGTACGGCGCTACGTGCACACCAGCGAGGACTTTTTCCTCTCGGGACGGGCCATTCCCGCCTGGGTGACGGGGCTCGCCTTTGTGTCGGCGAACCTGGGCGCCCAGGAAGTCATCGGCATGGGCGCCTCAGGCGCCAAGTACGGCATCGCCACCAGCCACTTCTACTGGGTCGGCGCGATCCCCGCGATGGTGTTCATCGGCCTCTTCATGATGCCGTTCTACTACGGCTCGCGTGCCCGCTCCGTACCCGAGTATTTGAAGCTGCGCTTCGACGAAAAGACCCGCGCGTTGAACGCCGTCTCGTTCGCCATCATGACGGTGTTCTCGTCGGGCATCTCGCTCTACGCCATGGGCAAGCTGCTCAACCTGCTGCTCGGCTGGAGCTTCGACCTGAGCATCCTCGTGGCCGCGGGCGTGGTGCTCGCGTACATCTTCCTGGGCGGGCTCACGAGCGCGATCTACAACGAGGTGCTGCAATTCTTCCTGATCGTGCTCGGATTCGCGCCGCTGGTGTTCCTGGGCCTGCGCGCGGTGGGTGGCTGGTCAGGACTCGTGGCGCGGCTCGCCGACCACGCCACCGCCAATGGCTTTGCGCCCGGCGCCTATACGCGCAGCTGGGCGTTCATGGGACACGCGTCCACCAATCCCGTGGGCGTCGAGTGGTTCGGCCTGGTGATGGGACTGGGGTTCGTGCTGTCGTTCGGGTATTGGTGCACGGACTTTCTCGTGGTGCAGCGCGCTATGGCCGCGAACTCGATGACCGCCGCCCGGCGCACCCCGCTCATCGCCGCGTTCCCGAAGATGTTGTTCCCGTTTCTCGTGATCCTGCCGGGCATGCTGGCGTTGGTCGTTCGCGACGCCGATGCTGCTGCTGCACTTTTTTCCCGCGGGCCTCCTGGGGCTCGGCCTCACCGCGCTGCTGGCGTCGTTCATGTCAGGGATGGCCGGCAACGTCACCGCGTTCAACACCGTCTGGACCTACGACCTGTACCAGAGCTACGTGCGTCCGGGCGCGCCCGACGCGCATTATCTGGCCATGGGGCGCTTCGCCACGCTGGCCGGCGTCGCCATCTCGATCGCCGCGGCCTACGTCGCCGCGTCGTTCAACAACATCATGGATTTCCTGCAGCTCGTGTTCGCGTTTGTGAACGCACCGCTGTTCGCCACGTTCGCGTTGGGGATGTTCTGGAAGCGCACCACGGGGCACGCCGCGTTCACGGGCCTCGTCGCCGGCACGCTCGCGGCAGCCGTGCACCACGGGCTGTCGCTCCCCGCCAGCGCCGCAGTGGGCGTCAAAGGCGGCTATCTCGGCGTGGTCACGACCTTCCCGAGCGAGCTGGCGCAGACGTTCTGGACCGCGATCGTGGCCTGGACGACGTGTTTCGTGGTGACCATCCTCGTGTCCCTCGTCACCCGACCGCGCGCGCCGGAGCAGCTGCGGGGCCTCGTGTACGGCCTGACGCCCCAACCCGTCGATACGGCGGTCGCCTGGTTCCAGCGCCCCGTCACGCTCGCGGTGGTCGTGCTGGCGGTGACCGTGATCTTGAACGCGGTGTTCTTCTGATGTCGCTCGACGTGCGGCTGCCGATCGGCGGGTTCTTCAGTCTGCTGGGCCTGCTCCTTACGGGCTACGGATGGGCGACCCTGGGCACACCCGGCACGGCCCCCGCGGGCGTGCCGATCGACCTGGTGTGGGGCGCCGCGCTGTTCGTGTTCGGCGTCGCGATGCTCGCGCTGGCACGTCGCGCGCGTAAACGCTCTAACCCCTGACCCCTGACCCCTGACCCCTGAAAGGAGCCGTCTCGTGTTCCCGCGATTCGCCACGCTCATGTGCCTCGGCCTCGGTCTCGCCGTCGTGCGCGATCCGACGCCCCCGCTCGACAACCGCCTCGCCCGCACGCCGCCGATGGGCTGGAACAGCTGGAACCACTTTGGGTGCGACGTCAGCGCGCAGCTCATCCGGGAGACGGCGGACGCAATGGTGAAGGGCGGCATGCGCGACGCGGGCTATCAGTATCTCGTGATCGACGACTGCTGGCAGGTCGCCCGCGACGCGGCGGGCCGGCTCGTGGCCGATTCGGTCCGGTTCCCCGGCGGCATGAAGCTGCTGGCGGAGTACGTCCATTCCAAGGGGCTCAAGTTCGGCCTCTACACCGACGCCGGGCGTCAGACCTGCCAGCGCCGCCCCGGCACGTACGGCTCCGAGGAGATCGATGCCCGAACCTTCGCCGAGTGGGGCGTCGACTACGTTAAGGAGGATTGGTGCAATTCCGAGGGGCTCGACGGGCCGACACAATACGCCAAGTTCCGTGACGCGCTCGCCAAAGCGGGTCGCCCCATCGTGTTCAGTATCTGCGAGTGGGGCTCGAACCGGCCGTGGGAGTGGGGCCCGCGCACCGGCAACCTGTGGCGTACCACCGGCGACATCGGCGACCGCTGGGCGAGCATGATCGCGCTGCTCGATCTCAATGCTCAGTACGCGTTGGCGGCGAGCCCCGGGGCCTGGAACGACCCCGACATGCTCGAGGTCGGGAACGGCGGCATGACGGAGGACGAGTACCGCGCGCATTTCAGCCTGTGGGCCCTGATGGCCGCGCCGCTGATGGCGGGGAACGACGTCCGCACCATGCCGGCGGCGACCCGCGACATCCTCCTTAATAAGGAGGTCGTCGCGGTGGACCAGGACTCACTCGGCCTGCAGGGGATGCTGGTGCAGGAGCCGGCTCCCGACCTTCAGGTCTGGGCGAAGCCGCTGAGCGACGGGTCGCGGGCGGTGGTGCTGTTCAACCGCTCGACGCTGCAGACGGTGATCACCGCCTCCTGGCGAGCCCTCGGCATCCGCGGCCCCGCGCGGGTCCGCGACCTGTGGGCCCACGCCGACCTCGGTACGTTCCCTGGGCGCTTCATGGCCACCGTGCCGGCGCACGGGGTGGTGATGGTTCGGGTCACGCCCGCAAGCGGCGGTTGACAAGGCGGCTAACCCACGGCGAGATACCCTTCGTTCCAGCCGATGTCGAACACACCGCCGCAGCGCCCGCAGCGCATGTCGCTGCTGCGACGCTCCAGGGGCTGGCGCTCGCGGCAGTTGGGGCACACCGCGTAGCGGCCTCCCCAGGCAGGTGGCACCTGCGACGCATCCCGCAGCTCCGCGACGACGGTCCAGCGGCGAGGCGGCGTGCCTACGATCTCCAGAAAGGGTCGCGGCACGGTCACACGCCCGCCGCGGACGTCCAGCACCGCCTCGAGCGGGTGGAGCTCGAGCACGCGGTACCAGGCGCCCCGGCGCAGGCGGACGTTGAGATCGGCGTTCAAGCGGGCCCACTGCAACGCAGGCACGGACGCTACACCTCGATACAGGGCTGGGTGCGAAGAGTGCAACAACCGCGCCGGATCGGTCACGGCTGCTCTTTTCTGACCCAGATTGCTCCGTTCGTGCTCGATTTCACCGCGGCTTCGATGAACTCCACGCCGTGGAGACCGTCCGCGACGGTCGGGAACAACGGCTCGCCGTCGGGCCGCTGTCCCCGCCGGGCGGCACGGATCGCGTGGGCCACCTCCGTGTAGATCGTCGCGAAGCCCTCGAGATATCCCTCGGGATGGCCGGCGGGGATGCGCGTAACCCGCGCCGCCGCAGGCCCGGCGCCCGGGCCCCCGCGCGTGAGCCGGCGTCGCGGCTGGCCGAAGGGCGCATGCCACAGCTCGTTGGGATTCTCTTGCTGCCACTCGAGCCCGCCCTTCGTGCCGTAGACCCGCAGCCGCAATCCGTTCTCGTTGCCGGGCGCCACCTGACTGGCCCACAGCATGCCGCGCGCGCCGCCACGGAAGCGCAGCAGGATCTGCGCATCGTCGTCCAGCCGGCGGCCGGACACGAACGTGGTCAGATCCGCGCACAACGCCTCGAGCGTCAGCCCGGTGACGAAGCAGGCCAGGTGGAAGGCGTGCGTGCCGATGTCGCCGAGCGCGCCGCCGGCGCCCGCCTGCGCGGGGTCGGTGCGCCACGCGGCCTGTTTCTGGCCCGTGGTCTCGAGCCGCTCGGTCAACCAGTCCTGCGCGTACTCGACCTGGACCACGCGGATCTCGCCCAGCTCGCCCGCCGCGACCATGGCGCGCGCCTGGCGCACCATCGGATAGCCGGTGTAGTTGTACGTCACCGCGAAGATCTTGCCGCTCTGCTCCGTCAGGCGCACGAGGTCGCGTGCCGCGGCGACCGTCGTCGCGAGCGGCTTGTCGCAGATGACATGGATGCCGGCCCGGAGAAACGCCGTCGCGACCGGCGCGTGCAAATGATTGGGCGTGACGATGGCCACCGCCTCGATCCCGTCGGGGCGCTTCGCCTCGCCGGCGGCCATCGCCGCGAAGTCATCGTAGGTCCGCTCGCGGGCGAGGCCCAATTCGAGCGCCGAATCGATCGCGCGTTGCCGCGCGGACGATAAGGCACCGGCCACGAGCACGTATTGGTCGTCGAGTCGCGCCGCGATCCTGTGGACCGCGCCGATGAAAGCTCCCTGCCCGCCCCCGACCATGCCGAGGCGGATGCGACCCCCTGCCGCAGCGTCACCGCGCCCCTCGATCACGGGGTCTTCTGGTCGAGGCCGAGCAGGCGGCGATTTGCGCCTTGATCGACGCCCGAGTCGGCGAAGTCGTCGAAGGCCCGCTCGGTCACCCGGATGATGTGGTCCCGGATGAAGCCCGCGCCCTCACGGGCGCCGTCCTCCGGATGCTTGAGGCAGCACTCCCATTCGAGTACCGCCCAGCCGGCGTAGCCGTATTGGGTGAGCTTCGCGAAGATGCCGCGGAAATCGACCTGGCCGTCGCCGAGCGAGCGAAACCGGCCGGCACGCTCGAGCCACGGCTGGAAGCCGCTGTAGACGCCCTGCCGGCCGGTGGGATTGAACTCCGCATCTTTCACGTGGAAGGCGACGATCCGCTCGTGATAACGATCGATGAAGTCGAGATAGTCGAGGCACTGCAGCACGAAATGCGAGGGGTCGTAGTTGATGCCGCAGCGCGGATGATTGCCCACCCGCTCGAGCAGCATCTCGAACGTGGCGCCGTCGAACACATCCTCGCCGGGATGCAGCTCGAAGCCGACGTTCACACCCTGCGAGTCGCAATAGTCGAGAATCGGCTTCCAGCGTCTGGCGAGCTCATCGAATGCGGTCTCGACGAGGCCCGCGGGCCGCGGCGGGAACGGGTACAGGAACGGCCAGACCAGCGCACCGGTGAAGCTCACCATCGTGTCGAGGCCGAGGTTGCGGCAGGCCTTCGCCCCGGCCTTGACCTGCCCCACCGCCCACTCGGCTCGGGCGCTGGGATGGCCCCGCACCGCCGGTGCGGCGAACCCGTCGACCACGGCGTCGTAGGCCGAATGCACGGCGACGAGGTGGCCCTGGAGGTGGGTCGACAGCTCGGTGATGACGAGGCGGTGCTCGGCGAGTACGCCTGTGATCTCGTCGCAGTAGGTCTTGCTCGAGGCCGCCTTGTCGAGATCGAAGACGCGCGCGTCCCAGGTCGGGATCTGAATGCCCTGGTAGCCGAGCGACGCGGCCCAGCCTGCCAGCCCCGCGAGTGAATTGAACGGTGGAGTGTCGCCCGCGAACTGGGCGAGAAAGATCGCGGGACCTTTGATCGTCTTCATAGGATGATCACTCTGGGGCGTTCGTTGCGAGGATCACACCGGCCGAAACAGCTCGGCCAGGTCGAACATGAACGGCGTTCCCGCTCCCGGCGGGCGCCACACCAGTTGCGCCCGCTCGATCGCCGGGAACTCGGCGTCGGGCGTCCACACCTCGACGTGCTGCTCGGTACCGTCCACCACCCAGTACAGCGGCACCCCGGCCTCCTGGTATCGACGGCGCTTCGTGAAGCGGTCGGCTCGCGTCGTCGAGGGGCTCAGCACTTCGATCACCAAGAGCAGCGACCGGAGGCGGGACCAATCGCCCGTCCGCGCTTCGGCAAAGGGAACAACGAACAGGTCCGGCTGCACCAGTACGTCCCGTCCCCATGAGATGTCGGCCGGCGACGTCAGCACGAGCCCGACCGGCTCGTGAGCCAGGTAATTGCCGAGCGGGAGGAACAGCCGGCTCACGAGGAGCTGGTGCCCGAGACGGGGAACGGGCGTCACCAGCAGCTCCCCGTAGACGACTTCGTAGCGATTGCCGTCGTCGGGGAGCTGGCGGACCATGTCCGCGGTCCAGTAGGTGGGGGCGGCCATGCCCATAGTATCTGCTCCTCGGCGTGGGGTGAGCAAGGG
>WNGK01005628.1_pt1 | contig 13248 bp, 13 predicted proteins | sample 5400601 | NCBI WGS metagenome assembly WNGK01 (sample SAMN13153376, study PRJNA577476) | soil metagenome | isolation source: 60 cm soil or saprolite under Garry oak tree replicate 1 | place: USA:California | collected 2016-06-15 | reverse complement strand
CCGAGCAGATCGAGACCTACTACCGGGACTTCGCTCGGTGACCCGACCACCGCAGGCGGTCAAAATCCATGCGGCGGACAACGTGGCGGTGGCGGTAGGGGCGCTCGCCGCGGGGAGCGGCGTCGTGGTCGAGGGCGAGTGCGTCGTGCTCCGCGAGGACATTCCCGCGGGCCACAAGATCTCGCTGCGGACGCTCGAGCCGGGCGAGCCGGTCGTGAAGTACGGCTTCCCTATCGGGGAGGCGACCGCGCCTATCGCGCCCGGTGCCTGGGTGCACACTCACAATCTGAAAACGCGCCTCGAGGGGTTGGTGGAGTATCGGTACGAGCCAACACCGGTGCGTGTAGGGGCGCAGCATGCTGCGCCCCTACAGAACTCACCTCGGCGTTCCCCCTCTCCCGAAGGGAGAGGGGGCCAGGGGGTGAGGACTTCTGGGGGACCGACGTTCATGGGCTACCGCCGCCCGACCGGCCGGGTCGGCACGCGCAACGAGGTGTGGATCCTCAACACGGTCGGCTGCGTGAACCACGCGGCCGAGCGGATTGCGCGGGAGGGAGCGGAGCGGTTCGCGGGGCGGGGAGTGGGGGGACCGATCGACGGGGTTTACGGTTTCTCGCACCCCTACGGCTGCGGCCAGCTCGGCGACGATCTCCGAAACACGCAGCGCACCCTGGCCGGCCTGATGCGCCATCCCAACGCGGGCGGCGTGCTGGTGCTCGGCCTCGGCTGCGAAAATAATCAGCTGGATGGCCTGCTCCGGCTCGCCGGAGACGTCGATCACGCGCGCCTCAGGTTCTTCAACAGCCAGGAGGTCACGGACGAGGTCGATGCTGGGCTCGAAGCCGTGGCGCAGCTCGTGGCAGCGATGGAGTGCGATGCGCGGGTGGAGTGCCCCGCCTCCGATCTCGTGCTCGGCCACAAATGCGGCGGCTCGGATGGCTTGAGCGGGATCACCGCCAACCCGCTCGTCGGCCGCATCGCCGACCGGTTGACGGCGCTCGGTGGAGGGGTGATCCTCACCGAGGTGCCGGAGATTTTTGGCGCGGAGCAGCTCTTGATGCGTCGAGCGGCCGATGAAGCGGTCTTCCGGGACATCGTAGCGCTGGTCAACGATTTCAAGGAATATTTCCTGCAGCACGGACAGCCCATCTACGAGAACCCGTCGCCGGGCAACGTCGCGGGCGGCCTGACGACGCTCGAGGAGAAATCGCTGGGCGCAGTCCAGAAGGGAGGGCAGGCCGCGGTGACGCGCGTGCTGCGCTACGGCGAGCCGGCAGCGCCGGGCGGTCTGTCCCTGCTCGAGGCGCCGGGCAACGACGGGGTGTCGTCCACGGCCATGGTCGCGAGCGGCGCGACACTGCTCCTCTTCACCACCGGGCGCGGCACGCCGCTCGGCTTCCCGGTGCCGACGCTCAAGATCTCGTCCAACACCGCCATCGCCGAGAAAAAACCGCACTGGATCGACCTGAACGCAGGGGCCCTGCTCGACGGCACTGCCACGATGGACCAGCTCGAGAACGACCTGTTCGCACTGGTTCTCGACGTGGCCTCCGGACGAGAGCTCGCCAACAACGAGAAGCACGGTTATCGCGAGATCGCGATCTGGAAGGAAGGGGTCACGCTGTGATGGCGAACGGTGTCGTCGTCGTGGCCCTCGCGGCCGTCCTGCAGACCATGCCGCCCGCCGCCGCGCGACCCAACGAGCTGACGGCCGCTGAGCGGGCCACCGGATGGCGGTTGCTGTTCGACGGGCGGACGCTCATCGGCTGGCGGGGCCTCGGCTACGACAGCGTGCCGACCGCTCACTGGACGGTCGCCGACGGCGCGATCGAGAAGATCGCGAGTGGCAACGTCCCCAAGCTGCCCGACGGCCAGCCCGCGCACGGTGGCGATCTCATGACCGTGGACAGCTTCGGCGACTTCGAGCTGGCGTTCGAGTGGAAGGTCGCGCCTGGCGCGAACAGCGGCGTCAAGTACAACGTCTCAGAGCAGCTTTCGATGTCCCAGGCGCCGAATCACGCCGCCCTCGGCTTCGAGTACCAGATTCTGGACGACGACCGGCACGAGGACGGCAAGTTGCCGAGCCACCGCGCCGGCGCCTTGTACGACCTCATCGCACCCAACGCGCGGAAGCACGTGCGCCCGGTCGGCGAGTGGAACCGATCCAGGATCGTGTTCCGCGGCCGGCACGGCGAGCACTGGCTGAACGGCGAGAAGATCGTCGCGTTCGACCTCGAGACCCCCCGCATGGATTCGCTCATCGCGGCGAGCAAGTACCGTTCGATCCCGGGGTTCGCTGAGCGGCGCAAGGGGCACATCGTGCTGCAGGACCACGGCGACGAGGCGTATTTTCGCAGCATCAAGGTGAGGGAGCGATGAAACGGCGCCGGTTCTTGAAGACCGCCTCAGCCACCGGGCTGGGACTGGTGACGGCGCGCGCGCCGCTCCTCGCGTTCAGCGGCTCGCCGAACGACAAGGTCGTCGTCGCCATCATGGGCCTGAACGGCCGCGGGACCGTGCTCGGGCGGACGTTCGCGCGGACGCCCGGCGCCGAGGTGGCGTACGTCTGCGACGTGGACGCGCAGGTGCTGGCGAAGGGCGTCGCCAAGGTCGCCGAGGTACAGCCGAAGGCCCCGGAGGGGCTGGGCGACTTCCGGCGGGCGCTCGAGAGCAAGAGCGTCGACGCGCTGGTGATCGCCGCGCCCGACCACTGGCATGCGCCGGCCACGATCCTCGCCCTGCAGGCGGGGAAGCACGTCTATCTGGAGAAGCCGTGCGGGCACAATCCTCACGAAGGCGAGCTGCTCCTCGAGGCCCAGCGCAAGTACCGCCGCCTGATACAGATGGGGACCCAGCGTCGCTCGAGCCCCCTCGCCATCGAGGGGATGCAGGCCATCCAGGAAGGCGCGATCGGGCGCCCGTATTTCGCGCGAGCTTGGTATGCCAACACTCGGGCCTCTATCGGGCGCGGCAAAGAGGCGCCGGTTCCGGCCGAGCTCGACTACGAGCTGTGGCAGGGCCCCGCGCCGCGCGCCCCTTACCGCGACAACCTCATCCACTACAACTGGCACTGGTTCCGGCGCTGGGGGACGGGCGAGATCTGCAACAACGGCACGCACGAGATCGACGTCGCCCGCTGGGCGCTGGGCGTGGACTACCCCACGCGCGTCACCTCGGCCGGCGGCCGCTACCACTTCGACGACGACTGGGAGTTCACGGACACTCAGGAAGCGGGATTCGAGTTCGAGGGGCAGAAGACGATCGTGTGGCAGGGATTCTCCTGCAACGGCTTCCCGACCCAGAACCGCTCGCGCGGCACGAGCATCCAGGGCACCGCGGGCAGCCTGGTACTCGACCAGGACGGCTACACGGTATACGACCTCCAGAACAAGGTCGTCAAGCAAGCGGTGACCCCGGTGAGCAGCGATCCGCTTGCCACGAGCGGCGACGACCGGCTCACGGCGCTGCACGTCGCGAACTTCGTCGACGCGGTCCGCACCGGCACCGCGCTCCACCAGCCCATCGAGGAGGGCGTGAAGAGCGTGCTGCTGTGCCACCTCGGCAACATCGCGCAGTGGACGGGCTATGCGCTGCGCATCGATCCACGCACGGGCCGGATCCTGGGCGACGACGAGGCGATGGCCTACTGGCAGCGGGAGTACGCCCAGGGTTGGGCGCCGGTCGTCTAGTGGCGGACGCGCTCGTCCTTCACGAAGACCGCTGCTTCGATCCCGATCCCGCGACCCGGCGCGCGGCGCGGTCGCTGTACGAGGAGACGCGGCACCTCCCCATCGTGGCTCCGCACGGGCACGTCGATCCGCGGGTCCTCGCCGACAACGCGCCCTTTGCCGAGCCCGCGGCGCTGATCGTTCAGCCCGACCACTACATCTTGCGGATGCTGTACGCCCGGGGAGTTCCCCTCGAGGCGCTCGGCATCCCGCGGCGGGACGGCCAACCCGTCGAGCCGGATCCGCGGAAAGTCTGGCAGCTCTTCGCCGAGCACTACTTCCTGTTCCGCGGCACGCCTACGGGCGCCTGGCTCGACCACGAGCTCCGTGAGGTGTTCGGGATCCGGCGCCGGCTGGCGGAGGAAACGGCCGGGCCCATCTACGACGAGATCGTGGAAAAGCTCGGCTCACCCGAGTTCCGGCCGCGCGCGCTGTTCGAGCGGTTCAACATCGAGGTGCTCGCCACCACCGACAAGGCAAGCGATACGCTCGACTGCCACCGCGCGATCCGGGAATCGGGGTGGAAAGGGAAGGTCATCCCGTGCTTCCGTCCCGATGCCGTCTTCAAGATTGCGGCGCCCGGCTGGCCGGCCGAGCTCGACGCACTCGGCCGGGAGCACGGCGCGCCGCTCGCGGACTATCCCGAGTTCGTTCGCGCCCTCGAGGATCGTCGCACGTTCTTCAAGCGTCTGGGTGCCACCGCCACCGATCACGCCGTGCTCGAGCCGTACACGGCGTGGCTCTCCCCGGACGACGCCGAGGTGCTGTTTCAGCAGGCGCGCCAGGGGGAGGCGAGTCGCGCCGAGGAGCGGCGCTTCGAGGCGCACCTCTTGATGGAGATGGCGCGGATGTCCCTCGAAGACGGGCTCGTTATGCAGATCCACCCGGGGGCGTTCAGGGACCACAATCGGTCGTTCTTCGAGCGGTTCGGCCCCGACCGGGGGGGAGACATCCCCGTCGCGACGGAGTTCACGCGCAACCTGCGCCCGTTGCTCAACGCCTACGGCAACGACCCGAGATTGACGCTCGTGCTGTTCACGTTGGACGAGTCGACGTACAGCCGCGAGCTGGCGCCGCTCGCGGGCCACTATCCGGCGGTGCGGCTCGGACCCCCGTGGTGGTTCCACGATTCCATGCTCGGCATGATGCGGTTCCGCGCGCGCACCAGCGAGACGGCGGGGATCTACAAGACCGCGGGCTTCAACGACGACACCAGGGCGTTCTGCTCCATCGCGGCTCGCCACGATCTCGCGCGCCGCATGGACGCCAATTTTCTCGGGGACCTGGTCGCGCGACACGTCATCGAGATGGATGACGCCCGCCGCATGGCGCGGGCGCTCGCGTACGATCTGGCGAAGGAGACGTACAAGCTGTAACTCGCGGCGCGACCACTCGGTGCCGGGGGTGGTACGGTGTGCCCCGGGGCGATGCCCCGGGGTTCAGGGTGAGTAAGGCCGGTAGCGGGTCCTCGCACACGGGCGGGCGCGCGGAGTGAGACAGCATGGACGCGCCGGGTGGGTTGTCCGCGGCTCAAGCCGCGACTCGGCTTCTCCCCGCTGAAGCGGGGCATCGCGCTGCAACCGGCCAGGCCGGTTTACCGGCCCGAGGCCGAGCCGCGAGTTTACTCGCGGGTGGGAGGCAAGGGCTCACCCTGGCGCACCGCGGGGCCGGGCGCCATACTCTCAAGCCCCGCCGCACACGGTGCATGGCAGATGGACATTGTCCGTGACATCCTCGCCCGGAAGGGCAGCGAGATCGTTTCCGTCACCCCCACGGACACGGTTCTCAAAGCGGCCCGCGTGATGAACGACCGCGGGATCGGCAGCGTCCTCGTCCTCGAGGGCGGGAAGCTCGCCGGGATCTTCACCGAGCGGGACGTGCTGCGTCGCGTCGTCGCCGAGCAACGCGATCCCTCCACCGCCGTCATCCGCGACGTCATGACGACTTCCCTCATCACCTGCCAGCCGGAAACGCCCATAGAGGAATGCGCGGCGGTGATGACCGGTCGGCGCATCCGGCACCTGCCGGTGCTGGGACCGGATGGACTGTGCGGCGTGGTCACGAGCGGCGACGTGCTGGCCTACCAGCTGGCCGACCGCGAGGCCACGATCAAGTATTTGAACAGCTACATCTACGACGTACGCTAGGCGGTGGGGTCGCGACAGCTCGCATTGACCTGCGCGGGGCCCCTGCGCTAAGTTGTTGTTCGATGCCGACCTACGAATATAAGTGCCCGGCCGGGCACCTGTTTGAGAAGTTCTTCTCGACGATGAACGACACCCGCTGGCAGAAATGCCCCAACTGCGGGCAGCGGGCGGAGCGGCTGATCTCCGGCGGGGCGGCCCTGGTCTTCCGGGGCCCCGGCTTCTACGCCACCGACTACAAGCGGGGGGGGGAGAAGAAGGAAAGCGAGAAAAAGGAAAACGAGAGAAAGGAAAGCGAGAAAAGCGAGAAAAAGGAAAGCGAGAAAAAGAAGCCGCAACAAGGCGAGGCCAAGCCTTCCGACAGCTCGAAGAAGCACACAGACTCTGGCGACAAGTGAAGGCGCATGACACCATCCGCGCGGCGCTCGTGCAGGCTGCGGCGCGGCTGGGCGTGTCGGTGACCGCGTCCGCGGTCGAGCTGGAGCGGCCGCGCGATCCGGCTCACGGGGATGTGGCGACGAACCTCGCGCTCGCGCTGGCCAAGTCCCTGAAGCAGCCGCCCCGCGCCGTAGCCGAGGGCCTGGTCGCGGCGCTGGAGCTGGCGCCGGGCGCGGTGCGCCAGGTTGAGATCGCAGGGCCCGGGTTCATCAACTTTTTCCTCGCCGAAGCCCAGCTCGCCTCGGTGCTCGAGGCGATTCTCGCCGCCGGGGAGCGCTACGGCCGGAGCGATGCGGGCAATGGCGTCCGGGTGAACGTCGAGTTCGTCTCCGCCAACCCCACCGGGCCCCTGCACGTGGGCCATGGCCGCGGCGCGGCCCTCGGCGACGCGATCGCCGCGCTGCTCGAGGGGACCGGGCACGCCGTGGTCCGGGAGTTCTATGTCAACGATGCGGGCACCCAGATCGACAAGCTCGCGCGCTCGCTGTGGGCCCGCGTGCAGCAGCGCGTCGGGCGCGAGGCCCAGGTTCCCGAGGGTGGCTATCACGGCGACTACCTCATCGAGCTCGCCGAGGGGATCCTGGCCCGCGAGGGCCGCGCCTTCGCCGACCTCCCGCAGGAAGAGGGGATCCGCCGCTGTCGCTCGATCGGCGTGCTGTCGCAGCGCGCCGAGCAGGACGAAGACCTGCGGGAGTTCGGCGTCAAGTTCGACGTGATCTGCTTCGAATCGGAGCTGTATCGCGACCAGCTCATCGAGCGGACCCTCGCGGACCTCACCCGGCGCGGCGACACCTACGAGCAGGACGGTGCGCTGTGGCTGCGGACGACGGCGTTCGGCGACGACAAGGACAGGGTGCTGCGCAAGTCGGACGGCACGTACACGTATCTCCTGCCGGACATCGCCTACCACCGCCACAAGCGGGAGCGGGGCTTCGCCCGGGCGATCGACGTATGGGGTGCGGACCACCACGGCTACGTGCCGCGGCTCCAGGCCGGCATGAAGGCTCTGGGCTACCCCGAGGACTTCTTCCACGCCGAGATCGTCCAATTGGTGCGGGTGATGCGGGGTGGGGAAGAGGTGCGCTTCTCCAAGCGGACCGGGGACTTCGTCATGCTGCGAGATCTGTTCGAGGAGACGGGCGTGGACGCCGCGCGCTACTTCTTCTTGATGCGCCGGGGCGATTCGCAGTTCGTGTTCGACGTGGACCTGGCGAAGAGCCAGACCGAGGAGAACCCGGTCTTCTACGTGCAGATGGCGCACGCCCGCATGAGCGGCATCTTCCGGGTCGCGGCGCGCGACCCCGCCGCGGTGCGGGCCGAAGCCGCGGACCTGAGCGCGCTCGACGCGCCGGAGGAAGTGGACCTGATGAAGGAGCTCGCCGAGTTCCCCCGGGTGGTGGAGGGGGCCGCGCGGACGCTCGAGCCGCACCGGATCACGGGTTACCTGGAAGGGCTGGCCCGGCTGGTGCACGCGTGGTATCACAAGTACCGCGTGCTGGGCGAGCCCGAGGAAGCGGCGCGCCTCGTCCTCGTCGCGGGGGCGCGGCAGGTGCTCGCCAACGGCCTGCGCCTGCTCGGGATCTCGGCGCCGGACCGCATGTGAGCGTGGGCCTGCTGGTGGTGGGCTCCATCGCCCTCGATTCCGTCGCGACGCCGTTCGGGCAGACGGCGGACGCGCCGGGAGGCTCGGCGGTGTTCTTCAGCGCCGCGGGCGCGATCCTGCATCCGGTTCAGGTAGTCGGCGTCGTCGGGACCGACTTCCCGCTGGACGCCCTCAAAACCCTCGAAGCCCGCGGCGTCGATCTCTCGGGCGTGGAGCGGGCGCCCGGCGAGTCGTTCCGTTGGAAGGCGAAGTACTCCTACGACCTCTCGAGCCGCGAGACGCTCGAGACCCGGCTCGGCGTGTTCGCCGACTTTCGGCCGAAGCTCCCGCCCAGGTTCCAGGACTCGCGCTACGTGTTCCTCGGGAACATCGACCCCGAGCTGCAGCTCGGGGTGCTGGACCAGGTGAAGAGTCCGGAGCTCGTGGCCTGCGACACCATGAACTACTGGATCCACTCGAAACGCGACGTGCTGCTCGACTTGCTGCGCCACATCGACATCCTGATGGTGAACGACTCGGAGGCCCGCGAGCTGTCGGGCGACTGGAACATCTATCGCGCGGCGCGCTGGATCCTGGGGCACGGACCGAGGATGACCGTGCTCAAGCAGGGGGAGCACGGCGCCCTGCTCGTCAGCAGCGACGCCACGTTCAAGGTCCCCGCCTACCCGCTCCAGGAGGTCTTCGACCCGACGGGGGCGGGGGACGCGTTCGCTGGCGGCTTCATGGCCTACCTCGCCGCCACCGACGACCTCTCGCCCGGCAACCTGCGGCGCGCGATGGTCTACGGCGCGGCCATGGGCTCCTTCGCGGTGGAGAAGTTCGGCATCCAGGGACTCGCGGGCGTGACCCTCGCCGACGTGCGCGCCCGCGTGCGCGTCTTCAAGGACCTGGTGCACTTCGAGGTGGACGAGGAGAGGGGTGCGTGACCGACCGCTACGGCGCCGCCGGCGTCCACCTCGACGCCGCGGACGAGACGAAGCGCCGCATCGCGGAGCTGGTGCGCGGCGCGCGTACCGAGCTCGCGCTCGGCCCGATCGGCGCGTTCGGCGGCATGGTGCGGGTCCCGGACGGCTACGAGCGCCCCGTGCTCGTGCTCTCCACCGACGGCGTCGGGACCAAGGTCCTCGTCGCCGCGCGCGCTGGCGTGCACGACACCGTGGGCGAGGATCTCGTGAACCACTGCGTCAACGACATCCTCGTCCACGGCGCGCGGCCGCTCGCGTTCCTCGACTACCTCGCGACGGCGACCCTCGAGCCCGACGTCGCGGCCGCGATCGTCGCGGGGATCGCACGCGGCTGCCGCGGCCACGACATGACGCTCGCCGGAGGCGAGACGGCAGAGCTCCCCGACCTGTACCAGCCGGGGTACTACGATCTCGCGGGCACCATCGTCGGCGTGGTGAACGAGCCCGCGGCGCTGCACGGCGATCGCGTGCGGGTCGGCGACGTGCTGATCGGGTACGCGTCGAACGGCCTGCACACTAACGGCTACACGCTCGCCCGCCGGGTCGTGTTCGACACGCTGCGGCTCGATCTCGACGACGAGTTTCCCGAGACCGGCAGGTCGGTGGCTCAGGTCTTGCTCGACGTGCACCGCAGTTATGCCGGGGCGGTCACACCCGTCCTCCCCCTTGTCCACGCGCTCGCCCATATCACCGGCGGGGGGATCCGCGGCAATCTCGTGCGGGTGCTGCCGGAGGGGTGTGAGGCGATCGTGGACGCGGGCTCGTGGGGCTGGCCCGCAGTGTTCCGCGTGCTGATGCGCGCCGGCAAGATCTCGCTCCGCGAAATGCGCCGCGTGTTCAACCTCGGGATCGGCATGATCGCGGTCGCGGCCCGTGACGACGTGGAGGCGATCACGGCCGCGGCGAGGTGGGCGGGGATCGAGACGTCGGTCATCGGCGAGGTGCGGGCGGGCACACGCGGAGTCGGGTTTGCGGAACGGTGACAACCAGCCGGCCGGCGGCCTTCGCGTCCGTTCCCGACGCCATGCGTCGCGCCCTCGACCTCGCGTTGCGGGGTTGGGGGCGCGTCGCGCCCAACCCCCTCGTGGGCGCGGTGGTCCTGCAGGGAGACAGGAGCATGGGCGAAGGTTACCACGCCGAGTACGGCGGTCCCCACGCCGAGGTCGTGGCGCTCGAGGCCGCAGGCGAGCGCGCCCGCGGGAGCACGCTCGTCGTAACGCTCGAGCCGTGCGCCCATCACGGCAAGACGCCGCCCTGCACGGACGCGATCCTCGCCGCGGGAGTGAAGCGCGTCGTCGCGGCGATCCGCGACCCCGATCCGCAGGCCGGGGGCGGCCTCGACGTGCTGCGCGAAACAGGCGTCGAGGTGACGCTCGGCCCGATGGCGCCCGAGGCGGCGGCCCTCAACGCGCCGTTCTTGTTCTCCCGAGAGCAGGCGGACCGTCCGTTCGTGGCGCTCAAGTTGGCGACGTCCGTCGACGGCGGCATCGCCGACGCCACCGGCAGCTCGCGCTGGGTCTCCGGTGAGGCGGCGCGCGACTACGTGCACTGGCTCCGCGCCGGGTTCGACGCGATCGCCGTCGGCGGCACGACCGCCCTCAAGGACGACCCCCAGCTCACCGCACGCGGCCCCCTCACGCCACGCCGGCCGCCCGTGCGCGTCGTGTTCGACCGCCGCGCGATGCTCAACCCCGGTGTGCGGCTCGTCGCCACGGCGCGCGAGGTGCCGACGTGGGTCGTGGCGTCGACCGAAGCCCCCGCCGCGAGCGTGGCCGCGCTCGAGCAGAACGGCGTTCGCGTCTTCCGGCCGCCATCGCTCGGCGACGGGCTACGGCTGCTGCGCGAGGCCGGAATCCAGTCGCTGCTCTGTGAGGGGGGAGGAGCGCTCGGCGCGAAGCTCCTGGTCGAAGGGCTGGTGGACCGGCTGTACTGGATCCAGGCTCCCGTGTGGCTCGGCGCGGACGCCGTTCCGGCATTCCCCGGCGTTCCGGCGGCGTCGCTCGCCCAGGCGCCCCGTTGGGTTCCCGTGGAGCGGCGGGCCTTGGGGCTTGATACATTATTGGTATTGGACAGAAGGCTATGTTTACCGGGATCGTGAGCGCGGTCGGAACCGTCGCCCGCGTGAAGCGGGAAACGGGAAACGGGAAAGGGGAAACGGGACTCGCCTTCACGATTCGGGCGCCGTACAAGGGCCTGAAGCAGGGTGAGAGTATTGCCGTCAACGGCGCCTGCTTGACCGTGGAGCGGGTGGTGAAGGGCGGGTTTCGGGTGCACGTGGTCGGCACCACCGAGGACCGGACGCTGCTCGGCGAGTACGCCGCGGGGCGGAAGGTGAACCTGGAGCGGGCGGTGCGCGCGACCGATCGCTTGGGCGGTCATCTGGTGCAAGGGCACGTGGACGGCGTCGCGGCGGTGGTGCGGGCCGAGCGGCACCGCGACGCGTGGCTGTACGCTCTGCGCGTCCCGCCCGAGGTCGCGCGAGTCGCCATACCGCTCGGGTCGATCACGGTGGACGGGGTCAGCCTGACGATCAACGATTTGCCCGAGCCGGGCGTGGTGCAGATCTCGCTGATTCCGGCGACCCGGGAGCGCACGACCCTGGGAACGCTGCAAGTGGGCGACCGCGTTCACGTCGAGGGAGACGTCATCGGGAAGTATGTGAGGCAGCTATGCGGCACGGCGACATAGAGCGGGGGATCGCGGACATCCGGGCGGGGAAGCTCGTCATCGTCGCGGACGACGAGGACCGCGAGAACGAGGGCGACCTGGTCGGCGCCGCCGAGAAGGTCACCCCCGAGATGATCAATTTCATGGCGACGCACGCCCGGGGCCTGATCTGCCTCACGCTCATGCCCGAGCGTTGCCAGGCCCTGGGGCTGACCCAGATGGCCGAGCACAACACCGAGGCGCACGAGACGGCGTTCACGGTCTCGATCGACGCGGCGGCGCGCTTCGGCGTGACGACGGGCATTTCCGCCCGTGATCGGGCTGCCACCATCAAGGTCGCGATCGATCCGGCCACGGTGCCGAGCGACTTGCGGCGACCCGGACACGTGTTCCCGCTGCGGGCGCGGCCCGGCGGCGTGTTGCAGCGCGTCGGCCAGACCGAGGCGAGCATGGACTTCGCCCGCCTGGCCGGGCTGTATCCGGCCGGCGTGATCTGCGAGATCCTGAACCCCGACGGCACGATGGCGCGCCGGCCCGACCTCGAGCGGTTCGCGGCGGCGCACGGTCTCACGTTCGTCACGGTGGCGCAGCTCGTCGCCTACCGGCTCGCCCATGAGCGGCTGGTCCATCGCGTCGCGGAGGCGCGGCTCCCCACGCCGCACGGCGAGTTCCGGATCGTCGCCTACAAGAACGACGTCGATTCGGCGGAGCACGTGGCGCTGGTGTACGGCGACGTGCGCGATAGGAAGAGCGTGCTCGTGCGCATGCACTCCAAGTGCCTCACCGGCGACGTCTTCGGCTCGGCCCGTTGCGACTGCGGCTGGCAGCTCCAGAACGCCCTGCGGACGATCGCGCAGGAAGGACGCGGGGTCGTGGTCTACCTCGACCAGGAAGGGCGGGGCATCGGCCTCTTGAACAAGCTCAAAGCGTACGAGCTGCAGGACGCGGGGCACGACACCGTGACCGCGAACGAGAAGCTCGGCTTCAAGCCGGATCTGCGAAACTACGGTATCGGCGCGCAGATCCTGCTCGACCTCGGGCTGTCTTCGATCCGCGTGCTCACCAACAACCCGATGAAGCTGGTGGGGCTCGAGGGCTACGGGCTCGAGATCGTCGAGCGCGTGCCGATCGTGCCCTCGCCGTCCGACGAGAATCGCTCCTACCTCGACGTCAAGCGGGACAAGCTCGGCCACCTGCTCACCCACTGACCGTGGCCGAGTTCCCGAGCTCGCCCCCCCCCCGCGCGCCGCGGGAAGGTCGCGTGGCCGTCCTCGTCAGCCGCTACAACGAAATCGTCACGGGGCGTCTGCTCGACGGGGCGCGGCAGTGCCTGCGCGACCGGGGGATCCCCGACGCGCGGGTGGACGTGATCTGGGTGCCGGGCGCGTTCGAGCTGCCGGTGGCGGCGGAAACGGCTGCGGCGAGCGGCCGCTACGCCGCGCTCGTGGCGCTCGGCTGCGTGATCCGTGGCGAGACGCCCCACTTCGAGTATGTCGCCGGCGAAGCGGCGCGCGGGCTGGGCAGCGTGGCGCTCGCGCACCGGCTGGCGGTGGGCTTCGGCGTCCTCACCACGGAGTCGCTCGAGCAAGCGATGGCCCGCGCCGGCGGCGCGGCGGGGAACAAGGGCTACGAGGCGGCGGAGGCGGCGCTCGCGACGGCGGACGTCCTGGCGCAGCTGACCAATGCAACGCCCCGAGACTAAG
>WNGK01006306.1_pt1 | contig 13249 bp, 7 predicted proteins | sample 5400601 | NCBI WGS metagenome assembly WNGK01 (sample SAMN13153376, study PRJNA577476) | soil metagenome | isolation source: 60 cm soil or saprolite under Garry oak tree replicate 1 | place: USA:California | collected 2016-06-15 | reverse complement strand
GAACCTTGAACCAGAACAGACGGATAGCACCAGCACCTCGCCGACCTTCACCTGGACCTACCCGAGCTCGGCTAGTAGCTACACCTACCAGTTCTGGCTGTGCTGCAACACGAACGGCACCATCTGGAGCATACCGGGCAACAATTCCAAATCCAACGGCTTCACGAACACTCAGATTCCCGGAACCCTTACTTGGGGCGTGGACCCGACGGACAGCAATAACGTACCGACGCTTCCCAGCCTGACTAGTGGAACGTCTTACAACTGGTCGATTCAAGCCCAGGACAGCAACGGCAATTCCGCACAGAATTCGGTGTGGTACCAGCCGTAAACCATTACGCTGCGCACCACGAACAAGGGCAGTCAACCCAGACGGGTTGGCCGCCTCAGACTGCCGACAATGTACCAAGATAGGCTCTCGTAGTCCACGGGAGCCTTCTTTATTGTGTCAAAATGCGGCCCAATACTCCTTTCAAAATCTTCAGGGCGCTGCTGGACGCCCATCAATGTCAACTTCAACGCTATAGGGACCTCGCCGCCAAGTCATCGGAAACCCATAACTCAGGCGAAGCCTTCGTCAGGGTTGCCGGACCCTCAAATCGAGGTTCCCGTTCTCATTGGCTGGCAAATGCCGTGTTTTGGATTCGAGACTGATTTTTCACGTCAATTCCGTTTGGACAGCAGTCAGAATTGGCTCTCCGTTACGAGAATAGGGTGGTCAGTATGTCCGACATGCCGGATTAGTCCTGTTAAACGGAGTAGGGTACGAGATGGAGATCTCATGCTGTTTGTCACGGCGAAACGCAGTGCGGCTTTCGATCGGGTTGTCTGCGCCAGCAAAGTGGGCGACGCTGCCGACGGCGCACTCTCTACCTCGGACAAGGTTTTTGCCAAAGTTTGGAAGGAATAATGAGCAATAACATCAACAACTGTCATTCCGCAGGAGGGCCAAAATGGCCGACAAAAAGCGTATAGCCTTGTTCTTAGACGGCACGTGGAACAACGTTAGCGACAATACCAACGTCTGGCGATTGAAATCCCTGTGCGCCAAGTCTCCCGAACAGCTCGTCTATTACAGTGCGGGCGTGGGAACGCAGTCTGGCGAGCATCTCTCAGGAGGAATGTTCGGCATCGGTATCAACGAGGAGGTAATCAGCGCCTACGAATGGTTGGTCGAAAACTACGAACAGGATGCGCAACTATTTATCTTTGGTTTTAGCCGGGGAGCGTTCACGGCCCGCAGTCTGGCAGGCTTCATATCCAAATGCGGTTTGTTGAAGCCGGGATCTCCGGTCTCGATGAAACAGCTGTTTGAGCGATACCGCAAAGGCACAGCGGAGTCTGTACGAGCGCTAGGCAAAGTGGTCGAAAGCGAATTGTCCCTGGAAGACAAATGGATCAAGGAATACTCTCGGCCGATTCCAATTTGGTTCCAGGGCGTATGGGACACAGTTGGAGCTTTGGGTGTTCCTCTTCCGTGTGTCCCGAAAGTCAGTCGTTCAGATTTCGCTTTCCTAGAAACGGACTTGCGGATCAACGATACGCATGCATACCATGCACTAGCCATAGACGAGCATCGGGAGGCGTTCGCTCCCACACTGTGGGTGAAGAGCACTCCGAAACAGGGACAGACTTACCCTGCCCGCGATCTTGACCACGTCGAGCAGCGCTGGTTTGTAGGAGCCCATGCTAATGTCGGTGGCGGCTATGAGGACGACTTGCTCGCTCAAATCCCGCTCGAGTGGTTGATGAGCAAAGCCATCGCGCATGGACTCCAATTCAAGGACAGCGTTGTAGTCGATGGCAACGAAAATACGTGTCCCATCCATGACTCCTTGGCTGAGATGGCACACGGCATCTATGAAATATTGACCCTTGGGAAGCATTACTACAGGCCTATCGGAGCCGAGCAGCAGGACACCGGTGACGCGGTGACATCCACCATCAACGAAACCATTGATGCAACGGTCTTCGACCGCTGGCGCAGTGATGAAACATACCGGCCCAAGAACCTGTCGGATTGGGCTAGACGTCTAAGTGTCGATCCCTCCACGCTCAAGCAATCGGTCCGCGCGCACGACGCAACCGCGATTGTCCCAACAACAGTTCCAGTGTGACAACGCAAGACGAGGTGGCCCGCCTTCGATTTGAGCGGAACGAATTGGGTGAGATGGTGGATCAGTAACGGGAAAACGCCCATCGCTCCGCCATTTTTCAACCGACGACTCGGTCGCGGATCACAGTCGCAATGCCGACGTCAGAGGACTGATCTGCCGCCTCCGAACGTTTGATGAGCGGTTCGCTCGTAAAGGCAGATGAGCTTGCGCCCTCCTGTCGCTGCACTGATCTGTTCGACGTCACCTGCCGGCATCCCTATGCCCCGGAAGAGAGATTACGCCGCGTGTAGTTGATTATGAACGCCGGAATGGTGAGAACAAGAAGGATGAGTCGGAAGTGACGGAAGGAGTTCATAAGCCAAACTACCTCGTAACCGCTTGAAAAATATATGAAGTGCACGACGCAAGACGAGCGCAAACAGTTTGCAGATGGCAACAAACTGTTTAGAACATTCCGTCTCGCAAGGCAGTTCCGTCAGGCTCACCAGTACAGCCGAGTACAGCAAAGGGCAAGCGGGGTCCGGTCCAAACCATGCTCACAGCGGTGGCGTCTCCAATATGGAGTCCGCCTACTGGTGACGCGAGAGTTGGCGCGGAGAGGGAATTTAGGTGGTTTCCCGTTCCTAACCTGCCGGGGCTGTGATGTCTATCCGGAAAGCGGCGTAGTGAAAGATCTTAAAGGGAATCCGAGCGAGAGGGCCGATGGAAACAGAGAACTTCTTCCTTAAGTTGGTGGTCGATAAAGACGAAAAACCAGATGAATTTGACTGGAAGCCGCCGCTTGATCGACGAGCGGCGCTCAAGATCTTCGGCGCTGGCGCCCTCGGGAGCGTCGTCGTTGGTTGCGGCGGGGGATCATCCACCCCTTCGAGCTCAAGCGCCAGCTCCAGCTCGACTACGACGACCACCGTGTCCCTCGGTGTGTCCGCTACTTCAACGACAGTTGGCACATCTGTGACGTTGACAGCAATGGTTGCTCCCTCGGCGGCTACTGGATCGGTCACCTTCTACAACGGGAGCGCATCGCTGGGCACTGCCACGATTAGCTCTGGCGTAGCCACGCTCACGACCAGTTTCAGCAGTGCACAAACAGCTTCAATCACCGCGGCCTATGGGGGCACCAGCACCTATGCTGCCAGTACCTCCAGCGCCGTCTCCATCACTGTTACCGCCATCGGGACCACATCGAGCAGTACGTCCCTCAGCGTATCCACGACTGCAACGACCGTTGGCGCGTCGGTGACCCTGACAGCGCAGGTTACTCCGTCCGCGGCTACTGGATCGGTCACCTTCTACAACGGAACCACATCGCTGGGTACTGGCACGATTAGCTCTGACCTGGCCACGCTCACGACCAGCTTCAGCAGCGCTCAGACAGCTTCTCTCACCGCGGTCTATGGAGGCAACAGCACTTATGCCGCGAGTACCTCCAGCGCCGTCGCAGTGGCTGTTACGGCGAGCGCGTCGGCATGTGGCACCTCCACGAATGCCGTCACGGAAGGCCCCTACTGGGTCGACGACGGCGTTTCAGGTTACAACCGATCGGATATCCGATCGGATATTGCCGGCACAAACACTCAGTCAGGCGTTCTCTTCACCCTTAACCTCTACGTCTATGACTTGAAGAACAGCTGCGCAGCGATGCAAAACGTGCAGGTGGATGTCTGGCACTGCGACGCGACGGGTATCTACTCGGGAATCCAGAGCTCAACGAATGGCAACGGTGTCGATTACACCAGCCAAAGCTGGTTGCGCGGCTATCAATTGACCGACTCGTCCGGCAGGGTCTCCTTCACCACCATCGTGCCTGGTTGGTATACCGGGCGAACCACGCACATCCACATCCGTTTCAGGTCTACCTACGATACCTCTTCGACCGGCAGCACGAATACGGCGCAATTGTTCTTCGACCAGACGTTCATCAACAGCCTTAATACCTCGGTCTCGCCGTATTCGAGTCATGGCACTAACTCTGTAACGAACGCGGGAGACTCCATCTACAACGCCGAGGGAGGCACAACTATTTTGAGCCTCAGCGGATCGGCTTCCGCTGGATACACCGCTACGTTCAGCGTCTATCTTCCACTCACCTAGCTTCTTGAAAAGAGCGTGCCGCAGAGGCCGGATGAGTATTTTCATCCGGCCTTCACGCCAAGCAAAGAGCCTGGATGCCTCAATCGCAATCCAAGTTCCGCCTCCATCACCAACCTCGACTTGGGGTGTTCAATCGGCGTCATCGAGAGCCTGAGAATCCGAGTCAACATCCAAGACTCACTTCTTCCGCGTCGTTTGCTGTTTGCTTTTAGTCTGAGCGGGCTGCAACGTCAATACTTGATCGACATAGGGAATCACTTGCACTGGCCCTTCCATACCGTCGATATCGATCGCAGGCAATATTCGATGTCGAGTCCCTACTGCACGTTGATTTGCCTCGGTATTTGTAACGACGATTTTGATCTCGTTTTCTCCAGGCCTGATCAGCTTCGAAATATCCAGCTGATAAGGCCTCCACACCAGCGTGCCTGCATGCTGACCGTTAACCAATACATCCGCAACGGAACTTACGCGTCCGAGGTCGAGCATGACTTGCATGCCTTTGTAGTTGGCCGGGAGGCTGAAGGTTTTGGAGTAAATCGCCGTCCCAGAGAAATTGGCAAGCCCCGTCTGTGTCCATGGTTTGAGCGAGAAGGGAGTGGCACCAGTCACAAACTGAACTGGAGAGACTAGGGGATCGTCTTTTCTCGCGATGATGACGAGCATGTTCTTCTCACCATGCAGACTTGCTTGAATGTCGATGGGAGCGTCTCCATTGAAACGAACGTCGCGTCCGTTCAGCAGCATGCGATACGAACTATGCAAGGCTAGCGGCACAACAGCCACGCATCCGGGCGGCACTTCTATCCGATAGAAGCGCATCTCATCGCTCGCAGCATCCGATTCTCTTTCCTTACTTGGAGAATTGCTGGCAAACAATTGAGAGAGTGTGGTTCCATTGTCATCTGCGACGCGGAATGAGAATGCATAGAATCCGCTGGGCGTATCTCTACCTTTACCGACCTTCACCAAGACTTCGTTCCAGCCCTTGTGAAGGTCGACCGGAACACGATCGGCCCAATTGTCGTTGAGTTCGTACCAGAATGGAGTTCTCAGTTGTGCAAAAACCTGCGTGTGATTCAGCCAAATGCCAACCCAGTTGTCGGCGGCAACGATGAACTGCGCATGCTGGTCGCGAGGCGAGTATAAGTACGTGTGGGCATAACTTACAATCCAGCTCTTGTTGTCTGTCAAAAGCTCTGGGTTGAAGTTCACGATATAGCCAGTGTCTGAGAAGCCGCCCCCTTCGGTTGTTTTTGTGAAGGCACCCCAGCCACCACCCGACGAGAGATAAGGTTCGTTCCCGTTGTAAGCTTCCCAGCCCACTTGCTCATCGAGACCGTCGTATTTTTTCTGGAGGTCGAATTCCTGCTCAGGTGGATAGACCTTGGCAAAGGCGTCATTGTCTGTATTTGGAAATGGACCGATCATCTGCCACTGCCTGATCGTATTCTGTTGTTCGTTTAACCACATTTCCGGCCAGTCTGTATCGTCGAAATCAGAGGTAGCCCAACCCAACCTGTTCCCTGCTTGGTCAGACGCGTCACTCACCCTGGCATATGGGACTGATACGCGATCAGGTTTAGGTCGAAACTGCCACATACCATTGAGCGTGAGGGGTTGCGCTCCATTATTCGATGCTGCACCCCTGTAGACCTGAGCACCGCTTCGTAGCTCGGCAAATGTTTCAGAGGCAGTTGCCGATCCTGAAATATGTGCGCTCAACGTCGTACCGTGGCGAGAAACCCTATCCAGTCTCTCTGCATTGGTCGCTTCCAAAACGACGTCTTGCGGCGAGCCTGTCAGAGGATGGAACACAATATAGAAGGCATCCCATGGATTCAGATTGAGTCGGACATTCGTACCTGATGGCTCGTTCACATAGAAGAGTGGCTCTCTTGCTCCGGTAAGAGCATTCCACTCTTCCGGGATTCCTTTTGCGGAAAATCGAATCTGGTTTACTCGCTTCCGATCCGTGTCATTAACGACCCAATAGTAGTCAGTCTGCATCTTTCGGCGATGCTCGAATAGGAGATGCTGCATGGGGCCTGACGCGACGCGCACGTCCTTGGGCACTTGTGCATCGAGCGCCGCAATGAGGGCATCGACAGAATCTTCGATATAGAAGGCCCCTGATGCATTCGCCGCAACCGTCTCCCCGCCCAAGGGCTGCATGCCTTGCGCGCTCAGACCGAAGATCGACGCGATGCCTTCTTTGATCGCGGAATCGTTATCGCCAGCTTCTGGCGATCCTGTAGGCAGGAGCCGAATGCCGAGAATAATCCCGCCAGCCTGGTGAAATTCCTCAATTTTCTTGAGCGTGATGCGACTTAGTGTAGTGATGGGAGGCAGAATGATGGCGCGGAATCTCTGTGGTCCGATTACCAGCTCATTGCCTTCGACACGTGCGCCTGCAATGTATTGGTCATCCGCGATGTTGTAATCCCAATGCTCATTCGACAACCCCATGATGATCCGCGTGTAGTAGTCATTAATCAGAATCGACTGATTCTTCCATGCTCCGGGTTCTCCTATCCGCTGATAGTCGGCCTTGGCGGAGAAGAGTGGAGCGGTATCTGCCCAGATCGTTGTAATGGGGTAGTAGAGCAATACATTGGTCTCATGCCGACTATCAGCGTTCATGTAGCTAATGCGTCTGGTGTAGTCAGCATAGGTATGAAAATAGGGCCAGTAAGGCTGGTGTAACCAGTCGGGCGGATAATTAGCTCGGCTCAGATCGTAGTCAAAAGCGTGAGGGATGAAGAGGTTCACACCAGAGGCTGCAATACCATTGGTTCCCTTGCGAATCGCCTCAAGATCAAGATATGAATCGGTCCCCTGGACACCTTGGTTCTCGCATGCAAAGCGGCGGCCTTCAAAATCAGCAACCGATTGTGCAACCTTGAAGTTTAATGGCTGCCGGCCCCAGTCGAAGAGCGAATCTACCCCAACTGGATTGAGGCCACGCTCAACAGTAAAGAGATTTCCCTCCAGCGCAGCAGCCCACTGCAGGCTTTCTTCCCAAGCATGACCAGTTCGATGGATTCCAAGTTCCTCAGCTGACTTGGTTATGCCTTGCCAGAATGAGTTGCCATACAGATCCGTCACTGTTGAGAGATAGTCGGTTCGGACCTTCGTAGTCAGATCCCCACCGCTGTAAATGAGCAGCGGTAACATTTTACGCAGGTCGTATCCTGCGCGCTCTTTAAATGCAGCAAAGAGTCGCGGCGTCCAGGCGATGCGATAACCGTAGTCGCCTTCATGATCCGAGAAGGAATAATGAATCGTGTTGCCGAAATAGGAAGCGAAGCGACGGTGATATTCCCCATAGACAAGGTCAAAAAAGAGCTTCGTCGTATCGGGATTCATCAGATCTACAAAGCCACCATCGAATCCCATCGCAGGTTTCAGACTGAACTGAATGATGACCCATTGACCTTCAGGAGCAGACCACTGAATATGTCCGTCCTTGAGGCTTGAGTCAAGCAAGGTCAGAGTCGTTGCATCAATTTGATCCTTTCCAAGCCAGCGAGCTGCGACGACCGCCTGCGAGTCCGAGTTGACAGGCAAATCGACTACCTGGGGGCCATCGATTGCCTTTGCTTCGTAAGACAGAGTCTTCATACGAAGGTCGGGGCGCTTTGTCAACACCTCGCTTTGATGATTTCCGGCCATCCATAGGTTTCGTACTTCGCCGCTGGGCCAATCGTACTCATCAAGGAAATTGAATTCGAAGCCAGATTTTTTCGATTCTTCGAGGCCGGCGCCAATTGCCTGAAACCATCCTTCGGAGAGATATGGCGTCTCAAGACCGTCGCGCCCATGAAGGAAAGCGCCGTAGACATGCTGGTCAACCATGTCTCGGATCTGCTGCTGCACTATTGGCCCCTCCATCTTCCCGTTCCAAAACCAGAATGGCATTGGAGAGAAATCGCGGGGAGGATCGAGGAAGCCATCATAGAGTGCGTTTTGGTCGGCGATATTGCTCTGCGCGGAACTCTGGCCGCTCATAACAGCAAGCGCGGCAAATAGGGTAACTAGAATCGCCCACGGCTTCATTTGTAGCCTCTCCAAAAAAGCGGAATGCGGAGTACCTTTGGTCTGTTTTCGAACTTCGACGGCTCAGGCCTTAGCAACCTGAGCGGTAGCAAGAGGGATGTGGGAAATGGCCGCTACATCTTCAACACTCGGACAATTAAGAGGAAGAAATCATTGCACGAATTGAACCGACTTGCATTTCTCGATCCTTCATTCACTGCTGCTGAGCCTAGTCACTAAGGCATTGCGATTGGCCTTGTTGACCTTTTGAACCTTTGACAGTTCCAGGTTTGCTTGATCCTTCATGCCGAGTTTCTTCAGCACTCTCGCCTTCCAATAATGGGCCGAAGCATCGCTTTCCAAAGCTGGGAAGGTGGCCTGAAGTTCTCTTAACGCGTCTTGACTTCGCCCCTTAAGTTCTAAGACACGCCCTGCGGCAAAGTGCGCTTCCCCTGACTCCGGCTGTTCTCGCAAAGCTCGCTGATACCACATCAGCGCCTGCGAGAGCTGGGTGTTTTGCTCTGCGATATCACCGAGGTAGTGCATCGCCGAGTAGGAGTGCGGGTCGATTACAAGCTCCTGTTCAAACAGTTTCTCTGCGTCGGGCAGCCGATGTGCCTTCCAAAGCAGGAAGCCAAGTTTCGCATGCAAACCAGGCGCGTGAGGACTGCTGGCAATCGCCAGGGACATTTCGTTCTGTGCTTCAGCGCTCAGGTCCTCTTGATCTGATGCTTCCCCGATCAACTCATGCAACAAAGATGAATCCGGGAACCCGCTCCTCAACAGTTCGAATGCTCTCTTCGCTTGATTTGGATCATGAGATTTGCGAGCAGCAATCGAAAGCATGTAGTAGGTCTCCGCGGTTCGGCTGCCACCCGTCTCCGCTTTGATAAGTGCGTCCTTGGCGTCGAGCCAATTCTTTGAGACAAACGCACAAAGGCCTTGTAGATACAGAGAGGCTGATCGATGCTGAGGCGAACGGAGCGAACTCTTCAAATACTTTTCAGCGACATCGCACTTGTCTTCACGCACAAGTGAGAGGGCGACATTGAAGGCATAGTCAGGGGTTGCCGGCTGGAGACTAGCGGCATGCTGGAATGAATCGGTCGCCTGAGGAAAGTTGCCCGTGGCGAACCATGCGGAACCCAAATTACTCCAGGCTGCCGCTGAGGACGGTTCGACCTGGAGCACCTCCTTATAGTCGATGATTGCCTGGCGGTAATTACCGTCGTGTAGCGCTTCGTCGGCCTCCTTTGCAAGTTTGGCAGTTTTCGATTTCTGGCAGGTACCAGCAGCGGCAAAACACAAGCAGAAAAAGGCAGTTATCGTCAGCTGTACCGCGCCGGATCTCCTTATGCTGAGTTTTCCCTTCGCCACCACCGTTGGCGCCAGCAGCACTGCGGGACTCATCTTTGAACTTCCGTTACCAAGAAGCATTCAAGTCGACTCGTATTCAAAATGAACCATTCGTTACGCGGTCGTGTGATGCGCCGGGCCTAATCACTCGGCGCACCACTCGACCAATTTGACTGCTAGAAGTTGATTCTTCCAACGACCTGCATGATTCTCGGATCACCAGGTGAATTCACAAGGCCCGGGTTCGGCTCATTTTGCCCAATTCCCGTATTTGCACTGCGGAAGCTTGGGTGATTTGCGATGTTAAAGGCTTGAGCCTGGAACTGAAATTTCACCCGCTCCGTGATGTCAAAGGTCTTGTTGATCTCCGTGTTGAATGCGACCTCCTTAGGTCCGCGAATCGAACCGTTGGAGGCATTGCCGAAAAAGCCATATTTCGGGACTCGAAATGCGTCCGCATTGAATATATGGTTTCGGTCGCTGCTTTGGTGGACTGACGCAACCTGATTTGGCCGGCTAGACAATCCGGTGTTCGGAGCTGCAAGGCTAGGCGTCAAAGCGAATCCGCTTTGGGCAAGCGCAATTCCAGACACCGACCATCCGCCCAATACTTCCTTCAAGATACCGTTTGATCCATGGGCAAAGAACGGGAGCTGGTAAATGACATTTCCCGAAAAGATATGCGGACGGTCAAAGTTGATGATGCCCTTTTCACAAGAGATGCAGTAGCTGTTTTGAACGGAGCTGGTTGCTGTGCGGAAATCTAAGCCACCATTTGTGTCGTCTCCGATCACCTTACTCCACGTGTAATTGAGTGTTGTTTGCACATTCTTCGATTGGTACTTGAATTGCGACTGCAATGAGTGATAGTGCGAACTACCCTCATAGGCGGGGAAGCTCATGCCTTCCCAACCCAGGTACGGCCGCTCGAAATCTTGTGAAAACGACTGTGCGACGCCTCCTACGAGGTAGGAGCCTGTGTTGATGCATGGGTCGTAATCGTAGCTCGCCGATGCAGCTTGCCCAGCAGGAAGACAAGTGTCCGAGAATGGTGCGCTGACCGGCGTTACCTGGTTTGCGTCAATATTGATTCGACCCTCTCTTGCAAGCGACCCAACGTACCCAACCTGTAAGACTGAGCCCCGCATAACCTCGCGCTCCACGATTGCGCTGAAGCTCTGCGCTGTTTCTGGGCGGAACTTCGTATTCGTAAGTTGCAGACCCTGCGGCCTGGGGACCTGCACTACGGCTGTGCCAGCGGTCGGATTCTCGAAGGTACCGGACTTGTACGAAACCGAGTTTACGCCCGGCGGGTTGGAACTGAAGTTGTTGAGAATTTGAAATGGAATGTGAACGTACCCAATGCCGTACCCGGCGTGGAATGAGGTGCGCCCGTCCGCGGTTAGCGCGTACGCAAATCCTACGCGCGGAGCGATATTCACCTTCTTCGAGTTGTAGAACCCGCGCGGCTGTTGAGGATCAGTGTTGTACACTAGGCCATTCGCTAAATTGGCAACGGTCCCAGCCGAAGTTATCGGCGTTCCGGATGCGTTCGTCATCAAGCTTCCGTCTGGAAGGACCACGGGAGCCTGCGCAGGCTGGAAAGCATCGAAGTCAAAATTGGTTGTCAGCAACGTTCCGCCATTGTGCGGTCGAGTAAGCCAGTCGGGCGAAAAGTAGTAGAATCGCGACCCCGCGTTGATCGTGAGCCGGCGATTTACTTTCCAGTCATCCTGGAAGTAAGACTCTATCTGGCGATAGTGTGGCGTGTAATGAGGTTTTGCGCTATCTTGCGAGTAGCCATCGTGAAGCCCGAGAAGGAAGTCCGCGGGCGCGCTTCCTGTATACGTCCCGTCAAAAGTGAAGCTTCCCTCGGGGCGGGTGAATACATTTTGATTTTTGATTCCGAAAATGTACATCAGACCGGCCTGCAACGAGTGCTTTCCGCGAACAAAGGTGACATCGTCGTTGAGGATTCCCTCGCCATCGCTAGCGTTGATCGGAAAAACTCCGATACCGAAAGAGTCGTAGCCTGAAACTTCAATATTCGGCAACGATTGCGATGGATCGGCGTTGGGATAGAACTGGTTGATTGTCACGCCCGCGGGTATTGGAGCTTTGCTGAGGTGCAGGCGAGGCTTGTCAAAGGTTTCGGCTGCTGAAACTGTATTCACGATCGTCGGCGTGAGAATAGAGGTCAAGCGCGTTACGGCATTCAGGCCGCTTGTAAAGATCGACATCGTAACCGTAGGAACAGAACTGCCATTCCAGGGATTAAATGGCGTGAAGTTGTTGGTCTGCTCGTACATGATGCGCGTCATCCATGTTTCGGTAGGCGTAAAGCTATGATCGACACGGTAGTCGTGATCGATTTGCGAAAACGTATTCGCTTTGCTGTTGACATAGTTAAAGTTGGGGTTGTTGGCATTCTCGGTTGGCTGATAAGCTTTCAAGATCCCAAGAGCATCGGCATCGAGACAAGCAGGGTTCAATGATGTCGGCGACGCAATGCAATTAGCTTTTCCCTGAGCGGCCAGCAACTGCTGTCCTGCTGGCGACAATGTAAGGCCACCCGCAGGCATGCCTCTGCTCACTGAATCCATAGGTGTTCTGATGAAGAGCGGTCTTTACGCCGTTACTATAGTAGTTACTTGCGTCCAACGCGTCGTTGCGAAGATAGTCCCAAGCCGCCCCATGGTAGGTCGACGTTCCTGACTTGGTATTCACCATTACCACGCCGCTCGACGAGGTCCCATAGCGGGAACTGTAATTCGATTTGAGGACGGAGAATTCAGATATAGCGTCCATCGACGGGGTGATGTTGATGTTGACGTAGTTGCCGGTGTTCATATTGTAAACACCGTCAACCAGGTAGGTGGTGTTGTCAACGCCCGTTCCGCCGATGGAGATGGTGGTCGACGAAAGCAGGCCGCCGCCGGAGTATTGGGTGTTGCCGTTTGTGTTATTGACTCCTGGAACTAGGGTGGCCAGCGATTGAAAATTTCGACCGTTGACCAGGAGCGTCTTGATCTCTTCCGCGCCAATGGCTGAAGAGACTTCAGAGGTTTCTGTCTTCACCTGGAGCGAGTTCGCTTCGACGTTGACCGTTTCGGTCGCGGTGCCCACGGTGAGCGCGACCGACACTTCACGGCGCTGTCCGGGGTCGATGTGGATGTTGTTGACGTCGACCGCGCCAAATCCCTGCTTGGTGATGGCAACCTTATAGTCACCGCTGGGAACTGACTCGACCGAATAGAACCCCTGAGCGTTTGAGGTCATGTTTTTCCGGCTGCCCGTAGCAGTGTTCGTCACGATGACCGAAGCGCCCGGCACCACGGCGCCACTCTTGTCGGTGACGCTGCCGAAGAGCGCCCCGACGTCGGCGCTTTGAGCCGACACTGGCCTTCGTCCGAATATCGTGAACATAAGGAGCATGCTCAGGAATGTTGCAATGTGTAGCGTCTTGCCGCGAAGAAGGTGTTTCACTGGCTTGGCCTCCAAATTTGCGATCTTTCCGACAGCTTTGCGTGCTGCCACAAATCAGTGATGAGGAGGCTTCAGAAGACCGACTGTTGACAATCACGAATTTCTGTCGTTTCAGCATTTGCGTAAATCGCAAACAATGCTACACTCCGATCTGGCTT
>WNGK01005626.1_pt1 | contig 13250 bp, 24 predicted proteins | sample 5400601 | NCBI WGS metagenome assembly WNGK01 (sample SAMN13153376, study PRJNA577476) | soil metagenome | isolation source: 60 cm soil or saprolite under Garry oak tree replicate 1 | place: USA:California | collected 2016-06-15 | reverse complement strand
GACGTCCCAGCGGCGGCAGACCGGGCGGCGGACGGGGTCGGGGAGGTCGTTCCTAGGCCATGCTTCTTCCCAAGCGCGTCAAGCACCGTAAGCAGCACCGCGGACGGATGCGGGGCCGAGCCAAGGGCGGCACCGAGGTCCACTTCGGCGACTTCGGGCTGCTCGCCCTGGAGCCGGGCTGGATCACGAACCGCCAGATCGAGGCGGCCCGGGTCGCCATGACCCGGTACATCCGCCGTGGCGGGAAGGTGTGGATCAACATCTTCCCGGACAAGCCCATCACCAAGAAGCCGGCCGAGACCCGCATGGGCTCGGGCAAGGGCAACCCCGAGGCATGGGTCGCCGTGGTCAAGCCCGGCCGGGTGATGTTCGAGCTCGCCGGGGTGCCCGAGCCCACGGCCAAGGAGGCCATCCGCCGGGCCGCCCAGAAGCTGCCGATCAAGGCGAAGTTCGTGACCAGGGCCGGGGTGACCGAGTGAGGGGGTCCAGGGGGAGGAGCGCTCCGAGCGAGCGAAGCGAGCGAAGGGACGCGCGGTCCCCCTGGCTCGTGAACGACCCGTCCACGACGGGGCGTTCAGGAGGAGACCAGAGGGGGTCCAGGAGGAGGAGCGCTCCGGGCCGTTCAGGAGGAGAACGATGAAGGCTTCCGAGATCCGGGACCTGCCCGACGAGGAGCTGCTGGCGCGGCTGGAGGCCCAGAAGGAGGAGCTGTTCAACCTGCGCTTCCAGGGCGCCACCGGCCAGCTCGACAACCCCATGCGGTTGAAGCACGTCCGGCACGACATCGCCCGCATCCTCACGGTGCTTCGACAGCGCAAGACCGAAGAGGAGCTGTTGGAGGCGGTGGCGGCGGCCGACCGGCAGTCGCTGGAGGAGCGGCGCGAGGCCATCGCCAGCGGCGAGCTCCAGGGCCGGTCGCTGGCCGACATCGCGGAGGAAGCGACCATCGAAGGCGAGGCGGCGGCGGGCGCCGAGGCCACGCCGGAGGAGGAAGCGTGACCACGACGGGGGAGCGAGGCCGAAGGAAGGTCCGGACGGGCGTGGTGGTGTCGGACGCCATGGAGAAGACGGTGGTGGTGAGGATCGCCTCGTCGATCAGGCATCCGCTGTACGGCAAGATCGTCCGGCGTTCGACCAAGCTGAAGGCGCACGACGAGGCCGGCCACGCGCACGTGGGCGACACGGTGAGGATCATGGAGACCCGGCCGCTGTCGAAGACGAAGCGCTGGCGGGTGGTCGACGTCGTGGAGAAGGCCAAATAGATGGATGCGGGGGTCCAGGGGGGCAGCACGCCGCGAAGCGGAGCGGAGCGAATGAAGTGCTGCAGTCCCCCTGCCGAAGGGATCCGTCGGAGACGGATCACTGAGGAGCAAGAATGATCCAGCAGGAGACCAGGTGCCGCGTCGCGGACAACACGGGGGCCAAGGAGGTCCTGTGCATCCGCGTGCTCGGCGGCTCGGGCCGCCGGTACGCCGGCATCGGCGACGTGATCGTCGGCTCGGTGAAGGACGCCCTTCCGGGCGGGGCCGTGAAGAAGGGCGACGTGGTGCGGGCGGTGGTGGTTCGCACGGCGAAGGAGAAGCGCAGGCAGGACGGTTCGTACATCAAGTTCGACGACAACGCGGTGGTGCTGATCAACGAGCAGCGCAACCCCAGGGGCACGCGCATCTTCGGACCGGTGGCGCGCGAGCTCAGGGAGAAGCGGTTCATGAAGATCATCTCGCTCGCGCCGGAGGTGCTGTAGCCCATGGCTGGTGTGGGGATCCGAAAGAACGACGAGGTTCAGGTCATCGCGGGCAAGGACAAGGGCAAGCGGGGCCGGGTGGTCCACGTGGTCCCCAAGGACCACCGGATCATGGTCGAGGGCGTGGCTCGGGCCACCAAGCACTCCCACACCACCGGCAAGAAGTCGAAGAGTGGGTCCCAACTGCAGCAGGGCGGGATCATCGTGACGGAGCAGTTCGTCGACCTGTCGAACGTGCAGCTTGTGTGCCGGTCGTGCGGCCGGCCCACCCGGGTCACCTACCAGGTGGTCGACGGGGTCAAGGCCAGGATCTGCAAGCGGTGCGGAGCGGAGATCTAGGATGCCTTCCAAGAAGCAGCAGGCCAAGGGCGGCAAGGGCCAGCCGGCCGCGAAGGGCGGCAAGCAGCCCCAGAAGCAGCAGCCGACCCCGCGGGGGGCTGTGCCGGGCGTTCGGGACGTCCGCCCGCTCGAGATCAAGGCGGTCGAGCGCCCCAACCAGCCCCGGGGCGACCGGCCCACCCCGCGGATGAAGGAGCGCTACCGGCGCGATCTGCGTCCGGCGCTCCAGGGCGAGTTGGGCCTGCCGAACGTGATGCAGGTGCCCGGGCTGGACAAGATCGTGGTGAACATGGGCGTGGGGGACGCCATCCGGGACGCCAAGCTCCTCGACGCGGCCATGACCGACCTCGCCGTGATCACCGGCCAGAAGCCGGCCGTCCGCCGGGCCAGGAAGTCGATCGCCGCGTTCAAGCTGCGGGAGGGCATGCCCATCGGGGCGATGGTCACGCTCCGGGGGGACCGGATGTGGGAGTTCCTGGACCGCCTGGTGGCGACCGCGCTCCCCCGGATCCGGGACTTCCGCGGCCTGAACCCGGACTCGTTCGACGGCCACGGCAACTACACGGTCGGCGTGACCGAGCAGCTGATCTTCCCGGAGATCGACTACGACCGGGTGGTCAAGATCCGGGGCATGGACATCACCGTCGTGACCACGGCGCGTTCCGACGAGGAGGGTCGGGCGCTGTTGCGGGCCCTGGGCTTCCCGTTCGCCGGGATGCCGGCGGTGGCCGCCGCGGCGAGCTAGGGGGTCCACATGGCGAAGAAGGCGTTGATCGAGAAGCAGCAGAGGGCCGGGCGGAAGTTCGGCGTGCGGGCCTACACCCGGTGCGCCCGGTGCGGGCGGTCCCGGGCGGTGTTCCGCAAGTTCCTGCTGTGCCGGATCTGTTTCCGTGAGCTGTCGCACCAGGGCGAGATCCCCGGCGTGACCAAGGCGTCGTGGTGAGGTGAACGAGACATGGTCATGACCGATCCCATCGCCGACATGCTCACCCGGATCCGCAACGCCAACATGGCGTACAAGGAGGAGGTGGAGATCCCGGCGTCCAACATGAAGCACCGGATCGCCGAGATCCTGGTCCGGGAGGGCTACGTCCAGGACGTCCAGGTACAGGGCGAGGGGAAGGACCGGAAGATCCTGGTCCACCTCAAGTTCGGCCCGAACCGCCAGCGCACCATCAACGGGATCAAGCGGATCTCCACGCCGGGACGGCGCGTGTTCGCCCGCCGCGGCGAGATCCCCCGGGTGTTGGGCGGGCTCGGCATCGCTATCCTGTCTACATCCCAAGGGCTCCTCACCGATCGCCAGGCCGGCAAGCGCGGCGTCGGCGGGGAAGTCATCGCCCAGGTCTGGTAATCACGAAGGAAGAAGGCCCATGTCCAGGATCGGGAAGCAGCCCATCGTCGTGCCCTCCGGGGTGGACGTCACGGTGGACGGCTCGAACGTGGCCGTGAAGGGCCCGCGGGGGGAGCTGGCCCAGTCGTTCCATCCGGCCATGCGCATCGTGATGGAGGACGCCACCCTGAGGGTCGAGCGGCCCAGCGATGAACGGGAGCACCGGTCGCTGCACGGCCTCACCCGGAGCCTCATCGCGAACATGGTCGAGGGCGTGACCAACGGCTACGAGAAGCGCCTGGAGATCGTGGGGGTGGGCTACCGGGCCACCCTGAAGGGGTCCGACCTGGAGCTGGCCCTGGGGTTCTCCCACCCGGTGGCGGTCCCGGCGCCTCCCGGCATCGAGTTCGAGGTCCCCGCGCCCAACAGGATCGTGGTCCGCGGGATCGACAAGCAGCAGGTGGGTGAGATCGCGGCGAACATCCGGAAGCTCCGGAAGCCCGAGCCCTACAAGGGCAAGGGCGTCCGCTACGAGGGCGAGTACGTTCGGAAGAAGGCCGGCAAGGCGGCCAAGGGAGGCGGCTAGGATGGGGGTGGCCCAGAAGCGTGAGGCCAGGGTTCGCCGTCACCGGCGGGTCCGAAAGGACGTGGCCGGGAGTCCCGAGCGGCCCAGGCTGGCCGTGTACCGGTCGAACCGCCACGTGTACGCCCAGCTCGTGGACGACCGGGCGGGCCGAACCCTCGCCGCCGCCTCGGACCTCGCCCTGCCGGCGGCGGGGGCCAAGTCGGAGAAGGCCAAGGAGGTCGGCAAGCTCCTGGCCGAACGGGCCAGGGCGGCCGGCGTGGCCCGGGCGGTGTTCGACCGGGGTGGCCGGCTGTACCACGGACGGGTGAAGGCGGTGGCCGAAGGGGCCAGAGAGGGAGGACTGGAGATTTGAGCCAGCGGCGGTACGACGCGGCGGCGGAGCGTTCGCCGTACGAGGAGCGCGTGGTCTCCATCAACCGCGTGGCCAAGGTGGTCAAGGGCGGCCGGCGGTTCAGCTTCGCCGCGCTCGTCGTGGTGGGGGACCAGGCCGGCCGGGTCGGTGTCGGCTACGGCAAGGCGAAAGAGGTCCCCGCGGCCATCCAGAAGGGCGCGGACGTGGCGAAGCGGAACCTGTTCGAGGTTCCCATGATGGGCACGACCATCCCGCACGCCGTGATCGGCGAGGACAGCGCGGGAGTGGTGCTGCTCAAGCCCGCCGCGCCGGGAACCGGCGTCATCGCGGGCGGCCCCGTCCGGGCCGTGGTGGAGGCCGCCGGGATCAAGGACATCCTCTCGAAGTCGCTCGGCTCGAGCAATCCCATCAACATCGTGAACGCCGCCATCGCCGGGCTCCGGCAGCTCAAGCGGCCCGAGGACATCGCCGCGGCCCGGGGGCGAAACCTCGATGAGATCGCTCCCCGGCCGATGCTCGAGGCCGTGGCCCAGGCAGAGGTGGCCATGGCGGCCAAGCGGGCCGAGGTCGACCAGGACGAGGGAGCCGAGGCTTAGATGCCCAAGCTCAAGGTCACCCAGGTCCGAAGTGTGATCGACAGGCCGAAGGACCAGAAGGCCACGGTCCGGGCGCTCGGCCTGCACCGGATCAACGACTCGGTGGTCAAGGAGGACCGGCCCGAGATCCGCGGCATGATCGCCGCAGTCTCGCACCTGGTGCGAGTGGAGGAGGTCCCCGGGGGTCCAGGGGAGGAGAACGGATGAAGCTGCACCACCTGAGACCTGCAGAGGGGGCCCACCGGCCTCGGAAGCGGGTTGGGCGGGGCAAGGCCGCCGGGCAGGGCAAGACGGCCGGGCGTGGCACCAAGGGCCTCAAGGCGCGGAACCAGTCGAAGCAGGGCTTCGAAGGCGGACAGATGCCGCTGCAGCGCCGCGTGCCCAAGCTGAAGGGGTTCACCAACCCCAACCGCCAGGAGTTCGCCGTGGTCAACCTGGACCGCCTGGCCGAGGCGTTCGAATCGGGCGCCGAGGTCAGCCCCCAGACCCTCCGGGAGCGGCGGCTGGTGCGGGGGGGCCTCCCGGTCAAGGTCCTCGGGCGGGGCGAGATCGACCGTCCGCTGCGGGTCAGCGCGCAGGCCGTCTCGGCGTCGGCCAGGGCCAAGATCGAAGGGGCCGGCGGTTCCGTTGACATCCTCGCCGGGCGGTAGACTGAGGGCCCCGTGAGTTTGGAGGGCGATCGGGCGTGCTGAAGGCGTTCGTCAACGCGTTCAAGATCCCGGACCTTCGCAAGAAGATCCTGTTCACCCTGGCCATCATCGCCGTGTTCCGGCTCGGCTCGCACATCCCGGTGCCCGACGTCGACCTGTCGAAGCTGGCGGGCCTGAGGAGCCAGGCGGGCGGGCTGGGCGCCCTGCAGTTCATCGACCTGTTCTCGGGCGGAGCGCTCACGCGGTTCGCCGTGTTCTCGCTCGGGATCATGCCGTACATCACGAGCTCGATCATCATGCAGCTCCTCACCGTGGTGATCCCGAAGCTCGAACAGTGGCAGAAGCAGGGCGAGATCGGCATCAAGAAGATCACCCAGTGGACCCGCTACATGACGGTGACCCTGGCGCTGCTGCAGTCGACCGGGCTGGTGTTCCTGTTCCACAGCACCTTCGACGTGGTCCGGGTGTTCACCCCCCCGCGGGTGGCGCTGATCGTCATCACTCTCACCGCCGGGACCGCCATGATCATGTGGCTGGGCGAGCTGGTCACCCAGCGGGGCATCGGCAACGGGATGTCGATCCTGATCTTCACCAGCGTGATCTCCCGGCTGCCGTCGGAGGGGCTGGCCATCCTGCACCAGGCCGGGGAGGCGAAGTTCTACTTCCTGCTGGCCCTGGGCATCGGGATCATCCTGGCGGTGGTGTTCATGGAGCAGGGGCAGCGGAGGATCCCGGTGCAGTACGCCAAGCGGGTGGTGGGTCGCCGCATGATGGGCGGGCAGTCCACCTACATCCCCCTGAAGGTGAACCAGGCCGGGGTCATCCCGATCATCTTCGCCGCATCGGTGCTGTACTTCCCCAGCCTGCTGCAGAACGTCATCCACGTGACGTGGTTCCAGAACTTCGTGAACAACACGCTGCTCCGCCAGTCGAACCCGGTGTACATGCTGATCTACGGTTCGCTGGTGGTGTTCTTCGCCTACTTCTATACGGCGATCACGTTCAATCCCATCGACACCGCCGACAACATCCGCAAGTACGGGGGGTTCATCCCGGGCATCCGGCCGGGGCGTCCCACCGCCGAGTACCTGTCGAACATCCTGAACCGCATCACCCTGCCGGGCTCGCTGTTCCTGGCCTCCATCGCCCTGATCCCCTCGATCTTCCTGGCCATCTGGGCGATCACGGCCTTCCCCTTCGGAGGGACCACCATCCTGATCACCGTGGGCGTGGCCCTGGAGACCATGAAGCAGCTCGAGTCGCAACTGATGATGCGGCACTACGAAGGATTCCTCCGCTAGTGCGGCTGGTGCTCCTGGGACCGCCCGGGGCCGGCAAGGGGACCCAGGCCGACCGGCTGAGCGAGCGCTTCGGCATCCCTCACATCGCCTCGGGGGACCTGTTCCGGGAGAACCTGGCCCGGGGGACGGAGCTGGGCACGCTGGCCAAGTCCTTCATGGACCGGGGCGACCTGGTCCCCGACGACGTGACGGTGGCGATGGTGGTGGAGGGGCTCAGGCAGGCCCCGGACGGCTTCATCCTGGACGGGTTCCCCCGGACCATCGGCCAGGCCGAAGCGCTGGAACGAGAGCTGGAGGCCGGGGGCACCCCGCTCGACGTGGTGGTGGCGTTCATCATCGAGGAGGAGCTCGCGGTCAAGCGCATCGCCGGAAGGCGAACCTGCGCCGGCTGCCAGCGCGTGTACAACGTCGAGCTCGACCCGCCGAAGGTCGAGGGGCAGTGCGACGCGTGCGGAGGGCGGCTGGTCCACCGGGCCGACGACAAGGAGGAGACCGTCCGGCGGCGCCTCGAGGTGTACCGCGAGAGCACCGCGCCGCTGCTCAAGTTCTACTCCGAACGTGGCCTCCTCCGGGAGATCGACGCCGACGGCTCCGAGGACGAGGTGACCGCCCGGACCCTGGCGGCGCTCAGCGACCTGGCCTGACCGAACCTCCGTGATCGTCTTCAAGTCCCCCGAGGAGATCGAACGGATGCGCCGGGCCGGCCGGGTCACGGCCCTCACCATCGAACGCCTGATGGAGGCGGTGAGGCCTGGGATCTCGACCGGGGACCTCGACGAGCTGGCCGAGAAGAGCATCCGGTCGGAGGGGTGCACTCCCTCGTTCAAGGGGTATCGGGGCTTTCCGGGTTCGATCTGCACGTCCCTCAATCAGGAGGTGGTTCACGGCATCCCCTCGCGCCGGCGGGTCCTCCGGGAGGGAGACCTGCTCTCCCTGGACGTGGGGGCGGTGTGGGAGGGGTATCACGGGGACTCGGCGGTGTCGGTGTTCGTCGGGACGGCGCCCTCCGACGTCGCCGAGAAGCTGGTTCGGGTGACCGAGGAATCGCTGGAGGCGGGGATCTCGCAGATCCGGTCCGGGGGGCGCCTGTCGGACATCGGGCACGCCGTGCAGCAGGTGGTGGAGGGCGCGGGGTTCGCGGTGGTTCGCGAGTACGTGGGCCACGGCGTCGGCCGGGCCCTGCACGAGGATCCCCAGATCCCGAACTACGGCGACCCGGGCCGGGGCCCGAAGATGAAGCCGGGCCTGGTCATCGCGGTCGAGCCGATGGTGAACGTGGGGGATTGGCGAACCCGGGCGCTGGCCGACAACTGGACCGTGGTGACCGCCGACGGTTCGCTGTCCGCCCACTTCGAGCACACCATCGCCATCACGTCGGAGGGGCCGGAGGTCCTGACGGCGCGGGGCTGAACATCTCGGCCCGGATCGGGTGGCCCGCCAGGGGGCCAGCCGCTATGATGCGGCGGCTGCCCCCATCCAGCTTCCAAGGAGGTCGAGTGAGCGGAAGACGGCTCCCATGGCTTGTCGCGCCGTTCGGCGCGGTCGTTGCGGCGCTCCTGGCGACGTCGCCCGCGCTCGCCGCCACGCAGGGAACGTGGACGCCCACGGACCCCATGGAGCTGGCCCGGGCCTTCGCCATAGCCAGTCCCCTCCGCGACGGGAACGTGCTGGTGGCGGGAGGCTACGACGGAACCTCCCCGAACGTCGAGTTCAGGAGCGCGGAGATTTACGACACGGTGACGGGGACGTGGTCGGCCGCGGCGAACATGAACGACGTTCGGGCGGCGGCCGTGTCGGTGCGGCTCCCCGGCGGCAAGATCATGGTGATCGGAGGAGAGAACCTCGCTGGGCCCCTGGGCACCGCGGAGATCTATGACCCTCGCAACAACACCTGGACCGAGACCGCGCCGATGTTCCACGCCCACGACGAGGACTTCGTGGCCTTCGTCCTGCCCAAGGTCGGCCGGGACGTGCACGTGCTCGTGGCGGGAGGGTTCGACGAGACGGGTGCCGCGTCGGCGGATGCCGAGATCTTCTCCGTGCAGCACAACGTGTGGCGCGAGACCGGCAGCCTGAACCAGGCCCGCGGGGAGTTCGACTGGGTGAAGCTGAACGACGGTGACATCCTTGTGGCCGGCGGCGTGGCGGGCGAGGAGTCGCCACCCCTGGCATCGACCGAGATCTACCACGTCGCCTCCGGCACGTGGACAGTGACGGGGGATCTGAACACCGGCCGCTTCGACCAGGGGATGGTGCGGCTGAACGACGGCCGGGTGCTCGGGGCGGGCGGGGGCGTGCTCGGCTCGAACGGGCTCGAGTACACGGCCACCTCCGAGATCTGGGATCCCAACACCGGCCAGTGGACGACGACCGGCGACATGACGTCGCCGCGTTCCGAGATCGACCACGCCACGGTCCTGCTCCCGAACGGCCAGGTCCTGGTTCCGGGAGGGTTCCTGGCGCCGGACACCCCGCAGGGCAGCTCGGACGTCTATGACCCGTCGACCGGCACGTGGTCCGCAGGCGGAGACATGAGCACCGCCCGGGCGGGTCACGCGGCGGCCCACCTGGCGGACGGCCGGATCCTGGTCATCGGCGGGCTGGACGCCCCGCCGGGAGCGACCGCCTCGGTGGACATCTACTCCGTCTGATCCCGACCCCATGCGGCGTCTACCGGCCCGCTTCCGCAAGCCCGGGCCGGTAGACGTTCGGGGCGACTGCACCTATACTCCCTGTGTGGCTCCGGGCAGGGCTCGGGCCACTTTTGGCTGTTCACTGGAAGGAATCCCGGGAGATTGGCGAAGAAAGATGCGATCGAGGTCGAGGGCACGGTGGTGGAGCCGCTGCCCAATGCCATGTTCCGGGTGGAGCTTGACAACGGACACAGGGTCCTGACCCACATCTCCGGGAAGATGCGGATGCACTACATCAGGATCCTCCCCGGAGACCGGGTGCTGGTGGAGCTCTCGCCGTACGACCTGACGCGAGGGCGCATCGTGTACCGGTATCGCTAGGACCCGGTAGGCTGGAGCGCGAACATGAAGGTCAGACCGTCGGTGAAGAAGATGTGCGAGAAGTGCAAGCTGATCCGCCGTGAGGGCAGGGTCATGGTGATCTGCTCGAACCCGCGGCACAAGCAGCGCCAGGGCTAGAGCAGGGGCGGCGCGCTGGCGAACAGGGGTTAGGAGGACAGAGTGGCTCGGATCGCGGGCGTCGATCTCCCCCGGGACAAGCGGGTGGACATCGCCCTTCGGTACATCTACGGCATCGGCCCCACCCGGGCTTTCCAGATCGTGGGCGGGGCGGGACTCGACGGTGGACGGAGGGTCCGCGACCTGACGGACGAGGAGGTCGTGAAGATCCGCGACTTCATCGACCGCAACTACAAGGTCGAGGGCGACCTCCGCCGGGACGTGGCCCAGGACATCAAGCGCAAGATCGAAATCTCCTCGTACCAGGGCATCCGGCACCGCCGGAGCCTCCCCGTCAGAGGTCAGCGGACGCACACCAACGCCCGAACCAGGAAGGGGCCCAAGAAGACGGTCGGCGTGAAGCGCAAGAAGGGCAAGTAGGGGGTATCTGGAGTGGCGAAGCCGAAGACGAAGAAGCCCCGGCGGCGGGAGAAGAAGAACATCGCCCACGGCCAGGCCCACATCAAGTCGACCTTCAACAACACCATCGTCACCATCACCGACCTCGACGGGAACACGCTGTCGTGGGCCAGCGCCGGCAACGTGGGGTTCAAGGGCTCGCGGAAGTCGACGCCGTTCGCGGCGCAACTGGCGGCCGAGGCCGCGGCCCGCCGGGCCCAGGAGCACGGGCTGGTCAAGGTCGACGTGTTCGTGAAGGGGCCGGGGTCGGGCCGGGAGACGGCCATCCGGTCCCTCGCCGCCACGGGCCTCGAGATCCTCGGCATCCAGGACGTCACCCCCGTCCCGCACAACGGGTGCCGCCCCCGCAAGAGGCGGCGCGTCTAGGCCCCGCGGCCTGGGCAGGGCCTCCGGTCCGAGATCGGCCGGGGGCGGGAACATGAAGGCGGAGCAGAAGCGGTTGATCCTCCGCCGGGAGGTGCAGTGAATTGCTGATCGTCGCACGACCCCAGATCCAGGAAGAGACGCTCGCGCCCAGGCGTTCGAAGTTCGCCATCGAACCGCTCGAGCCCGGGTTCGGCTACACGCTCGGGAACGCCCTGCGGCGGACGCTGCTGTCGTCCATCCCGGGCGCCGCGATCTCCTCGGTGAAGATCGACGGTGTCCTGCACGAGTTCTCGACCATCCCGAAGGTCACCGAGGACGTCACCGACATCATCCTCAACCTCAAGCAGGTGGTGATCCGTTCGGAGGTCGACGAGCCGGTCACGGCGTACCTGCGGGCCAAGGGCCCGGCCGAGGTCACGGCGGGCGACATCCAGCCGCCGGCGGGCGTGGAGGTCCTGAACGAGGACCAGCACGTGGCCTCGCTGGGACGGGGGGCCTCGCTCGAGCTGGAGATGGTCATCCAGCGAGGGGTGGGCTACGTGCCGGCCGAGCGAAACAAGAACCCCCGCGACCCCATCGGGGTCATCCCCGTCGACTCGATCTTCTCCCCGGTCCGCCGGGTCACCTACAGCGTGGAGAACACCCGGGTCGAGCAGATGACCGACCGGGACCGCCTGATCCTGGACGTCGAGACCGACGGTTCGATCAGCCCCCGTGAGGCCATGGCCTCGGCCGGTACGACCCTGTCGGAGCTGGTCAACCTGTTCGCCGAGCTGGCCGAGAGCCAGGGGCTGACCGTGGGACCAGCTCCCTCCGAGCAGGGCTACACGGGAGACCTGGCCCTCACCATCGAGGACCTCAACCTGTCGGTTCGGTCCTACAACTGCCTGAAGCGCGAGGGCATCAACACGGTGGGCGAGCTGGTGCAGAAGAGCGAGGCCGAACTGATGGACATCCGCAACTTCGGGCAGAAATCCATCGACGAGGTCAAGGCGAAGCTCGACGAGCTCGGTCAGTCGCTCCGGGAGGACTGATCGTGCCGAAGCCTTCCAAGGGACCCCGCCTCGGGAGCGGACCGGATCACGAGCGGCTGCTCCTCGGCACGCTCGCCGCGCAACTGTTCACGCACGGCCGGATCAGGACCACCGAGGCCAGGGCGAAGGCGGTCCGGCCGCTGGCCGAGCACCTCATCACGTTCGCCAAGCGGGGCGACGTCCACGCCCGGCGGCAGGTGCTGAAGACCATCCCGGACCGAGATGTGGTGCACCGGCTGTTCAGCGAGATCGGACCGCGATACGCCGAACGGCAGGGGGGCTACACGCGGATCCTCAAGCTGGGGCAGCGAGCCGGGGACGGCGCGCCGATGGCGCTGATCGAGCTGCTGCCCGAAGAGGAGTAGCTCCGGTCTGCCCTCCGTTCGGGGCCACACGACCGCGGCGGCTGTCCAGGCTGCGCCGCCGCTCTGGCGGACCGGAGCGCGCCGGCGGAGGATGACTTGGTGAGCGTCGTTCGGCTGCTCCTCGCCTACGACGGGACCGAGTTCCATGGGTGGGCCCGGCAGCCTCGGCTGCGGACGGTCCAGGGGGTCCTTGAAGAGGCGCTGGCGCGCATGTTCGGAGAGCCGCCTCGGCTGTCGGTGGCGGGGCGGACCGACGCCGGGGTGCATGCGTTCGGGCAGGTGGCGTCGTTCGTCGCTCCTGCGGCGGTCGATCCGCTTCGGGTGCAGCGAATGCTGAACGGGGTGCTGGCGCCGGAGGTGGTGGTTCGGGACGCCCGGGTGGCGCCGGGTTCGTTCGACGCGCGGCATTCCGCGACGGGGCGGGAGTACCTCTACCGGATCGACACGGCGGTCGTTCCGAACCCGTTCACCGCCCGCTACGTGTGGCACCGGCCCGGACGGCTCCGGCTGGCCCCCATGCGGGCGGCCGCCGGCCTGCTGATCGGGCAGCGCGACTTCGGATCGTTCTGCCGGGCGCCGAACCTGCCCGCCTCGACCGTTCGGAACCTCCGGCGGCTGAGCGTCTCGGCCCGGGGAGAGACCCTGGAGATCCGAGCCGAGGCCAACGCGTTCCTCCAGCAGATGGTTCGGAGCCTGGTCGGCACCCTCGTCGCGGTGGGAGAGGGGAAGATCGAGCCGGCCTCGATACCCGGCATCCTGTCCGCGCGCAGCCGCCCCGCCGCGGGGCCGGTGGCGCCACCGCACGGGCTCACCCTGATGCGCGTCGCCTACGGTCGCCGGACGCGCTAGGGGCGACCCGCCGCTCCTGCGGCGGGAAGGTCCGCGGGCCGTTCGCTCGGGCCGGCGTCGGTGGGGGGCGGGAGGCGCTTCGGGACGGTTCGGGCCGCCACGATCAGCGCCACCGCGGTCACGA
>WNGK01011529.1_pt1 | contig 13251 bp, 12 predicted proteins | sample 5400601 | NCBI WGS metagenome assembly WNGK01 (sample SAMN13153376, study PRJNA577476) | soil metagenome | isolation source: 60 cm soil or saprolite under Garry oak tree replicate 1 | place: USA:California | collected 2016-06-15 | reverse complement strand
CGCGCGTTGCGCCGCGCCCTGATCGCTGCAAAGGTAGGATTCAACGATCGCATGACGGGCAAATAATTCGACCGAACATTGACGGCAGACTGGCCGACTATGTGAGGCGCGTATGAGCTGAACGTTCGCGGGCTGAAACTTGTTGGCCTGGAACTGACGTGGGGTGCGATTGATGTGGTCGCCACCGGCCTAGCAGCTGGCTAGATTGCTTCATTAGCTGCTCCATGAATTAAACATCACAAACGCTTCTTTGTTGCAAGCTTAGGCTGAAAACTTTTCCAAAGCGAATCAATCTCGATGCTAGCTATTGGATACTGGATGCTGGATTGTTCGCCGCAAAATCCACCTAGCAGGTTGCAATCTGCAATCTGAAATCTACAATCTGAAATTCACAATCTGAAATTCCGGGGGTCTTAGCTCAGTTGGTAGAGCGCCTCAATGGCATTGAGGAGGTCACGGGTTCGAATCCCGTAGGCTCCATTTTTTATTTCGCTCACAGCGCAGGCGGCACTCCAAAGCGGCAGCACGACCTCGGACGAACGACGAAATGAGCGGAGGTGCCTTCTAATTTGGCGTTGCCGTTCATAAAAGAAAAGAGCCGCACGGATGCATTTCACCGTGCGGCTCTAGGGCGGAGGAAGTCGATCTTATGCTAGACCAAGGGTCGAGACTGTCGCTGGATCGATTGCCGCGGTAACGCTCAATCCATGATCGGCTTGAAATGCGGCGATTGCATCCCGCGTCGCCGGTCCCAGGACGCCATCGATTGGTCCGGCGTAATAACCGTCCTGTTGCAGTTGCGCCTGCACGTTCACCACTACCTGATCCGGCGTTAAACCGTTGTAGGCGTAGATCGGGTCGTCATATGGATAATACGCTCCTGGAAAATAGCCCCACGCCGGGAACCAAAAACCAGCGTCATAGAAGAAAGCGTTGTTATTGATTATGACGATCCTGAAGTTCCGCCTCCACCAGTCACGATCATGAAATTCGTGACGATGCATGTTCACCGCCTGGGAAAAACTCATCCGATTCCGCAGGCTGGCGTTGCGATTAACCGCCAAGTTTCGCTCGTTAAGAGCGCCAGCGCGATTCATCCGCATATTGTTCCGGTTAACGGTCGCGCGCATACGCGCTTGCGCCGCCACGGAACTGCGTGGATGAAAGCGGGCAGCAGGCATATTCCCACGCGGTCGCATAGCGCTCACCGCCGCGTGCGTATTTGTCGAGGTCGTCGCATGCACGTTCGGCCGCGCCCTCGCTCTTGCGCCGGCATTCGCCGCGCCCGTCATTTCCTGACCCTGCGCGGTCAGCGCCGCAGCGAGACTCCCAATACATACTGAATATAGTATTCCTTTCATATTTGCGATTTCCCTTCCTTATGATTAAACAGCCCGTAGGCATGAGGGGTTGCGCATGTTCCGAGCAATTTTGGGCCCGAAAAAGTAATACCGTTGTTACTTTTTATTGTCTCCAGAACCGCAACTTACGAATCCCGGGCGTCTTTAATCTTTAGAGACGTAGAATGGTCTGCTCGTTACGGATGTTAACGGAAACACCTGCGATGAACTCTAACCATCAAAGACGCACAGGCACGACACCTCGGAGTCTCGAACACTCGATGTCGCTTATTTTTGCCTGGTCCGTTGTCGCCGCATTCGTTGTCGCGCTTTTTCGATCGCACTGGAGCTTTACCGCATGGTTGCGTGAAGTTTTCAACATTACCTGGCCTCTTGGATTGTTAATAGGACTATTGTCGCTGCTAGCTGCCAATGCTTACCGGAGGCAGAAAGATCCAGACGGCTCATATCGCTTTATGCGATTGGCGGCTATTGCATTCCTTGCTGCTCTCATGATGCTATGGTTTACAGTGCAATATCTTCTTTAAACGCTCATCTCTGACATGCTAGCCATCTAACCAAGGCGATGCAGCTAAGGGCCTCAATTCTCCAGGATGACCGCGGAACAGTTCGTCCCCTGGCCGACCGCCACAACAGTCCCATCGTTGAGCGCCGTCGCTCCAGATAGAGTAGCGAATCGCTTTAAACCTGGTGCTGACTGATCGCGGAGAAATGATCGTCTCCGCGATCCTGTTGATGTTAGAAATGATGAATAACATGGGTTTGGTTTTATTCGTCTGTTTCATACACCGGGAATCGCAACGGCATGCGCTATGGGTCACAGCACGAAAGTAACACCGTTGTTACTTTTATTTCTTCCAGAGCCACAACTTGCTGGCGTGAAGCATTGCTATAGCTACGGCGCTCAGGGGCGGATTCTATTTTTTAGTGTGTTGAATCTAATCGGCGGCGGAGCGGTGTTATCGCCGCAAAACAAATCCACCAGCCGGAATGAACCAGCGGGCGGATCGCGAAGCTCACGTTTCGTTAGCGCACCTCAAGCCACCAGGATAGTGGCCGGAGCGCTCCACGCGCCCGCCCCATCTGGCCCGGAACGGATATGCGCCGCAGCTAAGCTTGGATCAACCAAGACCCATCGTTGTCATGAGCTGCCGGTCGATCACACCGTAGGCGGGCATATTGTGGTCGCGTTCGTAAGCCCGAATTGCCCGTCGCGTTCGCGGCCCCATGATCCCATCGATGGGTCCATGGTAGTAGCCAGCGCGAGCAAGTCGACGCTGCACCTCTACAACTCTGGACGCACCGCCGTATCCGTAATCATTGTACCCGTAGTAACCGTAACCGTACGGGTAATACCCATAATAGGGATAGGGATACGGATAGAAGAACGGGAAACCAAACGAGTCGATAAAGACGAACGTTCGATTGTTGAAACGATTGTGGAAACGGTGGAAGCGATCGTTGAAGAACCGATGCGGGCCGGTCATGGTCCGTGGCGCAAACCGCGGTGCTGGCCGCGTCATCCCGGGACGCGTCATTGCGGAATGCGTTATCATTGGTGAGCCGCGCATGGCCGCAGATGCACCGGTTGCAGTCAAGCTCAGCGCTGCCACGCCGATCAGTAAAAACATGCATTTTGTTTTCATAGTTAATCAGGGTTTTCTACCGATTAAACACCGCGACGGCGTCTTGAGTTGTTGATAAAAACGATTCCAAAAGTAACACGGTTGTTACTGTTGCGGCTTGTGTCGCGCGCTGCTTTACTCGCGGCGGATAAAAGATCGAAACTGGGCCCGTAGTTTTAAACTCGTCCGCGAGTGTCAGTAGTTGGGACTCGCCCCACCTCTTCCACCTCAATTTTTGGGCGCGCCTCGCGCCCGTCGCGCCGCGCGGAGTTGCAATCCTGACGAGCCGAGACCCGTTCCGGCGATGCCGAGGGGCAATCTGGCGGCGCCGAGATAACCATTCCGCCGAGCTGAGACTCAATCCAGCCAAGCCGAGAGGGCTTTTCACGAGGGAAAACGGATTTAAGACCTGCCCATAACCTAAAGTTTGGAAGCGGAGCTTTACAGTAGCGCGCTGATTTTTTAATCTGGCGGCGCGGCAACAACGCACATGCGGAACATCTTTCTACTCTACATGCCGCCTGGGAACGCGCGCTTCAACAGGCACTGAAAAGTAACCCCAATGTAAAAGGTGCTTTCGTTAAACCCATGCCGGTGCGCGTGACCGGCTCACTGTTGTGGGACGGCGAACATTGCAACCCGCATAATGTCGGCCCCAAAAAGCCAGTCGATATCCGGTCGAAGAAAGCGTGGGAGATTCATCCCATCCACGATTTCCGTTTCAAATCGTCACCGAAATAAGCTGGGTTCACCGGCTAATAACAAATCAGAACAAGTCACCTTGCGACAAAGTGATTGTCGCCCGTGCAAACACGAGCAAAAGAAAAGTCATCAGGCGGCAAAGCCAGGTTCAACCGGCGCGAGCCATCAACCAACTCGGTAGCGGCGCAGTTTAAATGCCGGCTTCCCTGAACGTGACCCGAATGCCCGAGTCTAGGATTGTGGCAATCCAACCGTGGCTGGCTGCTCTGTTACGAAGACGTTCTTCAATGCGTTTTTTGAGCTCGTCCAGGCAACATTCTCGTCTTATTCATCGAGAACACCAATTAATTCGTCGATGCTCCAACCGTGATCTGAAACACCAGCGTTCATTGCTGCGTCACGCCAAGCGACTAGTGAATCCGGCAGAAATTTTCTAAAACCGTACGATTACCACCAATTCTAAGCCCGCTGCCGCTTACCTCGATAAGAATCTATTCGGGTTCGTCGCGATGGCCGTACCCATCATAAAGCGCCGACGCGTTGCCCAGTCCGCTTGCAAGCCGAAGACAAAATTCGGAATAAGAAAAGCAGAATAACTCACATTCCGACAGTCAGCAGAGGTAACAGTGGCGTTACTTTTCCGATGCAGCGCGCAACGTGAATTGCTGCGATTCTACAGGCATGAAAGCAATAAGTAATCCTACAGCAAATGATTCTAGTAAGAGCGAGAATCGTCCTCTAAAGGACAATTTGGAGAAGAGACTTAAACGTCGAAAAAATTATATCAGTCGCCGTTCCTTCCTAGGCAAATCACTCGCCGTTGGAGCAGGAACCATCGGCGCGGGACTGTTGACCAGCATCCGAACCGCAGAAGCAAGTGGTGGTCTCACCCCGGGAGATGCGGCACTGCTCCGGTTCCCAGCGGCGCTGGAATTACTTGAGGCCGACTTTTGGATCCAATACAACGAGCTCGGCGGCGTGCAGGACGCCGAAGTCCCAGGTGGCACTGGCAATCCAGACTACACTGAGGCCATTGAGGTACTGGATGAAGACATGCCCATATACATTCACGATAACACCGATGATGAAATCACTCACCACACCTTCCTAAACGCGTACCTGGTCTCCAAGGGAGCGGCTCCTGTAGATCTCGATCCGTTTCGAACCCTGATGGGCAGCACTGCCACCGGAGTCAACCCGGACTTAATCGGAAGACGCCTCACTAACCTGACCCAACTCACGATTGATAACAGTTGGTGGACGCGCTATCGCGACGATAGCCATAACCCGGATCTTGATCCAAACTTCACCTTTCCGCAGGCTGTCCCAACCTTAGCGGTTAACCAGCATACGGCGATTCCCAGGACGGATGCGGATACAAGTGATCCTAATTTCCTACAGGCGATCGCGAATACTGCGGCTTTCCACTTTCCAACCATTGAACAAGGTGGCAATAGCCTGTACCCCGCGCTGGCACAGAGGGCGACCCATGAGGAAGTCCTGCGAATCCTGATCAGCATTGGCCCCACGGAGACCATGCACTTTCAAACTTGGTCGGATAAGGCGGGCAATGCGCCGCCGTTGACTGCCGTTGATCCGGTGACCGGTGTGTCGGTGACATTCCCGGATCTGGAGGTGGACGACGAGCTCCTGAACAAGAGCCTGATCATGCCAGAGCCGTGCCCGTTCCTGGATCGAAGCCTTCCTATTGTTTCAATCATTCGACCGACCGAAACCAGCGGCGTTGCCATGCGGACTCTGCAGTTCCTAACGGACATGGGGCTTTTCATCGGCCAGTCCCCGGCGTTCTTTGCGCTTATGACTGAACTGGCACAAGACGCAGACCACACCAGACACGGTCGTCGTCGTTGAGAAATGTCACTGCTGGATCAACCGTTTAACAGCAAGATCACGGACGGGCGCACGTGAAGTCGCGTCGTTCGCGTCCTGCCCAAGAGGCAAGGGTTCAATCCCCTTGCCTTCGGAATCGCAATAGCCAGATCTCTTTCTGCCAGCGACATCCTGTTCTCTGATGTTTGGCGGGATGATTTTTCCCTTTCGCCGAAATGTTTTTCGAGGAAGTATCCTCTGTTCCGCAGAAGGTGCGCAACATCGATAGCTCGGTGGGTTTTCATTTTGCGGTGGCGATCATTTTCCAATGCACAAGACAAACTCCATCATCATCTGTGCACCGAAGATGACGGTTTTCGAGACGGCGGCGAACCTGGAGCTGTGGCCGCAGATTCTGCCCCACTATCGCTACATTCATTATCTCGAACAGAGCCCTAACCGGAACGTCGTGGTGATGGCTGCGACACGCTCCGGCATTCCCATTTCCTGGACCTCTGAGCAAATCATCGATTGGGAGCGCCTTGAAATCCGCTTTCACCATTTGAAAGCGTTCACGAAAGGAATGCGCGTAGTTTGGACATTTCAGGATGCGCCCACTGGAGTCCTGGTCGAGATTAAACATGATTTGGCGTTTCGCGTGAACGTTTTAGCGCCGATCGCCGACAAGATAATTGGTGACTTTTTCATTCATAACATTGCAAATAAGACATTGCGCTGCATGAAGTCATACGTTGAGGCAAGGACAAATAGGGTCACTGCATGAGCCGAAGGCGTGCTGTTATCACGGGAGTTGGGCCCATTACTTGCGTCGGTCGCGGACGTGAAAACTTTTGGAACGGGGTTCTGGCTGAGAAGAGCGGCATCAACACAATCGCCAGCTTTGATCCAAGCGCCTTTAATGTGCGTTGCGCCGGAGAGATTCACGATTGGGATTCTGAAGAATTCTTTGCACCGCACCGTTTGAAACGGCTCGACCGGTATGCGCAGTTTGCCGTCGCGTCGGCCAAGCTTGCGCTCGATGACGCACGCTTCGAGTATTCCCGCGAAAGACCGCAAGATCGCGTCGGCGTTAGTTTTGGCACAGCACTTGGTGGCGTCTGCAAAGCCGAAGATCAATACATCCGGTATTTGAAAAAGGGCGCCCGCGGTGTTCAGCCCACGCTTGCCGTCCAGGTTTTCGGCGGTTCAGCCCATTCGAACATCGCGATTGACTTTGGTTTTCGCGGCGTGGGCACGACCAACTCGAATAGTTGCGCCAGTGGCACAGTATCAGTGGGCGAGGCGCTTCGTTATATCCGCGATGATTTTGCCGACGTGATCGTCGCGGGAGGAGCGGAAGCACCTCTCACGACTATTACGATCGGGGCATTCGACATCATAAAAACGATGAGCCGATGGTCAGGAGATCCAGCTTGGGCTTGTCGTCCGTTCGACCTGCTGCGCGATGGCTTTGTCATGGGCGAAGGCGCCGCCTCGCTCATTGTCGAAGAGCTGGAACACGCGCGAGCGCGCGGCGCGCGCATCTACGCGGAAGTGCTCGGTTACAGTCTCAACAACGATGCCTTCCATATGACTTCGCCACTGCCCAGCGGCGAATCGTGCGTGCGTGCCATGCGCGAAGCGCTCGCCGATGCACGGCTTGCGCCCGAACAGATCGATTATATCAATGCGCACGCCAGCTCGACACAGTTGAATGACAGCGCCGAAACGCTGTCGATCAAACAGGTATTCGGCGATCATGCAAAGCGGATGCCAGTGAGCGGGACAAAAGGCTATTACGCACATCCTCTCGGCGCGACCGGTGCAATTGAGGCGGCGCTTTGCGCGCTTGCAATGGAGCAGCAATGGATTCCCCCAACGATCAACTATCAGAATGCCGATCCGGCATGTGATCTCGATGTTGTTCCAAATCACGGACGCGAAGCAAAGCTGAACTACCTCATGAGCAATTCATTTGGGTTCGGCGGAATCAATGCATGCTTGGTACTGGGAAGAATGCGTGAGTAACAATACGGCTGCCATCCCGAGTCGCACAGACGACGAGGGACCCGCAATCGGAACTTTGGACGCGTTAAGTAATTTGAAGGCGCAATCATCCTGTGCGAGGTCCTTCGCTCCGCTCGGGATGACACGCTAGTTTTGTGTAAGAATTTATTCGAGAAGATCCGGCCGGTTCTCGCGCGTGCGCTTTTTCGCCTGTTCACTGCGCCACTTTGCGATCTCTGCGTGATTTCCTGAAAGCAAAACCTCCGGGACTTTCCAACCGCGAAATTCTGCCGGGCGCGTGTACTGTGGTGCTTCGAGCCCCAAGCTTTCCACGCCAAAGCTATCGTCCACCGCCGACTTCTCGTGGCCAAGCGCTCCCGGTAGCAAGCGCACGATTGCATCAGCAAGGACAACCGCAGCAATCGCCCCATTCGTGAGCACATAATCGCCGATGGAAATTTCCAGATCCACCAGATGTTCAATAACGCGGTGATCGACTCCTTCATAATGACCACAAATGATGATGAGATGTGATTCGCGTGAAAGCTCAGCGGCCAACTGTTGCTTGAAGCGACATCCAGCCGGGGACATCAGAACGACTTTGCACCTCGGCAATTGGGCGTTGGACGTTGGACGTTGGACGTTGGACGTTTTCTGATTCGCACCACGCAATTCTTCTACAGCCGCAAAAATCGGCTCTGGCTTCATCACCATTCCCTGCCCACCGCCGAAAGGTGCATCGTCAACGATGTGATGTTTATCCGAGGTCCAGTCGCGCAAGTTATGAATGCGAATATCGACAATCCTATTTTCCTGGGCGCGTTTCATGATGCTTTCGCTCACAGGCGCGCGGCAGATTTCCGGGAACAAGGTGAGAATATCGATCTTCATCAGAAGAAAATGTTCGAGGCTCAATACCCGACGTCCACCGTTGAATTGTAGGGCGTTTCTGTGAAACGTCGTCGGATTGGCGTCTGACACAGACGCCCTACAAATGTCTACGGCCTATTCCACAATCTCGAAGATTGCCCGTTGACCGTGGCGCGCGGCGGAACTGGCGAGCAGCGCGCGAATAGCCTGAATGGTCTGGCCGGCTCGGCCAATTACGCGGCCGACATCCCCTCGTCGAAGTTGCAACTTAAAGATGGTTGTCCTGCCGCCTGGAATTTCCGTGAGCACCATGTCGTCGGGAAACTCAACCAATTGGCGGATGACGAACTCAAGAAATTCTCGCATGCGCTAAAAACTAACCACGAATGAGCAGGAATAAACATGAATTTTGGCTGTCCGGCGTCCCGGTGCTGTAGTGTCCGCTGTTCTCAGCGGATTACCCCATTGATGCAAGCACAGTCGGCTGCGCTGCGGAACAGCGCACTCTACAGCAAGATTCGCGTCAGACCGGCGTCGCCGCGCATCCAAATGCTTGGCGAATAAAGATACTGATATTAGCTCGGCGTCTCAACCGGAGGCGGAGGAGGAGAAAGCTCTTCTTCGGTCGATCGCGAGGCTTCTCGCTCCCCTTGAGGAGACGGTTCGCTAGCCGCCGCTTTCTTATTTTTCTTGATCAAGCTGCGAACCGTATCGGACGGTTGCGCGCCTTTGCCGATCCAATATTCGACTCGTTCAATATTCAGCGTGCTATTGTGACCGGGTTTTTTCGGATCGTACGTGCCGATAATCTCGACAAATTTTCCGTCGCGCGGGCTGCGCCTGTCGGCAACCACCACTTTATAGTAGGGCCGATTCTTCGCTCCTTCTCTGCGTAATCTGATTGAAACTGCCATGTTAAGTTCTCATTCGCGCCATTTGCGCCATTATCTTTTTCATTTTGCCCGCGCTTTTCATCATCTTGCGCATCTGATCAAAGCGCCGCAGCAAATCGTTCACCTCCGTGACGGTGCAGCCGCTGCCCCGCGCGATGCGCTGACGCCGCCGCGCATTCAGGATGTCGGGGCGCGTCCGCTCTTCGTTCGTCATCGAAAGCACGATGGCTTCCGTGCGCTTAAGCTGCTTCTCGTTAACAGAAAGTCCTTGCACATTACTCATGCCGGGCAACATGCCAACAATATTCTCCAGCGGCCCCATCCTTCGCATCATCTTGAATTGCGCCAGGAAATCATTGAAATCGAATGAAGCCGTTCGCAGTTTCCGCTCCAGGCGGACAGCTTCTTCTTCATCGACTGCTTCGGCCGCTTTTTCTACCAGACCAACCACGTCGCCCATTCCGAGAATCCGTCCGGCGAGCCGCTCGGGAACGAAGACTTCGAACTGGTCAAGTTTTTCCCCGGTTCCAGCAAATTTGATTGGCTGCTGCGTCACTTCGCGCATCGATAATGCCGCTCCGCCTCGCGCATCGCCGTCGAGCTTTGTTAGAATGATGCCTGTGATCGCTAAAGCATCGTTGAAATGAGTTGCCACGCTAACCGCTTGCTGGCCGGTTGCGGCGTCAACGACCAGCAATGTTTCCTGCGGCTCCAAAAATTCTTTCAGCTCTTTCAATTCCTGAATCAGCGCTTCATCAATTTCCTGGCGGCCTGCCGTGTCGAAGATGTAGATCTTCGGCACCTCCGGCAGCTCTGCTCGCGAAGAATTTCGGAGTCGCGCGCTGTCGATCCCAGCAGCAGCGGCGCGTTGAACATTTTTCTCGCTCGGATCGGGAGCATAAACCGGAACGTCAATTTGTTTCCCAAGTGTTACGAGCTGCTCGATCGCTGCCGGTCGTTGCAGATCGCACGGGATTAGCATCGGGGCATGACCTTGTTTCTTTAAAACACGTGCCAGCTTGGCGGAGGAAGTCGTTTTGCCGGACCCATTAAGCCCGACGATCAAAATACGACCTTCGTCTTCGAGGTGAAGCGGCGCGGCATCGCCTCCGAGTAACGCAGCCAATTCGTCGTGGAAAATTTTCACGATCTGCTGACCCGGCGTAATGCTCCGAAGAACGGCTTCCCCGAGCGCTTTTTCTTTGACGCGGGCAATGAATTTTCTGGCGACTTGAAAATCGACATCGGCTTCGAGCAAAGCCAGGCGCATCTGGCGCAACGCGGCGTCGATGTTCGATTCGCTGATCGTGCCATGCCCACGCAGGTCTTTGAAGATATCCTGCAGTTTATCGCTGAGTTGTGGAAACATGATCATAAGAAACGCACGGAATATTTGGGGAGCACGCGAGACACGTGCGCTACCCGAATATCATTGCGCGATTATTTTTTAGCCGTCGGCGTGGCCGACGCCGTTGCTCCCGTCGCGCTTTGGTCAATGCCAAAAGTCCAGTGCGCCTCGACCTTCTTTTCCCCGGATTTCGCGCCGACGATTACGGTGCAAGATTTCTCGCGCAACTTTTGCGTCACTTGATATGAGACGGCGCCGGATTTCGGATCGTAGCTCGCGGGAACAACACCGAGTCCGCTCACGCGCATTTGCACACTGCCCGGTTCGATCGCGCCGACCCCGCTGAGGTTCGCTTTGATGAGGGGGAGCGCCGTGCGCACGGTTTCGCCGTCCGCTGGTTGGGTCGAGAGATTAGCCGCGCCGACTTCAGCAACTGCGGCCGCCCCACCGCTGGATGTGCCGATCATCTTGACTGCGTCAACGAACACTTTCGGCTTGGTCGCTTCAATCGCATAACGACCCAGTGAATCGTTTGGGGAGGTAAAGGTGATGGGCTGACCGTAAACGGTAAACATTGCTTCGTAACCGGCATTTCGCGCAATTTCTTTGACGTGCTCGTTATAACTGCCGAAGGGCACGGCGAAACAATTCACTTTGATCCCAAGCCTCTGCTCGAGAAGCTGTTTGCAGCCGACCACTTCGTTGTGGACCCATTGCTCGTATTGGGCCCCGGTCAATTTTGTTCTCGTTTTCTTCCCTCCCGGGGCAGCCAGCATGATGTTATGTCCTTCGCGTAAGTCCTGATGGGTTGCGGTGTGCGCCTGGATATCGACTCCGTTGTCCCGCATGTCGGCGAGTTGTTCCCACGTGATCGCCTCCCCGCCACCCAAGCTACCTCCGCGGACGCCTTCGGTATAAATGAACATCGTGAAGGGATATCCAAATTTCTTCATGATCGGCCACCCCACCTCATATTGAGATTTCCAACCATCATCGAATGTAATAACCGCGCATCGCGGCGGTATATTTTTTTCGCCACGCTTCCAGGCGAGCAAATCTTGCATGCTGATTACGGTAATCCCGGCATCCTTGAGTTGTTTCATCTCCGCTTCAAATGCAGCCGGTGTGATCTCGGTACCGGGATAGCGAATCTTGTCGACCAAACGATGATAACAGAAAATAATCACTTGAGCCGTTTGATCGACAACCGGCTTGGTGATCTTGGGAGAGGCCGCCGCCACTGGAGTGCCTCCAGCGGTTCCGGCAGCCGCCGCTGGCGATGCGCTCGCCGGCTGCTGGTTCTCGGAGACACTTTCCTGCTTTTTGCACATCGAAAAGTTCAGTGCGAGGAACAAAGGGAAAATCGCAAATCGAATCATAATAAAAGAGCTAAAGCCTTTAAATGAGAGCGCGCAAAAAACAAGTGGTTTTGTGTGCGTTCGCCGAGAAATACGCTACAACAACCCACGCAAAGCCGCGAAAAGTTTTTGCCAGCGCAGCGCTTCTCGCTATTCATTCCCAATGCTACGACCGATCAGCCGTGCTCTCGCTTTCGCTGTCCTGGCTTCTTTTGGCGCCTGCACGACCGTGCCAACCACTGGGGTCAAAAACACGACCACGACTTTTAAGACTGTCGTAGTGGACGCCGGGCACGGCGGCAAAGATAGCGGCGCATATCGCCGGTACGGTCCACCGGAAAAGATGGTCACTCTCGATGTGGCCCAGCGCCTCGATCGCAAGCTGCGCGAATCGCAGTTAAAAACGGTGATGACCCGATCCTCGGATGTTTTCATTCCCCTGGATCAACGCGTGAGCATCGAGAATTCGCAGAAGAATGCCATCTTCGTCAGTATCCACTTCAACGATTCGCGTCGGCGCGGCATTCACGGGTACGAGACTTATTATCATTCCGGCGCTTCCTCCGAACTGGCGAACCGGATTCAAGAAAAACTGATGACTATCCCGCACTCGGCTAATCGCGGAGTGCGCACGGCGAATTTTCGCGTGCTGCGTCTTGCGACCTGTCCGGCCATTCTGGTGGAATGCGGGTTCTTGAGCAATCGATCCGAAGGCAATCAAGCGCGCGATTGGGAATATCGCGAACTGCTCGCAGACAGAATAGCGGAAGCAATTGTCGAGCAACGTTACGGCCCCGGCGTTTATCGCGGTTCCACCCAAGTAGCTGCGCAATCGCAGCCGCAGCCAGAACCTTCCAGTGGCGGCACGGGCCTGGCGCCAGCCGCTGTGCATCGCTAGGATTCTGTCCAGCTCGGGCCGCGCGACGCGTGCGCAACCCTCCTTAGAATTCTTTTCCGCGCTCTTCGCGCCCGACTGCGGCGAGCAAAATCAACACCAAAAAAATCACCAGCGTAAAAAGAGCGAGCGCCTTTGCGTAATCCGGATGCCCGCTTGCGTCACGAAAATGGTTGGCCAGTCGGGCTTCAACGACGGCCGTATTAGCCGCAAATAAATTCCCAAGTTGATAGGCAAACCCGGGGAAAGTTCCGCGCAATGTGCCGGGTGACAGCTCATTGAGATGCACCGGCACGATCCCCCAGGCGCCCTGTACCATGAATTGCATTGCGAATCCGCCAATCACAAGAAGCGCGAAACCG
>WNGK01005625.1_pt1 | contig 13251 bp, 9 predicted proteins | sample 5400601 | NCBI WGS metagenome assembly WNGK01 (sample SAMN13153376, study PRJNA577476) | soil metagenome | isolation source: 60 cm soil or saprolite under Garry oak tree replicate 1 | place: USA:California | collected 2016-06-15 | reverse complement strand
TTTCCACCCCTCGAGGCGGGAAATAGCCACAAAAAGGCACAAAATTCACAAAAAGTTTTGTGATTTTTGTGCCTTTTGTGGCTATTTCCACCTACTTCGGAGCAGGCGGAGGATACGCCTTATTGCCCAGGCTGACCGGATGCGGATCGCCGCGGTGGCAGGTCCAGCACGTGACTCTCTGCTCACCCACGGGGAAAACGCCTGTGCCGGGAAATTGGGCATTGATCTGCCGGACCAGCATAATCATCTTGCGCGCAATATCCTTCCGCGGATTCAGGTCCCACTCCTGAGGCTTTCCGCCGCCGTGACAATAGTTGCAGTCCACCCTGAGCGCGTCGCGGAACTCGCCCATGAGGGAGTCCGCACCGTGAACATGCGTCTCCACAGGCAGCAACTTCAAACTGACGCCGGGGACTTGGGCTGGGGGAGGATTCCCCAACGAATTACCCCGGTTGTAGAACTTGCTGGGCGCCACTGTCTCCGGCTTCACGTTACCGCGATGGCATGTCGAACAATCGACTTCGTGGTAGCCATCCGGGAAAACGCCGGCGCTGCTTGGAAAGCTGGTGTCGATCAGCCGCACCATCGAGATCATCTTGCGCGCGACTTCCTTCTTGGGATTCTCGTCGGAGGCGAAATCGCCTTGCACGTGACAATGCGTGCACTGCACACCAAGTGCCTCGTTGAAGCTCTGCATGACGAACCGGATTTCGGTTTTCGGATCCAGCAGCTTCAGATTCTTCGGCGGTGGCAGTGGAGCCGCCCCGCGTCCGCCGCCGCCGCGTTCCTGAGCGAACAGCGAACCGGGCAACAGAAGCAGAATAATGATGAGTAGTTGCATTGGTCCCCCTTCTTTTCTGTTTTTATTCATTTCAAATTGAGTGCTCTCTCGGGATCGATCACGACCCGGACAATATCGGTCTTTTCGGTAACCTCGTATCCCGGAAGATGTGGAACACCGACGGGAATGATCATAATGTCGCCGGCGACATATTTCTGCGCGGTATAGCCGTTGATCTTGCCGCTGACACTGGGTCCCCGAACCGTTTTGACGGAATCGGTGTTGGGATCGTCTTTCGTCGGGTTCTCCAGCTCGCCTCCGATTAGGAACGTCCCTGCGCCCCGGATCACGTAATAGAGTTCGGAGATATCGTTGTGAGCCCAGCCGCCCAGGTTCGTATTCGGCGGCCTCGGATCGAAATGGAGGAGATAGGCGCCGAGATTGTAGCTTTTCGCGATATCGACCACTCGGGCCGGATGGTCTCCGTTCGTTTTCATCAAGGCTTCGAGGTCGGCATGAGGGATGAACGTGAACTTTCCGCCGCCGGCTTTGCTCTTGTCCGGCTGACCTTGCCCCTTATTCTGAGCTTCGGCCGAAGTTAGAATGCTCATGGAGAGGGCGAACGCGAATGCGAGGGCACCCGACCATATACGTTTCGTGATCATAACTATCTCCTTCGTCTTCCTTGCCGAGCGGTGGGTATACCATGAACCGCCCTGGCCGCTGAAGTCAAGCAAAGGTCTCTCAACCTCTGGGAGAGGCATCTCTTATAGTTTCATTGCTGCTCGCGTTCTTTGCACCAGAACGTTGTCCTTCTCGCCACTACCTTTCAAATAGAATGAGCTTGCCGCCAGGAACTGGTTGCGCCAAGCGGGACTCACCTTGAAGTAATCTTCGAGGACCGCGCAACTGAACTTGTAGTCGTGCGCGTCGCGTCCTTTCAGAAAGATCAACCGTCTGGCTGCATTCATAAGATCCTGCGGCGAGCCGCCGTTGCTCAGATAGTAGTGAATCTTTTTTGCCGCGCTTACGTGGTCTGCGCTCACATCGCTAAAGATCTCCTCGATAGCTCCGGCGGATTCTTTGACCGCAAGCGGCTTTACGTCGTCGATGCGGAGGTCGGCGACCTTGCCTCGCACGGCATCGCGGAATCGGGTAATGAACGCACAGTCTTGAAGAATTAGAAGCTTTCTCGTAACGTCGTCGCCGCTCGCCTGGAACGCATATCGCAGCGCATTGGCGGAACTCATCGAGTGCACGTTGGGAACGTTGGGCTGCCTCATGACGATTTCGCTGGCCGCAATGAAAAGCGCATCCCAGATGGATTGCGGTGAGATACCACTGCCGATCAAGGCAACCGCTTTGTCGCACGCTTCCTCGTCGGTTCCTTGGCGCAGCGCCGCCAGCATCTCGCGGGTCGCGCCATCATCGACTTTTCCGCTCATCCAGGCTGAGCCCATACCGGCAACCAGTTTCTGATTCCGCCGCCAGGGCCGGTCGGCAGGCTCATCACTCAGAGCCGGCGTCGTGTTCTTCACATCGTGATTCAAGCAGGCGAACGCCAGAGAGCGCAAGACCGCCTCGGCATGCTGCCATCCGATGAACTGGAGCAACCGCCAGCTATGTCCTGTAAAAATCGCTTTATGGCCGATGGAGCGGAAATCGCGGGCGCCGTAACGGTAAAAAAGCTCATAGATCTCGTTGGCTCCGGCCGATCGGACAAGTCCGGCGATGGCGGCGTCGGCGTTCTTTTCGTCCCAATTGTCCATCGCTGTGATGAAGGCTGCTTTGGCTTTGTGAGGGGGCGGAACGATGCTTTCGTTAACCGGCGCCATTCTCCAGCCGCTGTCGTGCTGTTCCATCGCCTGCGATTTTTTGAACTCGTCGAGGGCCCAGAATATCGGCAGCCAGCGATCGGTTTCCGGTGACGCAAGACTTTCCTGATGCGCCGCATTGATGACCATGACTGCGTGGAACTTGAAGCCGACATTAGGCCGCGGAGCGATATTGCGAACGCCCGCCAGAAACAGGGCGGCGACCACCTGTTGATACGTGGTTCCCTGCCGAATACGCTGAGCCACTTGCTCGAGCAGTTCCGCCTGCGGCGTGTCTTCGATCAGCCCGACCAACGGCTCGATTCCTGCATTGAGCCTTACCAATGCCGGTGTTACTCGCGCCTCCTGAGCCGATACGGGCGGCACCTTCTCGAGAAACCCCAAATTTCCAACACTGAGAGCAGCTCCGCTCATTCCGGCGGCTTTCAGAAATTGTCGGCGTGTGGCTTTGTCTTGCATGATGTCCTCCCGTGAATTCGGGCCGTTGCGCGTTCACAGACCGCGCCTACAGTGTTGATGCCGGTACTGTAGGGGGCGGTCTATGACCGCCCGTTTCGGCCTTTCTGATATTACCTTCCGAGCGGCGTGGAAATTGCAACAAGATCCGTGCCGCCTGAACCTAATCGCGGTCTTTCCCACTTCACCGTTCCGCGTGGAATTCCGGAGTTCGCGCCGATTCCGGAGAGAGTGATCGTGAACGTGCGCTTTTCCTGCGGTCCCAGTTTCGGTACTTCGAATTCCGCTGCGTTGGTGTTCGTGATTGGGTCGCGATGAATGCCAGTATAACCACCCCCGGTCGTTGCCTCAACTATTGTCGTCACTTCTTCCGGGTCTCTGCCTCTCAGCAGGGGAAGCGTGACGGTAATGTACTCGGCCGTAAGACCTTTGCCCGGTCTTCCGGTGTTCGAAACGGTGATTGTGTATGTAACGTTGTTCTCACCAAGGACTCCGTCGCTGATAGTCTCCTTGCCTGAGATTTTGAAATTCGACCCATTACCGCTCTAAGCGACGCCATCATACATCTGGTATCATCACGACTCCAATAATGACCGCAAGGAGACGATCCATGGTTCCGCCTGCCGAATTCGCGAGAAACCTGTTGAAGGAGGCTGAGGACACGCACCCCTGGCTGCACCATCCGCTTTTTCACATGATCTGGAAGGGCCAGCTTTCACGCGATCAGGTTCGCAATATCATCCGCCAGCAGGGCGCGTTCTTCTTGGACACGCTGCGGCACGCGGCGTGGAAGATCGTTTCTGCCGGCGGTGTGATGCCGACCTGGGAAGATCTCCAGAGGCAGCGTTCGCTCATCCCGTTAGTCGTCGAGGAAGGCGGCGAAGACACGGTCGGCGGCATGCAGACCGGTCACTCGATTCTATTTGTGCGGCTGTGTGAGGCGCTGGGCTGGACGCGCGACGAGGTCTTCAACACAGACTATCTACCGACGACGATCATCGAGAGGAACGAGTTGTTTACGCTGCAGCGCGCGGGCACCATCGAGGCGCTCTGCGGTGGAAATATCGCCACGGAGTCGATCAACGCAATACACGTCGTGCGAATGGCCGAAGCGCTGGAAAACCACTACGGAGTTCCGAAATCCGCGCTCGACTTCTACTACGTTCATGCGCACGTCGAAGAGGACCACTGCGGGCGCGCCGTGCGCATCCTAACCGAGCTTTGCGTCACCGAATCCGCGCAAAAGACGGGGCTGCTTGCCATGCGGCGGGCGATTACAGCACGGCGAATCTGCGTCGACGGATTGATGGAGGCGTTTATCACGAATGGGCAGAAGCGTCGTTAGAGCCGCGTTTCCTAGTCGAACATTTCGGGAAAGTAGAACGTGAAAACGCGGTTCAGTCTCCGTAATCCGACAACCTCTGAACGGAAACCAGTTGAGCACCGCCTCCAGGATTTCGCAGTAGGAAGAACGCGGCGGCGATGACTGCAGCGGCGGCGAGAAGCAATCGTTGATGTTCTTTCATTTGAATGTACATCTACAGTCTTACTGCGAATGGCCAAAGTGTTCGCGTATGACATTCTTGATCCGTTCGATGGAGAAGCCCTTGTTATGCATGTCCCGGGCTTCCAGCGCAATGTCCTCACAAATGTTGCATCCGGAACCGTGTTCGTCCTTGAAGCAAAACAGATTGCTCTCGTGTCCAAGAGCTGTCATACATCCGCAGAAGCAGGGCAGTTCGGCAAGAACCTCCGGCATATCCTTTGCAACCTCGTAGGCCGCACGCGCCTTCGGATCTTTAGAAAAGTAGTTCGGATCCATGGTGTGAACGAGTTTCGCCCCGGAGGCCGTTAATTGTTGGCCGCCACCGCCTATGAATATCCAGGCGATCAACGCCAGCGCGCCCGCCGATCCGAGGACAAGCCACATGGCTTGCTTGCTCATCTTCTTTCGCTTCTTGGGTTTCGTTTTGGATTTCATTTAATTTACTTCCTCCCTATGAACAGCAGCAGATCGACGGACTTGCCCATCTGCAAATATCCGATCGGGGACGGATGAATGCCGTCTCCGCAATTGTAAGGGGGGTTGATGAGATCTGCGTTCGTTGGGCTGCGGACGATCTTGTCGAAGTCAAGGACGCCGTCGAACCCCGCCTTCGTACGGATCCAATCGTTGACCTGATTGCGGATCTTCGTCTTCGCATCGTTCCAGCCGGTGTTGTCCGCAACCGGCGCGACGTTGTGCCGCGGAATGATCGTGGCGCCAATCACCTTAATGCCCTTCGCTTTGAGCCGGGTTGAGATTTCTCTCATTCCGGTCATCAGTTCATCGGCGCCGACATCCCGGCGAATGTCGTTCGTACCCATGAACAAGACAACGTGACTGACGCCGGAATGCGACAGCACATCGCGCTCGAGGCGCTCGAGACCCGGCGGGCTGTTCGCCCCCGGCACCAAATGCGCGCCCGTAACGGTATTCCCGCCAATTCCTTCGTTGACGACGGAGCGGGAAAAAGGGCCCATCAACGCCAGGCGCTGAGCGAGGACATCTTCCCAACGGTCGTGCGCATCCAGCGTGGTGCAGGTCCCATCAGTGATCGAATCCCCGAACGCAACGATCGCTGTGGCCGGCGAGTCGGGATGCACATCGATCGATTTCAACCAGAACATTGCCGTGGTCTTGCCGGTAAACGCTTTTCCGTCTTGAGATGATGTCTGGTCACCGGCATCGTTGGCCGTGAGATATGAGGTGACCACCGCATTGCCATGTTGACTGGGCGCAACGTTCGCTCCGTTGACAAACAGGCTCACCGCCAGATCCTGTTGCGCGTCCACGCGAAAGGCGACGGCATCACTTCGGACTGAACCTCCGGCCGGAATCGTCAGCGAAGTTTTTCCACCAAACGTAACGGTCTTGTTCAGTCCCGCCGCAACCGCCGCCCCTTGAATCCGCGGCCCCACCGTAACGCTGCCGAACGTGACTGGCGCTGTCCCGAACGTGTTGTCCAGCCGGATTCGGACGCTGTCGCCAGGAATCGTTACGCGCGCAATCATGCGTACGGTCGCGTTGGTGATCTTGGCTTCGCCCAATCCCTGCTGCGACGCACCCCAGGCCGTCAGCCAGCCCTGATTCGAGTCCTGAGCCAATGTCTGGCCCGCAAAGAATACGATCGTGATCACCGCCAGGCCGAGTTTGTTCATCCTGTCCTCCTGTTACAGATCGCCCTGATTTTATGCCGAAAGTCGGTGGAGAAGAACGCAGAAAGGAAGGTCCTCACATTGAGACGTGAGCGCTTCAGTCCTATTCCGTGTGCGAAGTTGTATTCTCAGCCGGGGCTTGCGAACCTTCTGAAGTAGCGATCAATAGGCGTAACGTCTCGTCAATTCGGGCTATGCCTTCTTTGGACAGATGCCGGGCAACGTTCTTCTCGCGTTTGGGATCGACTGAGGAAAGCGCACACGGCTCCGGTTCCTAACACGTTCGCCAGGTTCCCGGGAAACCTGCTCAATTTCCTTGCAGGGCCTTCACGTGGGCCACGACACTTTCGGCTAGCCCGTCCAGCCGGTATCCGCCTTCCAGGACGGAAACCACGCGGCCGCGGCTGAATTCATCGGCGAGCTTCATGACAACGCGGGTCATGGCAGCGAAACCTTCCGGGGTAATATCGAACAAGCCAAGCAGGTCATCGCGCATGCTGTCGAAACCGGCGCTGATGAGAATGAAATCGGGTTTGAAGTTTCGAGCGGCGGGAACCAGCCGCGTTTCGAAGACCTGAAGAAATTCTTTGTCGCCCGCGCCCGGTGGCATCGGCACATTCAGAATTTTGCCGGCTCCAGGTCCTTCGCCTGTCTGCGCGGCCGAACCGCTGCCGGGATAGGCACCGTAATGATGTGTGCTGAAATAAAAAACGGAACCGTCGTTATAGAAGGTGTCCTGGGTGCCGTTACCGTGGTGGTAATCCCAATCGACGATCAACACGCGACCGATGCGATGCTTCGATTGCAGATACCGGGCTGCGATGGCGACGTTATTGAAGATGCAGAAGCCCATGCCGCGATCCGGTGTAGCGTGATGGCCGGGAGGCCGAACGGCTGCGAAAGCGTTCTTGACCTTCCCGGCCATCACCGCCTCCACAGCATTCAAGACGCCGCCGGCGGCGAATTCAGCGGTTTGCAGGGACTCCGGGGACGCCAGTGTATCGCCGGTGCTGAGTTCCTTCAGACCTTCGAAACCCGACAACTCACGCCGAACCAACTCAATGTAAGACGGCTTGTGAACCAACTCCAGTTCCCGCTCTGTAACCCGGCGCGGCTCGATTCGGAAGAGACTTTTAAGCAGACCCGCTTGCTCCAATCCGTCGCGGATTGCGGTGAGACGCTCAGGCCGCTCGGGGTGCCCGGTGTCGCCGGACAAGTGCTGGAGATAGACGTCGTCGAAAAGCAGCCCCGTCGGCAGAGGCGGCTTTGCCTGAAAAGGCATGGAGGCCCCTAGCGCAAACAGGATGATAAATACCAGGAAGTATTCCCCTCCTCGCGGGGGAGGGGAATATGTGTCGTGCATCATGCCTCAAATGATCTCACAGCGCACCATTAACAAGGGGTTATGGCCGCGCCGCAGCCTTGATCGGAGCAACCTTCATGGTCTTCATCTTCTGCCGATAGTCCGGATACAGGGTTTCGGCGCCGCCTCTGGTGGCTTCGTAGGGTATTCCTTCCTGCTCCGAAAATTCTTTCAGGCCGGGATTTTTGCCGGGCAACTTATGCGGAATTCGGTCGGAAATGTTCTCGTTCACGATGGTACACGGGAAGTACTCCAACTCCGTATGCGGCTCCCACTTGTAAGTCACCGATTGAATGAATGGTTCTTCGAGGTAAATGGGATCGTCGATGTATGTGGTTATGGTCAAGTAGTCACCATGCCGGGAGAGCCACTCGGTCACTTTTGCCCGATCGCTCATGGTTGGCCCATTGCGCCGGATATAGGATTCTTTCAGGTGCGTCGTGGTTATCACGAGATCGTTTCCTTCGAAGCGCCCGGTGGAAAAACCCGACCAGGTGTGCGGCGCCCACTCCGGCGGATGCGGGCGTCCATCCATGTAGATGGCGCGATCCAGAGATCGTACAAACGCGACGTGATAGGCCACCAGCTCGCGGGACACGGGATCGATTTCCTTGTTGATGCGCATCCCGCCCTGGGCGCGCCATTGATACGGAACCGGATGCGGCCGGCATTGAAGATCCTGGAGGCTCCACTCGCCTGCATCGAATGTATCGGCTCTCAGCCGGCCGGCCTCATTGAGTGGAATGCCTAGATAATCGCCGAGGGCAGAACCCTGGCCGCGCTCCATGACGCTTTGCCAGTTACGTACAACCCACTCGCCGGCGATGTCCGTCGTTTGTGTCAAAACCTGTTCCACACCCGCTCCGGTGCCGGCCTGCAACCCTCGCTCGATGGCAGCTCCCTGTTGCGAAAAAGCCGGGACGCTGAAAAGCACAACGGCTGCCAGCAACACCGGTACGATAATCTTGGCTCGGCTCAATTGGTCCATATGATGACCCTCCAAGAGGTAGTTGGCTGCAGTTTAATTTAAGACTCTTGCGCTCACCTTGTAAATAAATTGTGCGGCGTCGACCGGCCATAACGAGGTCTGGGAAAAACCACTTCTTGACATGACTGTGTACTTATTTGTAAACAGATCCGGATTTTAAGGATGACCGGGGACGACCCGGCGTGGAGGGATGTATGTGGAGAAAGGCACTTTGCGGATTTTTATTTTCCTGGGCGGCCTGGGCGGCGGTTTGGGCCCAGTCGACAGCTCAACTGAGCGGTACGGTCAGGGATCAGAGCGGCGCGGTGTTGCCGGGAGTCGAGGTGAAGGCGACACAAACGGCCACCGGACTTGAACGTTCCGTTCTAACCAACGCAACAGGGTCCTATATCTTGCCGAACCTGCCTGTGGGGCCCTACAAGTTAGAGGCGAGCCTCACCGGTTTCCGGACGTTTGCGCAAACAGGAATCGTGCTGCAGGTTGATGCCAATCCCGTTATCAACATCCTGCTGCAGGTCGGCCAGGTTGCCGAGACCGTCGAGGTCCAAGCCGATGCCGCACTCGTCGAAACGCGGAACACGGGTATCGGCCAGGTCATGGATAACGTGCGCGTCATGGAACTGCCGCTGAATGCACGCCAGGTGACGGAATTGATCATTGCTGCCGGCGCTTCCGTTGGTGGCGGAGCGCAGAACACTCCGCGCAACTATCCCACCGACATCATCTCTGTGGCCGGCGGATCGAACGACAGCCTCACATTTTTCTTGGATGGCGGCATCCATAACGATCCGTATGGCAACCAGGCTTTACCATTGCCATTTCCCGACGCAATGCAGGAGTTCAAAGTCGAAACCAGCGCGGTCCCCGCTCAATATGGATATCACGCCGCCGGCGCGGTCAATGTCATAACGAAATCGGGTTCGAACGAGTTTCACGGCAGCCTTTTCGAATTTGTACGGAATAGAATCTTCAACGCGCGGAATACGTTTGCAACAGAACGGGACGGACTGAAGCGCAACCAGTTCGGCGGGGTCATTGGCGGACCCGTCGTACAGAACAAATTGTTTTTCTTCGGCGGACTCCAAACCACGCTCCAGCGTTCGGATCCGAAAGGCAACACCACATTCATGCCGACGCCCCAGATGCTTGCGGGCAATTGGACGACATACGCTTCAGCGGCCTGTCAAAGCGGCGGGGCGGTGACGCTTAGGGCTCCGTTCGGCACGGGCGGGTTTGCCCCTAACACCATCGATCCGGCTTTGCTTTCAAAGCCTGCCGTGGAGTTGGTCCGGCGTCTGAATGCCACTCCAATCGATGCGTGCGGAAAGATCTTGTTCGGGCGAAAAACGAACGCGGATGAGTGGCTGCCGGTTGCGAAAGTGGATTACCAAATCAGTCCAAAACAGTCTTTGTTCGGGCGTTTTCAAATGGCACGCCTGGATACGCCTAGCGATTATGATGGCCGTACCGTCATCTCCATAGCCAATCCGAATTTTTACCGGCGGATGAAGTCATTCGCTCTGGGGGATACATACTCGATCAGCCCGACGATGATCAGTTCCTTCCGTGGGGAAATTCTTCGCACGACGAACGTCAAGACATTTCCGGACTTCTTCACTTGGGGTGATCTGGGCGTAAAGAACTATTACTATCCTGCGAATTATCCAAAGATGCTGCTCCTTAGTGTGACGGGCTCGCTGAACCTGTTTACGGCGCAGGCAACCCCGGGCATCACGAATTCCACGGTTTATCAATTATCCGAGGACATCACCAATGCCCGAGGCGCACACCAGATCGGATTCGGCGTGAATGTGACGCACCAGATGATGAATTACACGGCAAGCACGAACGCTCCTGGTACGTTTAATTTCACCGGCGTGAACACGGGCACCAGCCTCTCCGACCTGATGACCGGGAGAGCAAACAGCTTTACTCAAAGCCGAATTACAAACGAGTACTTCCGCCAGAATTATTTTGGTCTCTATCTGCAGGACACGTGGAAGGCAACTTCCCACCTCACAGCGAACGCCGGTGTGAGGTGGGAGCCCTACAGGTCACCATACGATGCTGCCGGTAAAGGCGCTTTTTTCGACAAAACCCGATTTGATCAGGGTATCGTGAGCACCATTTATCCGAACGCGCCGGCGGGAATTTACTTCCAGGGAGAAGGCGGCATTCCAGATACCAACGCTTGGCAAGCAAACAACTGGAAACGTTTTGCACCGCGCGTGGGACTTGCGTGGGATCCGAAAGGCGATGGCATGACCGTCATTCGGGCGGCTTACGGAATCTTTTTCGATTTCCCGCACCTGCACCAGTACGGAGGAAAACGGGACACGGCGCCGAAGGGCGCCAGCATTGTTGTCAACAGCCCGTCGCTTGATGATCCGTGGGCGAGCCAGCCCGGAGGCAATCCTTTCCCAATCGCTCTCGACAAGAACAGCCCATTCCCGTTAACCGGCGTTTACACAGTATTCCCCTGGAATTTGAAAAAGCCCTATCTCAACCAGTGGAATCTCAGCATTCAGCATCAGTTTGGGGCGAATTGGCTGGTCACAGGAAACTATATCGGCAACAACATTATTCATATGTTGTACCGGTACGAAGCCAATCCGGCCATCTACATCTTTAACGGCACAAATACCTGCAGGCTGCCTAATGGCGTCACACTTACAGGGCCGCTGGGCGGCACCGAGTGTTCTACGATCGGAAACACCAATCAACGGCGCGTTCTGTATCTGCAGAATCCGGCAATTGGCCAATACTATTCTAATATCGTTATGGGCGACGACGGGAACACTCGCGGCTACAACGGACTGGTGCTTTCGGTCCAGCGCAGGCGCGCGAAAGGAATAACCGTCCAGGGAAATTACACCTTCTCGCATTGTATCGATGATGGCTACAACGACGTCATTCAAACGACTGGCGGGCAAATTCAATCACGGCGCGGCGTGAATCGCGGAAATTGCGAACTGGACCGCCGTCACAATTTCAATATGTCCGCTGTCTATGAAACACCGCGATTTGCAAACACGGCGCTGCGCGTTCTGGGCAGTGGCTGGCAGATCTCAGGGATCGTTCGCGCTGTGACGGGGGCATATTTCAGCGTGGCAACAGGAACCGATATCGCACTCAGCGGGACCCCGAGCACACCAGGCAACACCGGAGTCGACCAAAGGCCGAATCAGATTCTGGCCAATCCATACCTTCCGAACAAGGGGGTAAATGGCTGGTTGAATCCCGCCGCGTTTGCTCAGCCTGCACCAGGTACATACGGGAACGCTGGACCACGAAACGTTCAAGGTCCTGGAAGCATCGTTTTCAATACAGGTCTAACACGTTCGTTCGCCATTCGGGAGAAACAGTCTCTCCAAATTCGCGCTGAGGCCTTCAACGTAGCGAACCACGCCAACTACTGCGCGCCACCGTTCCAGGGGATCGTGCCGGCAATCCGGTGTCCCGACGATACCCGTAACAGCCCAACGTTCGGGAAGGTCTTGAGCGCCTCGGATCCACGCATCATGCAAATGGCTTTGAAGTATGTTTTCTGATACATAGCTGCTGCGAATTGCTGCTCAATTCTGTTGCTGGCCTTCCAGCCCAGTGGTTTTGCCGAACGAGTAGAGGAGCTTCACCAACTTTACAAGAAAAAAAACGGCTGAAAAAATCCCGACTGCAAGAAGAAGTTGGAGTGGGATCAGGGACGTGTCCACTAAATTCATCAAAAGTGCAATGTAATGATTCATCATGCCGCTTATTATTTCACTGATTTATCCAGCATGTGAACCGCTCGGATGAATTAGCTATTCCGAACCCGGGCAGCCCCCCACCAAGGTGCTATTGCCGCTCGTCCCGCAGCGTGATTGTGAGGCGAGGAGGACCGGACCTGAACCGGCCCGTCTGCAATCGCGACAGTTTGACCTGTAATATGACCGCTTTAACCGGGAAGCGAAGCCGCCTGCGAACTGTCGCAGCAGGTCTTCATATTCGTCCCATTCGATGTGGCCGAAGGTGAGCACCGCGCCTGGGGGCATCGTCTCAATCAGAGCGGCATAGTCTGTGTCGCTGCGGATGTTCTTCATGCTGTCATTGTACGCCAACCGCCGATCTGAAAACGGCCGGCGTTGGGCACTGTTGCCGCAACCGCATTTAACACCATCGCGCAAGCTCGCTCACGGCCTGAAATCCTTTTTGAATCCTAACGGGGAACACTGGGCGCGGAAGGCGCACGCGGTGCCGGCGGCAGATCTATGAAGTTAATCTGAAACGGCTCATGGCTGATGAAGAAAACCACCGCATCTTGTTCGGCCGTGGCACCATGATAGATGGCCTCACCCGGAGGAAACCATACGAACAAGTGGCAGTCCTGCCAACGGCCCGGGCGACTTTAAGAATACGGCGGTGTCTCGATCTTTAATCCGCGAATGTGTCTGAAGTGCTTTCGATTTCGTGTGGACAATGTCAGACGCTCGATAATGGCGGTGGCTGCGATCATCGCGTCGAGTGGATCTATTCCGTCCGAACTGGCGTAATCCTTGATGATTTCTCGGCCGCGGCTTCCGATTGTTCGCGACAACGGAGCCTCCCGAAAATTTTTCAGCAGCTTTTCAATCGCTCGGATCTCGCGCTT
>WNGK01010991.1_pt1 | contig 13252 bp, 8 predicted proteins | sample 5400601 | NCBI WGS metagenome assembly WNGK01 (sample SAMN13153376, study PRJNA577476) | soil metagenome | isolation source: 60 cm soil or saprolite under Garry oak tree replicate 1 | place: USA:California | collected 2016-06-15 | reverse complement strand
CGCGCTCGCCACCCTGATCATCGCCGCGGACTGCATCGCGCAGGTCACGAACGCCAGCGATGAAGTTCTCGCCGAGAACGCCAGCGTCAAGCTCACGCGCGCCGATTACGAAACCGACCTGTTGCGCGTCCCGCCGGAGATGCGCCCCGAGTTCTCCGCCAGCCCGAAGCGGCTCACGCTGATGCTGAACACCCTGCTCATCGACAAGACCCTCGCCAAGCAGGCACGTGACGCCGGGCTCGATCGCGACCCCGAAATCGCGCGGCGGCTCGCGCTCGAGATCGATACCTTCCTGGCACAGGCTATGATCGGCAAGTTCGAACGCGACGCCGCTGCCGAGTTCGAGACGAAGTCTCCGGAGTTCCTCGCCAAGGCGCGCGAGCTCTACGCGCTCAACAAGGAAAAGTATCGGGCCCCCGAGCAGGTGAACGCATCGCACATCCTCTTCGATCCCGCAAGGCACGGCGGCAGCGATGCCGCCCTCGCTCTGGCGAAAGAGGCGCGTGCCAAGATCGTCGCCGGCGCGGATTTCGGCAAGCTCGCCGCGGAGGTCTCGGACGATCCGAACGCCAAGACCGACGGCGGCAAGCTGGGATTCTTCGGACCGAAGAAGATGGATCCTGCGTTTTCCAAGGCCGCCTACGATCTCAAGAATGTCGGCGATGTGAGCGAGCCCGTGGAATCGAGCTTCGGCTGGCACGTCATCCGTCTCGACGGACGCCGACCGGCACACGACCTGACGTTCGAGCAGGCGAGCAAGCAGATCATGTCGGAGCTGAAGGCCCGCTACTTGACCGAAACTCGCAACGCGAAGCTCGAGGCCATCAGCCACGATCCGACGATGAAGGTCAATCAGGCCGCGGTCGACGCGCTGGTGGTCAAGCTTCCCGAGATCCCCAAGACGCCGGGCCGCGGGGAGCCGAAGCGAAGTGAAGCAAAATGAGCGGCTGCTGGTCTCGCCCTCGTTCGTGGTGAGCCCTTCGACAAGCTCACGACAGGCTCGTCGAACCACGAACGGCTAGGAGCTCGATGGTCATGAGCGTCCGTCCTTCGACAAGCTCAGGACGAACGGGCCATAGCGATTCCTGACGCGCTACCCACGACATGCGTCTGTTCGGCGTTGCGATGGTGCGCAACGAGGCCGATGTCATCGAGGCCTTCGTCCGCCATAACCTCGGGGTGCTGGATGGGCTCGCCATCGCCGATCACGGTTCGCTGGACGGGACGAGTGAGATTCTCGCCAGGCTGCAAGCCGAAGGGCTGCCGCTGCGCGTAGGCCAGGCCGCCGAAGCCGCATTCTTCCAGTCGCGGCACATGACCAGGCTTGCCCGGGAAGCGCTGTCCGGCGGGAACGCCGATTTCGTGTTCGCGCTCGACGCCGACGAGTTTCTCAAGGTGCGATCGCGCGCGAATCTGGAGCGGGCGTTGGCGGTCGTGCCGCCGGGCATGCACGTCCTGGCGCACTGGCTGACCTACGTTCCCGACGATTTCGAATCGACCGACGGCGCCTTCGGACCCGGCCACCTTTGGCGGCGGCTCGCGGTCGAGCGACATTCGATGCACAAGGTCGTCGTCAGTCGCGCTTTGCTGCAGCAACCGCAGGCATTCATCACCGATGGCAACCACCTGGTCAGCGAGCCGGAGGCGGCCAAGCCCCCGCGGCATGCGCGGCTGCCCTCCGAGGTTGTCGCCTACGCGCACTGCCCGGTACGGAGCCGCGAGCAGCTTGCCAGCAAAATCGTCATTGGTTACCTCGCGGACCTCGCCGCGCAGGTCCCGGGCAAGGAGTTCGCGCATCACTGGGGCGAGCTCTACGCGACGATTCGTGCTGGCGAGAAACTCTCGCCGAAGCGCTTGCGCGAGATTGCCTGCAACTACACGCTGCCCTTCGCGAAGTGGCTGCCGGTCGAACAGATCGAGCTTGTCGAGGATCCGGTGCCGCTGGCGGTCGACCTGCGCTACCCGCCGTCGGTCGCACCGGACACCCTGCGCCGCCTCATGCGTTTCGCCGAAGCCCTGATCGCGCGTCGTCCGGAGCCGTCGCCGGCGCCGACGGTCGCGGTGATTTGATCATGCGGCTTCTCGGCGTAACGATGGTGCGGAACGAGGCCGATGTCATCGAGGCCTTCGTGCGGCACAACCTGAGCATCGTCGACGGACTGCTCATCGTCGATCACGGTTCGTTCGACGGCACCCCCGGCATCCTTGCCAAGCTGGAGTCCGAAGGCCTGCCGTTGCGGGTGGTGCATGACGCGGATCCCGCTTACCGGCAAGCGGGGAGCATGACGGCGCTCGCGCGCGAAGCGCTGACGCGCGACGCTGCCGACTTCGTGTTCGCGCTCGATGCCGACGAGTTTCTGAAGGTGAGATCCCGGACCGAGCTCGAAGCTGCGCTCGCAGAGGTGCCTCGGGGTATGCACGCGGTGATGCATTGGCTCACGTACGTGCCAGACGCCTTCGACGACGATGCGGCCGGCTTCGGGCCCGGTCATCTGTGGTGGCGGCTCGAGACCGAGCGCCAGACGCTCCTCAAGGTCATCGTCAGCCGTGTGCTTCTCGAGCGGCCCACCGACAGCATCGCCATGGGTAACCACTCCGTCCTGAGCCGGACCGAACCGCATGCGCCGCCACATGCCCGCCTGCGCCAGGACGTCGTTGCCCTCGCCCATTGCCCGGTACGCAGCCGCGCCCAGCTCGAAGCCAAGATCGTGATCGGACATCTGGCGCACCTCGCCGCACGCGGGACGGACCGCCGTCTGGGGCGACACTGGCGCGAGTTGTACGAGGAGCTCGACGCCGGCGGCACCTTCGATGAAAAGCGCCTGTGTGAGATCGCAAGCAACTACGGGTTGCCGCGTAAGAACTGGCGCCCGGTGACGGAGATCGAGCTGGTCGAAGACCCCGTCCCGCTGACCGCCGAGCCGCGCTATCGGGTCGACGCAGTGTGCGATCCTCTGCGCGCGACGCGCTACGTCACGCTCTGAGCTTGAATGAAACTGCTCGTTCAGGGCTGGCGCTTCATCCACCATTCCTATGCGCTGGTCGCGCAGGCGCACTCCGTTTGCCTGCTGCGTCGCGGTGACGTCGAGCTTCGCTTTCAGGATCTGCCGTTCCTGACGCCGGAGTGGCAGCCGTCGCGCGGTATCCTCGACGCCGACGACGAGCGCGCCCTCGCCGAGCTGCGCGGGCCCGACGGCTCCTTCGCGCCGGAGGCAACGTTGCGCTTCGCGCGGGATTTCACGCCACTGCCATCGGGTCGTGTGTTCGTCTTCGACACGCCGGAGTACCGTGCGCTGCGCCCGGGCGTGATGCGCAAGCTTCGCGCCGGAGCCGAGGCGGCAGACCGCGTGCACATGCTCGTGCCCTCGCGTTGGGCTGCGGAGGGCTATCTTCGTTTCGGCATCGCGCCCGAACGGGTGCATGTCGTGCCTCACGGCGTCGATCTCCGTGTGCTGCATCCCGCTCCAGAGCGACGCACGGAAGCACGCCGGCGCCTGGGTATCGACGAGGCTTTCGTTTTCATGTCGGTGGGCGCGATGACGGACAACAAGGGCATCGACCTGCTGCTGCGCGCGTTCGCGCAGGTTGCGCACACCCACGCCGACGTGCGGCTGGTGCTCAAGGGTGCCGACGACCTGTACGCTTCCCGGAGCAGCGTGCAGCGTGCGCTCGAGGTTCTATCCACGGCAGACCGGGAAGCCGTCGCGTCGCGCATCGTCTATCTCGGTGATCGACGCTCGGCGCGGGATATGGCGGACCTGCTCCGCGCCGCAGACGTCTACGTCGCGCCGTATCTCGCCGAAGGCTTCAACCTGCCTGTGCTCGAAGCCGCCGCATGCGGCGTCCCGGTCATCTGCACGGCAGGCGGCGCGACCGATGATTTCACGGCACCGTCGTATGCCTGGCGCATCCGCTCGCGCATCGAGGTCGTCCGCACCGATCTTGGATTCGTCGGCGAGTTGCTTCAGCCGGATCTCGGGCACCTGGTCGAGCTGATGGGACAGGCGGCGCGCGAGCGCGACATGGCAAAGCGCATGGGCGTCGCGGGCGCCGAGCACGTTGCGCAGAGCTTCACCTGGGACCGCGTGACCGAGCGCCTGATGAGCGCATTGCGGGTGCAGACTGCGATCGCCGAGCGGCCGGCGGTCGAGTCCTGAAGCGGCGACGGCGCCTCATGCGCAAGTTCTGTGTGCTCACGGTAGGCCGCGCCGGATCGACGGCGCTGATGAACCGCCTCGAGCGCTATCCGGATGTCGCGATGCCCGGCAAGAACATCGAGTGCGTCGATCAGGAGCTGGTGCATCCGATGCGCATCCAGGCGCACGCCGCGGCCTACGCCAGGCTTTGCGGCACGACCCTTACGACGCCGGAGCAATTGATCGACTGCTTCTTCGAGGTCAACGGCAACGCCGCATTCGCCGGCTTCAAGACGATGCCCAATCGACACCGGGACCTCGACCGGTTTGTCGCCCGGCCCGACATCACCTTCATCACGCTGTCACGGCGCGATGTGGCGTCGACGGTCGCGAGCTTCCTGGTCGCGATGGCTACGGACTCGTGGCGACGCGACGGCGGGCCGCAGACCGCGCGGTGGACATTCGACGCCCAGCGCGACGTCGCCGCGGTGCGGAGCAACCTGCGCTACGTCGTGAAGGGCGACGCGCAATTGCGCGCGGTGCCGAACGCAATCGCGCTCGACTACGAGGACTTGTGCGATCCGGGTTTCTCGAATCCGGCGCTGGACGCATTTTTCGCTCGGCCGATCAGGCTCGACGATCCCAGGCCACCGACGTCGGGCGCAACGTACGTCGCGAACTGGCCCGAGTTCCGCGCGTTTGTCGAGGCGGCGCAGCGCGAGATGGCGGAGCGGGAGCCTCGGGGTGAACGGCCCAGTATCCTATAAACTTATAAGATATAGGATACATTTTTATAGTATCCTACAAAAATATAAGCCGTAGGATACCAGCCCATGCGCGCCCTGTACTCTTCCCACGAGCCGGCTCTCCAGGTCGTCTACCAGGAGATCGAGCGCTATGCGATATCGCAAGACGCGGTCTTCGTCGGCACGCCGGGCTCCCTCACCAGGCGGAAGAACGCAGCTAACTATGAGTTCTACAGCCGACAGTACTACGATGGGGCCGGCAACAAGCGCGAAGGATACGTTTCCGGACCCGTCGGTGATCCCGCGGCGGACGAGGCAGCCGCGCAACTGAAGTTGCGCATCACCGAGGCGGCCGACGTCATCGCACGCGTCCGGCTCCTCGGCCGGAACGGCTACGCGCTCGCTGATGCCAGAACGCAGGCGACTTTGGCGGCATTGCACAACATCGCCCTGTTCGATGCGGGCGCCGTACTTGTGGGCTCGCACGCGTTCGGCGTGCTGCTCAACAAGGTTGGCGTGCGTGCAGCGCCGTACTTGACCGAAGACGTGGATGTCGCGCGTCCCGGTGCGCTGGCGCTGTCCAGGATCGATCGTGATCTCATCGATGTGCTCGAGGACTCGGGCATCGAATTCGTCGCAGTGCCTGGTTTGCCCTCGACCAAGGCGCCGACCTCGTACAAGGAGAAGGGGAGGTCAAGATTTCATGTCGACCTTCTCGTGCCCTCCAAGGCCGGCAGTTTTCCCATCGTGCCCATTCCCGAGCTCAAAGCTCATGCGCAGGGGCTCCCTCACCTCGATTACCTCCTCGACGATACGCAGACTGCGGCGTTGATCGCGCGCGAAGGGGTCGCGGCGGTGCGCGTGCCGACTGCCGAAAGATTCGCGTTGCACAAGTTGTTGGTCTCGCAGCTTCGGCGAGGCCGCGACGCGAAAGTGGATAGAGATCTCCACCAAGCGGCGATCTTACTCGCCGTGCTCGCCGACAAGCATCCCGGGGCCATCGAGGAAGCTGCCGCCGCTTTGCCACGCACCGCGTATCGTCACGTGCAACGTGCCCGCACGGCGTTACGCGCCCATCTTCCGGTGTCCTGCGAACGCGCTTGGGAAGCCTTGGACGCGTAGGGTCCAGACCACGTTTTCCGGCCCTGTGCAGGCGCCGGGGTCGCGTCCGAAGGCTGGACGCTGAACGAAGGAATTCGGCTCGCCAGCGGACGGGTCTGGCAGATTGCCAATGACGGCTGCCGGTTCTATTCCGTGGGCGATCCGAAGGTGACTATCACGGTGACTGAGGTCCAGACCACGGGCCCGCTGACGGCTGGAAAGGTACCCGTTGCCGCATCGCGTCACCTCAGCCAACGGTCTGAGCTTCGACGCTGACGCTCATGCAACACTTCGGGTCGTCCTCTCGAGCCGACCCGACCGCTGCCATGCCCCGCAGGTTGCGCCTCGCCCTCGCTGGCGTTGCCGTCCATCTGATTCAACGCGGGAACAATCGCGGCGCCTGCTTTTTCGGCGATCAGGATTACGTGCGGTATCTGGACCACCTCGTGGAGTTTGCGCCGAAGTTCGGTTGCGCGGTGCACGCGTTCGTGCTCATGACGAATCACGTGCACTTGCTGTTGACGCCGCAGCAGGCAGATGGTCCGTCACGACTGATGCAGCGCGTGGGCCAGCATTACGTGCAGTATGTAAACCGGACGTATCGGCGCAGCGGCACCCTGTGGGAAGGCCGTTTCCGCTCGTGTCTGGCGCAGAGCGAAGATTACGTACTCGCGTGCTACCGCTACATCGAGCTCAATCCTGTGCGCGCGGGCATGGTCCGCCACCCGGCCGACTATCGATGGTCGAGCTATCGCGCGAACGGGCAAGGGACGCTGTCCAGCATTGTGACGCCACATGAGGAGTACATGCGCTTGGGCGCAAACGCCGCGGCTCGCTGCGAGGTTTATCGAGCGCTAGTCAGCGAGCAGCTCGACCTCGACGTAGTGACGATGATTCGCGAGGCGACCAACGGCAACATAGCGCTCGGCAACGAGCGCTTCAGAGCGGAAATCGAAGCGACGCTTGGACGGCGCGCAGGCCGTGGAACACCCGGGCGGCCCACGGCGCAAGTGCACCCATAGGCCGTATCATCGGCGTCCTGGCGTGCGGTCGTCGATCGACGTCACATTGCTCGACAAACTGCCGTCAAACCGTGGTCTGGAGCCCCTCGGCGTCGCCGGGCGTCGCTGCGACAAAACCGTGGTCTGACCCCTATTTCGCACCCCCTATTTCGGTTGCGCGACCGTCCGCAGATACGGCTTGTGCGTTTTGAAGCCCTGCGGATACTTCTTCTTCGCGTCCTCGTCGGAGACCGAAGTGGGGATGATGACGTCCTGGCCCGGCTTCCAGTTCACGGGCGTGGCGACCGCATGCTTGGCGTTGAGCTGCAGCGAATCGAGCAGGCGCAGAACCTCGTCGAAGTTGCGCCCTGCGCTCATCGGATAAATGAGCATCGCCTTGACCTTCTTGTCGGGCCCGATCAGGAACACCGAGCGGACCGTCGCGTTGTCGGCCGCCGTGCGCTTGCCACCGCTCGCGTTGGGATGGATCATGTCGTAGGCCTTCGCGACGACAAGATCCGAGTCACCGATCATCGGATAGTTGACCGCGGTGCCCTGCGTTTCCTGGATGTCCTTGACCCAGTTCTTGTGGTCGCTCACCGGGTCGACCGAAAGCCCGATGATCTTGGTATTGCGTTTGTCGAACTCAGGCTTGAGCTTCGCCATGTAGCCGAGTTCGGTGGTGCAGACCGGCGTGAAGTCCTTGGGGTGCGAGAACAGGATCGCCCATTTGTCTCCGATCCACTCGTGGAACCGGATCGTCCCTTCGGTGGTTTCGGCCGTGAAATCCGGCGCTTCGTCACCAATGCGTACTGGCATGTTGACCTCCATGGTCTTGATCGTTCCGGACGCGGAAGATCCCGAATCGGATCGCCGGTCGACCGGCGCGTGGGTTGAACGTTTACAAAATTAATTATATCGCCGACCGCAGGATCAGAGCGGTCATAAGGTCATAACCCGCTTTCATCGAGGACGACGCAGGAATCCCCCTCTCGGAATCATGGAGAATCCGCGGTTTCGATGCAGGTCCGGATCCGCGCCGCGGTCTCGGCGACGTGACGCGTGATCGACGAATGGTGATTCCCGGGAATCGTATAGGTTTCGACCCCCGCACCGAGCAACGACCACCCGAGGTCCGGCCGGCGGTCACGGGTGTTCTCGGAGCGCAGCACGACGATGCGGCCGGAATAGGGGGCCGGCTCGTATGACGCCACCGCCGCGCGGTAGCGCGCGAACATATCGCGCTTGCCGTGCCCAGGGTTGATCGCACCGGGAGTCGCTGGTACCTGCGGGACCGGATTCGTTTTGGCCGTTTTGATGGACCGAGAGGCGGATGCTGCGCGCTGTGGCGCCTTCGCATCGAGGAGCACGACCATCGGGACCTCCTCACCCTGCTCGACGAGCTGCCGCGCGATCTCCAGCGCGACGAATGCCCCGTTGCAATGGCCGCCGAGGACGTAGGGTCCGGTCGGCCGCATCCTGCGCAGCGCGCGAAAGCGCTCGTCGGCCATGGCTTCGATCGACTCCGGCACGGCGTGGCCGTCCAGGCCATGCGGATGGATCGCGTAGAACGGCTGGTCATCGCCGAGCGCTCGGGCCAGTGGAATGCAGTAGAAACCCCCGCCAGTGAAGTCGCCGTGCAGGAAGAATAACGGTGGACGCGAGCCGGCCGCGTTGACCGCGGTGATAGAAGCCGCCGAGGCTCGCGTGCGCCTTCGGATCGCCGCCGCAAGACCCGCGATCGTGGGCTGTGTGAAGAGCAACGTCAACGGGATCTTTACGCCGCAGGCGCGCTCGACCGCGTCCATCATCTGCGCGGCAAGCAGCGAATGGCCGCCGAGCTCGAAAAAACTGTCGCGCACGCCAACGTTACGGATACCGAGCAGCTCCTCCCAGATCGCCGCGATCATCTGCTGCAGCGGATTTTGGGGCGGCACATGAACGCCCGTCCGCTGCTCGGCCAGATCGACGGGATCGGGCAACGCGCGACGATCGAGCTTGCCGTTCGGTGTCAGTGGCATTGCCGCCAGAAGCACGATGGCTCCGGGCACCATATATTCAGGCAGCGTGCGGCGCAGCTCCCGCCACAGCTCCGCCGGGGTTGGTGTCGGTCCGGGCGATGGCACGACGCACGCGGTCAGGCGTCGCGTCTCGGCGGTGTCGCCATGAACGGCGACGACGGCGTCGCGCACCTGAGGCAGTGCGCGTAACGCGACTTCGACTTCGCCGGGCTCGATGCGGTGACCGCGAATCTTCACCTGGTTATCATCGAGGCGGCCCAGGAATTCGATCGCACCGTCGTTGCGGTAGCGTGCCCGATCGCCTGTACGATACAGGCGCTTCCCGGATTCGCTCACGAACGGATGGCCGACGAAGCGCTCCGCGGTGAGATCGGGTCGACCCAGATACCCGATGGCGAGGCCCGGCCCGCCGATGTGAATCTCCCCCGGTATGCCACACGGGACCGGTTCACCGTTTCGATCGAGCACGTAGACTTCGGTATTCGCGATCGGCCGCCCGATCGGAACCGACGACGTATCGGGATCGACCACGCGGACTTCGTGCCATGTGGCGAAGGTCGTCGCCTCGGTCGGACCGTACATGTGCAAAAGCCGCGCCGGATTTCCGTGGGAAAGCGCGGTGGCGACCCAGCGTGGTTCGACGGCTTCTCCGCCGAATAGAACCGTTCGGCCGGTAAGCGCCCGCGGCGCATCGCGCGCCATCACGTTGAACAGAGCCGTGGTTAGAAACAGCGTCGTCACCCCGTGACGGTCGAGCGCCGCCGCAAGGTCGCTCGGAGAGAGCACAGCCTGGCGCGGTATGACCGCGAGGCACGCGCCGTTGAGCAGTGCGCCCCAGATTTCGAACGTCGCGGCGTCGAACGCAGGGTTCGACAAGTGCGCGATAACGTCACCGGCGCCGAGCTGCACGTAGTCGGTGTCGCATACCAGCCGCAAGACGGCGCACTGCGGCACGACGACCCCCTTGGGTTCGCCTGTCGAGCCGGACGTGTAAATAACATACGCAGCGTCTTCGCCCGAGCACGCAAGCTCGAGGTCGGGGCGGGCGTCGACGGCATCTGCGCCGCCGAGGACGATGACCGGCCGCGCGCTGCTCGCCCGGGACCTCGCCAGTGCCTGTTCCGCGCCAGCCGTGGTCAGTACGGCGGAAGCGCCGGCGTCGCGTAACACGCTCGCCAGCCGCTCGGGGGGATGCGACGGATCGAGCGGCACGTACGCGTGCCCGGCCTTCGATACGCCGAGCACGGCGACGATCTCCTCGACCGAGCGCTCCATGCAGAGCGCGACGCGCGAGCCCGGTGCAATGCCAAGATCGCGCAATCGGTGCGCCAGCGCAGCAGCGCGCCGATCGAGCTCCGCGTAGGACAGCGCAAGCTCACCCTGACGCACCGCGATCGCGTGCGGCGCTCGCCGCACCTGCGCCGAGAACAGCTCCAGGATGGGCACGGAGCGCTCCGCCGGGAACCCGGCTCGTGCGTTGTTGCCCGCGACCAGCGTGCGCGCCCGCTCGCCGTCGTCCATCAGTCGCAGCCGGGATACCCGACAGTCAGGATCATCCACGATGTGGTCGAGCATCGTCAGCCACTGGCGGCCCATGCGCTCGATCGTTCCCGCATCGAACAGATCGCTGGCGTAGGTGATCCTTGCGCACAAGATGCCGGCGACCTCGCGCACCGAGAGCGTCAGATCGAAGGTTGTGTAAGCCGGCGCGATACCCTCCAGGCGCTCGACCTCGAGCCCCGGCAGGCTCCACTCGATCGGTGCAGTGTTGTGAAAAGCGAACGCTGCCTGAAACAGCGGATTGCGCGATAGCTCGCGTCTCGGCGCAAGCTCTTCGACCAGTTTCTCGAACGGCAGGTCCTGGTGCGCGTACGCCTCCAGCGCACGCTCGCGCACGCGCTGCAGGTATTCGCGGAAGGCAGGATCGCCCGACAGGTCGCCGCGCAGCACCAGCGTGTTGACAAAAAAGCCCATCAGGCCTTCGAGCTCCGGCCTCCGACGGCCTGCAATCGGAGCACCCACCGCGACATCCTCCTGCCCCGTGTAGCGATAGAGCAGGACATGGAAAGAGGCGAGGAGGGTCATGAACAGCGTCGACCTCTCGCGCTGGGAGAGCTCCTTGAGCGCGCGAGTGCGCAACGCGTCGACCTCGAAGCTCACCCGTCCGCCACGGTAGCTCGACATCGCCGCGCGCGGGCGGTCCGTTGGCAGCTCGAGGATCGGGAGATCCGCGAGCGCGGCGCGCCAATACGCGAGCTGCCGCTCGAGAACTTCGCCCTGCAACCATTCGCGTTGCCACGCGGCGAAGTCGGCGTATTGCACCGGCAGATCCGGAAGCGGAGACGCTTCGCCACGGCGAAATGCAGCATAGAGCGCGCACACCTCGCGCGCCAGCACCGCAGCGGACCAGGCGTCGCTGACGATGTGATGCATGGTGAGCAGCAGCCAGTGCTCGCGCGGCGCCAGGCGAAGCAGTCGCGCACGAAAGATCGGGCCGCGGTCGAGGCTGAATTCGCGCTGCGCTTCCTCGGCGGTTCGGCGCCGAGCTTCGCTCTCGCGCTCCGCCGGAGCCAGCGGGCAAAGATCTTCCAGCGTCAGTGGAATCGCGACCTCGGGCACCGGCTCCTGCACCGGTTCGCCTGCGATCACCACGAAGCGCGTGCGCAGTACTTCGTGCCGGCGAAGGAGCTCGTTCAACGCCCGTCGTAGTGCATCGACGTCGAGCTCGCCGGCCATCCGCAACGCGTGAGCGACGTTGTAGACCGAGCGCACCGGCAACAGCCGATCGAGCAGCCAAAGCCGTCGCTGCGAAAAAGAGGTCGGCGCACGGCCGACCGCGTCGCTCTGGCGCGGCGATTCGAGGTCGAGCGCGACGGAGCCCGGGGGTTCGGGCGGATCGAGACGCGAGGCGGAATCGTTCATTGCGGACGCAGGATCCGGCGATCGCCGAGTCGTCGCGGTACGGCAGGTCCGCAAGGGGTCGTGGCCGGCGATCGACAGCCAATTGTCAGGAACGGAGTTTAATGTAATTCTCGCGGCATGGATTCGGAACAGAGCCCCGCGCTCGCCGCGAGCGCGCGCTGCGGGCTGATCGCGGATCACGCGCGGCGCGATCGCGGGAGGTCGAGCGCATTGCGCTGTCGCTTTCCGCCGCGGGGCTCGGCCGCGGCAATCGTGTCGCCGTCGCGCTGCCCAACGGGCCGGAGCTCGCGATGGCTGTGCTCGCGGTGAGCGACTGCACCACCTGTGTGCCGGTCAACCCCGCGCTCGACGAGGCTGCATGTGCCCTGCTGCTGAAGACCTGCCGCGTCGATGCTCTGTTGATTCCCGACCGCAGCGATAGCACGGCAGAGCAGATCGCGCGTGCGCTCGGCCTGCTCACGTTCCGCGTAGTATCTCGCGAGGACGAACCCGCCGGGACGATGCAGCTTGTCACCGATGCGCGGCTGAACCCTCGTCTCCCCGAGCCGGTGCAGCCCGACGATCTCGCGCTCCTCATGCATACGTCGGGAACGACCTCGAGACCCAAGTCGGTGCCTATCTCGCACCGGAAGCTGAGCGCATCGATCGTCAATCAGGTCGACGCAATGCAGCTCACCAGTGTCGATCGCTGTCTTTGCGTCACGGCGCTCTTCACCAACTCCGGCATTCGACGAAGCCTCCTGGGACCGCTGGTCGTTGGCGGCAGCACGGTCTGCACGCCGGGATTTCAGGCACGCGCGTTCGCGGACTGGCTGGAGGAGTTCGCGCCGACGTACTACGCTGCGGGCCCCGCCGTCCATCTCGAGTTGATCGCCGAGTTCGCGCGCCGCTCGCGCCCCGTGCGCCATACGCTGCGCTTCGTCTGGTCCGGTTTTACTCCGCTGTCCGCCGACGTGGAGGAGCGCCTCGAGCGTGCACTCGGCGTGCCGATCATCCAGGCGTACGGGATGTGCGAAGCGGGGCAGGTCGCCTCCAATCGGCTCCCGCCGGGTCGCCGTCGCCGGGAATCTGTGGGCCTCCCGATTGCGATCGAAGTCGCCATACTGGACGGTGCGCGTCAACCCGTGCCGCCACGCGGCGTCGGCGACATCTGGGTTCGCGGACCGAGTGTGATCACGGGCTACGAGAACGATTCGGAAGCGAACGAGCAGGCTTTCCACGACGGTTGGTTCAAAACCGGCGATCTGGGCCATCTCGACGAGGAGGGCTATCTGTTTCTCACGGGGCGCGTGAAGGAGCAGATCAATCGCGGCGGGGCCAAGGTT
>WNGK01009252.1_pt1 | contig 13252 bp, 17 predicted proteins | sample 5400601 | NCBI WGS metagenome assembly WNGK01 (sample SAMN13153376, study PRJNA577476) | soil metagenome | isolation source: 60 cm soil or saprolite under Garry oak tree replicate 1 | place: USA:California | collected 2016-06-15 | reverse complement strand
TCGCTAGTGCACGCTCATGTCGGCCTGCTGCAGCCGATCTACAAGCGCTTCCTTCGCGGCAGTGATCTTTGCGGCAAGCGTTGCAGCGAGCCGTTCGTGGAGCATCAACAGCTCGTCGATAGACATTGAATCAAGGTCGCTTTGCTTCATGACGGTTTCCAACCATGGACTCCGCTATCGTGAGTAGAGCACGCCGATGATCAAAAATAGGAACGCTTCCGGATCACGGTGTTCCGCTGATGGAACACACCAGTAGTTTTACCGTGTTTCAAAGGCAACATGTGCACGTTAGGGTGCTCACGGTGAGTCACGCCAAGGACGACGTCGGCCCTACCAAGGGAGAGTCAACGTCAGTTAGCGAGTGTATAAAATGCGTTCTTTTCAAGAGAATCTTTCAATTTTCACCAATAATTCGACCAATCTCCTTATTCAAATCTCCGAATTAAACGAACTCCGTGAGCGGCTCAGGGAAGCACAACAATCTGCTCGGAGAGTGCGGCAATCGAATCGGCGGAAAAGAACGCCAATTGAGCACGCAGCACATCCCTGAAGGCAGATAGCTGATCGCACGATCCAAGCCCGCTGCCACCTGGGACCGCCCCTTGACGATCTTATCCTGCCGCCGGGTGGGCGCGAGCAGGTGACTCTGCGCGATGCCGGCGACCGCATCACAAGCCTGCCGATGGCTGAGCAGGATATCGAGGAATGGCAGATGGCGATCGGTTGGCTGATCGGCGCCGCCGAAGGCCGCGACATTGCACGCGCGTCGGCGTGATGAGGGCTATCAATCGGCACGTTGAGCGGGTGTTCGCTGCACCGCGAAAGCATACGCATTGGGGACGCCGGAGTGCCAGCATTAACCGGCGGCGCGGACATCAAGCTTAACACTCGACTCTCGTTGCGAGCACCGACGGAAAAGATAGCATCTCGCACCGGATATTCCCTGACCCACGGTCGCAAAGCCGTCGGTCAAAACATTTTCCGGCCGACGGTCTTGCTTGAAACAGGGTATCGGTCTCATGATTAGATATTCATCTTACGCTGGCACTAATTATCGCACGAACCAAAGTGCGCCGACCAAGTTGCTTTGCTCGCTTGCGATCGAATATCGCGAGCTACAGGACCTGCGAGAGCGGGTTAGAATAGCTGAGGCCGCCGCCCGCAACGCACCGCGCGATCAAAAAAATCGGCCTTATCGCTCATTGTGAAGTGAAAAGCCCGCCGGTCGTGAACCGGCGCGCTGGAAACCCTCCTTCGCGTCCGGTCGCCAGCCGTCCTGTAAAGGCAGTTTCCGCTTTGGGAAGATTGTCGGCGAAGCCGCTTTATCGCCCCGCAAAGTGCTATATCTACCATCAGGCCGTGGAAAAATTCCGCGTCCAGAATGCACGCTCAAAACGGGGAGGAGAAGTATGCCCTTGTTCATCACGTATGCATCGTATTCCCATTCCGGCGTGAAGGGACTCGTCAACAAACCGTCGGATCGATCTGCAGCGGTTAAGGCATTGATCGAAAAAGCCGGCGGTAAACTCGTCGCGCTGTACAATACAACGGGCTCAAACGACGTTGTGCTCGTTTCCGAGCTCGCTGATGGATCGGATGCAGTCGCCATAGGCATGGCTGTTGCAGCAACTGGCGCGCTGTCCAAAATCGAAACCGTTCGCGCTTGGACGCCGAGCGAATTCAAAGGTATCGCGGAAAAGGCCGCCCGGGTTGCTGGCGCCTACACTCCGCCCGGCTAATAGCGCCATCAACGGCGCTACGTAGCGCCGGTACAGCAGACCTTGCTTAGCTCGGCCCACGCGCGCGTGGGCCGTTTCTTGGGTGCCTCGCCTCTCATGCCGATGGCCCGCGCGCAGGGTGAAAAAAGGCAACTAATCAGAAGGTTGCTCCGGCTTCCGCGATGGGGCGGATATCAGCCGGTACCGTGGAGCCTCGACGCCGCTGAATGTCTCCAGGGTGTGCCCGCAGGACGGGCAGACAAAACTGTCGGCCTCGCGCGGGGCGGAATGGAACTCGGTCCGCTCGTAAAGCGCGCCGCACGCGCAGGTGACTTGCGAGGTTGTCATTCGGGATTAGGCCGCCCGCCGAACAAAGGTTCCGGGAACGATTCTCGGCCGTGTGGCTTGAAGCTGTCTGCGCTTGGCGGTGTCGAGCGCGCGGAACACCCCGACGAGGAAACCAGCCCCCCTCTGTCGGGGGTTCTGCCCGGTGACCCCAACGTCCTCCGCCTGCAACGGTGCCAAACTACCCGTCTTTAGTAAAAACAACGGTTTAACACCGGTTGTTCATCACCCGTCCCAGCATGGCCGTTCCGCCAGCGCTTACGGCAGTCCTGACGCTGATGTCGCCATTTGCGTTGATGGGTCACAGACGGCTGCGCGTCGGATTGTGGCACCCGCTGCCTGGATTCCTGAAGCCGCCGCTGATAGCCCGGGAAGTTCATGATATTTGCGGCGCCCCGCCGCGTGCGAATACGATCGTTGCCGCGGCCACTGTTAAGAACAATTTCAGGGATTTCTTCATGACAAGACCCCAACGGAGCTGAAGGCGGCGGTTCCCGACCTGAAACCCCGCGGACCGTTTCGCGCTAATGTTTTGTTTGGCCAGGGACGCCATGAATTCAAGTCATTGTTCCATTGCGGCTTTATGGCTTGTCGCTCTGAAGTTTGCCCGGCACATTGCGAGACGCGCGTTGATTTTTTTAGACATACTGGGTGAGATTGGTGAAGCGACTGACGTTATTCGTCAAAGGCAATGTAGACGTCCGGGATTCGCTGCATTTCTGTCGGATCGGGGGTGAATTGGTGTGGAACGGCATCAATGAGGTGCTGCGTGAGCATCGCGTCAAGAGCCTGGTGCGCATCAAGCATGAGACCTGGACCCGTTCGGACGCATTGCTCGAATCTGCCGGAACTGTGCCGGAAGCGTTCACCGGCCACGATCCGCCCCTCGGCCCTTACTCGCTCGCCAGTCAGTTCAGCAACGCCATTTTCACGGCGCCCTGCGACGCCGTCATCCTGTCAATTCAGCCCGACGTAACGATGAGCCTGATGCGGCACAGGCGCGACGGCTTTCTGTTTTACCCGATTGGTGCCGAAGCGTGGCCCGCGGGTGATCGGGCCTGGCTCCAATCGAACTACGAAGCCAGCGGGCTTCTTGGCGTCGACGCCGCCATGAACAACCTGGCCGCGATCGTCGCGAAAATTCGCGAACGCAGCGAGGTTCCGATTCTGATCTACAACCTCTCGCCGATTATCCCCGGCGACCAGATCCACTGCTATGCGGGTCTTGGCGAGACATTTGCGTCCCGCATCCGCAAGTTCAACCTGGCGCTCGAGGAGCTTTCCGAAAACAGCGGAATTTCGATCATCGATGTCGACGCGATCGTGGCGCGGCATGGCGCCGACGCGCTGAAGCTCGACGCCGTCCATTTGAAGCCGCAAGGTTACTCGCTGGTGGCCAGGGAAGTGGTGCGCGTGCTCGACGACCTCGGCGTTTTGGAAACGGCGGTACAATGAGCGTGCGCGCCAGTGTGATCATTCGCTCGAAAGACGAAGCCGACCGGCTGCGACTGACCCTCACGTCGCTGGCCTGCCAAAGCGAACCGCCCGAAGTGGTGGTGGTCAATGATGGTTCGTCAGATCACACCAGGGACGTCATCGCCAAGGCAGAGGGTGTGAACATTGTCGCCCTCCATAACGCCACGCCCGCCGGGCGATCTGCCGCCTCCAATGCCGGAGCCGCGGCGGCCAGCGGCGACGTCGTGCTGTTCCTCGACGGTGACACCCTGGCCGCGCCGGATCTGGTTTCCGAACATTTGAGGCGCCATGGCGAACGGGCGAATAGCCTCGTCCGCGGCTCGACCCATAACTTGCGATGCACGCGGCCTTTCCTCGATCCCGAGATGGGCACGCCGCAACCGGGCGAAGAGACGCGGGTCGAACGTATGTCGCCCACCGAACGCACGCGCGCGATGGTGACGCGTCAGCAGATCCGCAGCTGTTTCCATGAGATCGATCGCCGCAGCCAGCCAGGGGTCTATCCCGGGTTCGGGCCGCGCAAGCTGTTCGAACTCGAAATGGAAGCCCTGACGACCGCGACGGATTGTCCGGCATTGTGGGCCGCGGCGTCAGGCGCCAACATGTCGGTTAACCGAGCGGCCTTCCTGGACAACGGCGGATTCAAGCCTGAGCTCGACAATAATGAGCATCGCGAACTGGCCCTGCGGCTGTGTCAGCGCGGCATGTCGATGGCCGAAACCAAGGCGCGGACCTACCACATGACCCACCGAAGCGGCTGGCGCGACCCGCTCAAGGAAACCGATTGGGAAGACGTCTTCTTTGCCGCTCACCCCACCGCCGAGGTCGCGCTGCTGCCGATGCTTTGGGCGAGCCTCGCCGACGGGTCAGACTTGCCGGAGGCGGCGCGCCTCCACTCTTTGCCGGAGCTTGCCGCCGCCGCAGAGCGCTGCAAGGCGTTTGAGGGACGCGAAGCGGTGCGAGAGGCGCATCTGCGTTGGGCCAGGACCGGAGCGGTCGCATGAATGCGACGCCGCCCATTCCCATCGTAGCAATGGTGTCGATGGCCGAACGGGCGGCTGTCGACGGCGCGTGCGGAAATATCGTTCGCGCACTTGGCGAGGCCGGGGGAACACCATGGAAGTGCGATTGCCGGTTCGTTCCAGGCCATGCGGATCTGCAAAACGCCCACGCCGGGTCGATCCTTGTCACTTCCCTGGTTCTGGAAGTTGATACGCCCGAGCCATGGACAGATGTCGAGCAACGATTGCGCGGGATCTACGCCGGGCTCTGCGCTCGCGGAGATCCCGTATTTATCTGCACCGTGTTGCGCCATACCGGTGCCGGTGAACCAGACGCCTCACGCCGCCGAATTCGCATCCGGCGGCTCAACTTGTTGGCGGCAGAAATTTCGCGCGAGCACGGCGCGTTTGTCATCGACATCGACCGCCAGCTTGCCGATGTCGGGGCGCGGCGGCTTGGGACCGACTACAGGCTGCAGGGTGCGGCGGCGGCCGATCTGGCGGGCAACGCCATCGCCATGGAAATTATCCTCAACGGATTAGATACCCTTGCCAGCGTCGACGTGCAGGATCGCGCCCGGGCCATGCTGGCGGAATACAAATCCGCCGTCGCCCTGCCAGAGATCAGGCCTAGCAACCTGATGTCGATGGGCCAAGGCCGGCGCAAGCAAATCGTGACCGCCATCATCGACACCGATCAGGAAGCGCATGTCGGCTGGCTGATCCAGCAGGTGCTAAGGCGCCAGATTACCCCCTTGGAGGCGTCCAACAAGCTCCTGCAGGCGGCGCGGCGGCGTGGCGCCAAGGAAAGCCTCGCCGTGCTGGCGTCAGGTGTCGTCCGGCTGATCGGCAAGCGAACATGAAGCAGCGATAAGATGAACTCAATCGAATCTCTGCGACGCATGATGCTGATCCGCGCGTTTGAAACGGCGTTGGCAAAACGTCCCGACCATGGTTTTCAGCTGCTGTCGTCCGGTGAGGAAGCGGTCGCGGTTGGCTTGAGCGCAGCGTTGACCAGCAAGGACCAGTTGCTGACCGGCGGGCGCTCGATTGGCCCGGCGCTGGCGCGCGGCGCTGAGCCTGGCGCCGTGATGGCCGAACTGCTCGGCAGGGTTGCCGGACTCAATCGCGGACGTGGCGGGCGCGGCCACATGGCCGACCCGGAGGCGGGCTTTTTCGGCTCGCATGCCGTGGTCGGCGGCAATATCAGCATAGCGGCCGGGGTGGCGCTCGCAAAGCAGATGGCCGGCGATGGTGGCATTGTCGCTGTCCTGTTCGGCGACGGGGCCTGCGGCGCCGGCGTACTGCACGAGACGCTGAATATTTCGGCATGTTGGCGACTTCCGCTCCTCTTCATTTGCAACAACAACCAGCTGTCGGTTTCGACGGCGCGCACGGCAGCGCTGGCACCGGCCAAATTATCGGACATTGGTGCGGCCTTCGGGATGTGGGCGCGCACCATCGACGGGTTGGATGTGTCCTCCGTCGCGGCTGCCGCAACAGAGGCCGCCCAGCACGTACGTGAAGGCCGTGGCCCGGCCTTTCTCGAATGTGTTTCGCTGCGACTGCTGTCGCATTCGACGACGGCGCGCGAGACGCGCAGCCGCACGACTTTGGCTGAGCTACGTACCCAGTGCCCGATCCGCCGTCAGGTCGCATACTTGCAGAATTCGGGCTCCCTCGAAACGGCGCAGGCGGAGGCCATGGAACGTGAAGCCGCCGATCGCGTCGCGGAGGCGATGGCATTTGCCGACGCCTCGCCCTATCCCGACGCGTCCGAGGTGCTCGACCATGTCGGCTGAGCCCGCGGCCACCAGCACCAAGATCTATTTTCGTGAAGCCAATATCCGCGCCTTGCGCGAAGAGATGCGCCAAAACCCACGCGTGCTGATCCTGGGTCAGGACGTCGGCGCGTTCGGCGGCTCCTATCGCGAATTCGACGGTCTTTATCAGGAATTCGGCGCTGAGCGTGTACGTGATACGCCTGTCGCCGAAGCGGCAAGCGTGGGCATCGGCGTCGGCGTGGCCGCGGCCGGCTTTCGCCCGCTGGTCAGCATCACCTATATGGATTTCCTGATGCTGGGCTTCGATCCCCTCATCAATTACGCCGCCAAACTGCGCTACAAAACCGGCGGGCTGCTGACCGCCCCTGTGGTGGTCAAGACGACAGCGGGCGCGTTGGGCCAGGGCGTTGCGCATTCGCAGTGCCTCGAGGCCTGGCTGATGAGCGTGCCGGGATTAAAAATTGTGGCGCCGTCGACGCCCGCCGATGCCTATGGCCTGATGAAAACCGCTTTGCGTAGCGATGGGCCGGTCGTCTTTATCGATCACAAGCGGCTGTTTCCCATTCCGGGCGAAGTGCCCGATGCCGAAACCTTCATTCCGTTCGGTCAGGCGGTGGTGCGGAAAACAGGGTCCGACGTGACGCTCGCGACGCACGGCTTCATGGTTCGGATTGCACTCGAAGCGGCTCAGATACTGGAGAGCGAAGGCGTTTCCACCGAGGTCATCGACCTGCGCAGCCTGGCGCCGCTCGATATGAATACGGTGGTGCAATCGGTCAGCAAGACCGGCGCCTTGGTGACCCTGGAAGAGGGCCAGACGACATGCGGCGTCGGCGCCGAGGTGGCGGCGCGCCTTTATGAACGCATCGGGATGCGGCCGTGGGCGCGCATCGGCGCCCTGCCCGCCCCGGTGTCGTCAAACCCGGTGTTCGAGGCGGCCTGCATTCCAAACGCGAGTCGTATAGTCAGTGCCATACATCTTCTTTTACGCCAGTAATGGCGTGCTTTTTTTTGTTTACCGATCCAGCTGGAGTGCTTTTCCGTGATTTACCAACTTTCTGTTCCCGCCGCCGTACCAGGAGTAGACGAAATCCGAATCCTCGAATGGCAGGGAGCACCGGGCACCGTTTTTGAAACTGGCGATCTGATCGTCGAACTGGAGACGCACAAGGCCGTCGTGGAAGTGCGTGCGGGTCAATCGGGAGTCTTGCGCCAGCTACTGGCCGAGCCGGGCGATTGGCGCGGCATCGGTCTGGCGCTGGCGGTGTTCAGCGATCTGGCGGATGAGGTTATCCCGGCAGGTGATGGTGCGCCCGATCTAAAAGTGGAATTCGAGATCACTTGATCTGCATCTGTGCCTCGGGTCGCAGATCCTCCAGGGCATGCAGAATCTCGACGCGCAATGCTGCTTGAATCGGCCCGCTCTGGTGAATGCCATCAGGCAGATGTTCGGCGCCACCCAGATCGGCCGCTATCGCATCGACATCGATGATCACCAGATCGCGATGCCCGGCGATGTCGTGAAGCATGAGATTGAGTTCTTTGGCGGCGATGCTCGACAGCGTGGCGCTCATCGGCGTGTCGAACGACGAGTAATTTGAAATGTCTTCATAGCCCGAACTCGACATGCGATTGATCACGAGCGCCCGCGCGCCCGTCGCCGTTTGCATGGCATCGAGCAGCCGCTCATAATCGCTGCGAATGTCATCGATCGAGCGCTTCACCGTCTCGAAGGCACTTCCCAGCCACGCGCGCAATAAGGGGCCGGCGGCCGCCTGATGATGCCGCATGATCTGCACGTGGTAACCGAGCGACTTATGCCGCAAGATCGATTGCGGCTCGGAACTCAGCGAGAGCAACACAGCATCGGCGGGCTCCGTCCGCACCGTCCCCGAAGGGGTCAGCAGGCTATAAGCATCCTGAATCGGCGAGCGTTGCAGAACTGACAGCAGGGCGCCTGAGAACATCCAATCGTCGGCGGTTGGAGCCAGCGTCGAATCCGACAGGAATCGATGCATATCGGCCGCGATGGCCTGGAACTGAGCAGGCTTGCGCTCGAGTTGATCGAGCAGAACCGGTGCCGCCGGCGCCAACGGGTGATCGGGCACAAATACCATTTGCGTCGGCGCGGTCGCGGCTTCAAACATCTCCGCAAAGGCGCATTGCTCACCAATGACCACGCCGGTGGCGTCACAAATGCCGAGGCTGAGCAGCGACACCGGCATCTCACCTTCGTCGCACCACCAGCCGCGAGTGCGGCCATGCCACCCTGGCAGCAGGCCGGTGTGGACGTCGGCCAGGCCGGTCATGCGCCGCCCTGCCAGCATCAAGAGACGCAATCTTTCAACGTCAACATCCGGCTCCGCCTCGGCTTCAATATGCGCGATGACCGCGCCGGCGTCCCAGACATCGACGCCGCGAATACTGAGGTAGCCACCAGGTTCCGCACCGGCGCCGCCTGATATCCTGCCGGCGGCCCGCGGCGCAAAGGCGACCTGCAGCTCCATTTCTTCGGCGAACGGCGGCGCACCGCTCATGCGTATGCCAGTGGCCTCCAGGCTGATATTGCAATACGCGAAGATCTGGTTGGCGCGGCAATATTGCCCCGGCTGGATCAGCCAACGTATGCCGGAACGGGCGACGCTATAACCGTCCGCACATAACGGCCCGAGACGCAAAGGAAGCTCGATCAAGCTACGCTCCCCGTCCACAAGCCGTCATGGTGGAGGATACCCGCCACCGCGAAGCGGATATCGCGAACCGGCGCAGCGCTAAGGGGCTCGTCGGCTTGGTTGCTGAACAGCGCAACCAGTTCGCCAAGTTCGCAAAGTTGACCGCGGTCCACGTCGAGCTTCCGCAAAAAAACCGGCTCGCGCAGCACAACGCGAAAAAACGAAACCGGCGGGCACTCCTGGGCGAAGGCACTGCTCAGATCGACACCGAGGTCGAAAAGCTTAGACCCGTTTTTCAGGGCGCTCCCTGGTTCGGCATACACGCATTCAATGCGAGCACCAGACATATGCGGATTGATCGTGGGTAGTCTGAAAGCGTAAATCATTCCAAATCCCGATTTTCATAGGCAATCTAGCAATAATTAAGCTGCTGCTGCTGCATCATTTTATTGCATTATGAACGAACGACGACTGTATTTTTTTAGCGACGCGAGACTCTTTCTAACCGACGACCGCAACGAAATCGCGATACACAGGTTTTCCCTCGACATCGAACAAGCCGACGGCCACGCCAACTGGTTGTGCCGATTGCTGGATGTGCCACGCTGCCGGAATCTTCACTCCGACCGCACCGGTGAAATCGAGCGGCAGACACTGGTTGGTCAAGCGGCAGTCGATGCGCCCGAAGAAGTAATCGCGCCATGCCGGATCCTGGCCGCCGCGCGACAATTCCCAACAGGAAAAATCGAACGGCATCCAACCCTGACCGTCGATCCACGCTTCGGCCCAATAATGATTGGTGGAAAACTTCCGATAGAGATAAAAACCGCCCAGAATCCGGGCCGGAATGCCGCGCGCGCGACACATCGATGCGAATAGCGCGCTAACGAGCTGACAGTCGCCCCAACCGGAATCGAGCAGCCAATCGCCGGGCGCTTCCGTGTCGACTTGATCGTAGTGCACGGCGCCCTGCGAAAAATGGTCGAGACAATAATTCGGACAGGCCGTGAAGGTCGTTGTCGCGCCGATGGTTACCTCACCCGAATCGGACGCCTGGGTGCGGACTTCGAGGCGCCCGCGGCTCACGGCTACATGCGCCCCGGGGCAACGGCATGCGGATGGACCGCGAGGTCACCGAGATAGTCTGATGTCAGCGGCAAGGGCATGCGCAGCCGCAAAGCGGCACCGGCCGGCAGGGACTGCGTATTGAAAGTGCGCCGCAGTTCGACGGTGAATTTGCGCGGATCATCGTTGTGCATGTCGACCACGAGCCGCCGGGCGGTGCCGACCACCCGCTCGCTCCAAAACGCATCGCGGCCGTCCAATCCGGCTTGCTTGAGAAAATTGAGCACTTCGCACGGATCAAAGTACCGTTCGCCGGCGGCGCCTCGCCGGACCCCCAAGCCCAATGCGATCCAATGCTCCAGCGCCTCGCGCGTCCGCGCTCTTCCCGGCGATCCCTCGCCGCTCTCGCAGGCCCAGCCTGCGAGATGGCACATGTCGAGAATGCTGGCCTCCGGAACCGTCCGATAACGGTCGCCTGCATGCATGCCGAGTTTGAGGTCCTGCTTCACGCTCGCCGTTCGCTCATGGTCGCATTACACGCCCTGTCCGCCGGGAGCGCCTTGAAGACCCTGTGGACCTTGCGCACTGCCTGCCCTTGCGCACCTTCCATCGCGCGGACGATACGCAAGGCTTTGGGTTTACGAAAGGCCGGATTCAGCTCACAGCCACGGCGCGGAATACTTCTATTCGCCTCAAAATCATGTCTCCCGAATCTGGATTTGGCGAGGTTTCGAATGACCAATTCAAACCTGCGTGAGATGCCGACTTGAATCCGTGTGCATCCCGGTGCCGCGCATCAGCCATTTTCGGAATGGAACAATATTGGTCGTTCACCTTTGTTCGAAACACATCAGGATTGCACATGTCCAGCAGCCAACTAAAACGCGCCGAACGAGCAATCCAGGCAATCCGAGATCAGGCCGAGTTGCCGCCGGAAGCAGCGGATGCCCTGCAGGAGCTTGTCTACGTCATCAGGACCATCGAGGGTCGGGTGTCCTCGCTGGAAGGCAAAGGACATCCGCACCCGACCCAATAAATGGAACTGCCGAACCGGCAAGTGAGATCGGCACAGTGACGGCCCCAGCGCGGGGGCAAACTGAGGCCGTCGGGGCTTGGGTGTCGCGACGGGCGCGACATCCAGTGAACTATCAAGGCTGATGACCGTTCCGAGGCCAGCTCATTATTTTACACTTCGAGATCGTTACGTTAGCTTGGCGGGGCCCAGGCCCGGGCAAAAGGGGATGGCTATGATTTCACTTCTGATCGGTATTCTGATTATTTGCGTCGTCGGCGCGATTTGCTTCTGGGCCATCGACAAGTTTGTCCGCGACGGACGACTTGCAAATCTTCTCAAGCTGCTCGTGGTGCTGATCTGTCTCGCGTCTATCCTTCAGCGGGTTTTGCCACTGGCGGGAATTGGCGGACTGTAGCCGCCAAATCCATGGTCGATATCGCTTGGCCCGTCGTCAGCGATTGATCGGTGGATAGCGCACCGGGCAAACCTGAATCGTATTGCGCGGCCGCTGGCGTTCCGAAACAGTCCGTTTGGGGAATGCAAGTGCGGGGCGCCGCTATGGATTCGGGATTCGATTACCCGCGTTATCGAAAACTGCTCGCCGAAGCGGTCGACGAACCGAAGCGGCTGACGCTCATCAAATTGCTGATCGCCGAGCGTGCCAGGGAGAAGCTGGCGGCACAGGAGACGCAGCGCAGAAGCGACATCATCCACAGTCTCATCGCGCCGCGACCTCCGTCACGTTCAAGCGCAGCATGAGCATATCGCGCGTCCGGCTGCCATCTTCGTGGAGCGGCGTCGGCAGAATGCCAACATAGACAATTCGCTGTCGTCGAGTGTCCGGCGGACCGCTGCGGCTCCCATATTGCTCCCGTCATTCCGTCCGATGTTAGCCATAACCGAAGAAGCGTTCAGCGTGCCGATAATGCGCGCGCATCGCCTTCCGCGGGGTCGCGAAGCAGCGGCAGCAAATCGACGAGATCGCAAGGATGGTTGGAGCTCAATTGGGGGTATAAACCGCATTTTTCCTGTTTCGGATGGGGGTCGTTAACCGATTAATTGTTGGCTTCCCGGCCCGGGCGGCTGTACACCGCTCCAGATCAAGGAGGCGCCTTTGTTCGGCGCCGATGCGACCATTCGTCCCACACCAAACGCCCCACACCAAACCATGAAAGCGACAAGGCCCGTTCAATGAGTGGATTCAAGGAACCCAGCTTCGCAGACCGGCAGAAGGCGGCGCAGGAAGCCAGGCAGAACATCCTGAACAAGTTTCGCGCCAAGCCGGGTCTCGACGATCCCGCGGTGAGGCAGCGGCAGGCTGAGCGCGAGGCGCAGGCCGCCGACCGGGCCAAGGCGAGGTTAGCCCGCGAGGCCGCCAAGGCCGAAAAGAAGGCCCGCGAGGCCGAGGCCGCGGCGGAAGCCGCAGCACAACTCGCACGCGAAAAGGAAGAGGCCGCAGCCCGAGAACTGGCACTCGAAGCCGAGCGCAAGGCCGCCCGCGACGCGCGCTATGCTGCCCGCAAGAAGCGGAAATAGCCGACGATTTCGGGACGCATTGCTCCCGGGCCACGCAGGCCCGCCGCTGAGGCGAGCCTGCCGGAAAACGGCCTAACGAAGCTTACTTCTTCATTCCGTCGTCTTTCTTCATCATGCCGTCCTTCTTCATTCCGTCGTCCTTTTTCATGCTGTCCTTGGACATGGTGTCCTTCTTCATCGTGTCCTTGGACATGGAATCTTTCTTCATGCCGTCGTCCTTGCCCATCTTGTCCTGGGCGAAGGCGGCGGGGGCCATCGCCAGGCTGAGCGAAAGAGCGGCTGCCGAAATTCCGAGCGCGATGCGGGTGCTGATGGTCATTTGATGGTCATTCCTTTGAAAACCGGCTTTGAAGGCGGCTGATGCCGCTACTTCCAAGACGATCCCGCGATAGAGTTTGTTACCCATCGCTCGAAAAATTTCCCGGCTTGAAAATTCTCTCAGAAAAGGCTTTTGAAGCGTCCTCTACCTTCGGTATAATTCGGCCGCTAAATAGGTGGTCGGTCTTGTTTCTGCCGAATCTTCCCGCAAGTGTGCGCCGCACCAGGATCGGCGCCCCGCCGAATTCGGCCTCGACTATCAGACTAGAGAAAATTCGGGCGGAGACGGGCTAATATCCCCCTCAACGTCGGCTCGAGCATT
>WNGK01006976.1_pt1 | contig 13253 bp, 9 predicted proteins | sample 5400601 | NCBI WGS metagenome assembly WNGK01 (sample SAMN13153376, study PRJNA577476) | soil metagenome | isolation source: 60 cm soil or saprolite under Garry oak tree replicate 1 | place: USA:California | collected 2016-06-15 | reverse complement strand
CAGATCAGGACCTCCTGGAGCATGTTCAGGCGCTGCTGGCGGCGCATGGGCAGGCTGGCGCGTTTCTTTCGGATACCGCTCTTGAAACGGCGGCGCGGACGATGGTGCTGGAATCCTCCGCGTTTAAGATCGGCGATCGATTGGGCCACTATCAGATTCGATCATTGCTGGGGGCAGGAGCGATGGCGGAAGTCTATGGCGCCATCGATACGCGCTTGGACCGTGAGGTGGCCATCAAGGTGCTTCAGACGCAGTTTTCTCGTCATAAGGAAGCATTGGCGCGCTTCCAGCGTGAAGCCAGGGCCGTCGCGGCCCTGTCGCACCCGAACATCGTGACGCTTTTCGAGGTGGGCCAGGAGGGTGGTGTTTCCTTCGTGGTGACCGAGCTGCTTCGAGGCGAGACCTTGCGGAGCCGGCTCAGCCACGGCAGTCTGACCTGGCGCTACGCCGCTCGCATTGCGATGCAAGCCGCTTCCGGACTGGATGCCGCCCACACCAGCGGCATCATCCATCGCGATCTCAAACCCGAGAACATTTTTCTGACAACTGATGACCGGGTGAAAATTATAGATTTTGGTCTGGCTCGTATCAAGCCCGAGTTGCAGGCGGGAAGGAGCCCTCGCACTTTGGGTTGGGCCACCGAGGCGGGCCGGGTGATGGGCACAGCGAGCTACATGTCCCCGGAACAGGTCCTCGGCCAGCGTGCTGAGGCGGCAAGCGACATTTTCACGCTGGGATGCGTTCTTTATGAGACGGTGGCCGGTGTGCGCCCGTTTGCAGGGCGACATGACTTGGCCACTATGGATTTAATTCTCTCCGCTGAACCCTGGTCTTTGCGCGACTCGTGCCCTGACATTCCCCCTGAACTCGAAGCCACCATCCGCCGTTGCCTTGCGAAAGCTCCGGGCGAGCGATATGGGTCAGCTCGGGATCTACAAACCAGCCTTGCGGCAATTCTAGACAAACCTTCACTCTGGGACCGGCTGCAGGCTTGGTGGCGGAGATAGGGACAAATCCAGCCTCTCCCTCTGGGGAGGCTGTCTCAAAACGACCTTGGGTTGCTCTAAAAATGACAAATGAACATTGAACAGTGAACAATGGCAATTTTTGCCAGAAATGTTCATTGTTCACTGTTCAATGTTCATTTAGTCATTTGGGAACCGCGCCCTCTCCCAGAGGGAGAGGGTTTACTGCCTTCTAATTGTGATCTTTCCTAGAGACGTTCGCAGTGTGATCTTATTTCCGCCGCCGTTGAGCAGCGACTGCGAGTGCGTGGGGCTGTAGAAACGATTGTTCGGAATCAGTCCCTGGACAGGCCGTCCCGGCGCGATTCCACTCATGGGGAAATCGGAAATAATCTGCTGCGCTAGGAAGGCCGGTCTTTGTACGGTGGCATCGATCATCGCTTTGAGACGTGGGGGCACGTAAACGGTGACGTCGCCAATACCGGCTTGAAGATCCATATGTAGATCGCCGTCGATATTTTCTGGAACGAGATGGACCACGATATTCCCAGCTCCGGTCGAGGCCTCGACCCAGGCGGCCGCGCTATCCAGCCGGATATCGCCGGATTCGGTGTGACCCTGGAAAGGACCCCGCACATGGCGGCTGGTGATGGATCCGCCGGCCGTCTTGGCGTTAATTCGGGCGGCGTCTCCGATCGAGATATCGCCCGCGTTGGTCATGGCTTGAACATCGCCGGCTTTGATAATGAAAATGGCTCGGCCGCCCTCTGCAGTGACGGAGCCGGAAATACTGCCGGCGCGGATTTGACCGGCCGTCGTGTGAAATTCGGCATTTCCTCCGACATCACCGACCTCGAGGGTTCCGCCCTGGCTGCGTATTTCGGCGTCGCCGCCCACATTTCCGGCTTTAACAAAGCCGCCTTGAGTGATGATGGCGGCCTTGCCTTTGATCTGGCCGGCGGTGATGTGACCTCCGGTGGTGCGGAGAATGGCATTTCCATCGACATCGCCAACGTTGATATTGCCGGCAGTCGCAACAAGATCCAGATTGACGTTTCTAGGAGCCACGATCCGCCAGAGAATGGTTCCGCGAACCTGTGCGGGTTCCGGCACATTGCTTGTGAGTTCGATATCTTTACCGCAGTTCTCCTGGACTTGAATGAAGCTGTTGTCGACCTGGACATCAACGGCAGCCTCGCGGCTGCTGGTATCGACTTGCACATCTCCGATAGGAGCTCTTACAAAGAGAACCGCCCCGTCGGAAACAGGACATTTTGCCAGAAGGGGGGAAGCCGTGAATGTGTTGATAAGAAGAAGCGAGCCGCCAATAACGCCGATTACACGCATCATTTCGCCGTGCCTACGAACTCCAACCCCTTTGAGCGAATATACGGGTTATCGTCCTTCTTCGTTACTGCTTCAAGGCTTTTTGCCAACTCGACGTCTCTCGAGTTGCGTGCCATCAGGGCATCAATCGCCTTGACGCGGATTCCTGCGTCAGTATCGTTTTCAAGCGTGTGCATGAATGCTGCCCGGACGTGCTGCTCGTCGGCAAACCTCTGCAGGCCCTCCATTGCACGCATCCTCACGCCGGCATCGTGGTCGTAGATGAGCGCGTTAATCAATGCCTCTTCGATCGATTCATCGGTCGGTTTCTGAGCCAACATCTCGACGGCCTTGAGTCTCGATCCCGGATTATTCGCATCGCGAAGAGCGCTGAACAACAGGCTGCGGACCGTATCGTCCTCCATCTTTCCCTGGAAGCGCAGCGGTTGGGAAATTTCGCCGGCCAGCTCGACTTGTCCGGTCACCGGATCAGCACTCACGACTTGAAGATTGGAGATGGTGCCATTCCGCGGAATGACGGAGATCTGATCTTGACCTGGATTCCCAGCAACCTGTGGAATCACCTGACGCTGATTGCTGACATAAACGCCGAGCGCCAACCCCATCGCAATAAGAGCCACCGACTCGAGCAGACGCATCGGCGTGAACACCACCGAGAATGCCGGTAGGCGCCACCGAGACCGGTTTCTCTCGATGCGGTCCAGTTCGTCGGCAAGACCTTTTCGCGACTCGACCAACAAATCCGATGGAATATCGGACCAGCGCGCTGCATCTTCGGCCAAAACCGAATGCATGGCTTTTTCGGACTCGTACGCGTCATGACAATTCGGGCAACTTTGAAGATGCGTTTCCAGTTCGACCCGGCTGGATTCCGGCAGTTCGTCATACAGGAGTAACGTGATTTGATGTTGGTAGTCTCTGCAGCTCATACGTGTGTTAAATACGCTCTAAGTTTTTGAGTAGCTCGAAACAGATAATTCTTGGCAGTTTCCTCGGTGCTTCCCATAATCTCACCGATCATTTTCAGCCTAAGCCCCTGATAGTGCCTTAATTCAAATACAAGACGCTCCTTTTCGGAAAGAGTTTTTAGCGCTTCTTGTATTTTTTCTCCGACTTCCTTCCCGTACAGGCGGCGCTCGGGATTGCTGTAGTAGGTCGTAGCGGCCAAGGTCTCTTTAAGCGCCGGCCGATCCGGATGCATTTCCGCATCGGACTCGTAGGAAATCTCTTCCTTCAGGGTTTGACGCTTTCGAAGATGATCCAGGCTGACGTTGGTCGCGATCCGGTAAACCCAGGTGTAAAAACTGGACTCGAATCGGAAACGGCTGAGCGATCGATAAGCTTTGAGAAACGTCTCCTGGAAAACTTCTCGCGCCTCCTCGCGATTCCCCAGCATGTGGAACGCTAATCGCAGGATGTCCCGGTCATGCCTTCGGACGAGTTGCTCAAATGCTTCACGATCACCATTTTGTGCCTGCTCGATAAGCAGCTTTTCGTCGTCGGACTCGTGAACTCGTTGTGCGGTCCTTTTCAATATAGCTTCCATAGTTACGAGCAGTTTAGACGCCCGTAATTTCGAAAGGTTGCGGCAAGCTAATTATTATCGTCGCCCAAGAGAATTGTAATCCGGTCTCCGGGATGTATGACAGAGAGGTCTTCGGATTCGTTCCAGGAAAGTATAGCATTTACCGAGGTGTGATAGGTCGTGGCAATCTGATACAGCGTCTCTCCCTCACGCACCTGGTGGATGACTTTTTTGGCGGCCGCCGGGTCCGCCGAGGCTGCCTGGACTGGCTGCGGAGCGACAATCAGCCGCTTGCCGACCACCAGCCGGGTGGACGTGAGATGATTCCATGATTTCAATTTTTCAACAGTCGTATTGAATTGCGTGGCAATTTTCAACAGAGTATCGCCGGGCCGGACTGTATAGGACGTCGCCCGCGCGTTGGCTCGAGCGCTTGTTCCAGTGCTTCTGTTCGACGGGGCTGGAGGCTGGTTTCTGGACATGAGCTGCGACGGTGTTGCCCCGCTCATCGGAATGATGAGCGACCGCCCGGCCTTAAGAACGGGAGTTTTGCCGAGGTTGTTCGCCTGCACCAGTTGTGCAACTGTAGTTCCGTATTTCTTGGCGATCACACCCAGCGTGTCGCCTTTTCTGATGATGTGTTCCCGGAAGAGAACCCGCTTGCTTTCCGGCAGCGAAGCAACTTGTTCGTTGAATTTGTCCGCGTAGCCTTTGGGAAGGACGAGGTTGAAGTCGAGGTCGTCCGGGGGCGTCGTCCAGCGCAGGACATGCGTGTTCAGTTCCCGCAGCTCTTCCACTGACACATTGATAGCTTCAGCAATGACTCGAAGATCCGTAGCCTTATCGACCCGCACTCGTTCGGTTTCCAGTGGGGCAGCCGGCGTGATCTCGAATCCATACTTTTCGGGATTCTTGCCGATGATGGCGAGCGCCAGGATGGTGGGAACGTAATTAATAGTCTCCCTTGGCAGCGCCTTCTTCTCTGCCAAAGTCCAGAAGTTGTCGGCGCCTGTTTTTTCCAGCGCGCGATGCACACGCACCGGCCCGCTGTTATACGCCGCCATTGCGAGATACCAATCGCCAAATTCCTGATACAGGTCTTTCAAGTGCCGTGCGGCGGCCCGAGTCGATTTTTCCGGATCCGAACGTTCGTCGATCCACCATGTCTGGCGCAGACCGTATTCTTTTCCGCGCGATGAAATGAACTGCCACATCCCCTTGGCCTGGGCGCGAGACACCGCTCGCGGTTGGAAAGCACTTTCCGCCTGGCATAAATACATCAAGTCCAGGGGAACACCTTCTTCCTTCAGGACTTTTTCCATCATCGGCTGGTATCGGCCGGCCCGCTGCAGACCTACTTCGATGGCCCCCCGGCCGCGTCCGTTCTGGTAGTAGTCGAGAAATCCGAGGACCCGATCGTTGATCTCAATCGGCAGATCATGACTGGTCTCTTTGACGTCCTCTTCGACCTCCTTCTTGAGCTTCGGATCGATCAAGGCAGGGAAGGTTTCGACGTGTGCGAGGTCATCAATGGCGGCGCGCTCTTCCTTTTGGTCCGTGAAGCCGTCGCCTTGCCGCAGCGCTGCCAGTTCCATGGCATTGACGCGTGCGACCAAATCCGTTAATTCACGTTGAAGCCTTGCATCCTTTGGAAACGCTTGAGCGGCGTCCAGAATGAGGTCCACGGCTCGGTCGAATTCTTCCTTGGCTCCCCTCAGGAACCCCTGCTTGTAAAGATTTTCACCCCGCTCGAAGTGCAGTCGCGCTTCAAGGATCTTTAAGTCGATGGGATCGTTCACACTGATTTGAGGTAGTTCGGCAGGGATGGCAGCCACCAAAGGTTCAACGTGTTGCTCGATATGAGATAAAGGGGGCGGCGTCGTAGGAGGTGCTACTCTTACCACCTGCCTCGGGACAGCCTTGGTACAAGCCGCCACAACAAGCAACATCAAGATGAGAATCCGATTCGAACGAACCAGAAAAAACACCTCCATAACACTAAAAAAGCCACTAATCCGCAGATTTTTAAGGTCCTTGTGAATAGTGGCTTCTAAAAGCGTAGCCAGCTTACACGAGGAGCACGCTTCAGTCAAATGGCACTAAAGCACAGGAGCCGGGACTTCACAAGTAGATAAAACAAAACTTCCTGTTGTTCCACGATTCACTCAATAGCACTAAAGATCCGGAGCCGGGGTACGCCAGATTTCGGTTCCTGACCGGGAAAAACTACGGTAATCGCACCGAGTTGGTCGGTTCGGAGCGCCGGCAAGGCCGAAACATGCGGATGCCCGAATGGATTGTTGGCTCCTACTGAAATCACGCGCACCCTAGCGTTAGGCCGGACATGGACGCCTTTACTCCCATGATGTGGAACCTTCAGCACGTCCACCGCTTCCGGTACTGGAATACTTCTTTCGATATCCCCAGTCAGCAGGGCCGTTCCCCGACCGGAATCTAAGAGCAGGACCACGGAATCATTGTTCTGGTCGTTCCTTCGCGCGGTCCAATTCGCGGGTGGATGTAACACGGTGAAAGAGCCGATGGTTTGCCCCGCCGTCACCCATCGAATGGGGATCTGCTTCTCCTGAATGCGCTCGATCAATTCGCCGTATCTCGGAATCATTGGATTACGCCCCAGCCAAAATTCGCCGATCCGGAAGTTCTCGATCACGCTGAAGAGACCATCCATATGATCGTGATGCGCGTGTGTCAGAACGACGGCATCCAGTTGCCGAATGCCACGCGAGAACAGATACGGCGAGACGACGCTCTCGCCTATTGAGAACGTGCTTTCGTCGCGCAAGTCGAGGAAGCGTCCGGAAGCCACGCCTCCCCCATCGATCAACATGCGATAGCCGGAGGGGAACTCGATCAACGTAGAATCGCCTTGTCCCACATCGAGAAACGTTAAAGTTACGGACCCCGGAGGCCTCGGCGAAAAATCTTTGAAAGCTATCAACGCGTGCAACGCGAGAATGGCTGCGGAGCTGCCAAAGCACAGAACCGTCAATCGGTTCCGCATGGCCAGGAACAGGCATGCGGCCGATATGCCGTAAACGATCCATAACCATACCGGCGGCGACGGAACCCGGAATGTCGCTCCTGGGATTCGCAATGCCAGATCGAGAATCGTCAGCATTAAATGGAGTAGCGCGGCAACAATCCAGCCGGCCAGTGCTGATGCGGGTCCTGAAAGGAAAATTAGCGACAGCGATAACGGAGTGACCAGCGCCGCGATAATTCCGGCGGGAACATTTATCAGCGGCGAGAGGGGCGACAGCCGATGAAAGGATTCGACCATGAAGACAACAAAGATCACGTCGACCGAGAAGGAAATCACTAGCGATTCGGCGAGGACGAGTATCACCTTCCATGGCAGCGTGACAATCCAGGTCGGAAGTCCATAGCGTTCGCACCATATCCGCCGCGACACACGCCAATCGGATGCCCGCACGGACAGCTCGCTGTCCTTCGAAGAATCGCCGAAATCCTTCAACGCCTCCCGGAGCCATCCGAAAGCCCATTCGCTGGCCGGCATTCCCATCCACACGACAGCGAACACAGCCGCAAATGTCATTTGAAAACTCGAATCTTCGAGCGCGTTCGGGTCGGCCAATAAGATGATGAATGCGGTTCCCGCAATAGTGTTCGCTCGAGAGTAGCCGCGATCGAGCAGGCGGCCCAAAACCAGGAACGACACCATCAGTGTCGCCCGGTACACGGGCGCCTGCCCTTCGACGATCGCTGCGTAAGCCAGAGCGCATGAAAGGACGATCAGAAGCCGTGTCCGGCGTTTCCATGGAATCCATCGAACAACCCAAAACGCGGCCCCGGCAACAACTGCAAGATTGAAGCCGGAAACGACCACCAGGTGGTAAAGGCCGCCCGCCTGAAATTGCCGTTCGACTTTAGCTGTCAGGCCGTACTTGTGTCCAAGAACCATTCCGCTGACCAAACCCTTGATAGGCTGTTTGTCAGGGCTCGCGTCAAATGGTGCTTCAACTTTGGCCTGAATCCATTTTTGGATTCGATCACGCCCGTGCCACCCTCGGTCCAGAACCGTGATGAGGCGGGGATTCCGGATCGTGCCGGTCCAATGGATGCCTTGTCGCTCCAGGTGGCGGCGGTAATCAAACACCCCGGGATCTCGATAGACCACCGGCCGGTGTAGCTTGACCACGATCTCGACACGATCACCGGACCCAAGATCCAACTTGTCGAACAATTCGCGTTGGTCCGAATCGTTCAAAAACTCCGTAAGACGTGCCCGTCCGCGGTACAGCAGCCTGTCTACGGTTTGCAATTCCAAATCCAAATAGGTTCCGATCCCGCGCCACTCGGGCGCCTTCGTGAGTTTCCCAACGACACGAACGGCCGTATCTTCAGGAATCGGAGGAACTGCCGGCAGTATCGACGCATCCGCCGCTCCAATCAGCGCGACAAGCAACCACAAAGTCCACCCTCTCCCTCTGGGAGAGGGTGCGAAGCGCGAGCCCAATAGGGCGAAGCCTTGAGAGAAGGTGAGGGTCACAAGAGCGGCGGGAATTGCCGCCCACACGAACCTCTCGTCTAGATACGGGGACAGAAGAATGCCAATCAGAAGGGGGATTAAAAGCAGCCCCATTGAACGCCTCGTTTGGGAGCTGCAAAGGGCGTTTCTATCTTACTGCAAAGGACGAAACGATCTCGATATGAAACGTGTTGGGAAACTGATCAACCAAGGTGACTTGCTTCAACTCGTACCGCTTGGACACAAATCTTGCCGCTTCTCGCGCAAATGTCGCTGGGTTGCAGGAGACATAGACGATGCGCTCGGGTTTCAGCCCAACGATCTGATCGGCCGTTTCGGTACCGCATCCGCTCCGGGGTGGGTCTAACACGACCACATTGGGGTGCAGACTGCCGCCGCGTAAAGCGGCACTGACAGGCCCCTCCACGAACCGTAATGGCCACGTTTGGTTTGATCGCGCATTCTCCCGCGCCAGCCGAACCGCAAAGCGGCTGGATTCGACAGCGATCACTTCCTTCGCAGCACGCGCGAGGGGTATCGAAAAGAATCCCACGCCGGCGTAGAGTTCCAGAACATTTCCGGGCGAGGGACCAGCCTGTTCCAGTACCTTACGGTTCATTGCCGGCAATAGAAATCGATTCGCCTGAAAAAACGTGTCGGCAGTAATTCGGTAACGATTTTCTCCAACATGAATCGTAGCGCGGCCCGATCGCTGGATAGTGCCATCAGCAAACACAAAGCTTCGAGCGACCTCAGGCGCGCTGATCGCATGTACTTCCCGCGCAGGACCGGGATCCACTGATCCGATGAATTGATTCAACTCCGGAACAAGCGATGGGCATTCCCGAATCGGCACGATTACATTTGTGTTTTCCCTTAGAAAGCCGAGACGGCCGTTCGTCACGTGAAACGTCGCGCGCAGCCGATAATTTCTATCCGGCGCAGTCAGCCTTTCAATTGCGCCTTCCCACTCAAAGTGTCCAGCGCGACGCAGGGTTTCACGGATGATGGCTTCCTTGTACTCGACCTGCCGGTCGTATCGAATGTGTTGCCAGTGGCAACATCCGGCCGTTGCATAATTGGGGCAGTCCGGCTCTTGGCGGTCAGGCGAGGGCTCGAGAATTTTGATAATCCGTGCAGTGGCGTAGTCTTTCTTCTTCTGGACGATCTCCACTTCGAGGACGTCTCCCGGCGCGCTCCTCGGAACGAAAACGACACCCTGATCGGTACGCGCGAAACCGGATCCTCCGTATACCAGTTTCTCGATTGTGAGACGCATGATGTTGCAGAAAAGCATTCCCCTCCTCGCAGAGCTCTGCGAGGAGGGGAATGCTTTCCGTTACTTTCAAATCAGATAAAACAAGCTAAGGCGCGGCACCTGAAATCGCTCGAGCAGTTTTCTTCGCCACATCTGTTGCTCGAGCATAGAGAGTTGGGGTGCCGTCATGGTCGAACGGAATGGGTTCAATTCTCGATCGACGGCCTGCTTCAGGTCGATCATCGTCTTGTCGTCTGCCGTGACCTTCAGTTTCGCGATCAATTTTTCTTCCAGTGCCGCCAAGGCTTGTTCGGCGGCTCGCAAATCCCTACAACCGATGGCGCGCATTGATTCAGCAATGGCTGAATCGACGGGTGCGACCTCGTTTGCCAGTTTTTCGATATACTCCGCAACCTCTTGGTCCTGAAAGTCTGGCAGTTTGGGAGCTTCGACCAGCAGGTCCTTTTGTTCATCGCGGACTTGCTCGACTGACTTGACACAATAAGCTAACGAGCCGATATCGCGCTTTCGATTTGGATTTGAGAAGGCTCGTTCAATGCCTTTGAGAACGACATCTAGCGGGATCCCTTGTTCGAGCCAATTTTCCATGAGAACCCAATCCAGACAAGAGACGAGAGTGAATGAGCGACGCTTCGTTTGAAAGAAGCGCTCAATTTCGGTGAAGTAATTGAAGTAATCTAGTTCTGGATCCATCCGCCGCCGACAACCACATCGCCCCAATAAAACACCGCGGCTTGGCCGGGCGTGATGGCGCGCTGCGGTTCGTCGAATTCAACAGTGACCAGCCGTTCCTTGCGAAACACCGTTGCCGGCTTCGGCTCGAATCGGTTCCGGATTTGAACGTCGCATCGAATGGGAACGGTTAACATCTCGATGGCGATCCAGTTGTGATCGCGCACGGTGAACCGCCGGCGCTGCGGATCATCTCCAATAACGATGCAATTCAGCTCAGGATCGATCCGGACGACGTATTGCGGGCGGCCCGCCGCGATCAGGCCCTTGCGCTGGCCGACTGTGTATCTGTGAATTCCGGCGTGTGTTCCGACCACTTCACCGCTCTCGGCGACAATCGGGCCGGGCAATCGGGTCTCGGTTCCGGCATATTCTTCGACAAAATCGGCATACGACCGGCCTTCGACGAAACAGATTTCCTGCGACTCGGCCTTTTCCGACGTCGCCAGTCCATAACGCCGGGCAATTTCGCGCACTTCGGGCTTCGTCATTTCGCCCAGCGGAAACAATGTCTTTGAAAGCTGTTCTTGAGTCAGTCCGAACAAAAAATACGACTGGTCCTTGTTTCGGTCCTTGCCACGGAGCAACAGCCATCGGCCGAGCGCTTCGTCGTACTTGACGCGGGCGTAGTGTCCTGTCGCGACCCGGTCGGCACCGATTCCGGCGGCCTTTTCGACGAGATGGTGAAACTTCACATAGTTGTTACACAGGATGCACGGGCTCGGTGTTTCGCCTCGCAGATACGTCTGGACGAAAGGCGCAACGACGGTGTTCTCGAAGTCTTTTTCGAGGTTGAGAACGTAGTAAGGAATGCCGAGCTGCGTGGCCACACGGCGGGCGTCCCACAGATCATCCAACGAACAGCATCGGCCATTGTTGCGCCAAAGCTGCATCGACAGACCCATGATCTGCTCTTCGCGTTCCTTCAATAAAACAGCGGCTGTTGATGAGTCAACGCCGCCGCTCATGGCAACAGCAATCATTGAACTAAAAACCCTGGAGAACTTGTTTGATGGCGTCCGGCAAGCACGCTGCAATGGATTTTAGACGCAGGCAAACCGCCAAGCGCTTTCGCGATCTGATCTTTCGTGATAAGCCTTGCCTCGGTAACATTCATTCCAACCAGCATCTCCGTCGCATAGGAACTCGTTGCAATGGCAGCGCTGCATCCCTGAGCTTTGAATTTCGCGTCCCGGATGCGGCCATCACTGACTTTCACCCACAGTTTCATGACGTCCCCGCATACGGGGTTCGATACTTCGGCGACGGCATCGCGGGGTGGTCAGACCGGCGCAACTGCGATTTTGCCGAACTGACCACCCCGGCGAGCCAGCTTCTGTAAGCTGTCGCGCCACCCCTCCTCTGCGAGGAGGGGAATACATTATCCTCAGACCTTCTTGTAATACGGCGACAATTCCCGCAACCTTTCGACGATTCCCGGTAACACCTCGATAACGTAGTCTATGTCTTCCAAGGCCGTCATCGTGCTGAGGCTGAAGCGCAGGCTTCCGTGTGCTTCGTCCGGCGTTTTCCCGATCGCGGTGAGCACGTGCGACGGTTCGAGCGATCCGGATGAACAGGCAGAGCCGGTCGATACGGCGACTCCCTTCAGGTCGAGAGAAATAACCAGGCTTTCGCCTTCCGCATAATCGACCATGATGTTGGACGTGTTCGGGAGTCGCGGCGCATTTCCGCCGTTGACGTCGATAAACTCGATGTGCGATTGCAAGCCGGCTTCGAGCCGATCCCGCAGCTGGCCCACTCGCGGCATGTCTTGCATCAACCCTTCGCGCGCCAGGCGAGCCGCTTCGCCAAAACCCACAATGCCCGCTACATTTTCGGTGCCCGACCGGCGGTTTCGTTCATGGCCTCCTCCGGTCATGGTTGGCTTCAGCGCCGTACCTTTCTTCACGAACAATGCCCCGACGCCCTTCGGCCCGTGGATCTTATGTGCAGACATCGAGTACAAGTCGATGCCAAGCGATTTGACGTTAACCGGAATCTTGCCTGTCGACTGTACACCGTCGGAATGGAAATAGACGTCTGCTTCAGCGGCAATCTTGCCGATTTCGTCAATCGGTTGGATCGTTCCAATCTCATTATTGGCGTGCATGATCGAGATCAGGATCGTATCCTTCCGGATTGCTTTTCGAACATCTGCGGGATTCACCAGACCGTCGTGCGATACCGGCAGCCACGTAATTTCGTATCCCTGCTTTTCGAGGTCCTTGCAGGTATGCAGAACCGCATGATGCTCGATTTGCGACGTAATGATGTGCCGGCCTCCGGACTTTTGCGATTCCGCGATACCCCGGATGGCGAGGTTATCGGCCTCGGTTCCGCCGCTTAAGAAAACAATCTCGGCCGTTTCCGCGTTGATTAATTTCGCCACGTGCTGGCGCGCGTCATCGATCAAGGACTTGGCGTGCTGTCCAAACCAGTGGATCGACGACGCATTTCCGAAATGTTCCGTAAACACCGGCATCATGGCAGCCACGACTTCTGGCCGCAGGGGAGTCGTTGCGTTACTATCTAAATAGACGCGTCGCATTGTTTCTGGGCGTGGGGGTACCGGCCGGCGTAAGCGGCGTACCGTAGCGATCCGGACGGTGGCCCGACGCTAAAGAAATGATTATAACGCTCACAACAGACTTTGGGCGTGCCGATCCGTTCGTTGGGATCATGAAGGGCGTCATATTAGGCATCGCGCCAAACGCGCAATTGGTCGACATTACACATGACATCCGCGCCTACGACGTCCTCGAGCCTGCATTCATCATCGATAGTGCCTACCGCTATTTTCCCGGCGGAACCGTTCATGTCGTCGTGGTTGATCCCGGTGTTGGGTCTGCGCGGCGTCCTATTGCCGCTCGAGCCAACGGGCACATCTTTGTG
>WNGK01005622.1_pt1 | contig 13253 bp, 10 predicted proteins | sample 5400601 | NCBI WGS metagenome assembly WNGK01 (sample SAMN13153376, study PRJNA577476) | soil metagenome | isolation source: 60 cm soil or saprolite under Garry oak tree replicate 1 | place: USA:California | collected 2016-06-15 | reverse complement strand
TTGATAGTTCAGCATTATCCTACTGCTCTTTTTTACGCGTCATTCGCCATGTGCTAAAGCTCATTACTCCGGTAGCAAGAATTGCACCGATGGAGAAAGCTAGGCTAGCTCCTAGTGAACCAAGGCGAGGAGTTAGCCAGAAACCAGCCAGGGCTGTACAAGCGAGAGCTATGGCCATCGCGCTAGCTGCAAAAGTTGGCCTTCCACGTCCCATTATGAAACCTTCTAGTACAATGTATGCTGAGAAGAAGCTCATACCATTACTCAACACTATCAAAGGAAGATAGGCATCACCATAGCGTTGTCCAAAGGTTAGGGCAATCAGTTGATGCCCCCATATGATAACGAGCCCCAATCCGACAAGGGTCGGTAGAAGGGCTAGTAATACTGCGCCTGCATTATAACGTTTGCTATTATTCGATCCCAGTGCCGCCACGCGAGGCATGAGAACAGTAGCAATAGCTGCAGGCAGATAAATGAAAGCCCCAGATAGTGTTTTAGCAGCAGCATAGCCACCTATTGCACGAGGATCGAAGTTTTCAACCAGCAGTATATCGCTACCCATCCATAGGGTATAGAAACCACCAGAGATCACCACTGGCGTTGCGAAACGAGCCATCTCCAATAGCACTGTCCGCGAGATCAGGCTAGGGCGAAAACGGAGTGCCAGGGGCCTGACTAGTTCTAATGCAAAAGGTGTGAGGAAGGTCAGGCCGTAGATCATCAAGGCAGCCGTTGCAGAATGCAGTCCAATAAGGCCGAGCACCACGACTATGCTTACCATTTGGACACCGTTTGAGATGAAATAGGCTAACCCCATTTTCCATGCACTATCCATACCACGAATAAGAGCGAAGTAGAAATAGAAGCCTGCCAATCCAACAATGCATAGGATCGTGCCTGGGTCAAGGCCATGTAGCAGCCACAAGATTGGGATGGAGACAAGAAGCGAAATGATTAAAAGTATAATAATTCCTAACAAGCCGTTGCTAAAGTAGCGATCGCGTCGTTCCTCGTCGTTCCGTTTGGCTGCCAGAAAGTGAGCAATACTAACCGGGCTAGCAGTCGCTGCAATAGCGATTATCGCGGCCAGCGTTATCGAGTAGGTAACAAAGCCAACATCATTTGGCGACAGAAAGCGTGCCAGTACCATCCAGAACAACAGTGCCAGGACTCGGGCGATCATCGAACCCGCGCCTACCACTATAGAATCTTTCACAAAGCGCCCGTCGAGTATACGCAATAGTGAAGCGAAACGTTGACGATGCTGTTCTGACCTGTCTACCTCTGACTCACTCAGATGGGAAACCAATCCGTAAGATCCAGGCCAGCTCTTTGCTCTTAACACCAGGCTCTCTGCGGTTGGCCCATTAAGAGTAGCTGCTGTTGGAATGATCGGAGAGCTATGAAAGGATGTGCTTGTTGCTAGCCATTTATCGTCCGCTGTGGGCTCGTCAGTAGTCGATCGTCCCAGTTCTTTGAGTTGCCTGCTAGCAATGATCATGCCCAGGAGCGTCCAGAGGATTTGCGTGCCTCCTGCGTAAGTAAAATACGCGCCCGACACGTTCATCACACTGATAGTTACAAGGATTGCCAGTAAGCCAATGGCTACTGTGTGACTGGCGTCTCGGTTCTTACTTTTAATGTGGTGCCAACAGGCGCCTATTGCTACCCATATCAGGAAGAGATAACTAAAGAAGTTAAGCAAACCACCTTGGAGCAGCAAAGCGAAATACTGCGACTCCTCGGTTGACCAGCTATTGAATGCTGCCGGGGCCGGGCCGGCCCCAAACAAGAGATGCTGGCCAATAGCTGGTAAGAATATACTCTCCCAGAGCTGAATCCTGAAAGCCAGCGAGGCAGGCAACAGGCCCTGTGCGGATCCCGTCCCAATCTGTTCATCAAGCCGTGCTGAGAGAAAAGGCTGGAAGATTATAGCTGCCAGAGCAATTCCAACCAGGATAAAAACAACCAATTTGGGTATGCGGCCAATCAGTAGAAAGACAATAACTGCACCGACGGCTAGCCCAATCCAGGCGGCAAAGGTACCAGTTAGAATCAAGGTAATACTGCTTAACAGAATTGTGGTTACCAGGAGCAATGGAGAAATGCTCAGCCGTTCCCGGGCCGCGTAGCAGGCAAGGGCTACAATGATAGTAAAGGCCAAATAAGCTCCCAACCCACTATAATGTGCGAGGGTAGAAGCAATCCGCACTTGAAAATCGGGGATCGTATAGTCCGATGCAACAGGCGGGTAATAAGTCTCGATAAATGTTTTGACGGGAGCTACGACCTTCTCCAAAATCCCAATGACTGAGACAATAATGCTGGCTATGAAGCTCAATTCCAACATCATCTTTATCTGTCTTTCTGAAGAAATGGTTGCTACCACAATGCGATATAGCAAATAATACTGAAGTGGTCCTAGCAAGGTTTGAAGGGGCGATACTCCATAGATATTGGAGGCATCGTTTAGACTTAAGTGCTCCCCACGATAGAGCAGGGCCAGTGCCGGGAAAACTGCCTCAGCCAAGAAGTAAAGCAGGAAAGCCAGATCAATGGCCGTCAGACGACTTTTGCCCTGCGGGCCGGGTCTCGCAAACATAAAAAGGAGAAATCCCATTACAAGCGCTGTCTGCCCAAGGCGCAGGAATGGCACTCCTACCCCTCTAGCAAAGCCGCCGAGGAGAGGCAGCAAGAAGACTAGTCCATATACAATTAGTATCGGCCTGGGCACAATTAATACCAGCAGCAACAACGTTAGAGCGCATGCGATCCCCAAAAAAGGATTCAGGCCCGCAAGTCCACCTGCAACCACCACTAGCCCCAGCCCGACCAGTAGTGCAGGTTGAAAATTTTTTGTACGCCCGGTTACCGTCCAATACCATTGTTGATTCTTAATTGCACTTTGCATATGTCGAATTTTACCCACATTTGTGTACAAGATTTCATGCTTTGTCACCCGGCGCTGCTTGTGTAATTCGCATAGTTGCTGCGTCTTCAGATAGCCAATCACCGTTTCTTTTTGCGCCCTGCACCGTCCCATATCGGTTAAAATCATTGGAGGCAGCTAGGGCTGACTGAATTGGCCTTGAACTTCCTTGTTCCAGTGAGCCTTTGATTATGACACTGGTCGAAAGGCTATGGTTATGATTGGACTTCGTCGACGGGACCAAGATGCCTTTCGTCTGCTCAATGAAGAGTATCACAGCCACAATAACTATCAACCCAGCTAGCATTCCTATTGCTATTGCTACCGCTGGCCCTGCTCCAACAGGAGCTTTGGGGATTTGTGCATCTCCCAAAAGCGTGACTTGGAAGCCGCTCAAGCTCTGATAGGAGCTGAGCAGTTGATTATACAATGTTAGCTTATCGCTCAACGTCGTGTTAAGTTGGTTGATGAGGGCTGTTTGTGAGGTAGAAGGGGTACCGAGCGCTGACTGCTGGGCCTGAACACCGGTCAACACTTTTTGCAGGTTCTTGATCTGAAATTCCAGAGCATCCATTTCTTGCTTTATGAATTGTTGAGTTGATCCGCTATCAGAGGTCACCTCAAATTGGGCTATTGATTGTCTTGCGATTTCTGTAGCCAATCTAGCTGCTCGTTGGGGATCGCGATCGCGTACTCGAATAATCACAAACTGGCTGTTAAGGTCATTTTCGACTGTAATCATTGAGGACAATTGAGATGGGCTTAAGCTCCTATCGCTTACTGTCCGAAGCGTTGCCTCTACCACCGGATTGGACTGTGGAAGTTGAGCGAAGGATTTTGCTGCCTGTTGAGCCCCTATCACAGAGTTGTAGTTACTACTATCGGGCGAGACGACGTAAAGCGTCGTTTGGCCCTCATACATCTTTGGCTGGAGTAAACTCACCACCAGACTTGCTGCTGCACCAATGAGACAAGCCAGCAGTATCAGCCAGAACCACTTTCTCATCAACCATAGGAAATAACGCAGTTCCAATTTTAACCCTCCTCACGAGAGTACTAAAAGTATCCTCTATGCAGTTACATGTATTAATATTATCATAGTGACATACAACTTATCACCCATGCCATTGAAGTTACTATGAATATTCACCAGGATGAGAGCAACTCCCAGCTATGCATGTCGACCAACCTCAAGAATCCGAAAAAAGAAATCCTGAATTGTCACAGAGTCAATATCCCCACTGATTGCAAGTGCTGCTTGATTCCCGTTGGGCCAGCATCCAAAGTGAAGCAGTGGCGCTTCTAACTGCTCGATCTGCTGCACCAGTGCACTACGTCGCTGTATTTGCTCCTGGCGCGTTGTTCCCAGTCCTTCAGGCATATCAAGATAGAATGCGTACATATGCGCATCTTCCCCAGAGCAGCGTACAACTGGATACCCTTGTTCATGAAGGAAGTCAGCCACCTGCTGAGGTGTTTGTGATGAAAGACCGATACAGGGACAGTGGGAGGCGTGTACTACACAGCTGTGAGCGTGCATACGAACGTCGGCACCCGACCACTGGTCGATAGATTGGTAATCTGCAATAACGTGGCGTGCAAGCAGAGTCGCGCGCGGCGTGCAATCGGCCTCAACGTGCCAGCGATGAGGCGCCAGTGGAGTGATGTTCAGCCTAAACTGGCTGCGTTCCTTCCACCATTGAGCAACGTCACACAGACGAGCCACCCAGACGGGAAGCGGTTGACTACGAGCATAGGATAACAGCATATCAAGAGCTTGTTTGCAGAGGACTGCGCGTTCTGGATGGAGATTAAGTGTGTAGAGGCCACCAGCGTCATAGACACATTGCATCACTGCGCTCCAAATACGTCCAATCTCCTTTGCGTTGGTAATACGCAAACGATCAAGGAGCATCTCGTCATCTGGAATACTGATTGGAATACGTAGCAATGAACCTTCAAAGTGTGGTCGCAAAGTATATGTGTTGCAGCGAAATACGCGGTAGAGCTTTAGTGACTTCTCATAGCCGCTTCTTAAGAGTTGTGGAAGACGGTCGAGGTCGATAACATCATGGAAGATTGCCTCATTGCTCTCATAGGCGAAACCGAGCGCAGCAAAGACATGGAGCGATTCTTCGGTCCAGCCGAGGTAGGGGTTGCGAAATCCTTGATAAGTAATCTGGGTATTCTGAAATACTGAGATAGCTGCTTTCGTTTGCTCGTATTGCTCACCTTCATTCAATGAGTGGTAATCGTTGTGGACATAGCCATGTATGCCAATTTCAGCACCACAATGCGCTACTTCCGCAATCAGTGTAGGATGGCGACGCAGCAGTACGGCAGGGATAAAGAACGTTGGTGCTCCATTGTACTGTTGAAGAGTCTCCGTAACTGTATTTAAGGCTCGCCGTGTCGGTGTTTCAGAAAAGCCGAATCGGCTAAAAACCGTTCTGAGCCTTCGAGCGAAATTATGAATACCCTTCGTCTTAATTGAGAAAGAGACAAGATTCATAAGTGCTACTACTTCCTTATCGACCAATAGAGCCGGGCTGCGAACTGACCGAGCTAGATAGGGCACAACACTGCTCATCAAGTGAGCAGTTTCCATTCAGCGCTGTAGAAGCTGTAAAGAAAGAAACATGCAGAAAGTAGGTAAGATGGTCTGGTTCAGTACGTCTTACCAGCACCAGTATACCCAAGGAGGGAGAGAAAAATCGCCCCTTAGCAGCTAACTTTGCGGGACGTAATAACCGACTTTCGAGAGTATGATGACCGCTATTTTGAGGATTTGTGTCTTGTTTTCTAGGCTACGATAGTCGCAGTGCTCCATGGAGACTATGAATAACACCGCTTGAGATCGAACTTTATCTTGCATTAAGAGCCATATGCTCTAAAACAAGGCTGATATCAGAGCCGCTGAAGACTAGTGATGAGTCCTTGGAACAACGGTCATCACGCTCGGCAAAGTCGGTTATTACGTCCCGCAAAGTTAGCTGCTAAGGGGCGATTTTTCTCTCCCTCCTTGGGTATACTGGTGCTGGTAAGACGTACTGAACCATGCAGTCTAGCTGGCCATGTTGCAATAACTATTCCTCACATTGATTGGATTGAGCCATTGCGGCTGGAGCGCGAGGATTTCGCCAACTCTATTCGCCAGGGAACACGGCCACGTGCTCATGGAGAGGTTGGTTTGGAAGTAGAACGCGTATTGGCCGCTGCGCAGGAGGTGTATGAGTGACAAGAAAGGCAAGATGTAGCGATAATGGTATAAGTTGACGAGGAGCACTTATGACTGTTCCATCAGTATCTGTACAAAGCGCCATTACGGTCGATGTAGGCTACCTGCATGCCAAGCGTATACTCGACATAGTATTTACACTGCTCATTCTACCTTTCCTTTGCTTAGTCATCGCGGTCGTTGCAGTCGCGATTCGGTTGGACTCAAAAGGCCCCATCTTTTTCCGTCAAAAGCGTGTAGGACAAAATGGGGTTGAGTTCGACATATTCAAATTTCGGTCAATGGACGAACTTTGTGACGATGCTCCTCATCGCAATGCTATTTCGCGGTATATGGCTGACTTGCCACTGAACGAGAATTCTTGCGTTGCCGAACTCCAGTATAAAGTTATTGATGATCCCCGTATCACCAGAGTTGGGCGGTTTATCCGAAAAACCAGTATTGATGAACTTCCCCAGTTCTTCAATGTTCTGCGCGGTGAAATGACACTGGTCGGTCCACGTCCACCTCTTCCCTACGAGGTCGAACGATATAATCTGCGAGATTGGCACCGTTTGTGCGGTAAACCAGGGTTGACAGGTCCTTGGCAGGTCAACGGGAGATGCCGGGTACCCTTTTCCACCATGGTGGAAATGGACATCGCCTACTTACAACAACAGTCGCTTTGGGAGGACATCAAGCTCATTGTCCTCACAGTTCCTGTCATGATCAAAGGGCTTGGAGGGGTGTGAATTGCTCACAGAACGCACATTACCCTATCATCTTCCCATGCCGTTCGTGTATACACTATCCAAACGGATTTGATATGACTTCGCTGAAGGCTCGCTGGGCTGCCGCTCCTTCGATCCCACGAATTGCGCAACGAGATATAGCTTGTAGCAAGCGGGTATAAAATGTTGCACCCGCCTCACTGTCACGCCTGCGCCCCTTTCCCGTGCCCAACGTGCCCACTCTCGGCTCTCGTGGGCAGAACGGCTGGCCCGCAATTTGCGCCCCTTGGTCACCTTGGCCTGCCTCGCCAACTCGACCACACGGTCGTTGAGCTGGTGGAGCGTTTCGGGTTGCAGCGGGTTGCCCCAACGGATCAGCGTGCTCTTGTCGGGCACCGTCTGGAAATACACCCGAGAGAACCAGCGCATCACTGTAATCCTCACTTGCATAGAGCAATTACCTCCCTTGCAATCGTTGAGAGATCTTCTTGACTCAGCGCCGGGTGCACAGGCAGCGACAAAACCTGCTGTGCAGCACTCTCTGTTGCAGGCAGTTGCGCGAAAGGATTGCCGCCTTTCACAGCAGATCTTTTACCCGGGTTTAGTACGCGAAACAGAGAGGACTTACGCCGGTAGAAAGGTTGCTGGTGTATTGGAAGAGGATAATTAATCGTCGTATCAATCCCTTTCACACGCAGTTCCGTCATGCATTCTTTTCTCATAGAAGGGATTCTGATCGCATATTGGTGGAAGACGTGACGATATCCGGGACGTACAACTGGAGTCTGCACCGTGCCCTTAAGGTGCTCTGTCAAGTATGTCGCGTTGGCAATGCGCCGTTGTGTGAAGTGCTCCAGTTTCTCCATTTGGGCGATGCCAAGAGCTGCTTGCAGCTCCGTCATGCGCAGGTTATATCCCAGAGCTATTTGGTAGTAACAGGCCTCTTGTCCGTGGTTGCGCAGTAGCCTCACCCGCTCAGCGATGGCGGGATCATTGGTCGTGACCATCCCACCCTCGCCAGTCGTCATGTTCCTGGTTGCATAGAACGAGAAGCAACCTGTCCCAAAACTTCCAACCGGCTTTCCGTCGATTGTGGCCACATGCGCTTGAGACGCATCTTCAATGAGTGTGAGAGAATAAGCCTCAGCCATTTGTTGCAGCCGATTCATATCACACGGGTGACCGTACAGGTGCACTGGTAAGATCGCTTTGGTGCGCCGCGTAATTGCTATCTCAGCCTGGACGGGATCGAGGGTGTAGGTATCTGGCTCAATATCGACAAACACGGGCGTCGCACCAACGAGCAGGATAGCGTTTGCGGTCGCAGTGAAATTAAATGCAGTCGTGATCACCTCGTCACCACGTCCAATCTCATGTGCCAGCAAAGCAAGCTGTAGCGCAGCTGTCCCGGACGAAACAGCAGCAGCTTCTTGTACATGGCATAGCTCGGCAAAGCGCCGCTCAAAGGCAGCTACACGTTCTCCCTGGGCAAGCCGACCCGACGCCAGAACTCGAAGTGCGGCAGCTTCCTCTTCAGCCCCTATAAGTGGGTGGGCAATGGGAATCATAAGTGCTTCACTCTATGTCAAATCCAAATACCAAATTAATTACTTTATCCTTAGAGCCAGGGCTGCAAACCGACAGAGCAGGAGAGGAAATTCCGCTTCCTACCGGGAAAAGGGAAAATACATGAAAACCCTTCAGCCTGATAAAATGGCTTACTGCTGACCAAGCAAAGTATACCCAGTGCAAGAAAGAAAAGTCGCTATTTGATGGCTAACATTGTGGAACGTGATAACCGACTTTAACGAATATGATTCTCGGTAATATTGTTATAAGTAGACCGCTCATTCGGTCCATGATAGCCGCATAATTGCGAGTAGGATTTTATCAATGTGGCTTAAAATGGGGATTGGATAGAGTTTCAGATAACTTTGAAGCTCATCACTTATCGAATTAATATGTATTATAACACCGTTAGCTTGTTGAAGTTGCGCAGTATTTGTGTTAATATATTTATTGGTGTAAGTTGCTTCATAATTTGCTAAGCTTTCAGAATAAGCTGTAACCCGTGCCGTAATTGATTCTCGGTGATCAAACTACCAGTTAATTTGCACAGCATATGTAATCCAAGGGGGCATTCAATCCGTATTAGGTGTTGAGGAATCAAACTGCCACGTTTATTTAGTTCAATTAAACAAGATCTAACCATATGAAAATCGTCTTCTGTGAAACACCTCTGTAGTCTGTTTTTCTTGGCCACTTGTTTCATTGTACGGAGGCAGTATGCTCAGGACTCAGGACATTCAAATCAAGCAACTCAACGAAGGAGAGACAAGAATCTCTCATCTTTCTCCGCAAGGCTTGTTGCCGCCAGGTCAAACGTTAGCCATAAACCTCGAGACACGTACGATATCTCTTCTCTCAGATGGTCCTACACTGATTGTGGAGCAGCATCTTAGTGCCAATGAGATGCACCTGTTCGTGCCGATTCTTGATTATTTCCCTCATTACTGTCCCTATGAGGTTTTGCTATCGTATCTGTGCATAAAAGTTGTTACTGAGGCCTCCATAGAACGATGTCGTCAACGTCTACAGGAGGCACAAACCTGTGGGAGCCGGCAGCAGGAATTGAGACCCGTTCGTCGCACACTCTCGTCATTACGCAACAAGTTGTATCGCTTAGACATTGGAATTTCCAATATTCGTGAAAGAGGCTGTAGCTTAACCAGTCTGGCTCCCCGATCTCCTGAACACAGCAGCTTTGATTGAAGTCATGCACCATTCCGCAGTATAAAAAGGAGAGGAGAGCGCGATGCCTACAGTCTTCATCGATTGCTCCTCGTCTTGCTGGCCAGGTTGGTTCGATCCTGGAAGCAGGCCCTTTTGATTGTTCAACCAGACACGAGGCTCGCGCTGGCATCGGGAGCTCTTTCGCCTGGTCTGGAAAAGCAAATCAAAGGCCGCATCTCATCAGCCGAATATCGCTGCACAATCACGCCGCAGATATCTGGGCCTGTGACTTCTTACAGGTGACCGATCTCTTCTTTCGACTGCTCTTCGTGTTCTTCATAATTGAACTCAAGTCACGACGGGTGATCCATGTCGGAGTGACACGGTCTCCAACAGATCCTTGTGTCGCCCAACAACTGCGAGAAGCCACGCCATATGGGCAAACACCAAAGTATCTCGTGTGTGATAACGACAGCAAATTTGGGCCTTGTTTCGCTCGTGTGGCGACAACGAGCACGATTGAGATTCTCAAAACCCCGTATCACACTCCCCGAGCCAATGCGATCTGCGAACGCTTCTTGAGGAGTGTGCGACAAGAATGCCTTGACCACTGTTGATCCTTCGCGAGAAGCAGCTCCAGCGGGTGCTCTTTGGGTATGTGGCCTACTTCAACCGGGCACGGCCGCATCAAGGGATCAGGCAACAGCTTCCAGAACTGCAAGGTGGACCTCTTACACCAGATCATGATGGGAGCAGTAGCACAATCATCTCCTGCTCGGTCCTGGATGGATTACACCACGACTACCGAAGAGTCGCGTGAAGTATGGAAAACACGCTGAGAGATGGCGAGACGATGTCCATATCAATGTACACCTGGTTTCGCCCGGATCATTCATTCTGTGTGTGTGGAGCACGTGACGAGGAGACAGGAATACTACTTCACTGGCGAGCTTCTTCGTCGTTGTTTCAAAGAACTGGAAAAGATGTTCTTTGCTTCTTCCTCTGTTTGAATTGTATCTCTTGAGGAGAAAAGAGATCAGAACGAGCACATTTGCAACGGCAAGCGATCCATTTTTTCGAACGGATGTGTCAAGTAGCCAATACAGGAATCCAACACCATCTCAGTGAAAGAATGTCTACCAAGTATGATATAATGAGATAGTTTGTATACACAGACCCCTGATGAACCGAGTTAAGTACAGTCCTATCATTCGAAAGGAGGCATTCTTCGATGGAAGTACTTACCATGCGCCAACGCGCCCGCAGAATCACCTGGTTTGTGACAGTTCAACTAATTGCGCTAGTTGGCTGGATCCTTGTACAATCGTTCTTCTCTCTTTCCCCGCTTGGCCGTACCATCCCGTTTGCTATTACCATTGTGATCGAAGCGATCTGGTGGATTGCAACTCTTGTCATTATGTTTTTCCTGTTTAGACAAGAGTATAACGGCTTTGTGAGAGCTGTTCTTGAGTTGGAGGAGGCGAATAAGAGACTGAGGAGGGCGACGAGCAGCTTCCTGTTAGAACGAAGCAATCCGAGCGAGCAAGGGCAATAGGAATGATTCGCGAATATAGCCAGGAAAATATATTGGCGGACCCGGTAATCGACGGTGGGAATGTCGTACCCGCAGAGCATCTGAACCGGTTCTATCCCGAATTTCATAACCAGTTGAGCGATGAGGCTTTACTCGATGCCATTGCAGGTGGCGCGGCATGGGCTATGGAATCGCTTTATCAGCGCTACAGTCGAAGCCTCTACTCCCTGGCCTACCGCATGGTTGCCAATCAGCAGACCGCCGAAGATCTGCTGCAAGATGCTTTCCTGGCTGTGTGGCGACGCGCCACCTCCTATTCTCCGCAAATAGGCACAGTCCGAAGCTGGCTCTTCTCCATCCTGCATCATCGAACTATCGACTACCTACGCAGAGCACGCAGTCAATCCACTATATGGGAAGTACCGCTAAATGAAATGGAATTAGCCGAGAGCATTTCTGTTCTCGACACGTGGGATGAAGCCTGGCGATCCATGAAAGGTTCACTTGTTCGAGCGGCACTCCTGAAGATTCCCATCGAACAGCGATTGGTTATCGAGCTGGCTTATTTTCAGGGAAGGACTCATTCAGAAATTGCGGAGGGAATGCAGATTCCTCTCGGCACTGTAAAAGCGCGTATGCGACTTGGTCTCACACATCTCAAACGAGCACTCATACAGATGGGCATAGATGAAACGTGACGGCTATTGAGCTACATTGGAGAAATATTGGTAGCCGCCCCAGCGTTCCCTCTGCTCATCTGCTGGCTACCGCGAGTTGTATGCGTAATATAGATGTGTGCGCCGTTTAATCTGGTAGGGCACGGGATATACAGAACCAGGAGGTTGCCGGCATGTCACCTCGCTTTCTCTTTCGCGCAAGTGGCATGGCGCTGTTGCTTGGGAGCCTGTTTGGTCTCTCGTGGACAATCATAAGTGCCTTGATCTTACCCTATCGCACCCCTTGCTTCATTCCAGGTCTGGATAGCTGTGGGTGTAGGCTCTAGACCCTGTGATGGCAACTTGGACCATCCGTTCTTGAAAATCGATACAAAACAAGAATACAGCCAGGCGTTCTAAAGACGAACCGGTTACTCTTGTCTGCCCTCACACCGGTCTTCTTGGGGATAATCGGACGCCCGTCGATTTAGATAAACAAATAGTGTAATTGACCGTCGACGGTCAATTACACTATTTTTAAGCAACGTTAACCTCCGAATGACTCCTATAACTGTTTTGCCTGAAATGACGTAATTGTTGCGCTAGTCCCACCCTGTTGATATGTCCTTATGCCACATTGACCTGAAGAGAATGTACTATCTGTAGCGGTTACCATCCAATTTTCAGGTTCTATTGTGCCTGTTTGCCATGCTTTTACTGATAGGGTCGAGCCGTTTGCATTAAAACGAATGATGTAGGACGTATTGGGAGATGCAGGAAAGGATATGCCCTTTAGTTTGGTCATTGATCCGTTCACAACTCTTTGAATGACCAGATACCTTCCGTTAATAACAGCACGATAATAGTTAGACTTGCTGCTCCATCGCAGGACCACTCCTAAGCTATTAACTCCTCCTCCGAAAGCTGTCATGGATCCGCTCATGAGCACCTCAGCATTAGCAACAGATGATCCTAACACTGCACGTAAATCTGCGGCAGAAGAGGGTTTTATCAAACCAGCGTTATTGTTGATTGAAAAACTGCTTGAACTATTTGCATCTCCTCCCCAGGTCATTCCATTTGATGCAGTCCCCCAGTAGGTCTGGCTTAGTCTTTGAAAGGTATCCTGCGCCAGAAAAACAGGTGGAGGCGTATTCGTCGGTGTCGGCATTGGCGAAGGAGTGGGAATTGGTGTTAAACCATCAGATGTAACAAAGAGATCAGAAAGATCAGTGGCAGAAGAGGCATGGGCAAGAAGAGGTGAAAGACCAAAGATGGTTTCCGCTGTTTTGACAAAGGAGGAGTGAGAATAGAGGGTGGTGTTGGTGTACCCGTTCCCTTTTGCCAGAGGAGACAGAACAACCATGCCAATCGGGTTGTTGGTGGTTGAGCCTGAGTCTTCATCCCAGGTAAGAAATACCGCGCCACCATTTTTGTAGGCAGCAGAATT
>WNGK01006586.1_pt1 | contig 13254 bp, 14 predicted proteins | sample 5400601 | NCBI WGS metagenome assembly WNGK01 (sample SAMN13153376, study PRJNA577476) | soil metagenome | isolation source: 60 cm soil or saprolite under Garry oak tree replicate 1 | place: USA:California | collected 2016-06-15 | reverse complement strand
TCCTGCTAGATCAACGGCCGCTTCAGTGTGTCCTGCGCGTCGCAGCACGCCTCCGTCGTTCGCGCGCAATGGAAATACATGCCCCGGCTGGTTAAGATCCTCAGGGGAAGATTTTGGGTTGGCGATTGCCAGGATTGTCGTGGCGCGATCATAAGCGCTGATGCCAGTGGTGATGCCGCGTGCCGCATCTACCGAGACAGTAAAGTCGGTCCGATGTTTTTCGCGATTTTGAGTGACCATTCGCTGCAAGCCAAGTTGCTCGGCACGCTCATTCGAGACCGGGACGCAAATCAAGCCGCGTCCATGTGTCGCCATGAAATTGACGGCTTCAGGTGTGACCTTTTCCGCCGCCATCACCAGGTCGCCTTCATTCTCGCGATCGGCGTCGTCGGTCACGATTACCATGCGGCCCTTCGCCATATCACTCAGCACATCGTCAATGGCGTCGAACTGAAATGTTTCTACCGCTTTTGTAATCATCGAAACAATACCATTACGTCCCGCACCGGTATGAGCAACTGCTAGTCTCGCGGCCGGCGACTGACTCAATCGCTACCGCCTGAGGCCACAATCGCTTCCGGACGATACATGTCACGATTACTTCCTTGAAACTCAGCTTTCAATTTCACCTCGAAGCGGGAGAGATCGACAAGGTCCCATCGCGTGAACCTCCACATCGGTCTGTAGCCATGGCGCTCTGTCACCGTTTGGGAATCCGAAGCACCTCGGCTGAGAGAGGCGGTCACATTCCGCGATTCATGCTGAAAACCGACCATGAAATGCACCGCGTCGTCACGTACCTTGTTCGTCGCTTTTTTTGGCTCGAAATAAAACGTCCGGAAACTGCTGTCGCGACTTCCGGCGGCGTAAAGCTTTGGATCTAGATAAAAAACCCGTTTGGTCTCCAGATCGACTATGCGCAAGTCGGGATAACCTGAACGCTGCACTTTGCCTTCGTTGTTGAGCGGAAAATCGCAGCGCAAACCGGGAGTGGCGTTCAGCAACTCGCGCAGATTATCTTCAAAATGGCTGCTCACTTCGTTCAACCACGGGATAAGTTGATCCACCGCCGTTTTCGGCGTCGGCGACGACTGCGCCATCGCGGCGTTCGCCAGCACAATCATCGCGATCGACGCGAAGAATTTCACCGAGCTACTCCTGGACTTCCCGATGCATCACGACACCGTGAGGTTGTTCTTTCACCACTTTGAACCCGAACCTTTCGTAGAGACGCAAAACCGGTTTGCCGGTGACGAAGCTCAGCGAGATCGTTGACTGCTCGGGATTCGCGCGAACCAATTGCGTTAGCAGTGCGGTGCCGATACCGTGCTTGCGGTGTTCGGGTTTCACGACTAGAGCCAACTCCGGCGCCGCGTCAGATTTCTCAGAGGGGTTGCGCAGCCAAACAGCACCGAGGAGCATTCCATCTTTCTTGTTGTGTGCGACGAACCCGGTGTCGCCGGCGCGGCCCCAGCCTTCCACGTATCGCGCAAACTCTGGGCGGTGCACGATCTCCCGTGCCGGCAATTGCTTTTTTTCCGGTGACGACAGTCCCTGATACAACATTTCCCAGAGAATGGGTTCATCCTCGGGTGTGAGCTGACGAATCACGTAATCCATGACAGGCGAGACGGCGCGTTTACTGTAATGTTGTCCATAACCGGCGAAACACCAGAAGGCTATCCGAGCCGAGCGGCGATCGCATCACACCCGGCAAAATCACATTGTAATCTTGTGTTATTTAGGAACCATCAGGGATGGGAACCGATCGTGACTATGTTCTCGGCACGCATGACGAAGAATTAGCGAGGCTCGGATTGCAACACCGGGTTTGGCGGCCGGTAGTTTTAGATTGCTGGCAAAGAGCCGGTCTGACGGTGGGCAAGCGGGTACTTGATGTGGGCGCGGGTCCGGGTTACGCGACTGTCGATCTTGCCGAGATTGTCGGGCTCTCCGGCGAAGTAGTCGCGCTCGAACGGTCGCGAAACTTCGCCCACGCGATAGAAGCTGCCTGTCGCGTGCGATCGCTCACGAACGTGAAAGTTCACGAGATCGATTTGATGACCGATGATTTGCCGACGGCACATTACGATTTCGTCTGGTGCCGCTGGGTGGTTTCGTTCGTTAGCGACCCCGCGTTACTGATTCGGAAGCTGGCACGGGTGATACCAAAAGGAAGCTTGTCTATTTTTCACGAGTATGGGCACTACGAAACCTGGAGATTCTTCCCGCGACTGCCGATGCAAGAGCGTTTCCGCAAGCATGTGATTGCGACCTGGCGCGAGTCCGGCGGCAAACCTGATGGCGCTGCCAGGTTGCCGGAGTTGCTTGCGGACAATGGTCTTGTCATTCGTTCAGCTCGGCCACACGTGTTTTGCCTGCGGCCAACGGACTACATGTGGCAGTGGACGTCCACATTCATCGAAATTTATCTTCCGCGGCTGATTGAAATGGGACGCATCGATCAGAAATTTGCCGACGACATCCATGCAGACTTGGTAAAGGCAGAAGCGTCGTCGAATACGTTGATGATAACACCGCTCGTATTGGAAATTATTGCGGAGAAACTGTAGCCTCGCGCCGCTGCGTGAACGCGCTTCTTACCTACAGGTTTTCCTTTAAAACCGAAGTGCCAACGAGCCCTAGCCGTTCGGCGTCGGTTTTGAGCGCCGCGATAACTTCAGCAACAACGTTATCGAGCGGCATGCCCAACTCTTCCGCGCCACGGACGATGTCCTCGCGATTCACCGCGCGAGCGAATGCTTTGTCTTTCATTTTCTTTTTGACGGCTCGGACATCGACATCGTGAATGCTTTTGGTAGGCCGAACGAGAGCGACAGCAACAATGAAGCTGCTTAGTTCATCGACAGCGTAAAGTGTTTTCTCCAGGGCCGTTTCGCGCGAGACGTTTGCGTAATCAGCATGCGAAAGAATCGCGTGGCAGACTTCGTTGCTCCATCCGTTCTCGCGCAGCCACGTAACGCCTACGAATGGGTGGCCTTCGGTTGGACTGCGTTCGAGATTCGGATGGCGCTCGTAATCCATGTCGTGCAACAATCCTATCGCTTCCCAAAGATCAGCGTCTTCGCCGCGCAGTTGCGCAAAATGCTTCATCGAATCTGCGACGGCGTAGCAGTGTTTGCGCAAGCTTTCTGAATGGACCCACTCGTGCAGTATGTTTAAGGCGCTGGAAGCGAGCGTTTCGCTCATGATTCCGATCTTAGTATATGGAAACGCTATCGCCGCTTTTAATTTTTGTCGCCAGCCGCACGACATCCCAGTTGGCCAGACGAATACAACCATGGCTTGCCGCATGGCCAATCGAGTCGGGTTCGTTCGTGCCGTGAATGCCAATGCCTTTCTTATTGAGCGCGATCCACATTACGCCCACAGGATTCCGCGGGCCGGGTGCCAACAGGTGGAAATTGCCGCTACGCTGGCCGTGCTGGAGCATCTCCTTGTCGTAACGAAATGTCGGCATTTTTGTGATCCTGCGCACTTTCCATTCACCAATCGGTGAAGCGGTCTTCGAAGACCCGACCGTGACTGGGTATGTAGCGATAATTTTTTCACCGTCATGGACCTCGAGTGTGTTTGTTTTTGTGTCGACCTTGATTGCAACATTTGCCGCTGCCGGTTTGTTTTCACCCGGACTTCCGGAGGGCGCCTCGGTTTGATCTTCCATCTCATTCGCTGCCTGGGATGGGACCTCGCTGCCGGGCTTGATCTCCTTTACCGAAGCGAGATCGAATGGCTCGACATTCGGCACCATTAACTGATCACCGGCCTTCACATTTTTCAATTTACCGGGATTGAGTTGTTCAAGGAAATGAACCTCACAGTGAAATTTTTCGGCGATTGCGTCGGCAGCATCCCGATATGGGAGAAACTTCAACTTTGCCTCCTGAGCCACGTCTTTCGGCAATGGCCCTACGCTTTGCAAGTCCGCTTCGGTAACGGTGTATGGAATGAAGACGGGATTAACGCTGGCCAGATCGAGCCCGGTCACGTCGGGTGCGACGTTCGATTTTGCTTTGCGCTGCGGCGAAGGAGTTTGCGGTTGTTCCCCGCGGGATTCGCGGTAAACCGCAAGCGCTTTTCGCGTCAATTCATTGTAGCGTCCATCGATCTTACCCGGACTAAAGTTCGCGCGGTCAAGAAATACCTGTAGACGAGTCGCCGCTTCAATATCGGCCTTACGTGCCGTTGGCGCGCGAGTGGCCTTTCTCTTCGCCAACGCCGGAAGAATATTGCCTGAAATCAATACTGCGACGAGGGCAAAACGAAAAACGGCCTTCACTCAAATGGATCGCGTTACCCGGCAGCGACGGCTGTCTCGGGCGAAAAGTCCGTTAATTCTTACGTTTGCGAGCATGGGTGAGGTGGTCTTTACGACTACAAAGAAAAACGCGCCTCCTGTTCGCCGGTGACAGAACAGAAAGGCGCGTCAGAAACGAACGAGACTAGGTCTTAATCCTCGTCGAGGACTACGCGATCAACCATCATGTTGTCGCCAGTCCCTGTATAATGGACGCGAACGGGAACACCTACTTTGACCTTTGTTCTCACGGTGTCCTCATCCAGGACTTTACCGCTGCGGGTCACATAAGTGACGGTTTTGCCGAAGCGATAATGCCGCGGCCCGCTACTTTCCTTAAGCACGATCATGCTGCCCGGACTGAACTCGGTGATCGTCCCGCTGCCTTCGGTCGTGGTCGTTGTTGTGGTGGTCCGCTGCTGTGGCACCTGTTGCACATTCATCAGCGGTTGCCGCGTAGTCTGCGCCCACGCCAGCGATGCCACCATTGCGAGCACAACACTTAAAAGCAATTTTTTCATGATTCCCCCTTTTTTGTTGAATTGCGGCAGATATGCGTCCTCTGTTCCCACTAGATTTGGAGGGGCGAGAGGACTTGCCGCTATATTGGATTCGCATGCAGCATTCGCCGCGGATGTTTGGAACCCTTTTTTATGCTGCTTTAAGTCTACTTTTGGTCAGCCGACTCTAGGGCTAACTGCTTTATATGAAGTTCTGGATCGGGACATCAGGGTTTCAGTATGCGGAGTGGAAGGGAAATTTTTATCCGGGAGATTTGTCCACGGCGAAGATGCTGCCGTTCTACGCGGAGCGATTTTCAACTACGGAGATCAATTACACATTCCACCGCATTCCCGCGCCGAAAACGATCGACAATTGGAAAGCGCAAACGCCAGAGAAGTTCCGCTTCGCGCTCAAAGCGCCGCAAAAGATTACACATTGGTCGAAGCTGCGCGATTGCGCAGACACGCTCGAATATTTCTGCAAAGTTGTGACCGGCCTCGGCGAACGACTCGGCCCGGTTTTGTTTCAGCTGCCGCCGACGTTCAAGAAAGATGCCGACGTGCTGAGCTCTTTTCTGCGCGAATTTCCAGAAATGCGCGCCGCGTTCGAATTCCGTCACGAATCGTGGTTCGATGAAGAAATTTTCGATCTGCTAAAGGCGCGCAATATCGCCCTTTGCATTGCGGACACCGACACCATCGCAACCCCAAAGAAGATTACCGCCAATTACGGCTATCTCCGCCTCCGCCGCGAAGATTATTCGGACGCAGATGTGAAAGGCTGGTCGGAATTCGTTTGCGACCAAAACGCAAACTGGAAAGATGCATTCGTCTATTTCAAGCACGAGGAAAGCGGCATCGGCCCGAAGCTCGCCAAGCAGATGATCGAATTCCTCGCCTGATCCTGCTCGGCTCAGCGCCCAATCAGGATAAAGATTCCTGCCAGCAGCGCCAGCACACCAGTGATGATGCCGATGCCAAGTCCGGTGAGAGTGAGGATTCCTACCGCGATAAGATAAATCGCAAGCAGAAGCATGCCGATATTTTTGGTAATCATGCCGTAAGTATCGGCAATCGCACGCGCGCTTGACAATCCTGAAGACACTTGGTCAGGTCATTCTCGGCGGCTTCTATTTCCCCGCGCTACGAATCACCACTGCCGAAATATCTTTGACGCTAACGAAGCCGTCGAAGAATTCCGCACCGGTGAGATGGGAAAGAAGAACGAGATTGTCGTTCACTTGTTCGACCTTGCCGCCGATCTTTTCTCCAGAGTTCAGGCGTAGCTCGACAGTTTTGCCGGTGCTCCCCTGCAGGATGCTGAGAATGGTCGCATTAGGCTGCAGGCTGGATTTCTCCTGGGCAACCAAACTAGAACAGGTCACCGCAACGATGACTCCAATAACAACTGAATAACGTTTCATGATCAATTTGTTGTGCGTCATTGACGGGCGATTTGCGAGCAAAATAAATACGCAATGGCAAGGAACGGCGGTCTCCAGTCCGCTGCAGCAAAATGAGGGCGGATTGGAAACTGCCCTACTTGTTTTAAATTGGCAGGCGAAACGCCTGCTCTACAATTTTTAGGATGACTTCAATCGCTGAAAACCTTGAGCGTGTGCGCGAGCAGATCGCGCAAGCGGCGGCGAAGGTTGGGCGCGCTCCGGGCGAGGTTGAGCTGGTCGCAATTACGAAAACGCACGCGGCCGAAAAGGTGCGCGAGGCAATTCAGGCTGGGCAAAGTTTGTTTGGTGAAAGCCGCGTGCAGGAAGGGCGGGCAAAGATTCCGGAGCTGCCGTCGGCAATTCGCTGGCATTTCGTAGGGCATCTCCAAAAAAACAAAATTCGTCACGCGCTGCCGCTGTTTGAAATGATCCACAGCATAGATTCGCTCGCACTCGCGCAAGAAGTGAACCGGATCGCAGAAGAGGAGGGGATGCATCCGCGAGTTTTGCTCGAAATCAATGTGGCAGGAGAGGGGAGCAAGTTCGGCTTCGCACCCGATAAGCTGCGCGAGCAAATGGAAGAGCTTCTCGCGTTACCGCGATTGTCGGTTCTGGGTCTGATGACCATTCCACCGCTTAGTGAAGAACCGGAAGCCTCCCGAAAATATTTCATTCAGTTGCGCGAGCTACGCGATCGTCTTCAAACCGAATTTCGAGTCGATTTCGCGCAACTCTCGATGGGAATGACACAGGATTACGCAGTCGCAGTCGAAGAAGGCGCCACGCTCGTGCGGGTCGGGACGGCGATTTTTGGCGAACGATCAAAAAAAGCAAAAGCACAGAGCCACAGATGAATGGAGCGAATGGGATGAGCGACATAGAAGGCAAAGCCGCGATGGGTAGCGGCGAGCGACGCGGGAGCGGAGCGAGTTTCAACAGAGATTTTCACAGATTCCTGAACTCTAATCTTAGAAGGCCGCTGGCTTTTCTGATCTGTGCTTGTCCGTGTTAATCTGTGGCTGGAAATTAGCGGATCGACACATGCGGTTGGAACCGATCAACATCCAACAAATTGGGGACGAACTGGCGATTGCCTGGAACGATGGCACTGAATCGTTTTTGAGACTCGGAATATTGCGTCGCGCATGTCCTTGTGCGGCGTGCGGTGGCGAACCGGACGTGCTCGGCAACGTTTCGCGTCCACATGTGGATTACACCGACCAAAGTTTTCAGCTGGTCGGCTTCGAGATGGTGGGCGGTTATGCCTTGCAACCGCGCTGGGCGGACGGACACAGCAGCGGAATTTATAGCTTTACTTACCTGCGGCGTTTGGCAGACGCTTGTGGCTGAAAGACGCCGATAAGCTTGGAATTAATCTGTGAACTTGGTGACGAAAATCGCGATCGTTTTGCTTTGCTTCTCCCTATGCGGAGCGGGCACCTTTATTGCTTCGACTGCGCAAAAAGAGGATGCGCCACAAAAGACGAACATGATCCCGGTGAAAAACCGTGAAGTGGTCCGGCGGATTTGGATTCAGGTGTAAGACTTTAGCGGCGTGTCTATGACCGCCGTTGATCTGTTCGGCGCTCAGAGAGCGCCGCTACAGTTGGAATGGTCACGCGCAACAGACTGGTTTGGGGCGCGAGTGGTTTTACGTCACGTTCTCGCGATTGAGCCGGCACGAGTATGAATTCATTGCGCCTGAGATGTGTGTCGGCGCACTGCACTGAGCCAGTGAGGCAACAAATGATTGCAAATTGGCCAAACGAGGCCGCTTCGCGGGGTTGCTCAAGATCCCATTTTCGGATTTCAAAAAGGCTGTGGCTGACTAGCAGTTCTCCGTCTGCTTCAATCAGCTTCGGCTGTACGTCTTCGAAGTCGATACATTGAATCGCTTGCTCGACGTGCAACTGCCGCTGCTTGCCGCTTGCGCCATCGGTGCGATTCCAATCGAAAACTCGGTAGGTGGTGTCGCTATTCTGCTGGATTTCGATTAACAGATTTCCTGCGCCGACAGCATGAACACGGCCGGCTGAGAGAAAAACAGCGTCTCCTGCGTTAACCGCAATGTTGTGAATGTAATCCATCACCGTTCCATCGCGTAGTGTCTCTTCGAACTTGTTCCGCGTGATCGGTTCACGAAACCCGAGAAAAAGTTCGGCGCCGGGATTAGCCGCGGCAACGTACCAAAATTCAGTTTTTGGCTCGCCGCCTAGTTTTCTGGCGACTTGTTCCGGCGGGTGGACTTGCAGAGAAAGCTTCTCGTGTGCATCGAGAAGTTTGATCAGTAACGGAAATCGCGGGGCGTCGGGAACCTCGCCGAAGATTGATGATCGATTCTTCGTCCAGAGTTCATGCAGAGTCTTGCCCTTGAGTGGACCGCGCGCTACGACGCTTTGTGCTTCGGGACGATCGACGATTTCCCATGACTCGCCAATTTGCGCATTCGGCGGCAGGCTTTTTCCAAATCTGGATTCAAGCCGCCGGCCGCCCCAGATTCGCTCCATGAAAATGGGTTGGAAGGTGAGGGGAGCACTAATCTCGGATTGCGGATTGCGGATTGCGGATTTCAGATTGGTAAATTTGTAGGGCGTTTCTGTGAAACGCCATCTATTTTGGCGCCTGATACGGCCACCCTACAAACCAAATGCGAGCTTTTTTCAAATATTGGCTGCCATTACTGATTTGGCTCGGTGTGATCTTTCTTGGCTCGACGGATTTGATGTCGGTCGAGCACACATCGCGATTCATGGTGCCGTTCTTGCTCTGGTTGAAACCGGGAATGGCACCGGACAGAATTTTGTTCATCCTCATCGTTATTCGCAAAAGCGCGCACGTCAGCGAATACGCCATTCTTGCTCTTCTCCTTTGGCGTGCACTTCGCAGCAATCAAACTCTCCGCCCGAAAACATCGATGCTGCTTGGCGCAGTTCTGTTCGCCTGCGCAGTTTTTGCCGCGAGCGACGAATTCCATCAATCATTCGTCAAGTCGCGGACTCCATCTGTTCGCGACGTCCTCCTGGATACCGCAGGAGCAGCTTTGGGCCTGTTGATATGCGCGAGTTTTGCACATGGCGATGGTAAAAGGACCGGAAATACCGGAGAGAGCCAGTTCGTTGATGCGCGACTATGAGCTCGCAGATTGCTGTTCGATCCCCGGCAAAAAACCTGGCGAGTGATTTTTCGATAGGGTGCGCCTGTGGCAGAGTCAAACCCCCGGCGATCACGAAATGCCGCTCGGTCATGGGTGCCTTTGTGGTGTGTCTCGCAGCTCTTTCAGGAGTGGTGGGTATGCTGCAACTGGACGCGCAAACTACATTCGACACCGGGCAAAAGCAGACTTCAGGTGCTCCGTCGATCATGGCGAAACCCGAACGTGTAAAGGTTACTGACGGGCGTGGCAGCACCGAGATTCAGTGGGACACGCGCAACGGATCGATGGGTTTTGTGTTCGTGACAGCGCCTGACAAAAAACCGGTTCTCTTTGCTACAGGCGTGAGACGAAGCCAGGTCGTTCCGTGGATTCGGCCGGGTAAGTATGTGTTTGAGCTTTATAGTGACCAGGACAGGCAAACACTACTTGCCAAAGTAGTCGTTTCTGGAAATGCGAAAGCCGAAGCCGTTCCGCAAGCCACATTGTGGCAAAGAAGAGCCCGGTGGGTGCTGGTCTTAGTGCTGTTTGCGATTGTATACATTGCTGTTTATTTCAGCTCGACACCAGCGCTGCGCACAACATTTCCCGTCGAGCCAACCACGTCGCCTCGCCCGATCCATGTTACGCGAAACCTTTTGCTAGGCGTAGCCGCCTTGGTTTGCCTGGATGGCGTTATCTTTCATACAAAATTGTACGTCTCGATTTTGGCTCCCGATTCGTACGCAGGACGATTGGCCGTACTTACGCGAGCTGAAAAGGAGCGCCCGCCATCTGGCCTAAAGGAGGTGCTCGTCCTGGGTGATTCGAGAATGGCAGAGGGATTCTCTACCGTCGTGGCTGATGAGATCGGTTCTACCGCCGGATTTAAGTTTGTGAATCTGGCGGAGCCAGCCGCCTCAGTAAACTCATGGTACTACATGCTCCGTGAAGTTGATCCCACCACGCGGCGCTACTGGGCAATTGTTGTTCCTTACGGCATTGGCTATGAGCCAAGCACTGCCGATCCTCTTAGAATTTCCATGACGGCTCCGCTTTTGCGTTACGCAGACTGCATCAACTTCGCCTCGGGTTTCCAGCGCTGGTCTGGCCGATTCAGATCGTTTACCGCGTGCATACTACGAGGTTCAGCATACCAAAGCGATGTTACCGATTTTCTTGAACATCCCCTCACGCGTATAAGAAATGTCCAGCAAGAGACTGCGAGAATGCATTCCCGTGAGATCTACAAAGGCCGGGATTACGACCTGGTGGGCACGTCCTATGATCCTACAACAGGACAAGTAACATTCGCGCCAAAGTTGAGTGAAGCTCAACGACAGGCTTTCCGGAAGAGCTTGATACAGCCGTCTCAATCGGACACGGAATACTCGCTCCAGCTACAACGCGATTGGATCCCGCGAATTTTGAATCGTTATTCTAATAGTCCTACCGCAATTGTGCTCACGCCTGTACCTCGCGGTCCATTTGTGGAGCTTCCAGCGTTTTCCAAGGCACAGCGTACTATTCTTCCAAGCGTCATCATCCAGAGAACGACTTTTTCACTGCCGGAACAAACGTTCGATTTCCTTGAAAAGCCTGAATACTACTTTGACGCATTCCACCTTAACGCGAAAGGCCGGCAAAGATTTACAGAAGCGCTGGTGTCGGAGCTAGTTGGGCGCTTTCGATCAGCCGGTTCCAAATTACAGTTCAACTCCGGGCGCGAACTAGCTACGAACGGGGCCGTCCGAAGCAAAGAGGCAAATTAGCTTTTTAAGCTAATGATCTCTCATGTTATTTAATAGCTTCCAATACTGGATCTTTTTTTTGATCGTGGCTGTGCTGTTCTACAGCTTTCCTTTCCGCATCGGGAAAGTGCTACTCCTATGTGCAAGCTATGTCTTTTACATGTGGTGGGATCCGCGATTCATAGTACTTATTCTGACCTCCACGGTTGTTGATTATTACCTTGGGATTTGGCTGGAGGTCGCAACCGGGTCGCGTAAGAAGCTTTTGCTTGCTGTTAGTCTGATAGTTAACCTGGGGATTCTCGGTTTCTTTAAGTATTACGACTTCTTTGCGGGTTCCCTGGCTGGTTTGCTGCATATCCCAAAATCATCGGTAGTGCTCCAAGTTGTTCTACCTGTCGGCGTCAGCTTCTACACGTTCGCCAGTCTCTCCTACACCTTTGATGTCTATTGGGGAAAGATGAAGGCCGTCAGAAACCCGATCGACTACGCGCTGTTCATTGCATTTTTCCCTCATCTTATTGCCGGTCCGATCATTCGTGCCCGGCAATTCATTTCTCAGATCTGGTCATGGCGGACCCCGGCTGCAATTGTGGTCCAGAGTGGAATCATCCTCGTGATGTCAGGCCTGATAAAGAAGATGGTGTTCGCGGACCGGTTCGCCGTGGTGTCCGATTTGTACTTCAACGATCCGATGGCGCATCCGGGTTGGCTGGCTGCGTGGTCGGGCTGTCTCGCCTTTTTTATGCAGGTGTTCTTCGATTTTTCCGGTTACACCGACATCGCCCGAGGTTGCGCCAAGCTGCTCGGGTTTGAGTTTCCGTTGAACTTCGCGCGTCCATTCCTGGCCAGGAACCCACCTGACCTCTGGCAAAGGTGGCACATAACGCTGTCCACATGGGTGCGTGACTATGTGTTCATGCCATTCAGCCGGGGGCGAAAAGGACGTCTCATGTTATATCGCAACATGTTTGTCGTTATGTTGCTCGTTGGTCTGTGGCATGGAGCGAACTGGACGTTTGTAGCCTGGGGCGCCTACCATGGTTTTCTGCTAATCGGGTACCGTCTTTTCGACCGGGCGACAGTAGGAACAGCTATCGACAAGGTCATGAAGAAACGCTGGTTCGTGCCGTTTAGCGTCGGAGCAATGTTTGCAGCCTTCGTGTTAAGCGCGGCTTTCTTTCGGCCGAAAACTCTTCAGACCAGCGCATATGTGTTAGGTGCGCTGTTTGGCTCCCACCATGTAACCGGGGAGTTCCTGCTCACGACCGGCACGATCGTGCTGATTTTCATTTCCTTGTTTCTGGCTGTGGCGCAGGAACGCAGCCAGTTTATTGATCGCCTCGCATTGCAACCGGCGCGCATCCAAATCCCGGCATACGTTTTCGCGTTTCTTGCGCTGGAACTGTTTCCCGCGACAGGTCCTGTGCCGTTTGTTTATTTCCAATTTTGAGTAATCGAATTGAAGCGCCTGCCGCGTCGTAGCTCGCGCGGCTAACTGGCAGGGAGACAGCACATCCGCCGACGCGGAGGCTAGGGCGCGGCAGTCTTCACTCTTGAGTTCCTACGCGAGCGAAGACTGGGCCTGAGAATGGGCAAGCGCGAAGGAGCGTGACGAGTCTCTTGGCGCGAGCTTAATGTCTTTGAAACCCGACGCGCTTTATTGAGTCGCGTCCGGATCGAACAGCTCGGCGCTCCCGAGAAAGCCGGTGTTGTTTTCGCCGCCTGCAGCCAGCACTTTACCGTTGGGCAGCAACGTGGCGGTATGAAGGGAACGCGCCACATTCAAGGGACCCGTACGGTCCCACGTTTGATTTGTCGGATCATACTCTTCGCAACTCGTGGTTTGGATATCGATGTCAACACCGCCGCCAGCTACCAACACTTTACCCGAAGACAGTATATTCGCCGTATGAGCAGCGCGCGCATCGCGCAATGGCGTTGCTCTGCTCCAAGTCGTACTGAGCGGATCGTACAGGTCGACGCTCCGGAGGAAACGGTTGCCATTATTATAGTTAAAGCCACCCGCCACCAGTACGGTTCCATCCGGGAGCAGAGTTGCTGTATGGTCGTACCGTGCATCCGGCAAATTGTCGATTCTCTTCCA
>WNGK01005621.1_pt1 | contig 13254 bp, 11 predicted proteins | sample 5400601 | NCBI WGS metagenome assembly WNGK01 (sample SAMN13153376, study PRJNA577476) | soil metagenome | isolation source: 60 cm soil or saprolite under Garry oak tree replicate 1 | place: USA:California | collected 2016-06-15 | reverse complement strand
GCGCTCGCTGTGGCTCTCGAGCAGACGGAGCGCCGCCGCCTGGAGGTCATTGGCAATGTAACGCATGAACTGCGTACCCCGATTGCCACACTCGAGGGCTATCTCGAAGGCTTGCTGGATGGCGTGATTGAGCCAACTCCACGCGCCTTCGCCATGCTGCATACCGAGGCAGGGCGACTCCGTCGACTGGTGGACGATTTGCAGGAATTGTCACGGGCCGAGGCGCATCAAATCCCATTGTCTCTGCAGCCTGTTGCCCCACTGCGCCTTGTCCAGGGCGCGCTTGAGCCCCTTGAAGGGCAATTTGACGAGAAGGGTCTCCAACTGCAGATCCATGTACCTGAGGAACTTCCCCAGGTCATGGTCGATCCAACTCGCGCCGTGCAAATCCTTACGAACCTCCTGGTCAATGCGCTGCGTTATACGCCTGTGCCGGGTCGCGTGGAGGTGGCCGTGAGTAGCGAGGAAGGCATGGTTGCCTTCCGGGTTAGCGATACCGGCGTTGGCCTTTCCCCGGAGCAGCGCGCCCACATCTTTGAACGCTTCTATCGCGTCGACAAGTCGCGTTCGCGCGCCTTTGGAGGCTCCGGCATCGGTCTGACGATTGCCCAATCGCTAGCGCAGGCCATGAGTGGCGAGATCCGGGTTGAAAGTGTCGGTCTGGGTCACGGGAGCAGCTTTACCCTCACGCTTCCACCGTCCGACGAGTAAGATGTCTCCCACACGCATTTTCTTGATCAAATCTTGATGAAAACACGCATCTGCTCTTGAAGTAAGCAGCTTATACTCGTATTAGAAGCCGGGGAACACGAGAACGATGAATGCGACTCATCCCCAGAGTAACAATGAGAGAACAACATGATCCGCTTGCGGATGATGTTTCAAGAGGAGAATACGAACATGATGAACATGATGTACGGCTTGAGCGGTTTGTGGCTTCTGGGAATGGGTATAATGGTGCTCTTCTGGATAGCCATTATTCTGCTAGTGATTTGGGTCGTGCGTAGTCTGTTTCCGCGCGAGATGCGCTCAGGACACGACCAGGCACTGGAGACACTGCAGCAGCGCTACGCCAAAGGCGAGATCAACGCAGCCGAATACGAGCAGGCGCGAGCCAGACTGGAACAAATTCCGGTCGCGTAGCGTCATGCTGGCGGCAGTGTCATCTACTGGAATATGCACGATGTAACTCGTGCCAACAAGCGTGAGATGGAGCACCTGGCACGAAGAAGAGTACGTTTTCAATCAAGAAGGAGAGAGCAATGCGTAATCGAACAGGACTACTTATTGTAGCAATCATGGTAGTAGGTTTGCTGGCAATCGGAAGCACGGTGGGCGCTATGGCGCTGACACACAGCGGATTCATGGGAAACGGGTATGGCAATGGGTTGATGAATAGACAGCAAGTGAATCAAGGGATGATGGGTGGCCAGTACAATCAGGGGAATATGATGGGAGGGTATCAGCAAAATCCTTCCCGGCAGGGAACTCCAGTTACCAGTAGTACTCACCTGACCATGGATATCGTCACGAATCAACCCGGCATGCAAAAAGATTGGCCTGCCTTTTCGACATCCAACCTGGTCATGCCAGCCAACAGCCTGGTGACTGTAACTATTCGGGATTATGATCTTGGCAATACCGCAATGCCCCAGAATTCTCCTTTCACCATCGTACAGGGAACAGGAAACAGCATTGCTACTGCGGATGGACAGAACTATACTTTCCTGGCACCGGATAAAATCGCACACACATTCACGATTCCACAGCTCAATGTGAATGTCCCACTGCCCGGAGATGGCATGAAAGGCAAGGATTACAATACCGTGACCTTTACCTTCCACACAGGAGCAGCTGGGACCTATACCTTCAGATGCTTTGACCCTTGCGGCACCGGCCCGATGGGAATGATGGGACCGATGATGACCCAGGGCTACATGATCGGAACTCTGACCGTTCAATAATCAGAATATGCAAGGAGCCTACTGTAGAAAAGGAGCGAGCCTGTTTCCAGGCTCGCTCCTTTCATGCATTTTTTGTTTTTTCTCAATCGTTGATCAGCTAGTCGAGCGTGATTTGATCAGCCGACGCGAGGATGAGCACGACCGGCGTATGAAGCGCGTAACTAATACCGAAAATGGTCGCAAGCTGATCTTGGTGCTTGAACAGCGACGTGCGGAAGCACAGATTGCCGTCATGGAGTATCTCTCTGGTATCCCTTTGCATTAAAAGTCACCCACAAAATTTGAATGTCTATTACGTTCACCTCTTGGAACATACCAATAATAAATGGCTGGCAACATTATCAAAATGGGTATGTATGTTGGTGTCGAATATTTCTCTTGTCCAGGAAAATGATCGGCTTTTGCATTGACAATCTCATCGTCTTCTTGTTATTATCGTAATGTCCAGTGTAATCTATTATCCTTTTTGTAATACTTCGTCTGCTTGTAGCCTGATTATCGATAAGTTGAGTAGTGATAAAGCCAAGGGTGACTCTCGAGAAGGGAGACTACCATGAGCTACGGGACATCTTCCAATCCGCAACGAATTGGGAAATATGAATTACGCGAGCGTTTAGGACGAGGGGGGATGGCCGAGGTCTGGAAAGCTTTTGACTCCCAATTGGAACGCTATGTCGCCATTAAGATTCTCCATACAGACTTGCAGGCAGATCCTGAATTCGTGACACGTTTCACTCGTGAAGCGCGCGTCATTGCTTCACTGCATCATCCCAACATTGTGCAAGTTCATGACTTTCAGGTCATCCATCCGCCTGAGACGAGCGCTCCTTTAGCCTATATGGTGATGGATTACGTCGAAGGGCAAACATTGGCTGATTACATCCGAAGCACTTCTCGCATAGGAAATTTTCCCTCACCGGCTGATATTGTCCAGCTTTTCGCTTCCATCAGCCGGGCAATTGACTATGCTCACCAGCAGGGTATGATTCACCGTGATATTAAACCGGCCAATATTTTGCTGGACAAACGCCACAAAACTCACAACCCGATGGGCGAACCTGTTCTCACGGATTTCGGTATTGCTAAACTGTTAGGTGTGAGCACTGGCACTGTCAGTGGGGTATGGATAGGGACACCTCTCTACATCTCGCCAGAACAAGCTCAGGGACTTCCCGGCAACGAACGGAGTGATATTTACTCTCTTGGGGTCATTCTGTATGAAATTTGTACAGGAGTGCAGCCATTCCATGGGGAGAATATACCTGCCATTTTGATGCAACAGGTCCATGCCATACCTACTCCACCTGTTCTCCTAAACCCGCATATTCCACCGGCGTTGACTATGGTGATCATGCGTTGCTTAGCAAAGGACCCAACAGCTCGTTTTAGTAGTGCATCTTTCATGACGGCCGCTTTAGCTGATGCACTAAATATACCCATCCCCTCAGATATGAGCCGACCTTTGTATCCAGTAGACGTGATGAGTGGACCGACCTATCTTTCTCACCCACTCAACCTACCACAAGCAATGGGATCAGTCTCACCTTTGTCGTCCCCAATGTCTCCTGTGCCAGGTTCACAATTAGCGGTTAACTCTGCGTCAGAAATGGTACAGAATCCTCTCGCTAAACAAAGCAATCCTATAACTCCAGTCAGCAACACTCCCAGCACTCCTTCATTTGGCAATTCAGTTCAAAATCCGCCAATTATTCCAGCGCAGCCTCAATCAAGCTTTCCTCCTACGGAAGTACTGCCACCTAAAGTATCTAAGCAACGAGATAGATTGCGTTTTGCATTCATTGTCGCGTTCATTGTCATATTGTTAGGATCAAGTTTTGCTGGTTTATACTGGCTTACGCATAAGAGCACAGCTATTGTAACGAACCAGATTGTAGGACATGCCTTTTTTGTCAGTAGTGGACAGATCTCTGATCATAGCAATCAGGGCTTAAACGATGGATTGATCATTGATTTACAAAACATTCCCAATCCAGCTGCTAACAAAAGCTATTATGCGTGGCTACTGAGCGATAAAAACCAACAATTAGCTTCACCTATTTTGCTTGGGACACTGCCTGTTTCAGGCGGCAAAGTTCATTTTGTCTACCAAGGCGATACGCATCATACTAACTTAATCAATATGTATAGCCAATTTCTCATCACCGAAGAGAATGCGAATATAAATCCTAGCAATCCTTCCCCTGACCAAAGCAATTGGCGCTATTACGCTGCACTGCCACAATTAGCTGTTACTAATACTACACCTACGAGTGTTATGGCTACCGGTACTCCAAATTCTAATGCTATGGCTACTGGTACTCCGAATGCTAACGCTATGGATATGACAAATGATACTGTACTCCAGCATCTTCGACATCTTCTCGCTGATGCCCCAGAGCTCACACCACTTAGGTTGTACGGTGGCCTGGATATCTGGCTCTATAGAAATACCCAAAAAGTCTTAGAATGGGTTGGTAGTGCCAGGGACGCTACAGATCCTTCTTTGATACAACGTCAGGTCATACGTACTCTGGCTTATCTGGATGGAGTGCAATACTTTGCGCACGATGTGCCGCGTGGTACCCCATGTCTGTGTCAATTACCTAATTCTTCTGTTGCTATACTTGAGTTTGATGTGCAGGCCCAGAATCCACCGGGATATTTGAGTCAAATAGGTACGCATCTTAATGCCTTAACCCAGGCTCCAGGCGTAACTCCAGAAAAACGTATGCTTGCTGCTCAAATTGATCAGGATATTAATAACATGCAGGGGTGGTTAGAGCAAGTGCATAAAGATGCAAAGCAACTCATGAATACGCCTCTTGGGCAATACAATTCTCCCGCTTCTAGATCCATACTCGATGATATGGAGGCGAATGCGTTATATGCCTTTGTTGGTCGACCTGATCCGTCTACTGGCCAGGTGCTCGGTGGTATGATACAAGTCCATTACACTATCCAGAATTTGACGACCTTTGATGTTTTACCATTTAGCTCACATTAATTCCCCTTATCGATTCGTCACACATGGTTCGGTCAAATACTAACCAAAGCCTGAAAGTCGTGACCTGGCTCTCTTGCTGTGAACGACATAAGAGATGGAGCCCGCTGTTATGTCATCTCACGCCTTATACAGCAAGGTCAGCCGTCATATTTTGCAACGGTGTAGCCTACGTCGTCCATGACCTCTTCAATCTTCGCCAGCGTGACCTGCTGCGGATCATATTCGATATGCACTGTTTTGGCGGGAATATCCACTGAGACGGTTTTCACGCCTTTCATCTTGCCAACCGAGCCCTCAATGGCGTGCTGGCAATGCTCACATGATATATCGGGGGCGACAAGTGTTGTCTTTTCCATGGTATTTTCTCCTTCGTTTGTATTCCAGGTAAAATCCTTACTAATTCCCTGCAATAGTATAGAGCTGGATCAACTCCTGAATGACCGCCTCTTCACGATCGCCTTTCATCCCCTCGGGGACGCAGGTACGCAAGTGCCCCTCCAGGATAATCGCTTCCAGTTTCTCTAGCGCTTTGCGTACAGCATAGGTTTGACGCAAGATGTCAACGCAGTACTTGTCTTGCTCCACCATCTTGCGTATTCCCAAGACATGCCCCTCAATATATGAGAGTCGTTTGAGTACATCTCGCCGGCGATCTTCTTCCATCTACGTGTTTTCCTTTCGTCCAAAGCGTCGTAACCGCAAAGAATTACTCACAACGGTCACCGATGAGAGCGCCATCGCCGCCGCTGCGAAGATGGGTGCATTCTCCCGCAAGAACGGAATCAGCGGTGACAGAATCGCTGTCGGTATCAAGATGACATTATAGGCAAAAGCCCAGAAGAGGTTCTGCTTGATGGTGCGCAAGGTCGCTCTCGAAAGGGCCAGCGCCGTGGCAACGCTCTTCAGGTTGCCCTTGACCAGGGTGATATCCGAAGCCTCCATTGCAATATCCGTTCCCGTACCCATTGCGATACCGGCATCCGCCTGCACCAGCGCGGGAGCATCGTTGATGCCATCACCCGCAAAGGCTACGACAAGACCTTGCTTCTGCAGGCGCTTGACCTGATTCGCTTTGTCTTCTGGAAGAACCTCTGCCAGCACATGTTCGGCAGGAATGCCAACCTGCGCTGCAATGGCCTGAGCTGCTCGCCGGTTGTCGCCGGTAATCATCCAGACTGCAAGTCCCTGCGCTTGCAACTGCTTGATTGCTTCTTTTGAGCCAACTTTGACCGTATCGGCCACTCCCACCAATCCAGCCACTTTGCCATCGATGACGACGATCATGGTCGTCTTACCCTGCTGTTCCAACGCAACCAGTCGCTCCTCAAGAAAATCGTACTTGATAGAACGTTCACTCAGCAGGCGACGTGTACCGATGAGTACCGCTTGTCCCTCTACTGTTGCTTCCAGCCCCCGTCCGGCAATGGCTGTCACGTGTTCGGGTGCAACGCCCAACGCCAATCCTCGCGCTTTGGCGCCCTCAACTATGGCCGCCGCCAGGGGATGTTCGGAGCCTTGTTCCGCCTCAGCAACAAGACGTAGCAGATCGTCTGCCTCTTTCTCAACAAGCGCGATTACATCCGTCAGTTCCGGCTTGCCCTTAGTAATGGTCCCTGTCTTGTCAAGCAGGACTGCACGTACCGCCTGGATGCGTTCCAGGCTCTCACCACCTTTGATCAGAATACCCTGCTCGGCACCTTTGCCCGTGCCAACCATAATAGCGGTCGGTGTTGCTAACCCCAATGCACACGGGCAAGCTACCACCAGCACCGCAACCGCAGCTACGATGGCAACAATCCAGGGATTGCTTGACGCGGCATTCACATGCCCGATGATCGCCCAGCCAATGAAGGTGAAAGCCGCAATCACCAGCACAACGGGTACGAAAATACCCGAAATGGTATCAGCTAACCGCTGGATAGGAGCCTTCGAGCCCTGGGCTTGCTCAACCAAACGGATGATACTTGCAAGAACAGTATCGGCTCCGACTTTCGTAGCGCGCATGCGTAACAGACCGCGCTGGTTAATGGTTGCTCCGATCAGTGGCTCACCTTCGACCTTTTCCACCGGAATGCTTTCCCCGGTAATCATCGATTCATCGACGGATGAGAAGCCAGAGAGGACTGTTCCATCCACGGGGATCTTTTCTCCCGGTCGCACTACTAGCTCATCACCAACCCGTACCTGTTCGACGGGAAGCTCGACTTCTTGTCCCGCACGCACGACATGGGCAGTTCGAGCCTGCAACCCGATCAACTTCCTGATCGCCTCGCTGGTCTGCCCCTTCGCGCGGGCCTCGAGGTACTTGCCAAGGTAAATCAGGGTGACGATCAAGGCAGTAGTGTCATAGAAGGTGATAGGTCCAACAACTTGCGGGAAGAACGTCGCTACCACGCTCAGGAGGTATGCTGCTGTCGAACCGAGTGAGACGAGTGTATCCATATTCGCGCTTCCGTGGCGCAACGTCCTGATAGCCCCTCGGTGAAACTCCCAACCCACGATTGCCCACACAGGGGTGGTAAGTGCCAGAAGGAGATAGTTCTCCCCAGGGAACCGATTTAAGAAAAACATGCTGAGAATCACAACGGGTAGTGTGAGCACTATGCCCAGGATCAACAGATTACGCTTGCGAGTGATCTCTGCCTGTTTCCGCCTGCTCTGCTCATTCTCTTGTAGCATACTGATCACAGGCGCACCAGGCGTTTCTGATACTGTGGTAACTGCCTTCGCTGCTACTGGTTGCAGCGAAGTTGCGACGTGTGGCGTAGCCTTATATCCAACCGCTTCGACTTTCTGCACCATCTGCTCCAGGTTTGTTTGTGCAGGATCATAGGTGACGACTGCCTGTTCGGTGGCGAGATTGACATTTGCATCCTTGACTCCTGGTACTTTTTTCAACCCCTTCTCTATCCGCATGGCACAGGAAGCGCAGGTCATTCCTTCCAGGTCAAGTGTCACATGCGACTCGGTTTCTGGCTCAACTGGCGTCAGCTTTGGGGCAGGCATGACCAGAGGAATGGCCTTGTACCCAACTGCGTCCACCTTCTGCACCATCTGCTCCATCCCGGTCTGGGCCGAATCGTACGTCACGGTCGCCTGCTCCGTCGCGAAATTGACGCTGGCATCCTTGACGCCCGGTAGCTTTTTGAGTCCTTTTTCAATACGCATGGCGCAGGAGGCACAGGTCATACCTTCTAAAGCAAGGGTTGCGCTACTCTCTGTCGCATCTTGCTGCACCGTTGTATGCTGATCATGAGGAGTTTCTGTAATCATTGCATGTCCTGTATTTTCATCTCGAGTTTTACCCATACCCCCTGGTAGGGGGTATGAATACTATACCCTATGATTTCCGCTTTGTCAAGTGAGCCGGGCCATCATTTACGCCTGTAGCGTACTCAAACACTGTCACAAAGAGATTACGACATAAGGCTGCAATCTCACGATATGTATCAAAAGCTCATATGATGACTTTTTGTTAGCTGACCATATCCAAATACCGTGAGGTATACGTGATATTTCACAGAGTCACTGGGATGTGAATGTGATCTCTCTGAGCGATACTCCGGGAAGAAAGACGGTTGTCAGTTCCCTTTTAGGAAGGTACTTTCCTGAAAGTTTATGACGAAAGTGAGGATACAATTATGATGTGGGGTTATGGTTTTGGTTGGGGCTGGCTGATGATGTCGTTGGGTACAATACTCTGGATTGCTATACTCGTAGTGCTCGTCTGGGCGCTCATCCGCTGGTTGAATACTCGGACCAGTACACCTGTGCCTCCACCAACGAGCGGGGTGCAAAACGGGCCATCAGCGGAGGAGATCCTGCGGCAGCGCTATGCACGCGGCGAGATCGACACCGCCACCTTCGAGCAGATGCGTGAGCGGCTCCAGACCTCGGATTCACGCCGTTCTCAGTATGAGAATCCACCTACGACAGGTATGCGTTAGATACCGCGAGCAAGAACTATTTCAAGCGCTCAACGTAGCGATAACGTTGCCGGATCGATCTCGCCGTGTGCGTATTACTGACGAAGTATCTCGAGCGCTGATGGGCCACTCGAAGGGAGAGTGGAGGTTGCTTTTGAGAGTATCTCTTGTAATTTTCAGCATCAGCATGCTATACTCAAAATACATCCATACCCAGTGGGTATGGGTATCACAGGAGAGATGAATGAGTGAACTGGTCAATAGACGAGTCCTCACAAAATAGGAAAGAGCAATGAAAGGAGTATTGAGCACATGAGAACCGTCACACTTCCAGTCAAAGGGCTCAACTTTGCCGGATGTGCTCGCGAGATCGAGAAGCATCTCGGGAAGCTGGAGCCAATTCAACAAGTAGAAGCCAGTTATGTCTCTCAGACGGTCACGTTTACCTATGATGAGACCAAGTTAAGCGAGGCGCAACTTCGCGAGATGGTCAAGGATTGTGGCTTTGCCTGTGGAGCACCCCTCACCAGATTCCCAGGACCCAGCGGCACTGTTTCACAAGGAACGGAAGCGGCTCGTGCCCATCGGACTATGGTACATCCCGCGATGGAAGATCGTGCGGAGGCTTCGGCCCCCGCGAAGATGGATATGGGTATAGTGGATCACAGCATGATGGGCCAAGACATGGGTGATCCAGCCATGGCCCGTGCTATGGAAGCTGACATGCGCAACCGCTTCTTCGTGTCACTGGTGCTCACCATCCCAGTCATTCTGTACTCTCCGCTGGGCGTCAATCTCTTCAAGTTACACTTACCGACTCCCTTTGGCATCAGCCCCAACTGGGTGTTGCTCCTACTTGCCACCCCCATTGTCTGGTGGGGCGGCTGGATCTTTCACTCTGGTGCATGGCGTGCTTTGCGCAATCGCACACTCGATATGAATGTGCTGGTGAGCCTGGGCGTCCTGGTTGCTTACTTCTTCAGTGCCTTTGTCACCTTTTTTGCACCTCAGGTCGAGACGAGCTACGACGCGGCAGCGATGCTCGTGACCTTCGTGCTGTTCGGCCACTGGATGGAGATGCGCAGCCGCCGGGGTTCTTCCGACGCGCTCAATGCCCTGCTGCGACTCGCGCCTTCACAAGCCAATGTCATCGGGTCGGATGGAGAGGTGCAGACGGTGCAAGTCGAGCAAGTAGAGGTAGGCAATCTGCTCCTCCTGCGTCCTGGAGAGAAAGTGCCTGTCGATGGTATCGTGATTGAGGGCGAGAGCGCCATTGACGAAAGCATGGTCACAGGAGAAAGCATCCCTGTCAGCAAGCAAACGGGTGATGAGGTGATCGGCGGCACGGTCAACGGGTCCGGGTCGCTGCGTTTTCAAGCGACCAAAGTCGGCAGTGATACTGCGCTCGCCCAAATTGTACAACTGGTGCAAACTGCGCAGAACTCCAAAGCCCCTGCTCAGCGCCTGGCCGACCGCGCAGCGGAGTGGTTAGTGCTGGCAGCGGTGAGTGCTGGCGTGCTGACTTTCCTGGTCTGGTTCTTCGTGATTGGACAAACAGCCCTGTTCGCACTGACCCTCGCTGTCACAGCGATCGTAATTGCCTGTCCCGACGCGCTTGGTCTGGCGACGCCGACCGCGGTGGCAGTTGGCACGGGGATTGGAGCGAGGAACGGCATTCTGATCAAAAATGCGACGGCCCTGGAGCAAACGTCTAAAATTCAGGCCATCATTTTTGACAAGACTGGAACCCTAACCGAGGGCAAACCGGCTGTAACCAATGTGGTCGCTTTCGCGGCAGGCAAACTGGCTGGACTGGACGAGGCCCGGCTGCTGCAAGTGGTGGCAACGGCGGAAGCGGACTCAGAGCATCCCCTGGCAAGTGCCATGGTGGAGGGAGCAAAGGATCGCCAGTTGGCGCTGTTGCCCTATAGCCAGTTCAGAGCGATTGCGGGAGGAGGCGTACAGGCGCAGGTTGATGGCAACACCGTGTTAGTCGGTACTCCGAAACTGCTGGCAGAGCACACGATCCTGTTACAACCTGCTGAACAGGAGGAACTGGCCGCGCTGCAAGCGGAAGGAAAAACGGCGATGCTCGTGGCGATGAATGGCCAGGCGGTCGGATTGATCGCGGTAGCTGATCGTGTGCGAGCAACTTCTCGTGAGACAATTGGCCAACTCAAGACCTTGGGCATCCAGGTGGCGATGCTGACCGGAGACAACCGGCGCACAGGAGAGGCCGTTGGCCGCGAACTGGGCATTGAGCGGGTGTTTGCCGAGGTCCTGCCCTCTGACAAAGCGAACTACGTGAAGCAACTCCAGGGGGAAGGGCTGTTCACCGCGATGGTGGGCGACGGGGTGAACGACGCCCCGGCACTGGCGCAGGCAGACCTGGGCATCGCCATCGGCGCAGGGACAGGCGTTGCCATCGAGACGGCAGAGGTGGTGTTAATGCGCAGCGACCCGCTAGACGTATTGGCAGCCATTCGCCTCTCCAAAGCCACGGTCACGAAGATGAAGCAGAACCTATTCTGGGCAGCCATCTACAACGTGATCGCCATCCCTGTCGCGGCAGGCGTGCTTTACCCCTTTGGTATCCTGCTCGTGCCAGAAGTTGGGGCGCTGGCGATGAGTGCTAGCTCGATTACCGTTGCGACCAACGCGGTGTTGCTTAAGAGCGTGGAGAAGAAATTGCGAGAGTAAACGGGGAAACACATGCGAGCTAAAGCCACTTCAAGTGCGAGCGGGCTCGGTTTCAGAGGCAGGCCTGAGGTGCGGTTTGGCCCAACCTGCTCTCTGCGGACATCCACTAGGTAACGATCACCGTCAGATTCATACTTTGGTGAATGGCACAGTAGAAGTGAAAGGTGCCAGAAGTGCTAAATGGTCCGACCTCTGCGCTATCATAGCCATTAAAGACCTGATCCACGCGAGGTGCTCCAGGGTCTATCGCTGGTCTTGCCACACCATTCACCCAACTGCCATTTTCGATTTGATGCGGCGAGATGGAATCGTCTTCAAGATCAAGCATCTCCCCTTTATGAAAGGTGATCGAATCCTGGATGAAACCCAAAGCCCCCATATGCACCGTTGGGACAACAACCGGGCTGGCCTCTTTAATGCTGCACGCGGTGACCAATATGGCGAGCAAACTACCAGCAATCAAACCAGTGAGCATCTTCTTCAACATCATTGTCTCCTTTCAGGAACTGTAGGCAAAGACTGCGCAGATCCCGCCGGAGGTCCCGTGGTCAATGCCATCTTTCCGTTTTGGATCTGCAACTTCCTCGCCTCAGGGTTTTTTCACGTTGTTTCAATGCTTGCCTCTCCGCTACCAGGCTCAATATGATCTGGATATCCATGGTGCCCTTTCCATTGTCCGGATATTGCAGCGTGGATTTCGCTCTTCTATTGAGGAATAGTATTCAAGAACTGGTGAGGTTCTTCTAAAAACTCATTGCGGCAGCCTTTCGAGCAGAAGGAGTAGGACTGCCCATCCCATGCTGTTGTGACAGCCTTCTCTCGCTCGACCTTCACCGCAGGCTCGGCACACCAGCGCGGAATCCAGCGTGTTCTACTACTTTGACGAGGCTATCGGGATCAGAGAGAGCAGGATCAAACTCGATATATGCCATCTCAATTGACGGATTGACGTAGACATGCACGACTCCCGGCGTCTGAGCAAGAGCACGCTCGATGATCAGTACACCATCTTCTGCACTGCTCAGATCGTGAATAGGAAGTGTGATACGTTGGCTCTTCATAATTACTTACCTCTTCTCCAGGAGAACAATGATACCGATCTCTTCAAATGCGCACATTCATCTACGTACAATTGTCATAGATATTTCTGAGGCGGAGTTGAGGCAAAACTGATGAAATGCTGAGAAAATAAGAGGCTATAGGAGTTACGGGCAGAGACAGAGGGGAAGATGCACGATGGCAGTTGTACCCTGACCAGGCTGGCTCTCAAGCCTGATCTCACCATCATGCTGCTCAACAATCCACTGTGCAATCGGTAGCCCTAAGCCAGTACCGCCCGGATCGCGACTTCGGGCAGGATCGGCGCGATAGAACCGCTCGAATACCAGCGGCAAGTCCTCCAGAGCAATGCCGACACCGGTGTCGTGGACCACAATCTCGACGTCAGTATCCCGGCGATGTAACCCGATTGTGACTTGCCCGTTGGCAGGAGTATATTTCAGCGCGTTGTCGAGCAGGATTAATATGAGTTGCTTGAGTCGATATTCGTCTCCTTCGACTCTGGCAGGCTCAAACGGATCGAGGGTCAGACACTGACCCTGGGAGAGGTGTCGTGCTTCACGGAACGCTTCCAGGATAACTGCGTCAAGGTCGACAGGAC
>WNGK01005620.1_pt1 | contig 13257 bp, 13 predicted proteins | sample 5400601 | NCBI WGS metagenome assembly WNGK01 (sample SAMN13153376, study PRJNA577476) | soil metagenome | isolation source: 60 cm soil or saprolite under Garry oak tree replicate 1 | place: USA:California | collected 2016-06-15 | reverse complement strand
GTTATCGCCGGGAACCGCCAGACCTGGCGGTGACGTGACGCGACGGTGCCGTGCGCGCCGCGCCGCTGGATGAGCCCGGCCCTTCCGGATGACCGTCACAGTCGGCGGCACCGTGGCTTGCGGCATTCGGCGCCCCGGCGACCACGAACGGGCGGCGTAAAGCAGCGGAGAGAGCACAGCCAGACCGGCGGGCATCGCCAGGCACGGCCTGCCGCCGCATCCGGTCGACGGCGATCCGGCAGCCCGGCAGCGTTACGTGCCGCTTGCGGAGTGCATACGGGAATGGCTTATCTGGCGCATGTGCCAGCTCTGCCTCGCGGGCTACCATTAGTGTCCTGATAGGGAGGCGATGGGCGCTGACCGCCGGGTTCGGGAGCTGGGATGAGCATGGGTCCGCCGGGCGAGCCGCCAGACGACAGCGCGGGTGAGCCGCGGGGCCCGACGGCGCTGCGCATGATCTTCGGCACCCAGCTGCGCCGCCTCCGGGAAGCCGCCGGCGTGGCGCCGGACCGGGCAGGGTATGAGATCCGGGCGTCCCGCTCCAAGATCAGCCGCATGGAGCTTGGCCGGGTGGGTTTCAAGGACCGGGACGTGGCCGACCTGCTCACCCTGTACGGCATCACCGATGAGCAGATGCGGGCCCGGATGCGGTCCTTGGCCCGGCAGGCGAACGCTCCGGGCTGGTGGTCCAGGTACGGCGACATCCTGCCGGACTGGTTCGAGGGATACCTGGGCCTGGAGGGGGCCGCCTCGGTCATCCGCACCTTCGAGCTCCAGTTCGTACACGGCCTGTTCCAGACCGAGGCCTATGCCCGCGCCGTCACCATGCTCGGCCACAAGACTGCGCCGGCCGGGGAGATCGACCGCCGGGTGAGCGTGCGGCTCAAGCGCCAGGACATGCTCACCAGCCCCGGGCCGCCGCGGGTGTGGTCGGTGATGGACGAGGCAGCGGTGCGGCGGCCGGTGGGCGGCCGCGCGGTGATGCGCGCCCAACTGGAGCGCCTTGCCGAGGTCGCCGGCCTGCCTCAGGTCACCATCCAGGTGGTGCCGTTCGGCCGCGGCGGGCACGCCGCCGCGGGCGGCTCGTTCACCATCTTGCGCTTCGCCGATCAGGAGCTGCCCGACATCGTCTACATCGAGCAACTCACCAGCGCGCTGTACCTGGACGACCGTGAGGACGTCGATCACTACCTGGAGGTGACGAACGAGCTGAGCGCCCAGGCCCTGACCCCCGCCGGCACCGCCCGCTTCCTGGCCGAGATCACCCGGGAGATCTAGCGCGGGGGACGCGGGCTGCCCGCTGCCATCACACTGCCGGCGTGGACGCAGCGACCGGGATCGGCCGCGCTGCCCCGGCGGGACGGCTACCGCGGCAGCGGCGAGGGACCTGCCCTCTGGCGGGTGGCAAGATCCTGCGCGGGGCCGATCAGGAGGACAGCGGCAAAGGGCTCAGATGGTGCTACCATCCCGAAGGGATAGCCAGGAAGACACCGGCTCGACGAACTGGACGCCGGCGACATCGAGGCGATCACCGCCGCCGCCCACTGCTACCCCCGACGGCGTCACGGCCAGCGGCCTGGACAAGAAACTGGGCTACTTCGAGCACAACGCGCACCGGATGCGCTACGCCCACTTCCGCGACCTGGGCATGTTCACCGATCGGGAGCCATCGAGGCAGCCTGCAAGACCCTGCCTGTCCAGCGCGCCAAGCAGTCCGGCATGCATGGACCGTCGAAGACGCCGCCGACATCATCGCCCTGCGCTGCCAGCACGCCAGCGGTCGGCGAGACGACTTCGTCGGACCCGCAGCCCCCGGCCCCATCGCCATACTGCAGGCAGCCATCTGACAGACACCGCGACTCAGACCCAGAGCCCAGCAGCCCGAACAAGATCATCCCCAACAAAGCTGTCGTGCACCCAATGGTGTCTCGGCGGTGCGGGAATGCAGTGATATCGTGCTCTGTGTGCGCCCCACGTTGCCGGTCTCACGGTGCCGTGGTGACCGTTCTGGCATTAGGGCGGGCGGGCACTGAGCGTCGATCCATCGGGTCCGGAGCCAGAATGAGCGCTGTTCAGCCTGGCAGCGAGCCGACTGCCGACACCGTGGGCCCGACAGTGCTGCGCATGATGCTCGGGAACCAGCTGCACCGCCTTCGCGAGGCAGCTGGCGTCACGCCCGACCGGGCCGGGTTTGAGATCCGGACGTCCCGCTCCAAGATCAGCCGCATGGAAAACGGCCGGGTGGGCTTCAAGGCGCGGGACGTGGCCGACCTGCTCACCCTGTACGGCATCATCGATGGCGACGCCCTGGCCGGATGGTTCGAGTCCTGTCTCGGCCTGGAGATGGCCGCCCCGATCATCCGCACCTTCGAGCTGCAGTTCGTGCACGGCCTGTTCCAGACCGAGGCCTACGCCCGCGCCGTCACCCGGCTCGGCCACGCCGCCGCACCCGAGGAGGAGATCGACCGGCGGGCGAGCTTGCGGCTCAAGCGCCAGGACCTGCTCACCAGGCCGGATCCGCCGCAGGTGTGGTCGGTCATTGACGAGGGGCGCTGCGGCGCCCGGCGGGCGGCCGCGCGGTGATGCCCACGCAGCTGAACCGGCTCATCGAGGTCGCCGGGCTGCGCCACGTCACCGTCCAGGTCGTGCGGTTCGGCCGCGGCGGGCACGCCGCCGCGGGCGGGTCGTTCACCGTGCTGCGCTTCGCCGAACCCGAGGTGCCGGACGTGGTGTACATCGAGCAGCTCACCAGCGCCCTCTACCTGGACAAACGCGAGGATACCGACCACTACCCGGAGGTCATGAACCACCTCAGCGCCCAGGCCCTCACCCCCGCCCGTACCGCCCGCCTCCTGGCCGAGATCACCCGGGCGACCTAACTCACAAGCTGGTATCGTCCCCGAATGGAGCGCTAGGAAGACAGCCGAACCTGGATGCTTCTCCCTTTGGATCGCTGCACACCACACAACCCCTCAAGGACTTCACCGTGACCGACAACCATTCAGCTACCCAAAGCGAGCCAGGGCCGGAAGAAACCGATCGCAGCGCCGGGACCGCGATCGACACCACGATGCCGCACTCGGCCCGGATCTGGAACTACTGGCTGGGCGGCAAGGACAACTACGCCGTCGACCGCCAGGCCGGTGAGGAGTTCGCCGGAACGTTCCCCGGTATCACCGACATCGCCCGCCAGGTGCGGCTTTTTCTCTTCCGCGCCATCCGGTATCTGGTGGTTGAGGCGGGGGTCCGTCAGTTTCTCGACATCGGCACCGGGCTGCCCACCGCGAACAACACGCACGAGATCGCCCAGGGCATGGACCCGCAGGCCCGCATCGTTTACGTGGACAACGACCCCCTCGTGCTGGTCCACGCGAGAGCCCTGCTCACCAGCTCCCCCGAAGGCGTCACCGACTACATCGAGGCCGACGTGCGTGACCCAGACAGGATCCTGCGGGAGGCTGCCAGGACGCTCGACTTCGCCCAGCCCATCGGGCTAATGATGCTGGGCATCCTCGGCCATCTCCCCGACTCCTACGATCCGCAGGCGATCGTGAGCCGGTTGCTCGACCCGCTGCCCTCCGGCAGCTACCTGGTGATCGACGACGGTACCGACACCGATCCGGCGTACGTCGAGGCCATACGGGCCTACAATCAGAACTCCGCCTCCGCCAGCCACTACCATCCCCGTAGCCCCGAACAGATCGCCCGTTTTTTCGACGGCCTCGAACTGGTAGAGCCCGGCGTGGTGTCCACCTCGCAGTGGCGACCAGAATCCAGCCGCTGGGCCGAGGCTGTCGAAGTCTCCGACTACGCCGGAGTCGGCCGCAAACCGTGACGTCTCACGCGCGGCGAAGACCGAGGGTGCCGAGCGGCAGGCCGTGATGACGTTGCCGATCGGCCGGTGCTCACGGCGGTGGCCAGCACCTGTTTGCCCACCCCGGTTTCCCATTCTTGCCGCCCGTCCTGGTCAGGGAGGGGCAGAGCATGTTTGGCGCAAGCGCCCTTGCAGATTGGGGCAGTGTCGGTACCAATCGGGGCCTTCCACGTACTAGATTCTCCTTAGCGTCAGGTTGAGCCCCCATGGGAAGAACGCCCGATCGGAGAGCTGTTGTGACTTATCGGATGAGCCGCCGTGCGCTGCTGCGCGATGGGATGCTCGCCTCCGGGCTCATGCTGGGTGCGCCATTGCTGGCCGCCTGCGGTAACGGCAACACGCCCGCCAAGGCCGGGGCGATCGGCGCGGGCAGCCTGCGGCTGCCCTGGGTGGAGAACGTGGAGTTCGCCGGGTCCTACATCGCCGACACCAACGGCTACTACAAGGCGGCGGGGTTCTCCTCGGTCACGCTGATCAGCGGCGGGCCGACCGCCACCCCGGTCGAGACCGACCTGGTCGCCGGGAAGGCGCTCTTCGGGATCAGCTCACCGGACCTCGCGGCGTCCGCGGTGGTCAGGGGCGGCGCCGGAATCAAGATCATCGGGGCGCAGTTTCAGAAGAACCCCTTCGCGATGCTGTCGATGGCCGCCAAGCCGATCAGGACCCCCCAAGACATGATCGGCAAGAAGATCGGTGTCCAGGCCCTCAACGAGTCGCTCTGGGCGGCATTTCTCAAGGCCAACCACATCAACCCCAACAGCGTCACCAAGGTGCCGGTGCAGCTCGACCCGCTGCCGCTGACCACCGGTGTTGTGGACGGCTGGGTGGCCTACATCACCAACGAGCCGATCATCCTGCGCTCCAAGGGTTTCAAGGTCGAGACGTTCCTGTTCGCCGACCACGGCTACCCGCTGGTCGGCGATGTGTACGAGGCCAGCGACAAGACCATCAAGGAGCGCCGGGACGTGGTCAAGGCGTTCCTGCGCGCCCAGATCAGGGGCTGGCAGAAGGCCCTGGCCGACTCGGCGCTGGGCGCCAGGCTCGCCGTCGAGAAGTACGGCAAGAACCTGGGCTTGACCGTCGCGGAACAGACCCAGGAGTCCGATGCCCAGAACACGCTGGTGCAGACCGACGACACCAAGAAGAACGGACTGTTCACCATGACTCCCGAGCTGATCGCCGAGAACATCGCGACGCTGAAGCTCGGCGGGACCAACGTGACCGCCGCACAGCTCTTCGACCTTTCCATTCTCACTGAGGTCTACCAGGAGAACCCCTCTCTTGTCTGACGCATCAGCCGCGGCGTACAGGTCAACGCGCATGAGGCAAGTACGAAAGTTAGCGCGTACGCAGGTCCGCATACGGGTCTGTACGCCGGCACCGGGCCCTCGAGGCGCAGTATCCGCGCGGGCTGCAGGGTGACCAGGGAGGACACCTCGTGTCGCGCTGACCACTGTCCCGTGCGCCCGGCGCCCGCCTCAACGGTCGGGGACGGGGCCGAACCGGGCCAGCACGAACCCCTCCAGCACGTTGATCAGCGAGTAGATCAGCAGGGAGGCGAGGGTGACGGCCACGACGGACGCCCATAGGTCGCCGGAATCGAACGTTGTGACGTCACGGAGCATCTGGTAGCCGATGCCCTTGCCGGTGGCCAGCCACTCGGCGAGCAGCGCCCCGACGATCGCGGCGGGCGCCGAGATCCGGGCCGCGGTGAAGAACGACGGCAGGGCCGAGGGGATCATCACCTTGCGCATGGTCGTCCAGGTGGAGCCGCCGCAGGCGCGGACGAGGTCGGCCGCCTGGGGAGAGGCTGAACGCAGTCCGGACACGATGTTCACCAGTGCCGGGAAGAACACCACTATCCCGCAGATCACGATGGTCGCCAGCAGCGCCCGGCCGAAGACCAGGGCGAGTACCGGGATCATCGCGGTCAGCGGCACCGAGCGGACGACCATCGCGACCGGCAGGAAGGCCCGTTCGGCCGTGCTTGACAGGACAAAGACGATCGCCACCACAGCGGCGGCCACCATCCCGGCGACCAGGCCGACGCCCGCGTCGCTGAGCGTGATGCGGAGGCCGTCCCAGACGAGACCGCGATGGGACGAGGCCGCCTCGCTGGTGAACAGGTAGGCCCAGACGTCCTCCGGGCTGCGCGCCACCAGCGGACTGACCGAGAAGAACTCAATGAACCCCAGCCAGGCGCCCAGAATGAGCGCGAGCGAGACGCCGATGGACAGCAGCGTCCCGGCCATCCGCCGGAGGATCATGTGGCACGCTCCCAGGGAATGACGAACCGGGCGACCAGCGCGACGACGCCGTAGCCGGTGACCGCGAGCGCGCCCGCGACCAGCGCGACGCCCCACGTCCGCTCGGTCTGCAGTTGCTGCTGCGCGACGACCATGGCCAGGCCCAGCCCGTTGTTGACCTGGCCGAGGAACTCACCGATGATCGCGCCGAGCACCGCGGACGGCGCGGCGATCTTCAGCGCGGCGAAGCTGGACGGCAGGGCGGCGATCAGCCGCACCTTCAGCAGCTGCATCCACCGCCCGCCGCCATAGGCCAGCACCAGCTCCAGGCTGGTGCGGTCGGCGGCGCGCAGCCCGGCCAGGACACCGATCAGCGTGGTGAAGAAGACCAGCAGCGCGGCCATGGCCACCATCGGGGTGTCGCCGTTGAGCGTCACCGTCAGGATCGGGCCGACCGCAACCACCGGCAGGCAGTAGGACACGATGCCGATCTGGGTGACGATCCGCTCCAGCGGCGGCACCAGGATGACCACGACGGCCAGCGCGATCGCCATCAGGTTGCCCCAGAAAAAGCCGCGTAGCGCCTCCCAGCCGGTGCTCTGGACGTTCGGGCCGTAGAAGGTCCAGCCGTCCCCGAAGAGCTGGCGGATCGTGCCGTACGGCGTCGGGATGGCGTGTGCGGTGATGGTGATCGCCAGGAGCTCCCAGAGGAGCAGGACCGCGAGTACCCCGGACAGCCTCACGAGGGCCTTCACATCTCCTCCCCGACGAGTTCGGGGCCGAACAGGAGCTCGGAGAGCTTGTCCTGGCAGGCGTGGAACTCGCTGGCGCGCAGCACTTCCGGGGTGCGCGAGCGGGGAATCTCGATCGGCACCTCGGCGATGACGGTGCCGGGCCGGGGGCTCATGACCGCGACCACGTCCGACAAGAACACCGCTTCGGAGATGCTGTGCGTGACCAGCAACGTCGTCACGGGGCGTTCGGTCCAGATGCGCTGCAGCTCCATGTTGAGGCGCTGCCGTGTCACGTCGTCCAGGGCGCTGAACGGCTCGTCGAGCAGCAGCACCCGCGGCTCGACGACCAGCGCACGGGCGATCGCCACCCGTTGCTGCATGCCGCCGGACAGCTGCGCGGGCCTGGCCTTCTCAAAGCCCTCCAGGCCGACCAGCTTGATGAGGTCGGAGATCTGATTCTTGGCGGGTTTGATGCCCGCGACCTCCAGCGGCAGCCGGATGTTGGCGGTGACGTTGCGCCAGGGCAGCAGGGCCGAGTCCTGGAAGGCGATGCCGAGGTGGTGCTTGTCACGCGCCACCGTCGGCTTCTCGCCATGCAGGAGCGCGTCACCCGCGGTGGGCTTCTCCAGTCCGGCGAGAATGCGCAGCACCGTCGACTTGCCGCAGCCGGAGGGACCGAGCAGGGAGAGGAAAGAGCTCTGCGAGGTCCGCAGGTCCACACCGCTGAGGGCGGTGAGGGACTTGCGGCCCAGCTTGAACTCCTTCGTCAGGCCGGTCAGGTTGATGCCATCAGACAAGAGAAGGGTCTTCCTTTTAGACATTGGCGAGGATCAAGAATTCGAAGATCTGCTCGGCCGCCGCAGGGAGACCTCCGGCGCGGCCGGGGCCATCGCTTGCAGCAGCAAGCCGATGCCGTGCGCATCCACGCATCGCCCGCGAGTTGCTGGCATTGGTCGCCGGCGTAGTCACCTTTTGTCCAGGCCGCACAGGAGGCCGGGTGCAATGTGCCGCCAGCCCGCGCCGGTAACGCACCGTCATCGTTTGCCGCAGCGGCTGCAGACCACCAGCCCAGCGGGCAGGGCCTGGCTGTCGCGCACCGCACCGAATGCTCTCGGCCCTAGATCGGTTCGCGTCCATCCGCTGCAGATTCCGCTCGTACTGCCACAATGGGTGTGTCGATAGTGCCGCGATCGGAGGGCACCGGTGTCTTTCAAGCTTACGCCGTGTCACAGCGCTCGCGGCGGCCAGCATTACCGCATGCACCTACGAAAGCCGTACCAACCTGTACGACGACAACCTGCCCCGGCTGCTCATGGCCGAACATCACTGTTCGACGCCAGAAGCGATGCAGCCGCGGCCGTGTAGTCCTGGTAAGGCAGGTCGAAGCCGGCCAGATCCGGGATGATGATGCCGACCGCGCTGCTGCCCGGCCGGGACCGTAGTTGCTCGATCATTGCCTGGCTGGCTTCGATGCCGTCGACGCGTATCCCGCGTGCGGCCAGGGGAATGGCGAACCGGCCGGTGCCGGCCCCGAGTTCCAGCACGCCGCCGTCCCGGCCGGCGGCGGCGAGTGCGCTGACTGCTGCTTGCGGGGCGAACCGGCCGCCGTAGATCTGCTCGTAGACCGGTGCGTGCCGGCGATACGCTCGGGTTCCCCGCCGGCCAGGCCGGCGGCGGCCAGGTCCGCCGCGGCCCCGAGCGCGACCGCCAGGGCGACGTTCTCGGTTCCGCCCGCAGGCCATGTTCCTGCCCGCCGCCGTAGACGACTGGTTCGAGGTCCACCCCGTCGCGGATCAAGATCCGAGTCCGGGCCGACGGGTAGTGCCCGGTCAAGATCCCGGCTAGGGTCCAGGCGGCGGTGCGGTGGCGGGCCCGCCTGTCCAGCCGGACGGCCGCGGACAGCTCACCGGCCCAGGAACGGCATCTCCACGCGCGCTCTTGGCCGACGTTCACCAGCGGCCATTGGCTATCCGGGATGGGCCGGCTGGCACCGTGGGACCTGACGGAAACCGGCGGAAACCGCCTGGCCAGCTTCCGCGGCGGCGCTAGCGCTGTCACAATCGGCATTAGCGGTCGCAAGTGGGGGACCGGATGCAGGAACGGCCGAGGGCAGCACCGGCATTGGTCGGGCGGGATAGCGAGCTGGGGGAACTGCTCGCCGGGCTCGACGAGGTAGTCTCCGGGAGCGGCCGGTTGTTCCTGCTCGCTGGAGACCCCGGCATTGGGAAGAGCCGTCTGGCGCGTGAGGCGGCGGCGCGGGCCCGTGATCGTGGGATCAAGGTGGCGTGGGGGCGGTGCTGGGAGGCCGGCGGTGCGCCCGCGTACTGGCCGTGGGTGCAGTCGCTGCGGGCCTGCGTCCGCGGCGCTGGCAGCGAGGAGCTGCGGTCGCAGCTGGGATCGGGCGCCCCCTTGGTCGCACAGATCGTCGCCGAGGTCGCCGAGATTCTGCCCGATGTTCGCCCGCCCCCGCCGACGGGAGCGGAGGCCGACCGGTTCCGCCTGTTCGATGCGGTTGCCACTTTCTTGCGCAACGCGGGGGCGGTGCAGCCGCTGATGCTGGTTCTCGACGATTTGCATGCCGCTGATGCGCCATCGATCCTGTCCCGCTCGAAAATAGGATTCGTCTGGTGACCTGCGGTTCTTCGGAATATCAGGCGGCGTGCGCATATTCGTTGATCAGGCCGCCCAGGCGCAACCGGTTCGTCATCCTCACCATGGCGTTCTTTCCGCTCCTGTTCGTGATCCTGCCGACGATTCAGCTCTTGCTTGTCAACGCCTCGACCAGCAGCGCCAAGCTCGATTCGCATATCGGGCTTTCGCTGCTGTACATGCTCATGATCCCGGCGATGGTGCCATCAGTCCTCGCCGCGTACTGCGTCGTCGGCGAACGCGAGCAAGGCACCCTCGAGCCGGTTCTCATCACCCCCATCCACCGCGAGGAGTTCCTCGTCGGCAAGGCCCTGGCGGTGCTCGTCCCCACCCTCGGCATCGCCTATCTGGTCTTCGGCATCTTCCTCGGCGTCGCGGCGATCTTCGCTCAGCCCGGCGCCGCCTCGGCCGTGTTCGAGGGCTCCCACCTGCTCGTCCAGCTTCTCTTCACGCCGTTGCTCGCTGGCTGGTCGATCTGGGCCGGCATCGCCATCTCCGCGCGGTCGGCCGACTGCGAGCCGCCCAGCAGCTCGGCGTGCTCGCCAGCCTTCCCCCACTCGTCATCGTCGCGCTGATGTCCTTCAACGTAATCGTGCCGACCCTCGACTGGCGCTCGGGCTCGCCGACGCGCTGCTGATCGTCGATGCCCTCGGATGGCGGGCGGTGGCCGCGATGTTCGACCGGAACGGCTCATCACCGGTACGCGGAGCTGAGCCTTCACTTTGTAGCAGCAGACGAAACCCAGCGAAGGGAGCCTCAAGATGCCGGCAACGGTCAAGCTGACGCGACACCTCATCGGCGTGCAGATCCATCGTGGCAAGTTCGACGTCCTGGTCGACGGCACGGACGTCGCGTCGATCGGCGCGCACGAGACCATCGAGACGCCAGTCGAACCCGGACGTCACACCCTGCAGCTCCGCTACGGCCGATACTTGAGCCGAACTGCGGCCTTCGACGCGGCCGAGGGCCAGGTCGTCGCCTTCCGATGCGGCGAAAAGAGGTTTCTGCCGATCTTTCTCGCGTCCTTCGTCGTGCCATCCCTGGCGATCCCGCTCAGGCACGACTAGTCAGCGACGCGGGCCAGGCGTTCGCCCGCGAACCCCCATCCGGACCTCTGGATCGAACCGCACAGGATTGCTACCGTGCTCCGAGATGCGCGATCACGGTAGCAACTGGGCTGACAGCGGGGAGGGGCCGACGATTCGCGCCACGCTTCGAGCCAGCAACGACCTGCCCTATGGCGATAAGTGAGCCAGCAGATCAGGTGCTCGCGCCTCCACAGATCAGGAAGCCGCGACCGCGACCCGGACCGCTTCCCACGCCCGAGGCCCGGTGGTCGTGCTAAGCCCAGGTGGTGCGCACGCCCCCGTGCCGACCGAGACCGGGAGGCCGCGCCGCCCGGCAGCGTAACAGTCATCGTCTCGCCCAAGCCGGCGGTCCATCCCGACGGGATCAAGAGCGCCGAGCCGCATGTCTACGTCGTCGCGCCTGTAGGGTTCCACAACCTCGTCGTGGCCTTTGAACTGCTGCTTTTCAGCTTGTGGGGTTACCAATACTCCGTCACGGTGGTTGACCTGCTACGCCTTGAGCCAGCCGACAGTCTCATGTCACGCCTGTACTCATTATCACGAAGGACCCTCGGCATTACCGAGGGGACACAGGAGGACTACCGCTGGTACATGGACAGTCAACATGAGGACCACGCCTGGGTGCAGGGCAGACACGGCGACAGTTACGGATCGTGTCCACCGCTCGAGCGGCTCGCGTATTCCCGCCCCGCACAGCCGTGAACCAATTACCCGGTTGTGGCGGCAATCCTTCTATAGTGGTCTAGACCTTTCAGGTTCCATGTTTGCTCCATGTTTGCTCGGATGTCTCGGTACCATTCGGTATCAGCCGTCCGCATTCGGTATTCCGCCGCGGGGAGTTGCGGCTATCTTGCCAGCACACTAGCGCAAACGTGCTGGTAAACATCGGGAATAGAACACCTGAGCAGCGGACTCTTAATCTGCGGGCACATCGGTCCAGTTGCCGGGTTCCCTATTGGCAACTTGGATGACCACTACCTGCGGCTCGATCCTGGCCCGGCCGGTAGCGCGGAACGACGCCTATGGACGCCCCTGATTCCTCAGCCAGATCTACGTCAGCTGACCGGGCACATGGCTCACAGCGGCCACGAGCGGGCACCGCAGCCTGGTGATCCGGCACGTCACCGGCGCAGGTATACGACAGGTACATGACAGGTCCATCACCAGTCCACGACAGGTACATGACCGGCTCCGCCCGATCCAGTCCCTGACCGGGGACACCGGGAACCTTTGCGGCATGACGCCGCGGCTCGCCGCGACGTCCAGATCCGAGCACAGCACCGCTCGCCACGGCGCCGTGCTGGTCTTCCATCCCGGTGGCGGCGGCGCACATCCGGTCATCCTCTCCGTGGAGGCTCGATGAGATGGCGCGGGCCGATCCGGCAGCCCGCCATGGTACGACCACGGCTAGCCCGCTGCCGGGCGTGAGCAGGACGGCGAAGAACCAGCCGACCAGGATGCGCGGCAAACGCCAGTCAGCCGAGCAGTCCTGCGTCCCTGTAACGGGACAAAACGGGTGCGGATCGGCAAAGCGAGCGGTTTTACAGACCGCTCCCGCCTGCACCGCCATATGGCCACTGACCTGTGTGAATACCGACAAGCGGTGTCGTCCGCAGCGACCCTGTCCGCTTACCTGCATCGCCTTGGTGACGTCAAGTGGTTCCGCAGTGGCCCGTTTACGGTCCGGGGCGTGCTTCACTGTGCTTCCTTGCCCTGATTGCTGCCGGTTCCTGCGAGCAGGCGGCCGGGTCAGGGGGCGCGGAGCGACCGCGGAGCGGCGCCGCAGGCGCCCTTGACGCGGCCGCCCGGGAGCGGATCATGGGCCTGCGGGGCAAGGGAGCGAACCGGGGGTCGGCGGTTTCGGGAGCTGGCGTGGGACCTTTCTGCTGGAGACCGGTGGTGACCTGTCCTGGCGGGACGGGGAGCGGGCGGGGGGCAGCCAGGCTTACCTAGGCCCGCGGGCGCTGTGCCGCGCCCGGCGACATGATGATCGATTGGGTGTCCTCCCGCCTGGGGGGATGCGGCCGCTCAGTCTATACAGGCCGTCCGCCTGGCCCTGCGCGGCAGGACCGGGAGCGGCTGACAGCGGACTGGCGGGAGCTGGCCGCGGTTGTGCCCCATCGGGTGAGTTCGGCTCCGGCTCGCCGGCCCGGCGGCCGCGTCAGGATGGGCCACCATGGGATACGGGTATGGCCGGGCTCAGGCGGCGGTGAGCGCGTCGTCGCCGAGCCCGGTCAGGATGTGGCAGGCCTGGCGGAGGATCTTGCGCGCCTCGGAGATGGCGGCCCGCTTGCCGTCCTTGCGGTCCTTGACCTGCGCGTAGTAGGCGTGGTCGGGGGCCGGGGCGCGGGCGTGGGTCTTCCCGGCCTCATAGACCGCCCAGCGCAGCACCTCCGGGCCCTGGCGGGACAGCCGTCCGGGGGACCGCTTCGAGTCCGAGGAGTAGACGGTGATGTCCAGTCCGGCGAACCGGACCGCCTTGCGGGAGGAGGAGAACCGGCCCGCGCCGCCCAGCCAGCAGGTCATCGCCAGCGCAGTGGCCGGGCCGACCCCGTACAGCCGCTCGGCGAGCACCTTCGCGCCGGTCAGGTGCCGGGCGGCATCCAGCAGCTCGTGGCGCAGCACCTCCAGCTGTGCCTCGAGGCTGGCGAGCACGTCCAGCGCGG
>WNGK01016669.1_pt1 | contig 13261 bp, 25 predicted proteins | sample 5400601 | NCBI WGS metagenome assembly WNGK01 (sample SAMN13153376, study PRJNA577476) | soil metagenome | isolation source: 60 cm soil or saprolite under Garry oak tree replicate 1 | place: USA:California | collected 2016-06-15 | reverse complement strand
GAGCTGACCGCACCACAGCACAAGTAGAACGCTCGCGGGTGGCTTTCCATTCCGGCAAGCGCTCGCACGTGCGCCGGAATAGGGCGGCCCACTGCAACTGGTGCCGCGCCAGCCTCGCGTCCATGGCGGACGACAGCTTTATGGGCCGCAGCAGAGTCTACTTGAGCCGGGCGGGCAATGCGAACCGGGGACCCGATTCCCGGCTCAGCCCTTGCCGCGCGGCTCGCCGGGCTCGTCGGTGCCCGGGCCGAGCTGCCCGCGGTCGAACGGCTCGCCGCCGCGGATCCGGCCGCGGCGGTGGCTCTCGGGATGCGATCCCACGATCCACCGCCCGGCCATTATCGCGCCCCACGGGCCGATGACCCACAGCGGCCACGGATAGCCCGCGCCGGTCAGCAGCCAGATCACGATCATCAGCAGCGCCGTGCAGAGCCACGACCCCCAGGCCGCCTGCCAGGCCGGCGAGAAGCGGCCCTCGCCGCGGCTCATCGCGCCGAGCACCGACGAGGCCGGCAGGCCGGCGCCGCCGCCGGTGTAGTGCCGCGGCAGGGACGAGGTGGGCAGCGGATACGGATCGACAGCCGGCAGGTCGGCGGTCAGCTCGTCCAGGTCGCCGATGGTCTTGGCCGAGAAGACCTTGTCCAGCCGCTCACCGAACTCGTCGGCATCCAGCCTGCCGACCGCGTGGTGCTCGCGCAGCAGGTTGGCGGTGCGGTCCCGGTCCTGGTCAGAGGCGCGCATCAGCTTTGGGTCGGGCGGCATCACGGCCTCCCCGCGCCGCTCGCCGCGGCGTCCCGTGCCCCGGCGCTCGCACCGCCCAGCGCCAGGCCGGCCGCCCCGCCGTCTTCGGCGGTCAGCACCCAGGGCCCGTCCGCGGTGACCGCGACCGTGTGCTCGAAGTGAGCGGCCAGGCTGCCGTCGGCGGTCACCACCGTCCAGCCGTCCTCCAGCATCGTCGTGTGCGGCGCGCCGAGCACCAGCATCGGCTCGATAGCCAGCGCCATCCCCTCGGCGAGCACCGGCCCGCGCCCCGGCCGACCGTAGTTGGGCACGGGCGGCTCCATGTGCATCTGCGAGCCGATGAAGTGCCCGGTGTACTCGCGCACGACCCCGTACCGCCCGCTGGCCAACGCGCTGGCCTGGATCGCGTGCGAGATGTCGGTGAGCCGTGCTCCGGCCACGGCGGCGGCGAGGCCCTGCCACATCGCCAGCTCGCACGCCCGCAGCAGGGCGGCGGTCCGCTCGGGCAACGCTCCGACGGCCACGGTGACCGCGGCGTCGCCGTGCCAGCCGCCGACGATCGCTCCGGCGTCGATCGAGAGCACGTCGCCGGCCGCCAGCGAGACGGCGGGGCTCGGGATGCCGTGCACGATCTGGTCGTTCACCGACGTGCAGATGGTCGCCGGGTAGCCGTGGTAGCCCTTGAACGACGACCGGGCCCCCGCCGCCTTCATCTCGCGCTCGGCGATCGCGTCGAGTTCTGCCGTGCTGACCCCGGGCTCGGCCGCGGCCGCCGTCGCGGCGAGCATGCGCGCGACAACTAGGCCGGCCTCGCGCATCAGCGCGAACTGGCCAGGCGTCTTGATCTCGATCGACGGTATCCGGCTGAGCCGCATTGCCCCAGTGCCTCCCTAAACACCGTACCCGCAGTCCTGGGCACGGTCATCAGTGAATGAACCGGCGCAGCGCGAGCAGTGCCCGCTCGGTGACGTCATCGACCGGCCCGGTGGCGTCTATACCGAGCAGTATGCCCTCGTCCGCGTAGTAGGAGATCAGCGGCTGCGTCTGTACCTGGTACACCTCGAGCCGGTGCCTGATCGTGTCCTCGCGGTCGTCGTCGCGCTGGAACAACTCGCCGCCGCACTCGTCGCACTTGCCGGCCACCGACGGCGGGTCGAACGCGAAATGCCAGACCCGGCCGCACTTGCGGCATGTCCGCCTGCCGGACAGTCGCCTGATCACCTCGTCCTGGTCGACCACCAGTTCGAGCACGAGATCCAGGCGCATCCCCCACTCGGCCAGCATCTTCTTGAGCGTCTCGGCCTGCGGCACGTTGCGCGGGAAGCCGTCGAGCAGGAAGCCGGACTGGGCGTCTTCCTCCTGCAGCCTGCTCGCCACCATAGCGACGGTGACCTTGTCAGGGACGAGGTCACCGCGATCCATGAACGCCTTGGCCTGCCGGCCAAGCGCCGTGCCGACGCTGACGTTGTAACGGAAGATGTCACCTGTCGATACCTTTGGTATCGCCAGGTGCGAGGCTATGAACTGGGCCTGAGTACCCTTGCCCGCACCGGGTGGCCCTACGAGGACGACTCGCACTACCTGAGGAAGCCCTCGTAGTTTCGCTGTTGCAGCTGGCTCTCGATCTGCTTGACCGTGTCGAGCCCCACTCCAACCGCGATCATGATGCTGGTGCCGCCGAGCGGGAACTGGTTCCCCGCGTGGACCAGCGAGATGGCCAGCATTGGGATCAGCGCCACGATGCCCAGGTATAGCGAGCCAGGTGCGGTCAGCCGGTTCAGCACGAAGCGCAGGTATCCCGCCGTCGGACCGCCCGGCCTGATGCCGGGGATGAAGCCGCCGGCCTTGCGCATGTTCTCGGCAACCTCGTCGGGATTGAAGGTAATCGAGACGTAGAAGTACGTGAACAGGATGATCAGCACGAAGAAGCCCAGCATGTAGTACGGGTCATCGCCCCTGATCAGGTGCGTCTGCACCCACACCGTCCACCCTGAGGTCGCCGTCTGCTTGCCGAACAGGTTCGCGGCCAGGGCCGGGATGTACAGCAGCGACGACGCGAAGATCACCGGGATGACGCCGGCCTGGTTCACCTTCAGCGGGATGTACGTGGACGTGCCGCCGTACATCTTCCTGCCGACCATCCGCTTGGCGTACTGCACCGGGATCCGGCGCTGGGCCTGCTCCATGAACGCCACGGCCGCGACGATGAGCACGCCGACCGCCAGCACGAGCAGGAAGATGAACGCGCCCTCGGTGCCCAGGATCTGGTAGAGCTGGCCGGGGATCACGGCGATGACCTGCGTGAAGATCATCAGCGACATGCCGTTGCCGACGCCGCGGTCGGTGATCAGCTCACCCAGCCACATGATCACCGCGGTGCCCGCCGTCATGCAGATGACCATCGTGCTGATCGTGAAGACACTCCGGTTCGGGATCAGGTTCTGGGTGCAGCCGGGGAGCAGGTTGCCGCTCTCGGCCAGCGCGACGATAGCCGTGGACTGGAGTATCGCCAGGCCGATGGTCAGATACCTGGTGTACTGGGTGATCTTCGCGGTACCCGCCGCGCCCTCCTGGCGGAGCGCCTCCAGCCGCGGGATCACCACGGCGAGGAGCTGCAGGATGATGCTCGCCGTGATGTAGGGCATGATGCCGAGCGCGAACACCGTCAGCCGCAGCAGCGCGCCGCCGCTGAGCAGGTTCACCAGGCCGAGGACGCCGGTCTTGGTCGCGCCTTTGACGCAGAAGTGCACCGCATGCTCGGAGACTCCTGGCGTCGGCAAGGAGGCCCCGAGCCGGAAGATCACGATGATGAAGAGTGTGAAGAGCAGCTTCTTGCGCAGGTCCGGCGTACGGAAGGCCTGGTAAAACGCGGTCAGCATGCGCCGTCCTGGGGTCGAAGGGTCAACGTCATCTGCCGCTCCTTGTCGCTGGCGGCCTGGTGCGGCAGGCTAGCCGGTGAGCCGGGCGCCGTGCAGCCAAGCGCGACACGCACGCCGAAGTCTAACGCGCTCCGCGCAGTCCGGCAGCCTGCCAGCATCCTATGTCGCCAGTGAAGCAGGGCGTCCACGCCGAGTCCTGGCGATGATGTCCCTAGAGCTGCGTGGTCGTGCCCCCGGCCGCGGTGATCTTCTCGACCGCCGAGGCCGAGAACGCGTGCGCGGTGACCCGCAGGCCGCCGACCGCCTCGCCAGAGCCGAGCACCTTGACCAGCTCGCCGCGGCGGACGGCACCGCGCGCCGCGAGGTCCTCGGGCGTCACCTCGCCGCCCGACGGATACAGGGCGGCCAGCCGGCCGGTGTTGACGACCTGGTAGCTGGTCTTGAACCGCGCGTTAGAGAAGCCCTTCAGCTTGGGCAGCCTGCGGTGCAGCGGCATCTGCCCGCCCTCGAACGCGGGCGAGATGCTGGTCCTGGCCTTGCTGCCCTTGGTGCCGCGGCCGGCGGTCTTGCCCTTAGACGCCGCGCCGCGACCTACCCGCGTCTTGCGGGTGTGCGCGCCGGGTGCGGGGCGCAAATGATGGACTTTCAGGCCCGCTCCGCCGCCTACGGCACCGCTGTTGGCCACGTCGCTGTTGGCCACGTCGCTGTTGGCCATGTCGCTATTGGGCATGTCGCTCTTCGCCACGTCGCTCTTCGCCACGTCTACTGCACCTCCTCCACGACGACCAGGTGGCGCACCACCTGGATCATGCCGCGGATCTCCGGCCGGTCGGCCTTGACGACGCTGTCCCCGATCCGGTGCAGCCCGAGCGAGCGCAGCGAGTCGCGCTGCGTCTTCGTGCCACCGATCTTGGACTTGGTCTGGGTTACCTTCAGCTCTGCCATCTCAGGCTCCCGCTCAGCTTCCTGGCTCGGCGGCCGTGGCCGCCGCGGCCCGCGCCCTGAGCATCGCCGCCGGGGCGACGTGCTCGATCGGCAGGCCGCGCCGGGCGGCGATCTCCTCGGGGCGCGACAGGCCCTTGAGGGCCGCCACGGTCGCGTGCACCACGTTGATCGGGTTGGACGAGCCGAGCGAGCGCGACAGCACGTCGTGCACGCCGGCGCACTCCAGCACGGCCCGGACCGGGCCGCCGGCGATGACGCCGGTGCCCGGGCTGGCCGGCTTGAGCAGCACGACCCCCGCGGTGTCCTCGCCGGTCACGGCGTGCGGGATCGTGCCGCCGATCCTCGGCACCTTGAAAAAGGACTTCTTCGCGGTCTCGACGCCCTTGGCGATCGCCGCGGGCACCTCCTTGGCCTTGCCGTAGCCCACGCCGACCATGCCGTTGCCGTCTCCGACGACGACCAGGGCGGTGAAGCTGAAGCGCCGGCCGCCCTTGACGACCTTGGCCACCCGGTTGATGGTGACGATGCGCTCGAGGTAGGCGGTGCCCTTGTCGGCCCCGCCCCGGCGGTCATCGCGGCGGTCGCGGCGGTCTCCGCCGCCGCTTCCTGGCCCGGAACCGCGCCGTGCCGGTGCTGCCATCAGACTGTCCTTCTCTCGTTGCTGCGTATTGCCCGGCGCCGCGTCACGGTGGGTGTTGTCACGGTGGGTGTCACAGGGCCAGCCCGCCTTCGCGGGCACCGTCGGCGAGCGCCGCGACCCTGCCGTGGTAGGCGTTGCCGCCGCGGTCCAGCACCGCGGCGCCGATTCCGGCGCCCGCCGCGCGCTCGGCGAGCAGCTTGCCCACCTGGCGCGCCTTGGCCTTCTTGTCGCCGCTGCCCTGGCGGATCTCGGCCTCCAGGGTGGAGGCGGACGCCAGCGTACGGCCCGTCACGTCGTCGACGAGCTGGGCGTACATGTTCCTGGCCGAGCGGGTCACGGCGAGCCTGGGCCGCACCGCGCTGCCCGACATCTTCTTGCGTACCCGCAGATGCCGCCTGGTCCGCGAGGCGGCCCGTGCCGACGTGCGGCTCTTGCTGCGCACGTGCGCCGTCGTCCTGGTGCCAGCCATGTCTTACTTACCAGCCTTCCCGGCCTTGCGCCGAACCTGCTCGCCCGAGTACCGCACGCCCTTGCCCTTGTAGGGATCGGGCTTGCGGAGCTTGCGTATGTTCGCGGCGACCTCTCCGACCTGCTGCTTGTCGATGCCCTCGACCACGAACCTGATGGGCGTCTCGACCCGGAACGCGATCCCTTCCGGCGGCCGGACGACCACCGGGTGACTGAAGCCGAGCGCGAACTCCAGGTCCCTGCCCCTGGCCTGCACACGGTAGCCGACGCCGACGATCTCCATCGTCTTCGCGTAGCCCTCGGTCACCCCGGTCACCATGTTGGCGATCAGCGAGCGGGACAGCCCGTGCAGCGCCCTGATCTGGCCCTCGTCTGACGGCCTGGTCACGGTGATCACGGCGCCGTCGCGCTTGACCTCGATCGGCACGGCGACCTCGAGGCTGAGGGTGCCCTTCGGGCCCTTCACGGTGACGTCGCGGCCGCTGATCGTCACGTCCACGCCGGCGGGCACGACGACGGGCATTCGTCCGATTCGTGACATCGTCAGCTCCCCTACCAGACGAAGGCGAGGACTTCCCCGCCCACGCCATGCTTCTTGGCCTGCCGGTCCGTCATCAGGCCGGCCGACGTCGAGATGATCGCGACGCCGAGGCCGCCGAGCACCCGCGGCAGGTTGTCCTTGCGTGCGTAGACCCGCAGGCCCGGCTTGGAGACCCGCTTGATCCCGGCGATCGAGCGCTCCCTGGTGGGGCCGTACTTCAGCGCGATCACCAGGTTCTTGCCCACCTCCGCGTCCTCGACCCGCCAGCCGGCGATGTACCCCTCCTGCTGGAGTATCTCGGCGACGTGCACCTTGATCTTGGAGTGCGGCATGGTCACCGCGTCGTGGTAGGCGGAATTGGCGTTGCGCAGACGGGTCAGCATGTCCGCGACCGGGTCGGTCATTGTCATGGCCTGATGGCCCCTCCTCGTCGCGGTTTCCTCGCGGACCTGCGACGTAGTCGGCGGGCGCCGGAGCGCCCTGGTCAGTGTTCTGCTGGCGCTTTCGCGCCGTTCCTCGGCGCTCGCGCGCCCCGTGTCCGGCTGCCGCCTCGCGGCGGCTACCAGCTTGACTTCGTGATGCCAGGCAGCTCACCGCGGTGCGCCAGGGTGCGGAAGCAAATCCGGCACAGGCCGAACTTGCGGTAGACGGCCCGCGGCCGCCCGCACCGTGAGCACCTGGTGTAGGCGCGCACCGCGAACTTCGGCTTGCGCCCTGCCTTGGCGATCAGGCTCTTCTTCGCCACTACTCAGTTCTCCTTGAACGGGAAGCCGAGCCGTCGCAGCAGCGAACGGCCCTGCTCGTCGGTGGTCGCGGTGGTGACGAGGGTGACGTCCATGCCCCGCTGCCTGTCCACCTGGTCCGGGTTGATCTCGTGGAACATCAACTGCTCGGTCAGGCCGAACGTGTAGTTGCCGCGGCCGTCGAACTGCCGGTCGGACAGCCCGCGGAAGTCGCGGATCCGCGGCAGTGCCAGCCTCCCTGAGCTTGAACTGCGCGATCGACTTGCGTGCTCGCGCGACCGCCGGCTTCTGGCCGGTGATCAGCGTCAGGTCCCTGACCGCGCCCTCGATCAGCTTGGCGTCCCTGGCGGCCTCGCCGACGCCCATGTTCACTACGATCTTGGTCAGCGTCGGGATCTGCATGACGTTGGTCAAGCCGAATTCCTCGCGCAGCGCGGGGGCGATCTCGCCCACGTAGCGCTCCTTGAGCCTGGGAGGCACCGCCGACGGCGCCGTCTCGGCCACGGCGGTGGCGGTCCCGCCGCCCTGGCCGGCCCGGGCGGGAGCCCGCGCAGCGGCATCCGCCGCCCGGCCGCGCGCCCGGCCTGGCGCGCCGCCCCCCTTAGGTGTCTTGGTCGCAGCCATCAGATGTCCTTACCGCTGGGCCGGAGTATCCGGACCTTCTTCTCGCCGTCGAACCGGTATCCGGCCCGCGCTGGCTTCTTCGTCTCCGGGTCGATCAGCGCGACGTTGCTCACGTGGATCGGCGCTTCCTGGTGCACGATGCCGCCTTCCTTGGCGCCGCGCCGACCCTGGTAGTTCACCTTCGTGTTCTTCTTGATCATGCTGACGCCCTGGACAAGCACGCGCTGGTCGGCCAGATAGACCTGGATCACAGTGCCCTCGCGGCCGATGTCCTTGCCCGCGATCACCACGACGCGGTCGCCTTTCTTGATCTTCATCCGACGCGCCTTCCCCGACCGGGCTCGGTCCGCCGCACCGTTCTTCGCCATCACAGCACCTCCGGCGCCAGCGAGATGATCCTCATGAACCGCTTCTCGCGCAGTTCCCTGCCCACCGGCCCGAAGATGCGGGTGCCGCGCGGGTCCCCGCCGTCCCTGATCAGGACCGCCGCGTTCTCGTCGAAACGGATGTAGGAGCCGTCGCCGCGGCGCCGCTCCTTGCGCGTGCGAACCACGACCGCCTTGACCACATCGCCCTTCTTGACGCCCGCACCAGGCAGGGCGTCCTTGACGGTGGCCACGATGACGTCGCCGATGCCCGCGTATCGCCGGCCCGACCCGCCGAGCACACGGATGCACAAGAGCTCCTTGGCACCGGTGTTGTCGGCGACCTTGAGCCGCGACTCCTGCTGGATCACGTCAACTCCTGCTTGCTCTGTCTCAGTTGCCTAGGTTTCTGCCGCCCCGGCGCCCGATGCTGCTGTTATTTCGCCTTCTCCACGATCCTGGCCACGCGCCACCGCTTGGTGGCCGACAGCGGCCTGGTCTCGGCCAGCACCACCCGGTCGCCCACGCCGCAGGCGTTCTCCTCGTCGTGCGCCACGTACTTCCTGGTGCGGCGGATGACCTTGCCGTACTTGGGGTGTTTGACCCGGTCTTCCACCATCACGATGATGGTCTTGTCCATCTTGTCGCTGACCACGAGGCCTTCCCTGACCTTGCGGTAGCCACGCGCCTGGACCTGCGCCGGGACCTGCGTAGCCTCACTCATCGGTTTCAGCCTCCTGCTCCAGCGTGACGATGCCGAGCTCGCGTTCCCGCTTGACCGTGTAGATGCGGGCGATCTCCTTGCGCACCGCACGGAGCCGCCCGTGACTCTCGAGCTGACCGGTCGCGGCTTGGAAGCGCAGGTTGAACAGCTCGATCTTCGCCTCGGCCAGCTTGTCGTCCAGTTCTTCCTCGGTTGAGGCACGCAGATCGGCCGCTGCCAGTGCCTTGGCCATCACGCCTCACCCACCTCACGCTTGACAAACTTGCACTTCATGGGCAGCTTGTGCATGGCCCGCCGAAGCGCCTCCCTGGCGACCTGCTCGGGCACGCCGGACAGCTCGAACATGACCCGCCCCGGCTTGACGTTCGCGATCCACCACTCGGGCGCGCCCTTTCCCGATCCCATCCGGGTCTCGGCCGGCTTCTTGGTCAGCGGCCGGTCCGGGTAGATCGTGATCCAGACCTTCCCGCCTCGGCGGATATGCCTGGTCATCGCGATACGGGCGGCCTCGATCTGGCGGTTGGTCACGTACGAGTGCTCGATGGCCTGGATGCCGTACTCGCCGAACGCCACCCTGGTGCCGCCCTTGGCCGCACCAGACCGGTCGGGTCTGTGCTGCTTGCGGTGCCTGGTCCTGCGCGGGATGAGCATGCGTCAGCCCTCCTGGCCGGTCGTCGCCTGCGCACCGGGAGCCGTCTCGGCCGCTCTGGCCTCCGCGGCCCGGCCACGCCCGTCCTGCTGGCCGGCGCCGGCCTGCTCGGCCGACCGCGAGCCGCGGTCCGTCCCGTCGGCCCCGGGCCGCCTGCCGCGCCGCGCCGCCGAGGACGGCGGCCGGTCCCGGCCACCCGGCCGCTGCCCCGCGCGCAGGCCGGCCGCGGCCGCCTCGCGCTCCGCCCTGGTCTGCGCCGCGTCGCCGCGGTAGATCCAGACCTTCACGCCGATCCGGCCGAACGTGGTGCGGGCCTCGTAGAAGCCGTAGTCGATGTCCGCGCGCAGCGTGTGCAGCGGAACCCGGCCCTCGCGGTAGAACTCCGACCGCGACATCTCGGCGCCGCCGAGGCGCCCGGCGCACTGCACCCTGATGCCCTTGGCGCCGCCCTTCATGGCGGTCTGCATGGCCTTGCGCATGGCCCGCCGGAACGAGACCCGGCTGGACAACTGCTCGGCGACGCCCTGGGCGACGAGTTGCGCGTCGATCTCGGGGTTCTTCACCTCGAGGATGTTCAGTTCGATCCGGCGGCCGGTCAGCTTCTCCAGGTCACCCCTGATCCGGTCGGCCTCGGCGCCGCGCCTGCCGATGACAATTCCCGGCCTGGCGGTGTGAATCCACACCTTGACCTTGTCCTTGTCCTCGCGCTCGATCTCCACCTTGGAGATGCCGGCCCGCTCCATGCCGCGCTGCAGCATCCGGCGGATGGCGACATCTTCCGCGACGTAGTCCTTGTACAGCTTGTCGGCGAACCACCGGCTCTTGAAGTCGGTGGTGATGCCGAGCCGGAACCCGTGCGGGTTCACTTTCTGGCCCACTAGCGGGTCCTCTCCCTGCGATTAGCGGCATCGCGGCCCGGTGCCTGGCCGGCGCCGTCGTCCGAGACGATCACCGTGATATGGCTCGTTCGCTTGTTGATCCGGTAGGCACGGCCCTGCGCCCGCGGCCTGAACCGCTTCATCGTGGGCCCCTCGTCCACCCAGGCGCGGCTCACGACGAGCGAGGACGCGCTGGCCTGCCCGGTGTTCTCGGCGTTGGCGATCGCGCTCGCCAGCACCTTGCCGACGGTCTCGCTCGCCGACTGCGGCGCGAAGGCCAGCACCGCCTGCGCCTGCTCAGCGGGCAGCCCGCGGATCAGGTCCACCACGCGGCGGGCCTTCCGCGGCGTGACGCGGACGTACCGCGCCCTTGCCTTCGCTTCCATCGGTCCTGCCTCTCGCTCTCTGGCCCGTGGGTTACGTGCTCTGTGGTCAGCTCGGTTGTCAGTCGGCTCTGTCGTCCGCGCGGCAGGCGGGCCCGCCGCTAGCGGCGGCTCCGCCTGTCGTCCCTGACGTGGCTGCGGAATGTCCGGGTCGGCGCGAACTCGCCGAGCTTGTGGCCGACCATCGACTCGGTCACGAACACCGGCACGTGCTTGCGGCCGTCGTGCACCGCGATCGTGTGGCCGAGCATCGCCGGGATGATCATCGAGCGGCGCGACCACGTCTTGATGACGTTCTTGGTGCCCTTGGTGTTCTGCATGTCCACCTTCTTGATCAGGTGGTCATCCACGAACGGGCCTTTTTTCAGACTACGAGGCATCGCCTAGTGCTCCTGCCGTTCCCTCTCGCGACTGTCGCGGGCATTTCTCGGACACTCCTACCGCTTCTTCTTCGCGCGCCGTCTGGTGATGAGCTTGTCGCTCGGCTTGTTCGCCTGCCTGGTGCGCCCCTCCGGCTTGCCCCACGGGCTGACCGGGTGGCGCCCGCCCGAGGTCTTGCCCTCGCCGCCGCCCATCGGGTGGTCGATCGGGTTCATCGCGACGCCGCGCACGCTCGGCCTGCGGCCCTTCCAGCGGCTCCGGCCGGCCTTGCCCAGCTTGATGTTGCCCTGCTCGGCGTTGCTGACCTCGCCGATGGTCGCCCGGCAGGCCGCGTCGACCAGGCGGATCTCGCCCGATGGCATCCGCAGGTGAGCGTGCCTGCCCTCCTTGGCGAGAAGCTGCACCCCGGACCCCGCGGACCTGGCGATCTTCGCCCCGCCGCCCGGCCGCAGTTCGATCGCGTGCACCACCGTGCCGGTCGGGATCGAGCGCAACGGCAGGCAGTTGCCGATCTTGATGTCCGAGCCGTGCCCGTTCTCCACGATGTCGCCCTGGCGCAGCCCCGCTGGCGCGAGTATGTAGCGCTTCTCGCCGTCCGCGTAGTGCAGCAGCGCGATTCTCGCGGTCCGGTTCGGGTCGTACTCGATGTGCGCGACCTTGGCCGGGACGCCGTCCTTGCCGACCCGCCGGAAGTCGACGACCCGGTAGGCGCGCTTGTGCCCGCCGCCCTGGTGCCTGGCGGTGATCCGGCCGTGCACGTTCCTCCCGCCGCGGTTGTGCAGCGGCCGGACGAGCGACTTCTCCGGCTCGCTCCGCGTCACCTCGGCGAAGTCCGAGCCGCTCGCGCCCCGCCTGCCCGGGGTGGTCGGCTTGTACCTGCGGATGCCCATGTCTGCTTAAGCTCCTAGCTCGTCCGGCCTAGCTGCCCAGGCCGCCGATGTCGATCCGATCGCCAGCCGCGACGCTGACGACCGCGCGCTTGGTGTCGGGCCGCTTGCTCCAGTACTGGCCGGCCTTGGTACGGACGCGGCGCCGCTTGCCCAGCCGGTTCAGCGTGTTCACGCCGGTGACCTTCACGTGGAAGATCGCCTCGACGGCCTGGCGGATCTGTGTCTTGGTGGCGTGCGGCGCGACGATGAACGTGTACTTGTTGAACTCGTCCTGGAGCCCGTAACTCTTCTCCGAGACGACCGGCCGGAGCAGGACGTCCCGGTGGTTGAAGATCTTGCTCATCGCTCCTGCTCCTCCTGGCTACCCGCGGCACCGACCCTGGCGACGAAGGACTCATAGGCGGCCGAGGTGAACACCACGCGGTCGCTCACCAGCACGTCGTAGGTGTTGAGCTGGCCGGGATCGATAAGGTGCACGCCGCGCGCGTTCCGCAGGCTCTTCCAGGTGAGCTGGTCAGCGATGTCGGCGACGACAAGAACGGCCACCGCGCCCGCCGCCGCGCCGGTGACCGCGGCCAGCACCGACACCGCGTCCGCGGTTTTCGGCGCCTCGCCGTCGACGAATCCGGAGACCACCTGGACGAGCCCGTGCCTGGCCCGGTCGGACAGGGCGCCGCGCAGCGCGGCCGTCTTCTGGCCCGGCCGGTGCCCTTCTGCCGGTACGGCTTCCTCCCGCCGCCGCGGACCTGCCCGCGGGTCTTGGTGGCGTGGGTGCCCTGCCTGGCCGCCGCCTGCTGCGCCACCACGACCTGGTGGATCAGCGGCACGTTCACATTCGCGTCGAAGATGTCCGACGGCAGGTCGACCTCGACCTCGGTGCTGGCCGCCGGAACCTTGGCCTTCTTGGCGGCCGGCGCCTTAGCCGAGCCCTTGGCCTTCCGGCCGGTATCCTTCGCATCGCCCGCAGCCGCCTCGGCCGCCGGCTTGTCGGCCGCCGCCGGCTTCTCGGCCGCCTCCGTGTCCGCGGTCGCCGTGTCCGCAGTCGGCTGGGCACCGGACTCCGGCGCGTCGGGCGTTACCTCCGCCGCTGCCTCCGCCGCGGACTCCGGCTCCCGCGGGCCGGAGTTCTCGCCTTTCGATGCCGGGCTCATCGTGCCGCACCCGCCTTTCGTGTGCTCGCGCCAGCCGGGGACTTGACCGCGCTGCGGACCAGCACCAAGGCGCCAGCCGGGCCCGGAACCGCGCCCTTGATCAGCAGCAGGCCCTTGTCCGCGTCCACGCCGTGCAGGGTCAGGTTCAGCACCGTGGTGCGCTCGCGGCCCATCCGGCCCGCCATTTTCAGGCCCTTGAAGACGTGACCGGGGAACGCGCAGCCGCCGATCGATCCTGGCGAGCGGTGCTTGCGCTGGG
>WNGK01007764.1_pt1 | contig 13261 bp, 4 predicted proteins | sample 5400601 | NCBI WGS metagenome assembly WNGK01 (sample SAMN13153376, study PRJNA577476) | soil metagenome | isolation source: 60 cm soil or saprolite under Garry oak tree replicate 1 | place: USA:California | collected 2016-06-15 | reverse complement strand
GTGCCGTAGCTCCACAGCGCGCCCTTCGAGCCGTTGGCCACCACGCCGCCGTGCCGGATGTCGAGCAGTCCGGAGAGCTGGAGCTTCCGATAGCGGAACGTGGTGCGGGCGCTTCCCGTCCACCGGGGGTTCGGGTTGGAGACGATCCGCTGATCGGGGTCGCCGACCGGGAACCCGTTGTCAGCGATGTAGAGCGCGCCCCTGGGCGCCCCCTGGCACTCCGCCGCGAGGCCGGCGACGAGGGACGTGTCGCTAATGCCGCAGCGGATGAACCCCTTGCTGCGATGTACGCCGATCTCCTGCCCCACCTGCGCGACGCCATCGCCGAAAGAGACGTACTGGGGCCCGTTCAGGGTGAGCACGTATCCCCGGTTGCGGGCCCACTGCAGTCCCACCTCCCAGCCGTACTCCGGCTTCTGGAGGGGGCGGACGTTGAGCGAGGCCTCGACGCCGCGGTTCCGGAACTTCGCGGCGTTGGTGTACTGGTAGGTGAAGCCCGTCGAGGGGGCGAGCGGCGTCTGCAAAATCACGTCCTGGCTCGTCGAGCTATAGAAGGTGAACGAGGCGTCGGCGCGGTCCCGGACCAGGCCGACATCGAACCCGGCCTCGAGCTCTTTGGAACGCTCGGGCTTGAGGACGTCCGCGGGCTTCTGGCCACCCGTCAGCAGGCCACCCAGGCCGTTCTGCGTGGGCGTGACGCCCGTCCCCTGAGCGATGCCGCCGAAGATGCTCGAGAAGAAGGTACCTGTCGTGACATAGGGAGGCGGCTCGGTCCCCGCCTCGCCGTAGGCCACGCGCAGCTTGCCGAAGGTGAGCCACGCCCGCTCGCCGATCGCCTTGGTGAACGTCCAGGCCGCGCTTCCCTTGGGGAACCAGGCCCGCCGGGAGAGGCGCCCGAAGTTGGAGAACCCGTCGTTCCGAAGGGAAGCCACGAAGTAGAGCTGGTCGTAAAGGTCGAGCGTGGCCTGCCCGAAGTACGACTCGCGGTGGATCACCGTCTCGCTGTCGATGGGCGGATCGCGCAGCACCGTGTTCGACAACTTGAACGGCGTCGGCGCGACCAGCCCTCGACCCACCGTGAACAGGTCCCGGTGGTTCTCGCTATTCAGGTTCTGGCCAAGGGTCACCGTTCCCGCGACGTTCGGATTGACGCGGTAGTTCGCCGTGCCGACGAGGTTATGGTCGATCTCGTAGTTGAGGATCTTGCCCTCGATCACGCGGCCGCTGTAGCACACGTCTGACGACGAGATCGGGCAGCCTTCCAGCCGCTCGTCGTTGGCGTAGTCTGCTCCCAGCGTGTAGTTGAACTTGAGCCACGACGTCGCGAGGTATTCCGCGCCGACGTTGCCGAAGATGCGGCCCACGTTCGCAAGATTCTTCTGCTCGTAGATGGCGTAGAACGGGTTGTCGAACCCGCGGTCCGCGACCAGATCCGTCGCTTGGGGGTGCTGGAACCGGTACGAACGGTGCAGGTGATTGACCGGGTCGAGGTACGGCAGGTTGTTGAAATCTGGCGGCGTGCGCAGCACCGGGATCTGCACCGCGTTCACGTTGTTGCCGCGCTGAGTCAAATGCCCGCGGGTGTCGGCGTACGAGAGGTTGGCGCTGATGGTCAGCTGATCCGACGGGCGGTGCGACCCCTTGACCCGCACCGTGGTGCGGTTGTACCGGTCGTTGTCCCCCACGAAGAAGCCGTTGTTGTCGAGATTCTCGCCGGAGAGATAGAACGTGGTCCGGTCGTTCCCCCCGGAGATCGTCATCGCGTTCTCGATCGCGTGCCCCGTCGTGTACAGCTCGCGGGCGTGATCGTACACCGGGGCGCCGGCCGGAATGGGCGGTCCCCAGCTCCGCCGGCAGATACCGGCGCCCGGGCTGTCGCAAGAGCCCCCGAGGGACGTGTCGGCGTGCACGCCGAAGCTTCCCTGGCCGAACTTCGTCTGCACCTCCCAGAAATGGTTCACGTCGTCAAAGGAGACGGACGACCGCAGGGAAAAGTGCGTGGCGCCCGGACGGCCGGACTTGGTGGTGATCATGACCACCCCCTGCCCGGCGCGGGCGCCGTAGATCGCGGCTGCGGCGGCGCCCTTCAGGATCTCGACCGACTCGATGTCGCTCGGGTTCAAGTCCGCGGCGCGGTTCGTGACCACCGTGCCCTCGCCCGCGTAGCCGCCGTCCACGTGATTGAAGCTCGACGTCGAGGTCGCCGAGTTGTCGATCGGCACGCCGTCCACCACGAACAGCGGCTGGTTGTTCCCCACGACCGTGCGGATGCCGCGGATCTGGATGAACGATGATGCGCCGGGATCGCCCGACTGTCCGGTGACCTGGACGTTAGGAGCCTTGGCCGCCAGCGCCTCCACGATGTTCGACTCGTTGCTCCTCTCGATCAGCTCGGCCGAGACGTTGTTGCGGGCGTGCCCGAGCTTCTCGGTCTCGGATGTGGTGCCGGCGCCGGTCACCACGACCTCGCCGAGCTGCAAGGGGTTCGGGGCGAGCGCAAAGTCATGAGTGACACCCCCGGCTGCGAGCGTGACTAGCGCGTTCTGCGACTTGAAGCCGAGGCGGCGCGCGCTGAGCGTGACGGTCTGGCCCGAGACGCGGGCGCCCGGCACGACGATGGCGTAGCTGCCATCGTCCCGGCTCAGGGATCCCAGCCCCATGGCGGAAATCGAGACTTCCACGGAGCCAAGCGACCCTCCAGCTTCGCTCGTCACTCTTCCGGTGATGATCACCGGCTCCTGCGCCTCGAGCAGGGCCGGAAGCGTGACGACCGCGCTGAGTATGATGGGCACTATCCGACGGTGTGTGAGTGGCATGTCCCCTCCGCCGTGACGGTGGTGAGCCGCGCGACCGAGGGACGGCGAGGAGGGAGCGGGCGCGCGGTGACGGCCGGTGCACGCAAACGGGATCGATGGTCCCGTCCGTCAGGGACTGCTTATATCATCCGAGGCGGCGAGGCGCTAGAGGGCGGCACAACCCAGCTCACTTCGTCGGTGCGCCCGGTGCGCGGATCTCAAGCTCCCGCGCCCCGGCGACGGGCGACTCGGATTCCTCCCCCCCCGGCCAGCGGACCCACACAGCTTTGGCTTGCTTGCCCGCCTCGAGCCCCAGCACTGCGATGGCTCCATCCAGAGACCAATATCCCGACCCGCCGTGTATCTCTCGGGCCGGCCCTCGCGTGTCGGCATAGACCACGCGCAGTGTCGCCCCGATCGCATGCGGGTTCTCCCGCGGGCCGAGCAGGCGCACCCGCAAACCCGGCCGGGTGTGCTCGTTATGGAAGAGCTTGGTCTCGGCCCCGTTCTGGGACACGGCGAGATCGAGGCGAGCGTCCCCATCGTAGTCGGCGAAGGCGGCGCCGCGTTGATCGCCGTAGACCGTGATCCCGGAGACCCGACCGGGCACGGGCTCGAGCGTGCCGTCTCCCCGACCCAGGAGCAGCAGCCCACGGCCGGCGTCGTAGCGGGGCGTCCCGATGTCCGTGGGAAAGAAGTTCTGCGACAGGAACAGGTCTTCGTGCCCGTCACCGTCGAAATCCGCCACCCCTGCGTACCATGCCGGGGCGAGCTGCGCCTCGTTGGGGAGCGGCACCGGCTCGAACTTCCCACCGCGATTGAAGAACACGAAGTGGTCGAGCGTCGTCGCCTCGAGGCGCTGCGCGCCCTCGAGTCCGCGGCCGAGCACGTCTTGCAGCGTGGCGTTCGCGTACGCGGCGAAGGTCCGGGTCCCGAGCCGCACCGCCGGGATGGCGGTCATCAAGCGGGCGAGCGGGGTGAGTGGCGCGATCCCCCGCAACCGGTCGTCGTACTGGGCCTCGATCATGTCCCAGCGCCGCGATCCGGCGAAGTCCCCGTAGTACAGGTACAGGGGATGAGCGGCGTCGACACGATACCTGGTGTTGCGGCCCCAACTCGTCGCGACGATATCGAGGCGCCCGTCCCCGTCCAGGTCTCCCGTCGTCACGCCGTTCCAGCGGCCCACGATGCGGTCCAGACCCCACTCGGCGCTGGCATCGCGGAAGCGCCCGTGCTCGTTCACGAACAACTTCAGTGACCCCCACTCCGGCGCGAGGATGAGATCGGGCCAGCCGTCGCCGTTCACGTCGGAGAAGACCGCAGCCGATATCAAGCCGACGCTGTGGAACAGGCTCGAGTTGAGCACGTCCAGCACGAAGCGCCCGCGCTCGTTGCGAAACAGCCGGGAGGACTGCGGGCTCGGATAGGTACCGGGGGCGACCCGCGCGCCGACGAACAAGTCGAGGTCGCCATCTCCGTCAACGTCGGCGACGGCCAGCGGCCCGACGCTCGCAATGTCCTCAGGGACGACCGTCGTCACCCGCCCGGACCGCGGCGAGACCCTCAGGACGGACGGTACGGCAGCGGCCTCGGCGGGAGTCCGCGACTCGTAGTTCGACTGCCCGATCAGCAGCACGGTTCCACCCTCACTGTCCGGCAAGGGGAGCACGGCGGTCTGGTCGTAGCGCGCGGGCGCCGGGCCGAGGTCGACCCTCGTAAACCGTCCGCGGTCGTTGCGGTAGTACGCGAGCCTGCCGCCGCTCCCGGACGTGATCAGGAGGTCTTCGTCACCGTCGCCATCGACGTCGTACCACGTGATGCCGGGACCGAGCCGGCTGAGGGCCTGGGGAAGCAAAGGCTGGCGAGCCCAGTCGTTGTACGGCGTCTCGACGTGGCGGTGGCCGAGCAGCGGGGAGACGTCGCGGAACCAGGTAACTACTGACCCCGGGCGCGAGCCCGGGGTTCCTGGGGTTCCTGTCCGCGGTGACCCGGGGGGCAAGCCTGGGACTCCTGACCTGGGGGACCCCGGGCTTGCGCCCGGGGTTAGCAAGCCTGGGGTGCCTGTCTCTGGGGACCCCGGGCTTGCGCCCGGGGTTAGTGGCTCCGCGACCTCATACTCCCGGTTCGGCCTCACACCGTGGATCACGGAGCGTGCGCCGCGCCGCCAGTCTACCTCGATCGTCAGCTCGGTCGCCTTCCCCGCCGCGAAGGTGTAGAGCGGGTCCGAGCCCGAGAGATAGGTGCCTCCCAGGACGACCTCCTTCTCCTGCACCGGGACGGGGCCGCCCAGGACACGGATCCTGGAGCCCGCGCCCGCGGTGTTCGGCGGCCAGCCGCGCAGCCGCACGGCCACCCGCGGGGCGGTCGCGTCGTTGCGGAACACGGCGGCGGGCGCGTCGAGCCGGCTCACGACGACGTCCAGGTCACCGTCGCCATCCAGGTCCGCGGTGGCCATTCCGTGCGAAATTGCCGAGTCGGCGCCGAACCCCCATTGCCGGCCGACCTCCGAGAAGGTGAGGTCGCCATTGTTGCGGAAGGCGACGCTCGGCACGGCCAGCTTGGGAAACTGGGCCAGCTCGCGCCGCCACTCGAGGCCGGTGAACGTCGTGCGGATCCGCTCCCACGTGTCCGCGTCCATGACGTCCCAGAGATGGCCCGTGGTGACGAGGAGGTCCTCGTAGCCGTCCAAGTCCACGTCGAGGAACAGGGCGTCCCACGACCAGTCGGAGGCCTCGACGCCGGCGTAGGCCGCGATTTCCGCGAAGGTGCCGTCGCCGCGGTTCTTGAACAGCGTGTTCCGCTGCCACTGCGGCCGATCGTCGATCTGCCCGATCAGTTTGGGCAGGGGCGTGTGCGTGGGCACCTGGGTCTTGCGGCGGGGCCCGCGCCCCAGCATGTCCGCGACGAAGATGTCCACGTGGCCGTCGCGGTCCACGTCGGAAAAATCGACCGCCATGGAGGAGTTGCTCGCGGTGCGGAGGGCGAGGCGGGGCGCGGCGCGGAATGTCCCGTGGCCGTCGTTCAGCCAGAACAGGTCCGGGTCCTCGAAGTCGTCGCACACGTAGAGGTCGGGCGCGCCGTCGCCGTCCACGTCGGTGAACTTGGCGGAGAGCGCGAAGTACTCCGGCGCCGCGGCGAGCGGCCTGCCGGTCTCGTCGAGAAACCGGCCCGACGTCCACGGCACGAGAGTGAAATGCCCCGTGCCGTCGTTCAGGTAGAAGCCGTCCGGGTCGGCGCGCTGCTGCATCGACACCAGGCCGTACTCGGGCCGGTCCACGACGCGGTAGTCCTGGCGGAACTTCGGGACGACCTCGAAGTGCTGGTGCCCCAGGTCGCGGACCACCTGGTCGAACGTCCGCTCTTGCGGCGGGTAGACGTCCATCGCGGACCGGGTCTTATAGTTGGCGACGTAAAGGTCGAGGTGCCCGTCCCCGTCCACGTCGGTCAGGGTCATCGTCATGCTGCCCGAGTGGGAGGCAAGCCCCGCCTCGGCCGTGCGCTCGGTGAACACGCCGTGCCCGTCGTTGAGAAACAGCGCCACGCCCCCGCCGAGGGTGCTGACGAGCAGGTCGAGGTCGCCGTCGCCGTCCACATCGGCGAACACGGCTCCCGTCGAGTGCCGCCCCGTCAGGGCGACGCCGGCTCTGGCCGTGATGTCCTCGAAGCGCCAGTCACCGAGATTCCTGTACAGGGCGTTCGCGCCCTCGTTGCCCGTCAGGTAGACGTCGGGGAGTCCATCGCCATCCACGTCGCCGATGGCCACACCGCCGCCCTGCGCCAGGTGGCGGTTCTGAAGCGCGTTCTCGAGCGTGACGGTGTTGGTGAAGCGGATGCCGGTCCGGGACGGCGGGAGCTCGGTGAATCCGGGGTCGCCACGGCTAGGCACGCTGAGCTCGCGCCAGCGATACCCGTCTTCCTCATGCCAGCGCCGAGAGAACTGGGCGCGGCGGCAGCCCCAGCCGAGCGCCAGCAGTACGATGGCTACAGTGAGGGCGGCTAGTCTATGGGACGCCTCCATGTGGGTGGACAACGTCTTGGCCACGACACCTCACACACCCAGGCACCCCTAACGAAGCAGGCGCGCCGACGAGCGACGCGCCTGTTAGCGTCGACGGTTCAGCCGACCGGGCCTACCGGCGGTGGTTCAGAATGCGATTGAGCTCCATCCGCGCCCGCCCCCGCCGCTCCATCTCAGCCCAAACCTGCGGCGCGTTCTGCACCAGGGCCGCGACGACCGGCGCCGGCGCTGGGTGCGCGTCGCAGCTGCCGTCGGGATGGCCGGCACCGCCGCACGTATAGAGCGACAGCTGCAACACGCCCAGCTCTTTCGCCGGCACCGGCATCTCGTGCGGCGTGAGCGGCTCCAGCTTGTCGATCCGCCGCTGGTTGTAGAACGGCGCCGTGTTCGAGCCCGGCAACTCGACATCCTGCTCGTACAATAGCTCGTCGAGCAGGTTGGCGTCGCCGGCGGTCGCCGGCGTGAGGCCGCCACGGGGCCGCCCCAGGCGATCCGGACCCACGCGCGTATAGTTGATGAGCGTGGCCGCCAGCCCCAGGTTGGTGTTGCTCCTGATTAGCGCTTCCGCCCAGATCAGGTCGTTCTCGGCCGCGAGCACCAGCGGGCCGTCCAAAGATCCCTGGGACAAGGTGCCTTGTGGATTGTCGCCGCAGCCGGGGAACTCGTCATAGCGAACCTGCCCGATGGCGCTCTGGTGCCACGACCCGCGCGTCTTGTTCCCAAACTCCTGGCCGATGATCCAGACGTAGTCGTATCCGCCTTTGCCGGTCGTGTCCGGGTAGGCGTCGAGCACCGCGCTCGCGTACGCTGTATCACCCCTGAAGGTCCCGTCACCCAGGCGTTTGTCCGCTGAGTTCGGATTCGTGTTGAGCGTGATATCCCAGGGGTCGGGCTGGCTCACGGGATCCATCAGGTGTGCGACACGGGTGTGGATCCGCATCGTGGTGACGTCGTTGGTCCAAACCTTCAGGAAGTCGCACCAGGTGTTGCAGGCGTCCTGGTGAAAGACCCAGTCGAACGGCCTGGCCCCGGCACTGATGCCCTTGGAGGCGTAATCCGCCACTTTGGCCCAGTCGACCGCAGCGTTCTGCGCCGCGTTGCGTGGGAAGTATGCCAGGTTCCGTGCCGCCATGGTGTTCGCGATCTGGGCGATCTGCACGTTCGTGTACGTCGCGCTCGGCTGGCCGAAGAAGTCACCCGGGACGGTGAACCTGTTGGCATTGGCCAACGCGATCGCTGCGTCGAACTTCCCCTGTGCCGTGTCGCGGATGACGGAGCTGGGTTTGAAGGTCACGATCGGCGACCCGTTCGCATCGGCCGGCGTGCTGTCCGTCACAATGAAGCCCTGGTCGTAGTTGAGCGCGATGCCGCTCAGGGACAGCGCCTCGGCCAACACCGCCATGGTCTCCACCAGGGGGTTCGGGCCGTTGAAGACGTTCTTCACCCGGATGGCCTTGAGGACATCGTTGGCCGAGGACAGCGCCGAGTAGTACCCGTACCACAGCGCTTCGATCTGGGTCCGTTGCGCCGAGGCGGGGTTGTTTTGCCACTCGACTCGGGAGTAATACGGCCCCTCGGTCTGGGGCCCGCAGGTCCCGAAGGTCGCAGTGGTGTAAACGTCCCAGTCTGCGTTGGTACATCCGGTATAGAACCGGATGTTGAAGTTGTTCCACATCGCGGCGTGGCTCCGTGCCATCACCGCCAGAGTGGTGGCTGGGTACTGGTCTTCCCCGAGACCCCCCTGCCCCGTGAGATACCAGGTCCGCATGGCGCCGACGGCGATCGATTGAACGGTGGCCGGGTCCGACAGCGCACGGGGGGAGTCCGGCGCGTTCGGGTTCGCGATCTTCAGCGTGTCGCATCCACCCGCGAGGACCAGGGCCGTCACGAGGCCCAGCACCTCCGGGATACGCTTAGTCGAGCTCATAAGACGCACGCTCCAGAGAAGGTTGGTCCCGCGGGGTCAGAAGTTGATCTCCGCAAAGCCGGTGAAGGTCCGGAAGTTGGGGTACGAGAAGCCGTCGAATCGGAACGAGTACGGGTCGCCCGATAGGCCGGCCACCTCCGGGTCGTAGCCCGAGTACTTGGTGAAGGTGAACAGGTTGCGCCCGATCACCCCTAACCTGAGGTTGTTGATCCCGAGACCGAGCTTCTCCAGCGCGCTGCGGCCGAACGTATAGCTGACGTTCAACTCCTTGATCTTCACGTACGTGCCCGACTCGACGAAGAAGTCGGTGGGGTTGATGCCGTTGTAGAGGGCCTGGTAGTAGCTGATCGGCTTCTTCCCGGTGCTGTAACAAGCCGGGAGCCTACCCGAACAGCCTGTGGCCGCAGGCTTGCCCGACTGGTCGTAGACGCGGTCGCGATACTCGAAGAACGGCCACTGCCGCGTGCCGTTGTAGATGCTACCGCCCTGCACCCAATCCACCAGCGCGTAAGCCGAAAAGCCCTTATAGCGCAGGTTCGTCGTGAAGCTGGCGTTGAAGTCGGGGTTCACATCGCCGATCTTGACGATCGCGCTCCCCTTGGGATCCACATAGGGGATGAACTTCTCGTTGACGGTGTGGTAGACGCTCTTCCGCACGACGTACCCGTCTTCGTTGATGATCACGCTGTCCGCGCTCCACGTCTGCCCCGCGCCCGAAAGGGCCGCCTTCGCCGGATCATCGTACAGCTCGGAGATATTGCGCACGATGCGGGTCCCGTAGATCACGCCAAACGTCTCGCCCGGCGCAATCTGGAAGATCTGGGTCACGGACTCGCTGCCCGCGTACCTCGGCCCGACGAGGAACGGCGGCGTGTTCAGCTGGGTGATCTTCTGGCGCGTCCGGTCGGCGGCCACGCTCACCCGCCAGGAGAACTCGGGCCGGTCCGCGAGAATCACGCCCAAGGACAGCTCGTGCGTCTTCCCGAGCAGCGTCCCGGCATTCTGCCACTGGTTCAGATACCCGCCCGCGGCGGAGACCGGCACCAGCAGGATCTGGTCCCTCGTCTCCTTGCGGGAGTAGGAGTACTCGAGCGAGAAGCGGTCGAGGAAGTCCACGTTTCCGCCGACTTCCATCTCCGCCGAGTGCGCCGGCTTGAGCACTTTGTTGCCGAGCGTCTGCTTCACCGGCACGCCGCCCACCACGGAGAATGTCTCGTACTGGGCGTCGAATTGGGGACGCAGCCCGGCGGTCCCATAGGACGCGCGCAGCTTCAGCTCGTCGACCCCGTTGATGTGGACGTCCTGCGACAGGCGGTACGCTCCGGAAGCCCGGTAGTACGTCTGCCAGCGGCTGTCCGGTCCGAACAGCGACGAGCCGTCCCACCGCACCAGACCGTCGACGATGTACCGATCCTTGATGTCGAAGCCGGAGATGACGTAGTAGTTCTTGTTCCGGATACTGACGTCCCCGGAGGTTGGCAACAGCTGGGTATTGTCGACCGCCACGAACTCAGGCGTGTTCAGAACGGTGAATTTACTGGCGGTCAGGGCGAAATTGGTCGCGGTCTGATCCTCGTAGACGTAGGCCGCCTTCGTGGTGTTGCGCACATTCCACGCGCCGACGTGGAAGGTCCGCACGCTGGTAAGGGTCGCGCCCGTGTTAAACGTCCGGCCGCCGCTGTCGATCCTCACGAGACTGCCGCTCGACGGGAGACCGTGCGAGTCCAGGAAGTTCTTGGGCGTCTCGTCCGTGTAGTTGGACGACTCCTGGTCGAAGTTGTAGTTGCCCTCGAGCGACAGCCAGTCGAATATCCGATAGGTCGCTTTCCCATACCCCGTGTAGCGCGAGCGATCGGTGCTGATGTGCTCGTTGGCGAGCGTGTACACCGGGTTCGTGGCGTTCGGCAACTGGTGCGGGATCTGCGCCCGGTACGGCGTCCCGTCGGGGTTGGGTGCGAACAGATCGATATAGGGTTCGATGAACGTCACCGCGAAGAACGGCGCGCCGGGACCCTGCGCGACCTGATTGTTGTTCGATTTGCCGAAGAAGCCGCCCACCGACAGGTCGAGCCGGGGCGTCAGCGCTTGATCCACGTTCACCCGGAAGTTCTGCCGGTTGTAGCCTTTGAGGAGGATGAGGATGCCATCTTGCTTCGTATTCTGGAACGACACGTTGAAGTTCGTGTTACCGCGCCGCTGCCCGACCGAGACGTAGTTCGTGTAGAACGCGCCGTGCGACAGCAGCTGCGACTGCGCGTCGTACACGGGCTTGCCGTACGCGTTGTAGGGAACGTCGGCGATCCCATCGGCCTTGACGGCGGCGGTCACGTACGGGTGCGCGAGCGCCGTAGGGATCGCCTTGGGGCGGAACGACTGGCCGTATTCGTTCCGCACCGTCACCACCAGCTTGCCGTCCGGGATGCGCTCGCCGCGCTTGGTGAAGACCTGGACCACGCCGTTCGCGGCGTCCGAGCCGTACAACGACGACGCCGCCGCGCCCTTCACCACCTCGACATGATCGATGTCCTCGGAGTTGATGTCCGCGAGGCCATGCCGCGTGATCGTCCCGTCCACGATGATCAGCGGACCCGGCGCGTCGGTTGAAGCACACGGTTGCGAGCTGCAGGCCGAAGGCGACGAGAGGGCGGTCGCCCCGCGCAGCCGGATCGCCGGCTCGCCGCCGGGCGCGCCGCTTCCCTGGATCAGCCGCACCCCCGCCACCTTGCCCTCGAGCGAGCCCAGCGCGGACACCGCCGGCGCCTGCTGCAGCTGGGATGCATCGACGTGGCCCACCGCGAAAGTGAGCTTCCTCGCTTCGGTGGCCTCCGCGACACCCGTGACCACCACCGCGTCGAGCGTCATCGGGTCGAACTTCAGCTCGAGGTCCTGCGTCTGGGTTCCCGGCGTCAGCGTGATCTGCTTCACTCCGGGCGAGTACCCGATGTAGCGCGCCCGCAGCGTGACGGTCTGCCCTTTCGCCTTCTCCGGCGTGACCGTGAGTGTGTAGGTCCCGGAGACGGTGGTGGCGACCGCGGTAGAGAGCTCGTCGATTGCGACGATCACTCCGCCGAGCGCTTCGCCCTGTCTGCCCGTGACCTTGCCCGTGATGACCGCCGATTGCGCCTGCGCTTCCGCGCCGACGGCGAACAACGCCATCAGGATCGTGGCGCACAGCGGTGCGCTGAACATGGTACGCCTCATCGTTGACCCCCTTTGGATGGAAGTTCTGCACTAACCCAAACGGCTCGGGTGGGGGCCGAGCACGAAGCTAGACTGCCCTATCTTGGAGCAAATCCGGGAAGTCCGCAAGCCTAGCGGGGGCAAGGTGTTCGCGGCTGCCCTTCCGGCCGCCCTAGGGGGAAGTACATTATGGAACACGGAGCCACGGCAAGGGCGGCGCGATGGTATTCCGACTCCTCTTTTTTCTTTTCTGCACGTTTTGCCTGCATGTCGAGCCCCGTGCCGCCGCCGCCCAGAACCGAGCGCCCATCGGCGATTCCGCGTCCATTACCGGGCAGCTCGTTGGCCAGGAGACCCAGGATCCGATCCGCGGGGCCACGGTCACCGTGCTCGGCACCAGCCGGGCCACGACCACCGATTCTACCGGCCGGTTCGCCCTGACCGGGCTCCCTCCGGGCGCCGTGCTGCTCGAGATCCGCGCCGTCGGGTACGCCACGGGCAACTGGCGCATTACCCTGCGGCAGGGTAGGGTGCTCAACCATGTCTTCGAGCTGGAGCTCTTGCCCTACGACCTGCCAGGAGTCACAGTGGCGGCGAAGCCGCGCCAGGCGATGCGGCGGTTCGCGGACTTCGAGCGGCGCCGTCACTCGGGGATGGGCCATTTCATCACGAAGGAGCAGATCGAGCGCGCCGGACCGGCTCAACTGATCGACATCCTCGCCACGGTACGCGGCGTGGAGCAGGTCTGCCTTTCGAACGATTGCGTCGCGAAGATGGTCCGGTCGCCGCCGGGGTGCTATCCCCAATATTTCCTGGACGGCACCGAGTCCACGCCCTACTTCGCGCGGAACACCCCGCCGCAAGACGTTCAGGGCGTCGAGATCTACCGCGGCTCGTCCGAAACACCGGGCGAGTTCATCGGGAGCAACTCGGGCTGCGGTGTGATCGCGATCTGGACCAAGTCGGCGCCCTGAACCTCGGCGCCATCAGTCGATCCCGAGCGGGCAGGTCTGGCGCCTGCCCGGAGCTGTGTGCATCCTCACACCACCGACAGATGCGGATCCTGCTCCTCTGTGCGGCGCTCCTGGTGCCGCTGTCTCCGACCTATTCCCAGCGGGACCCGCTGGCGTCCCGCTCCAAGGGCCGCGCCGACGCGCCCGTCACGGTCTACGAGATGTCCGACTTCCAGTGCCCCTACTGTCGCGACTTCACCCTGAACACGTTGCCGGCGCTCGAGCGCGAGTACGTGCAGCCGGGCAAAGTGCGGTTCGTCTTCATCAATCTCCCGCTCACGAGCACCCACGCCCACGCGGTCGCCGCCGCGCAGGTCGCGATGTGCGC
>WNGK01017222.1_pt1 | contig 13262 bp, 14 predicted proteins | sample 5400601 | NCBI WGS metagenome assembly WNGK01 (sample SAMN13153376, study PRJNA577476) | soil metagenome | isolation source: 60 cm soil or saprolite under Garry oak tree replicate 1 | place: USA:California | collected 2016-06-15 | reverse complement strand
CCGCCCTTGTCCTTTTCCTTGTGGCGGGCAACCCGCCTGACTTCGGAGACGCCAACAAGTACGCGAGCTGGATCAATTCCAACGGCGGCCTCTTCATGGGCGACGCCTTCCTGACCAATGTGGCCACCGTTGTCCTACTGATGCAGTTCACGGGCATTCGTGCGGTCATTCGAGGTGCGGGTGAAGACTGGGAGTGGGCAGCCGCTCTCTTCTTCGGGGCCGGTTTGGTAACGGCCGCGATTCTGATCGTTGGCTCCGCCGCAGAAGCGACCGCAGTATTCATAAGCGGGCCCGGGACCGATCCCACGATCGTCCGCGCTGCGTGGGCCGGGGCCTGGATGGCGCTCACGTTCCTCTATCTACCGGCGGCAATGGCGTTTGGGACCGCCGCCTACGCGGTCCTACGCGCCGCGATACTGCCGCGCTGGGTGGGTTGGCTGAGCGCCGCCGCCGCCGTTCTCGACCTGGTCGCAGCTCTGACCATCTTCGGGGGCACTGGCAACAACGGACCCGTCGGGCTGCTGCCCATCATTCTCGGCGCCACGCCGGTGGTTGTTTGGTTCGTGGCGGTCAGCATTGTTCTACTCGGCCGCGCCCCACGTATTGGTCAGAAAGGTATCCCAACCGGAGTGGGCTGATGAGCTCCATACCGTCGCTTCACTCGTTGACGGCCTACACAGCCGACGCGGATTTTAGGAAGACGCCGGGACGGCCAAGCACCGACTAGACCCGAGCCTTGGTGTTGGCACAACGGCCAAGATCCGATTGGGAGGTTTGACACCTATCCAGTGGACCTCGGTGGACTCCCGTGGACGAGCCGTGCCCCTCAAGACCGTCTGGACTCGACAACGACTCTGGTGGTCTCTGGTGGACGGTCAACCGTGTGCATGGCATTCAGAGGGTTAGCGATCGGATTGCGTTCATGAGTCTATGTTGCCGATCGGCCGCGCAAGGTGCTGGACAACGAAGCATGACCGAGGATCTCCTACGCTTCAGAGGGGAGCGAGGAGAAAAGTTCGAAGGGCGTCCACTAAGGGGAGCCAAATCTGAACTCGAATCGCTCGACCGCGGCCATGGGTCGCCGGAAGTGATAGCAACCGGATACCAACCAGATAGCAATCCGGTGCCGGCACGAAGAACTGGCTCAAGCCGGAGAAGGAAAGTGATGGTGGGCTGCGGTGGATCGAACCACCGACCTTCGCGTTAGATCGGCCTGAACGCTGTGCTAACGGCCGTCTCGATCTCGGATCAGGTGAACGTCATGCGCCGAGTGCTGTGGTGCGGCATCGACTGACGCCGGACCTACGAGGCGATGTTCATGGGTTTCAGGGAACGTAGCGCGCCTCAACCGGGTGCGTGCCGACACGGCCGCGCACCTCCTACTCTGCGCTGAGCGCTGAGCGGCGTTCCAAGCTCGCCATGAGAGGATTGTTGGACGATGTCAGACACTGAGTTGGAATTGCCCGGCTGGCTGCGCCGTCAGGATCAAAGAGACGACTTTCCGCGTCAAACGTTGCTCGAACTCCAAGAAGCGATTGCCCACTTCGCCCGCCCCGTGGGTCGGTCACATCACCACTACACCACGCTATGACCGCATGCGCCTCGCGACCATGATTCGCCCCACTGACTAGCTCGGGAGGACGAGATCGGCTCAGGTGACCAGGAGGCGAGCCAGATTTTCGACTTGAGTCGCGGAGCTCCCAGGCGCAACGATCGTTATCGACATCGATCCCTTCAGGACTGCGAGGTAAATTCCTCCGTCAGCGGCGAATGCGGAGTCGCCGAGACCGGCGACGTCCACGACGTTATGCCCCGCGGCTGCGAACTGTTGCTTGCGCGCAGTGAAACTTGCGGTCGTGTCCAGTTGAAAGTCGATCCTCGACAACGCGGTCCCGAGATACGAGCAGCTGAGGATGGACGGCTTACTGTCTGGCGCCAATGTGCTGCCAGTCGATCCGAGCGTCGAATCTACCAGCGACGCCGGCGGGCATGTTGCCGTGATGTTTGAGCCTTGGGATGCGCTTGAGGCAGGCGAGGGCGAGGACGTGCTGGTGGTAGCGCTGCCACAGGTAGTCAGCAAACATGCGGTGAGTCCAGTGGCGAGGCCAGTCGCAAGGGCTCGTGGATTTAGTTTCATGGTGTGACGCAGCCTAACTGCCTTCTCGGATAATCCACTCAACCTCACTCGTCGCTACCATCGGCGTCTAGCCAGTGGGGAGCGCCTTGATTAGGGTCAAAACGGTCTCCGAAGGCCGATTCTGAGTTGGAAAGCTGGAGCGGGAAGACGGGAGCCGCGGCCCCAAGTACCATGCCCTCGGTCCAGTTCACTTATCGACTCCGATGAGGGGCTAATCCTGCGGCCTTCGGTGCAACCGACTTGCTGGCAAGCTTTGGGCCGGCGCCGGCTTTTAGGCAAGTGCGGCGCGAAAATCCCGTCAGGACGGAGCTACCAGCCAACCAGGGCCAGTGGCAGGTCGGGGTAATTGTGAGGCTGAGACCCTTCTCAAAGAACGCTGCTCAGCAATCCGCGCCCGGTAGGGGTCAGCGTAGGGGTCAAAACCGCCTTTTGGGGCTGACTGTGAGATCAAAAACTGGAGCGGGAGACGGGGTACAACACCCCAAGTACCAAACCTTCAGTCCAATTCATTTACAGACTCGGTTCGTCGGTCGAAGTCTAGTGGGCGGTAGCTCACATAACGCGAACCGCGGCATCGCAGTCGCTGGGCAGCCGATCGGACTCTGACTCCACGGGCCGGCGACTGTAGGCTTTCAGGCATCCAAACCCGAGCCGCTGTCCTGCGCGAGGTCGGGGCCCCGCTCTCGATCGAGACCGTCGACCTCGAGGAACCCCATGAGGGCGAGGCCCTTGTGCGCATCGCCGCCGCCGGCGTCTGCCACTCCGACCTCCACCTCATGAAGGGCGATTGGCCGATCCCGCTTCCGGCGGTGCTCGGCCACGAGGGTTCGGCGGTCGTCGAACGTGTAGGGGCGGCTGTCAAGACGGTCAAGCCGGGCGACCACTGCATCCTGATCTTCGCGCCCAACTGCGGCCATTGCGCCTACTGCGCGGCCGGGCGGCCCATGCTTTGCACCGGCCACGGTCGCCGCCCGGCCGGCACCATGCTGGACGGCACCCACCGCCTTTCGAGTGGCCGCGAGCCGGTCTCCCACATGGCCGCGATCGCCTGCTTCGCCGAGCACGCTGTGATCGCCGAGGAGCAGCTGTTGGTGATCGACAGCTCGATCCCGCTCGATAAGGCCGCCCTGGTCGGCTGCTCGGTTACCACCGGAGTCGGGGCCGTGGTCAACACCGCCCGCGTCGAGCCCGGTGCCACGGTGGCCGTGATCGGGTGCGGCGGGGTCGGCTTGAGCGTGATCCAAGGCGCCCGCCTCGCCGGGGCCGCACGCATCGTCGCCATCGACATCTTCGACGAGAAACTGGAGAAGGCGACCTCGATGGGCGCCACCGATGTCGTCAACGGGAGTGATGGCGACGCTGTCAAGCGTGTCCTCGAGCTCACCGGCGGCACCGATTACGCATTCGACGCGATCGGGATGCCCGCCACCGTCAAGCAGTCACTCGACCTGGTCCGGGCCGGCGGCAAGGCGATCGTGATCGGCATCGGCCGGTTCGGAGAACCGACCCCGATCGATGCGTTCGCCCTGGTCATGCAAGAGAAGGCCTTGCTCGGCTGCTTCTACGGATCCAGCCGCCCGCGCATCGACATGCCCCGGATCCTCGAGCTCTACCGGCACGGCCAGCTCCAGCTCGAAGAGCTGGTGACGCGGCACTACCGGCTCGACCAGATCAACGAGGCCTACGAGGACCTCCAGGGCAGCCAGGCCGGCCGCGGAGTGATAACCTTCGCGGACTGTTAGCCCCTTTCCGGCATGCTCTTGGTTCTGCTTCAAGCTCGTAACAGAGATTTGAGTCGAGGCCGGACGCGATGCTCCCGACTACCGGCTGTCGGCCGCGGCGGTTCGCGTAACGTCAGGACGGTCGAGTTTGGTGGGCCGGGGGTACCGTAACGCGAACCAGATCGAAGTCAAAGCTCAGGCAATCCGCTTGAGCCGATAAGTCGAAGCCATGCTTGTCTAGGTAGCTCCACTGCGACGAAAGCGGAGTGGACGTCAAGGTACGACGACGATGCGTGGCCACCGGGCCAATACACACTTTGCCTCCAGGCGCCGGTGGTACTCGTCGACAGAAACGCGTCGAGGATTCCGTCGGCACACTCCATTAAGAAGGTCCTCGAGGCCGCACGAAGCTGTTACCTGCAGGTCATCGTTGGCGTCGAGCCGCACGGCAACGGACGTCGCCGTTTCTGGCCAGGTCGCCACACCATCTGCTGAGGACTTTAGTGGCTCGACCGCGAATCCGAAGCGCCGCCGATACCAAGTGTGCACTGCAGCTTGATTCCTTGCCTCCCAGGGCACCGTTGGGAGCCGCCTCTGCAGGGCAACTTCAACGCCCGCGTCACGATCAGGACTAAGGTCGGAGGTGTCGAAGAAGGCCAAGTCGACGTCCTTCACATTGGCAGGGTCGAAGCCTCCATGGAGTTCGTCCCAGACCAGATCTCGAAGGACGCCCGCACCGATCCACCAGTCCGGTGGATCACAGTCCCTGGCCGCGTTGAGAACCTCCACAAACCAGGTCGATCCACGTATCAGGCGCTCAAGTTGCTCGATGTTTGGGTCAGGCACAGCAGACATAGGAAACACTAATGTCTCCCGACCGCAGCGGACCTAACCGGATAAGCAGAAGTCGAAGCAATCGGCCGGCCCCTGGCGTCAAGCGCCGTCACTCCCTGCTCCTGATCTCGGCGCGGGGAGGCAGGGTGCTGGCTGATTGGCATGGCGACGATCAGCGGGCCTACGTCGAGCGCAGCCACGCAGTCCGCGACCACTGCTGGCACGCCACGCACGACCTTGAGGCCAACCAGCTCTTTGTCGCCCTGGTAATGCAGAGCCGGCAGCGGCGGGCCGAGGGCCTGCTCCGTTGGTACAGCGAGGAGCACGTGCGGGCCGAGCGCGGCGAAATGGCGCGGGAGTACAAGTGGCCCCTTTCAACGCCCGACGGAAGCGGCGTCTACCTCAAACCGGATGGTCGAATCCTGTTCGACCTCGAGTGGGACCGCGCCACCGAGTCATTGGCTCGCCTTCGCCAGAAGCTTAACGCCTACGTCGGCTACTACAAGAATTTCAGCAACGCGAGGCAACATCACGTCCTGTTCGTCGTTCCCTCCGACGATCGGGAAGACAACGTCCACTACACAATCTGGCAGCGCCGGCCCCACTACACGAGCGACAACTGCTGCAGCCTCTGGACCACGACCGCTTATCGCTTGCGTTGGTGGGGTCCATTGGGAGCGATCCATCTGAAGCCCTCTTCCGGGCGAAACTCGCGCATCCTCTTTATGTGTGTGCCGATAATCGAAACCTTTCGTAGATAGCCCGCACTAAACATTCAGTAGTCATACGGATGGAACATCCACGGAGACCGCGTACCGTCCGGAGCATGACCAGTAAACCCGGATCCGGAACCTATGCGCATGCCTCATGCAATTGGTCGAGGAATGCGGCGACAGTCTATGTTTGCTAAGTCTTGGCGGTCGCCCTGCTGGCCAGGTTCGCAAGGACGCCTACCGATACGGTCACTGGAGCTCCGATCCCGGTTGGCCGTGCGCCCTCTGCAATCGCGATCACCCCGGACGGAACCACCGCCTACGTGGTCGACTACTTCAACGACAGCGTCACCCGATCAATCTCGCTACCAAATTACGCGCCTGACGGGCTATGGGCTTCCTTCCCTTGGAGGTCTGCTGATTCTCGCAGCGGTCCTCGTTAGCGGGTGCGGCCCTGGAACCGCCAACAGTAACTCAAGTCCAAGTCCTGATAAGAACTTCGGCAGCGAGTTGGTCGCAGCAACTTGCCCCACCGAAGCTCACTGCATCGCCGTTGGCTGGACCCGCGACCCCGGCAATCATCGCTATACATCCCTGATAGAAGAGACAACCGGCGATCGCTGGTCGATCGTCTCGAGCCCAACCGTGCCGGATGGCCAGGGCAGCCAGCTAGTGGACGTAACTTGCGCGGACCAATTCCACTGCCTTGCCGTAGGTCTTACCTTAGACAGCGCCTCTGAGCCGAGCACCCTCATCGAATCGAACTCGGGAAGCGGCTGGGCTATTGTCCCGAGCCCCAATCCCACCGATTCATCTGTGGGCAGTGCAGCGCGACTGAGTGGCGCGGCTTGCTGGAAATCAAGCCACTGCATTGCAGTAGGCGAGAGCCACAGTGGCGGGTTCTCACACGCCCTGATCTTGGAGAGCACCGGAGGCGCGTGGAGCATCTCTCCGAATCCCGACCAGAGTGCCGTTGACACCTCGCTCAGCAGCGTCGCGTGCGAGGGTGCTAACAGTTGTGTCGCAGTTGGCCGGTCCGGCTATCAACCCCTGCTCGAGGACTGGAGCGACAGTGGGTGGTCACTGAATCCATACGGACAGCAAGGGGCGGCCACCACAGGTGACACGCCCCTTGTGCACGTGACCTGCGCAGGCACCACCTACTGCCTCGCTGTTGGTTTCATGGTCGTCCCGCTCTGCTGCGTTGCTACGGCACTCATCGAGAACGCTGGCGACGGGTGGGAATTCGTGAGTGGTCCCGATTCTGGCTTTGGCAGCTCCTACCTGATTGGCGCAGCATGCATAAGTCCGACTGAATGCACCGTTGTGGGGAATGAAGCCGTTCCGGTAGGTGACGTGCAGCCACCGGGAACGTTCATCTGGCAGAAGACTGAAGACGGCTGGCGCAACATCCCGCGTCTGACTGACAACGGCCATCGGCTGGGGTTGCTCGGCGTCGCATGCTCCGGCGATCACCATTGCATGATCGTCGGCGACCAACGCGAGAGCGCGACGTCCAACATGACGACGCTGATCGCTGAGTCCGGTCCTAGCGGCTGGGGGCTATTGGCGAGTCCCTGACGCGTTCATGCAAGCGTCCTGCGTACAGCAACGCCGGCGATAGACGGTGCCAAACCGCGGCACTCAGCGGCTTCTTGCTCGCCGACGGGAGCAGTGCCAGGGCGCTGACCGGCATCGACGACCACTCGAGGTAGTTCACTTACACCGAGGGCCTGGTCAGCCGCTGCCTTAGGCGCTCATAGGGGGTCTGGCCTCCAAGGGCGCGGTGCGGTCGGGCGAAATTGTAGAAGCGCTCCCATTCGTGGAGCTTGGTGTTGAAGAGCTTGGCGTCGTCGATGACCTCGCCGGCGAGGCGCCGATAGACCTCTTCGTCGCGATACGATGCGACCGTTCGACTTTGCCATTGAGCCGCGGCGTCGATGGTCGGATGTAGACGTGTTGAATGCCTTTGTCGAGCAGGCGCCAGTGGAAGCCGGCCTGGAACTCGGATCAGTTGTAGGTCTGGACCTTCATGACATTGAACGGCAGCTGCTCGAGGACGTAGTCGACGAACTTGATCGCAGTCTTCTGATCCAGGCGCTCGTAGATCCGCAGGACCCGCAGTCGAGTGCAGTCATCGATGGCGGTGTACTGGTAGTGCTTATTGCGCACTCCCTTGATGGGCTCGATGAACTTGACGTCGATCTGAACCGAATGGCCAGGCTGTTGCTTCTCGTAGCGCTTCCAGCGTTCACTGTGGCGCTTATATCGCTGCGACGCCGGCAGGCGGTTGAGGTTAGCCCGCTTGAGGATCCGCCATATGCTGACGGGCTGACAGAAACCTCGTGGTAGCGCTTCAGGTACATGGCGATCTTGGCTGGGCCGAAGTGGTAGTGCTGCTGGAGGTGGAGGATCTTGCCCACCACCTCGGCCTTGGTCGCGTGCGGGCTGACCAGGGGCCGATGCGACCTTTCGCGGAGGCCTTCCGGCCCTAACTCCTCATATCGGCGCAGCCAGCGGTAGTACGTGTGCCGCGAGATCCCGAAGTACCGGCACGTCATGGCGACATTGCCGGTGACCTCCTCGACGTGCTGGATGATGGCGAGTCGCCGAGCTGCTCCCCTGGATAGTTCTCGTTCGGTCAACTGGGCTTCCTCCTCTGCTGAATTGGAATGCCCCAGTGTTAGGGATCTCCGTCAGTTCTAGATGGTCTGCGAAAGGACCCGCAAGAGGACGACAAGCCCAATTGACGGTGCGGCAAATCTGAGTAGCCAGGCCACGGAAAAGCGACCGCTAGGTAGGCGGTCACAATCGGCGTATGGTCGATCGGAAACCAAGGTCACTTATGTCCGCAGCAAAAGGCGTCAAATCTCGGGTTACGGCGTCAAAGCGCGTACCTGCGGGGACGGCGCCAGATCCGATAGTCGCGGTACCGCACAAGCCCTCGGCCGAGATGCCAATTGTCGAGCTCAAAATCGCAATGCTGCCGCACGCCGCAGCCCCATCGGCCGCTCACTGGCAGTCATTCGCGGCTTCAATCGCACGAGTGGCGAATCGAGGTTACCTTGCCCCTACAGTGAGGGTCGATGCTGACCTACGTGGAGCGACGGTGCGGATTGGCGGATGGGATGCCGCTACGGCCATCCGGATGGTAGGCCTCTATGCGACCAACAGCCCGAGCCCTCAACTGTGGCAGTCGCATAACTACGAGGTCAGCGTCATCCCTTCCGGAGAACTCCTCCCATCTCATTAATGGAAAAGGTACGGCCCTCCGCTATGGGGCGCTTTTGGGTCGGGCCGGGCTAAAGAAGCCCAACTGCAGCAGTTTTCGGACAGCAACGCCGGCGATAAGCCATGGCACACGCCGACATTCGGCGGCACTCAACGAATTCGGAGCGGCATTTCTGAACGGACCGCATCGACCAGGAACCACCCTAGATCCATCGCCCCACTTCCAGTGGGACTCCAATATGTCTTGAGACATGCGCTGGCCAGACGCTCGCTTACGTCTTGAACTCAGACACCTGGTTCGGAGCCAGAAACCCTTTCCTTGTAGGGCACACGCCCAATCGGCGCCGCTCCTGCCTATTGGCCTTCACTGACGCTCCAGGCACTCTAACCTGAAGGTCCGAGGACGTCAGTGCAAACGTCGAACCAGGAACCAGGAAAGGGAAGTTGCGTCTGCGGACGCAAGCTCGAGGATGCCGCCATTTACGTCTACCGCTCCCGCACCGACCGCTACCTCTTTCGGCGATGTGAGTGCGGCACGGAATGGACCGAACACCAGTCGGACATCGACCCAAGAGACCCTGTTAGCTCTGATGAGGTCATCGAGGTTCACAGGCGTCTGGCCGGCTTCGATGGGTCCATCGCCGAGCTGCTCCAGCAGCGTTCCGCCTAAGGCCATCGCGTCCGCCAATGTCAAGCATGGGGAGTCCTACCTGAACAGAAGGCAACGATTATGAGGTCGGCTTCGGTGGATCTCAGCTTGAAGCCGGGAGTTTGGATGACCATGGCGTCGACCGCTCCGAACCCGTTTCCACAAGACGCGCTGGAACCGAACCGCGCCGGCAGGCTCACACAGCCGCAGCGAAAGGGGCTCCGCCGTCAGTCGCGAGGATTTCACAAGGCTGAGCTGCAGTTCACGGTGCTCCTTACGATCATCGGCCTGCTCGTCTGGTTTGCGGAAGGCCCTGCCAGGAACGCGACGGTCAACCCCCCATCGGGATCGCGCTTCTCATCATCGCCGGCTTCTTGGTGGTCCGTTCATTTCTCGGTGCGGCCGCGCTCACCCAGGACCTCCGCAGCGGCCAGGTCGAGTCGGTGGAAGGAGCTATTACGAAAACGAGCGTCACGTCCCAGTCGCGTGGAGCAGCACCACCTCCTAGTATTTCCATGTCGCTAGCACAAGGGTGAGTGTTTGGCGTGGCGCTTACCAGGCGGCGCTGGAGGCGGGGATGGTGAAGATCTACTACATGCCGCACAGCCACGAGCTGGTCAACGTGGAGCGGATAGCGGACACCGCCCTGCCTCCCGACGCGTTGAAATCGCCGCAGGTGGTCCGGGAGTTTATCACGAAGGCGTTTCACTCGCACCACCCGAAGCAGGCGCCCGAGGACCGCGCGCATCTGGCCACGATGGGGAATGCGATGAAGGCTGCAACGGCCAATGTGGCGGCTCCGCCGGACACAAGCCGCGACCTGCGCCCGGACCGAGGCATGGATGAGCGGCGACCAGCTGACGGTCCACCTGGGTAACCGCGGAGTGACGTTCCAACGAGTGACCACGTAGACCTGGCCACGATCACGTCCGGACCGCCTCGGTTGAGATCCATCCTGCTTCTCAGGGTCGAGGACCTGGTTCTGGCCGGCTGGGTCGCAATCGCAAGCCCGCTCATGCTCAGGGTTGGCGGCGACAAGGGGCCATTCGACCCCGGCCAGCCGCTCGTGGGATGGCTCAGGCTGGGTGCGGTGCTTGGCGTCCTCCTGTGCCTGGCTGCGCGACGGAAGGACGAGGCGGGGAGTCCGCGCCAGACTTCGCTGTTGAATCGTGCCTCGGTGGGGCCGTTTGTCGGCGGTCTTCTGCTGATGACGATCAGCGGGTTTACCGCGCTTGGCTTGCCAACTTTCGCCGTCTACGCCACGCTGCTCGCAGCGGCGGCCGGCATGATCGCAACCCGCCTCGCCGTCTCCCCAATCGGCGTTGTGATCCGGCGAGCGCTGGTCAGCCCGTTCGTGATGGTCGCCGGCGGAATTTACTGGACCTTGATCGAGCAGGTCATCGGAACGCCCGGAGCGGCCACGGTGCGGCGCAATGCGCCGGTTGATTGGCACAGCGCCGCGCTACCGCTCTTCTTCCTCGTCGCATTCTCCGCGATCTATTACGCGATGCTGATCTACGCGCCCAGGCAGATCGCCGAGCGCGAGGGCGGCGCCGTCGAGTGGGTGCTCCGCTACGCTGCCTTCGCCTTCAGCATCGCGCTCGGGATCGGCTGGTTGAGCATCCTGAGTGGATAAGGGCAAGGCACCTAATCAAAGCCATCGATAACGACGCCTGCGATGCGTGCTCGATCACTCTTGGCGCCGCTCGTGGGGTTTCGTACAGCAACGCAGGTGGCAAACCACGATAACTCACGGTACCCAGTGGCACCCGGCGAATTTGGAATGCCATTTCTGAACGGGCGGCAGCGATCTGTTTGAATCGCCCTGAGTTTCTTGGAGACTCGGCGGTTTGGAATCACGCCGCGTCGACGGTCGTGCTGTTGGCATAGTAAGCCGCCTCAAACTCTGCAGGCGGCACGTCCCCGATAGCGCTGTGTAGGCGGCGGTTGTTGTACCAGTCGGCCCATCGCGCGGTCGCCAACTCGAGCTGTTCAAACGATCTCCAGGATGCTTGCTTCTTCACCACCTCCGTCTTGAAGAGGCCGATGACCGACTCGGCGAGGGCGTTGTCGTAGCTGTCGCCACGAGAGCCGACCGAGCAGATGGCACCAGCGTCTGCCAGCCGTTCGGTGTAGCGAATGGCCAGGTACTGCACGCCGCGGTCGGAGTGGTGGACCAGGCCATTGAGGCCGCGAGAGCCGCGCGCCCAGATCGCCATCTCCAAGGCGTCGAGTGCGAGCTCCGCTCGCAAAGAGGTAGATACCTTCCATCCAACGATGTAGCGGCTGAAGACATCGGTGACGAAAGCTACGTACGAGACGCCGACCCAGGTGCTCACGTAGGTCAGGTCGGCCACCCATAGACGGTCGGGTGCAATCGCACTGAAATCACGCTCCACCAGATCAGCTGGCCGGCGGTCGGCTTGGTCTGGAGTCGTTGTCCGCCAGGTCTTTCCTCGGACCGCACCTACGAGTTCGAGTTCAGCCATCAGGCGCCCCGCACGGTCACGACCACAGGCGATGCCCTCCCGCCTCAGCTGCTTCCAGACTTTCTCGACTCCGTAGACGTTGAAGTTGTCCTGGTGGACTCGGCGGATCTGAGCCTTCAGCTCTTCGTCGCGCAGCCGGCGAGCTGAGGGTGGCCGCGCCGCCGCCGCGTAATAGGTAGAGGGGGCGACCTCCAGCGTCTGGCAGATCGGCTCGACCCCAAACCTCTCTTTGTATTGGTTGATGAAACCCACTACTTCGGTGGTCGAGGGTCGAGCTCCCTCGCGAAGAAAGCCGAGGCGGCCTTGAGAATTTCATTGGCTCGCCGCAGCTCACGGTTTTCTCTCTCCAGCTCGGCGATGTACTGCTGTTCCTTGGTCGTGATTCCAGGCCGCTGGCCGTTGTCGATCTCCGCCTGTTTGACCCAGTGACGCACTGTCTCCGAACCCAGGCCGAGCTGTACCGCGACTCGCGTCACAACCCCGTGCGTCTGACCCGTCTGTTTGATGGTCTCCTCGACCATGCGCACCGCCCGCTCGCGAAGCTCAGGCGGATGTCGATGTCCCGATCCGTGCTTAGGCGTTTGCTGCTTCGGTGCTGACATGGGCTCCATCCTCCCAAAGAACGGAGCCTCCATCAAACCCAGGGCAGTTCAGTTACGCGCAAGGTTCAGGGTTCGAATCCCTGTTCCGGAGCCAAAACTGAACTCAATCAGCCTGAGCTCGCTACTTAACTGGGCTGATGTGCACCAACATTGAAGCAATCGATCTACTCGACTAGTCCAATTCGTCGCTTGGCGTTATTTGCGATTAGGCCCTTCGACGATTTGGCCCTTCGAATCGGCAGACATCGCCCACGTTGAATGCTGACTTTGGGCGGCAATAAACTGGCTGCGCCATGCATCCGCTGCAGCTCTCGGATGCGCTTTACCTGGCGCGACGCGAGGGCGACTGCGAGGCCGAGCGCCGCCGGATGTACGCGCCGAATGCGCGCCTAGCTGGCGCCAGGCGAGTCCGGCCACCGTCGCGTGCGCTGGCGCGGCGTACTCATTCGGGCGCTGTGGCGGCTATTCGACCGGCGTCAGCCGAATGACCGGGATCTCCCGGTCAGTCTTTTGTTCGTAAGCGCCGTAGTTTGCGAACTCGGACACAATCCGCTTCCACGCAGTGGTGCGAAAGGCGCCCTTCAAAGTTTCGGGATTGACACGCACCCTGCGGTTTCCGGCCTGGACCCAGACCTGATCAGGATGCCGCGCCATGTTGACGAACCACGCGGGATGGGTGGCATCTCCACCTTTGGACGCGACGACCAACCAACCGTCGCCTTCAGGAAAGGCCGTGAGTTGGGCGTAGCGCTTCTGGCCGGTCTTGGCACCGATCGTCGTAAGGATCAGAGTCGGGCCCATCGCACGGCCGCCCAGCAGGCGGTACAAGCCGGGCATCAGGCCCATGACCGCGATGGCGGCCCGAGGCATCTTGCTTCCGCGGGTG
>WNGK01036674.1_pt1 | contig 13263 bp, 13 predicted proteins | sample 5400601 | NCBI WGS metagenome assembly WNGK01 (sample SAMN13153376, study PRJNA577476) | soil metagenome | isolation source: 60 cm soil or saprolite under Garry oak tree replicate 1 | place: USA:California | collected 2016-06-15 | reverse complement strand
TGCCGTCTTCCTGTCGATTTGATCAGCGCGCAAGGAAGGTGACGAGCAACGGTATGACCTGATCCCGCGCCTCATCCATCAGCCAATGGCCGGACCCGTTGATGATGACGCCCTCGACCTTGTCGTCGACCATGCGGCCCTGTTGAATGAGAAATTCTCCCCCGGCCTTTTCGCCGGACAGCACCAGCATCGGCATCGTCAGCATGGTTTTGGCGAAATCGGCAAAGTCCTTGCTGTCCTGCTCGAACGCCCTGAACACCTCGAAGCCGGCGCGCATTGCTCCCGGCTGGGCATAGGCTTTGGCGTAGATGCGGCGATCGCGTTCCGACACCGATTTGTTGCGGTCGGCGGCAAAGTCGTTCCAGAAATGCTCGAAGTAAATCCGCTCGCGCCCAGAGACGAGCTTGAGCGGGGTCTCGCCGTAGAAGTGGAAGTGCCAGAGATCGCGCAGCAGCCAGACCTTAGTCCAATCACCGATGCCGGGGAGGAACGCATCCATCAGCGCGATGCGATCGACATCGGCCGGAAATTGCGCAGCGTAGGCGTAGGCGACCATGAGCCCGATATCGTGGCCGGCGAGCCGCACGCGCTTTAATCCAAGGGATTCGGCGAGCGCGTGGATATCCTGCGCCATCGTCTTCTTGTCGTAGCCCTGCAAAGGCTTGGCGGACCGACCGAAGCCGCGCAGATCGGGTGCAATGACAGTGTTGGTCTTGGCGAGCTCCGGGATGAGCGGCCGCCACATGTGACTATTCTGCGCGTAGCCGTGCAGGAGGATGATCGGTTCGCCCCTGCCGGCGACCAGATAGTGGAGATTGGTTCCGTTGACCTCGGCGAAGCGGCTCTGGACGCCGGATTGCCCCTGCGCATGCGCGGCAGGTGCTGCTATCTTCGCGCTCGCGACCAACGCGGCGCAAAGCGCGAGCGTGATCGCCGCAAAATTGGGTCGCATCATGTTCGCCTCCTTCAGGTCCTGCGCAAACCAATCAGCTTGAAAATTCTATTAGTGTAACGGACAGACCGATGTGCACGTTGCGCCAGAGCCAAGTGATGGAAACGCTGAGGAGGACGAGCTTGCCTTGCGCGCCGGAGGGTTTTGAATCGTGAATGCGATAGGACGCAGGGTGGGTATCGCAAGGGCTCAACCCACCCCGGGATCGCTTCGCAGAACTGACGCCGCGCTCAGATGCCGAAAAGCTCCTTGAGCGTTCGCGCGGTCGAGGCGATCGACTGCGCGTTGGCGCGCTCCTCGTCCTTGTTCTTCGGGGTGGAGAAACCGTGGCCGGTGCCGCTGTAGACCTCCAGCTGGAAGGGCACTTTCGCGCCGCGCAGCTCCTGGACCACCTTATCGACCACCGGGAGCGGAAAGCCCGGGTCCTCGGCGCCATGCAGGATCAGGAATCTGCCCTTGGCGGTCTTCGCCCATCCTGCCGCGTGGTCGCGGAACGAGCCGTGGATCGAGACATTGGCGGCGAGCGGCGCGCCGGTCGAGCCGAACTCAACGGCGCCGAAGCCGCCGAAGCAGTAGCCGATGACGGCGACCTTGGAGGCGTCGACCATCGGGTTCTTGACCAGCGTATCGAAGCCGGCCTGGGTCCGCGCCCGCATCAGCGGGCGGTCCTTGGTGTAGATGTCGGTCTGCGCCTGCATTTCGGGGACGTCCTTCGGCAGCACGCCCTGGCCGTAGCCGAAAATGTCGGCCGCGAACGACACGTAGCCGAGCTTGGCCCAGGTCTCGGCGAGCTCCTGAGTCTTCGGCGTCATGCCCTCACGCGCATGGATCATCAGCACGGCAGGGCGCCTGCCGGTCACTTTGTCGTCGTAGGCCATATAGGCTTTGAGCTTGGTGTCGCCGTGGCTGTACTCGACCCACTGGCTCTTCATCTCGGCCTGCGCCGGGCCGGCGGCGAGCGCGAAGGCGGCGGTCAGAAAGGCCGCAAGCGGCCGGAGCATCGTCATTGGAACCTCCCTTAATCGAGCGTACCCTTCATGCGGCCCAGGGTGTCATGCGGCCGCACGCTCCACCGCGCCGAGTTCGAGAATGCCGCCCATCAGCGCACTTCCAGCGCGCCGATCCGGCCGTCGCCAGAGAAGCCGAAGCGGTAGGTCAGATTCGCCGGACTGCCGTCGAATGTTCCCGACACCTTCACGACAACGATCGTCCGATCGCCCTCGACCCGGCTTTCGATCGGCTCCGCCCTGATGCGATACTTTTCGCTGGTCTCCTTCTTCCAGGCACGGACGGCGTCTGTGCCAATGATGTCGCGGCCCTCGTCCCGCACCACGGCGTCCGGTGCGAAGCAGGCGACCATCGCACCGATGTCGTGATTATTCTGCGCCTCGAAATAGCGATGAAGCAGCTCGGGCAGGTCGGGTTTCATGAGCGTCTTCCCACATTGGCTGGTGTGACCGACGTCATGTGCTGCTATGCTGCGCACATGGCAAGAAACGGTCGTCACCTTGGCCGGAAGATTTCGTTGAACGTGGTCTGCATCTTCTTCTGCTCTTCCGCCGAGGAGATCGTGAAGATGATATTCTTCTGCCGCACCATATCGATGATGCCAGGGGGATTGGTCTCGACGTCGCTGCGGGTCGGCAACCGGCCCTTCCTGGTCAGGAACTGCTGGCCCTCCCGACTCAGCATGTAATTCGCCGCCAGCTGCGCGGCCTTCGGATGCGGCGCCTGCGTGCTGATGCCGACCGATCCGAAGGCGAGCGCAACCGGATCGAGCGCCCAGAAATCGGTCGGCGCGCCGGAAAGCTTCATGTTGAGCGTCAGCGCCAGAAAGTTGTTGAGCGCGACCCGGTATTCGCCCGCTCCGACCGATCGCGCAACGTTGAGATGGCCATCGATCACCACCGGCTTGAGCGTGGCGGCGATGTCCGCGGCGAGCTTGCGGCCGCGCTCCTCCCCATAGTGCTTGAATATCCCGCTCAGCCACTCCCAATCGGTGGCATCGACGGCGATCTTGCCGGCCCATTCCCTGTGATCGAGGAATTCCTCGTAAGTTTTCGGCAGCTCGGTCTTCTTGACCAGGTTGGTATTGTAGGCGGGCGAATTGTAGTGGGCATTGACGCCATACCAGCGCCGGTTCGGACCGCGCGCCTGGGGAATGAGGTTCTTGGCTTCCGGCGGGTCGAATTGCAGCAACACGTCGTCGGGAAGATTGTAGACCGGCGTGGTCGCGACCAGATCCCAGGTGCGCTGCCGAGCACGTGCCTCGATCGCGATGCGGGCGCGAATGCTGGCATCCGACGAGCGCGCGAAGTGCACCTTGATGCCGGTCGCGTCCTCGAACACCTTCCAGTAGGGCAGCCCCTCCTCCTCGTTCATCGAGGCGTAGACGGTCACCTCGCCCTCGGCTTTCGCCGCCGAGAGGATGTCGGGAATGATCCAGGACGGCTGCGCGTGGACCGGCGCGGCAAATGCCGAAACGCCGAGACCGAGCACGGCCGCGACACGTGTCACCCGCTTGCACTTGTGGCGCAGGGCATCCTCCCACTGTTCGTTCATTGGGTGAAATATCGCAAATCCGGCGGCGGCTGGTCCTTGCGGGTTGGCATCAGGTGGCCATCCGCGCTTCGCAGATAGACTTCCCTGCCGATACGGATGTGGTTGTTGGCCTCGGTGCAAAGATATTCGGGCCAGACCGGGTGGTGCTCGCGGTTGTAGTTTCGCGTGACCGTCCAGGGCCGGGTGAGGGCATCGTCGATCGTCGTGATTTCGGCATGAAGGAGGTCGCGGTTGGCCTTGTCGAGGTAGATCCGCTCCTTGACCCTCGTCCGGTTGTTCTTGTGCAGCGGGAGCCCGTCGGCGTCGAATGTGCGCGGCCCCTTGAAGCCGCGGGTCTCGACTTCGAGCGCGTCGTAGCGGCCGTCGCCGTCCTCGTCGGTCCATTTGCCGATCGAATAGCCCTCGAACGACGGCTTGATCTCCGCCGGCCAGTCACGCCGGTCGGTATAGATTCGGCGAAGCTCGCTCAAATGGTCGCTGCGCACATAGGTGGTCTCCGGCGTGACGATGACCTCCAGCGGCTCGTAGGCGATCATCATCCGCGGCATGCCGGACGGAAAGCAATAAATCTGCGGATCGGCGTCCGAGCTGCCTGAGCGAAGCGCCGCCAGGTTGGCTTCGAAAATGGCCTGATACTCGGCGGTCAGCGGAGCCTCCTGTTGGAGGCCGCGAGGCTTGCTCGGGTCCCATTGCGAGCGCGGATGGGCTCGGACCCACTGCCCATTCAGGTCAGGATACTTCGATTCGTCGAACGCCTGGGCGCGAGCTGTCGTCAGCAGCACTGCGGCGAGCGCGATTGCACCGATCGTGCCTCGGTGAAGCATGACTTCGTCCCGGTGATCGATCCCAAGCCGCCCACGGCGCGGCAAATGCGCTATCGGCACCAATCGAAGGAGGATATCATGTTTGCGCCGAAATGAGAACCGTCGCAACAACGCTGCCAGCGCGATCAATCGCGCCGCGCGGGAGGGCTGAACGATGACACATGCAGCGAACATCGATCGGCGTGATTTCCTCACGCAATCTGCAGCTTCCCTCACCTTGGCGCTGACGATCACCGCAGATCCTCTGTCTTGCATCGGCGAGGCCGCCGCCGACACGCCGCTGGCGCCAAACCTGTGGGTGACCATCGCGACCGACGGCACGATCACGATCGTGTCGCCGCCGGCGGAAATGGGACAGGGCACTTTCACGACGCTCGCAGCCGTGCTCGCCGACGAGCTCGATGCGGACTGGGCGAAAGTGAATCTCGTCCATCCTCCGGTGTGGGACGAGAAGACCTACGGCAATCCGGAATTTTTCAGTTTCCTCCATACCGTGGCGAGCATGGCCACACGCGGCTACTTCAACCCCATGCGAAAGGCAGGGGCGCAGGCGCGACGCGTGCTGCTCGATGCCGCGGCGGCAAAATGGCGCGTCCCGGTCGGCGAACTCTCGACCGAGCCGAGCATGGTCGTGCACAGGGCCTCCGGCCGCCGCATCGGCTACGGCGACATCGCGGCGTTCGCCAAGGCTCCGGCCGAACTGCCGGGGATCGAGGACAAGGAGCTCAAGTCGCCCGCGGATTTCCGCTACATCGGCAAGGATCTGCCGCGCGTCGACCTGCCCGACAAGGTTACCGGCGCGGCCAAATATGGCATCGATGTCCAGGTGCCGGGCATGGTCTATGCGGCGGTGCTGCACGCGCCCTATTCCGGTGGCGCCCCGGCCACGGTGGATGATGCCGCCGCGCGGCGGGGCCCCGGGATAACGGACGTGGTGCGGCTTCCGGATGGTGTCGGGGTCGTCGGAACCTCGGTCGAGGCGACGCAGGCGGCCAAAAACCTGCTCAAGGTGACATGGTCGGAGGCGCCCGCGGGACGCTACGACAGTGAACGCGCGCTCGAAGAGTTCGCCGCGATCGCGCGCGACAAGAGCCGCGCGGGTCTCCCCTTCAGGCCGGTGGGCAATGCCAAGGCGGCGATGGCGGGCGCGGCCAAGACATTCCGGGGCGAATACCGCACGCGGTATGTTTGTCACGCCGCGATGGAACCGCTGAACGCGACGGCTTCGGTCAGTGCCGACGGCAAGTCGGCCGAGATTTGGGCTGGCACCCAATCTCCAACCAACGTGCTGAGCCAAATCGCGCGGTTGCTGCAGACCGAACGGTCGAACATCACCTTCCATCAGCATGTCCTCGGCGGCGGATTCGGCCGCCGCGGGTCGGAGCAGGACGTCGTGCATGACGCGGTCCGTCTCTCCAAAGCGGTTGGGAAGCCGGTGAAGCTGATCTGGAGCCGGGAGGAAGACATCGCCTACGGCAAGTTCCGCCCGATGACCGCGCACTCCATCGAGGCCGGGTTCGACGCGAGCGGCAAGCTGATCGCCTGGCACCATCGCGTGGTCGCGGAATCCGTCTTCGGCTATCGGCAATCTGCGTCCGTCAACACCCCTCCGGGCGCGTCAGGCACAGTCGACAGTGTCGTCATGTTCACGACGCCTCTGGCGCACTATTCGATCCCGAACAAGCTTGCTGAATACATCGTCCAGCCGCACCATGCTCGGCTCTCGACCTTGCGCGGCGTCGGCGTCGGCCACAACGCCTTCGCGATCGAGAGCTTCATCGACGAGCTCGCCAAGGAGATGGACAAGGACCCGATCGCCTTCCGGCTGGAAATTTCCGAAGGCAAGCCGCGGGTCCAGGCCTTGCTGCGCATCGTTGCGGATATGTCGGACTGGAGGCGCAAGCGCGACGGAACCGCTCTCGGCGTCGCCTTCCAGGAAAAGGAAGATACCCTTGCCCGATCGACGCCGGTCTCGCGGTGCAGCCGCGAAATTTGGCGGCGCAAACCGAAGGTGGCATCGTGTGGGGCCTGGGACATGTCCTGCGAGAAAAGATCACGATCAAGGACGGTCGCGTGCAGCAGACCAACTACACCGATTATCAGGTGGCGCGGATGTCGGACGTGCCCAACATCGAGGTCAAGGTCGTCTCGACCGACAACCCGCCAACCGGCGCAGGCGAGGACGGGGTGCCATTGGTTGCCGGTGCGGTCGCCAACGCGGTCGCGGCGTTGACCGGCGCGCGGCTCCGGGAGCTGCCGTTTGAGCCCGAACGCGTGCGCGGGGCGCTGGGGGCATGAGATCATTGCCCTCGAGGCGCGACAGTGCCTGGGCGAGGGCGGGAAGGCGATGGCCGGGCGATGCAGCGCGGCTCGCTACGGCAGCTTGTCGTAACCTTCGCCGAAGCCCTTGAGGCTCATCGGAAAGCCGATGCCCTCCTCGGGGGTCTGGAAGATGATGAAGGTCGCGGTCTGGCCGGTGCGCAGCTGCTTGATCAGGTTTTCGTCCATGATCACCTCGGCGACGCAGCCGTTCGGCAGGCAGCGCACGAATCCGGCGCGACCCACGTCGACCTGGTCGATCTTGAGCCCGAGACCGGACGGCAGCAGCACCCCCATCGGCGCCAGCACGCGCAAGAGCTTGCTCTTCTGGTCGGCGGTCTTGAGCACGATCACGGTAAGGCCGACATTGGCGCGATCCGCCGCGGTGACGCTCTGGATCAGCGCGCATTGCTCGGCCTGGGCGCCAGGCGGGGTGTCGCAGCGGATCTGCCAGTCCTCATGGACCGAGCGGACGGCGCCCTGCGCCGCGGCATGATCAGACATCCCCGCCAATGCCGAGAAAGCCAGGGCCGCGACCACGGGCATCGCCGCGCATCGCAAATGACGAAAATGATCTGGGCTGATGGAACCCATCGTCGCCTCAACCTGTCGGAAGCCGCCCCATCGCCAAACAGTCCGCCGAATCACCCCCGATTAGACCCCCCGCAAGCCCTCGCTGCGGACCATGGCCGGGCGGACCTGTCAAGGGTCGCTTAAACACCCCATTGTGGCCGAGATGTGGGGGATAAAGCCACCGGCTCCTTGGCCGCGCGGGACAGCCGGCCGATTGTCGCACCGGCCCGTGCCGAGGTGCATTGCGAGGCGGCCGGAATTGTGGTTTGAGAGATTGGGATTCCCCTTTGGTCCCGCCGCACGCCTGCCGAGGAGACGCCCATGGCGGGCGTTGCGCCCAAGCGGCGTTTCGCCCATTGTCCTCGGGGCGCGGCGGACATGATGGCCTCATCGAAGGAGCGACGACGGCGATGCTCGTGTTCAAGCGGTTGACCGCTGTGGCGGTGACGGTCGGTGCCCTCTTGGCGGGCGCGGGTCTGGCCTGGGCCGGACTGGGCCAGCCGTCGGACTGGCAACTCGGCTTCCAGCAGTCGGCGACGCCGGTGATGGATGAGATCATCAAGTTCCACACCGGCCTGTTCTATGTCATCACCGCGATCACCGGCTTCGTGCTCGCTCTACTGCTGATCGTCATGGTGCGCTTCAATGCCCGCGCCAATCCGACGCCATCGCGGACCACGCACAATACGTTGGTGGAAGTCCTGTGGACTTTGATACCCGTGGCGATCCTGGTGGGCATCGCGGTTCCTTCGTTCCGTCTCCTGTTCTACCAGCTCAACATTCCAGCAGCCGACCTCACGGTGAAAGCGACCGGCAAGCAGTGGTACTGGAGCTACAGCTATCCGGACAATGGCAAGTTCGAGTTCGACTCGCTCCTGGTCCGCGACGAGAAGAAGCTCAAGCCCGACCAGCCGCGGCTCCTGGGCGTCGACAACGAGATGGTGGTGCCGGTCAACAAGACGGTCCGGGTGCTGACCACCGGCGCCGAGGTCATCCATTCCTTCGCGGTGCCCTCGTTCGGCATCAAGATCGACGCCATTCCCGGCCGCATCAACGAGACCTGGTTCAAGGCCACGCGCGAAGGCATCTATTACGGCCAATGCTCCGAACTGTGCGGCAAGGACCACGCCTTCATGCCGATCGCAGTGCGGGTGGTGAGCGAGCAGGCCTTCAACGCCTGGGTCGAGGAGGCGAAGAAGAATTTCGCGCGCGACGACGGCGGCACGCCGACGACGCCGCGCCAGCGCGCGACCAGGGGCGGCGGCAACGACAAGGTCGAAGGATAAGGACAATGGCAACGACATCCTCCTACAGCGCCCACGACGACGCCCATGCCCATGACGCCCATGGCGAGCATGCGCATCCGACCGGCTGGCGGCGCTATGTCTATTCGACCAACCACAAGGACATCGGCACGATGTACCTTTTCTTCGCGCTGGTCGGCGGATTGATCGGCGGCACGCTGTCGATCGGCATGCGGCTCGAGCTGATGTATCCGGGCCTGCAGATTTTCCACGAGACCCATACTTTCAACGTGTTCACCACCGCGCACGGCCTGATCATGATCTTCTTCATGGTGATGCCGGCGATGATCGGCGGCTTCGGCAACTGGTTCGTGCCGCTGATGATCGGGTCGCCGGACATGGCGTTCCCGCGCATGAACAACATCTCGTTCTGGCTGTTGCCATCCTCTTTCGCGCTGCTGCTCATCTCGATGTTCGTCGAAGGCGAGAGGGGCGCGCCCGGCGTGGGCGCGGGCTGGACCATCTACGCGCCGCTTTCGTCCGCCATCGGCCATCCGGGGCCGGCGGTCGACTTCGCCATCCTCTCGCTCCACCTTGCCGGCGCCTCCTCGATCCTCGGCGCCATCAACTTCATCACCACCATCTTCAACATGCGCGCGCCCGGCATGACGATGCACAAGATGCCGCTGTTCGTCTGGTCGCAATTGGTGACGGTCTTCCTGCTGCTGCTCTCGATGCCGGTGCTGGCGGGCGCGATCACCATGCTGCTCACCGACAGGAATTTCGGGACCACCTTCTTCAACCCGGACGGCGGCGGCGACCCGGTGCTCTTTCAGCACCTGTTCTGGTTCTTCGGCCATCCCGAGGTCTACATCTTGATCGTGCCGGGCTTCGGCATGGTCAGCCAGATCGTGGCGACCTTCTCGAAGAAGCCGGTGTTTGGCTATCTCGGCATGGCCTATGCGATGGTGGCAATCGGGGGCATCGGTTTCGTGGTGTGGGCGCACCACATGTACACGGTCGGCATGTCGACCGCGGCGCAGGCCTATTTCGTCGCCGCCACCATGGTGATCGCGGTCCCGACCGGCGTGAAAATCTTCTCCTGGATCGCGACCATGTGGGGCGGCTCGATCGAGTTCAAGACCCCGATGCTGTGGGCGATCGGCTTCATTTTCCTGTTCACGGTCGGCGGCGTCACCGGCGTCGTGCTCGCCAATGCCGGCGTCGACCGCTCGCTGCAGGACACCTATTACGTCGTGGCGCACTTCCACTACGTGCTCTCGCTCGGCGCGGTCTTCACCATCTTCGCCGGCTGGTACTACTGGTTCCCGAAGATGACGGGCTACATGTACAATGAGACGATCGGGAAGATTCACTTCTGGCTCACCTTCGTCGGCGTCAATGTGGTGTTCTTCCCGCAGCACTTCCTCGGCCTCGCCGGGATGCCGCGGCGCATCGCCGATTATCCCGACGCGTTTGCCGGCTGGAACCTGGTCTCCTCGCTCGGCGCCTATGTGTCGGGACTGGGGACCCTGGTCTTCTTCTTCGGCGTGGCGCTCGCCTTCATCCGCAAGCAGAAGGCGGCCGACAATCCCTGGGGCGCGGGCGCGACCACGTTGGAATGGACGCTGTCGTCGCCGCCGCCGTTCCACGGCTATAACGAGCTGCCGCTCATCAAGTGAGCTCTCGCAACCGTGACTGATATCTCCGCAGTCGATCATCGTCAGCAGGCCCGCCCGCTTGCGTCGCCCCATCGCGTGAGCGAGGCGGGGGTCGGCGATTACCTCGCGCTGATGAAGCCGCGGGTGATGTCGCTCGTGGTGTTCACCGCGCTGGTCGGCCTGATGATCGCGCCTGGACATGTCCATCCGGTGATCGGCTTCGCCGCGCTCCTCTGCATTGCAGTCGGGGCGGGCTCGGCGGGCGCGCTCAACATGTGGTATGACGCCGACATCGATGGCCTGATGACGCGCACGGCGGGCCGGCCGGTCCCGCGCGGCTCGCTCGCGGCCGGCGAGGCGCTCGGCTTTGGCATGACGCTGGCGGTGGGCTCGGTGGTGGTGCTCGGCCTGCTGGTGAGCTTGCCCGCCGCGGCGCTGTTGGCCTTCACGCTCTTCTTCTACGTCGTGATCTACACGATGTGGCTCAAGCGCACGACGCCGCAGAACATCGTCATCGGCGGCGCCGCAGGCGCCTTTCCGCCGGTGATCGGCTGGGTGGCCGCGACCGGCAGCCTCGCGGTCGAGCCATGTCTCCTTTTCCTCATCGTCTTCTTCTGGACGCCGCCGCATTTTTGGGCGCTGTCGCTTCTCCACGCCGATGACTATGCCCGCGCGCGGGTGCCAATGCTGCCGGTGACCGCCGGGCCCGAGGAGACGCGGCGGCAGATCCTGCTTTATTCGGCCGTGCTGATTCCGATCGGCGCGGCGCCGTGGCTCTTGGGCTATGCAGGAACGATCTATGGCGCGACCGCGCTGGCAGCGGGCGCCCTGATGGTCGCGCTCGCTTGGCGCGTGCGCATCGAGCGGGTGGGCGAGCGCGCGGAAAAGGCGGCGCGGCAGCTTTTTGCGTTCTCGATCCTCTATCTGTTCGTGCTCTTTGCCGTGCTTCTGGCCGAGCGCGGACTGGGCGGCCTCACCGGCCATGCGGCGCGGGGGGCTGGGTGATGACATGGACGAAAAGCCGCAGACGATCGTCCTCACCGAGGAGCAAAAGCGCCGCCGGCGCGCGCGCTCGATCGCGATTGCGCTCGCGCTCGGGGCGCTCGTCGTCCTGTTCTATATCGTCACGCTGGTGAAAGGACCGGCGGTGCTGAACCGGCCATTGTAATCGCGCATTAGCAGAGCGAGATGAACGCACCGAACACAAAAGACAGGCTCAAGCGCCGCCGCGATCTCAAGGTCGCGGGTGCCTGCGCCGCGTTTGTGGCGGTGATGGTCGCAGCCTCCTACGCCGCGGTTCCGCTCTACAACTGGTTCTGCCGCACCACCGGATTCGCCGGAACGCCCCAGATTGTCGCGGCAGGTCCAGCAAACGTGCTCGATCGCAAGATCGTGGTGCGCTTCGACGCCAATGTGAGCGGCGGCCTGCCGTGGCGGTTCGAGCCGGAGCAGACATCGGTCGAGCTCAAGATCGGCGAAGTCGTCACCGTGAACTATATCGTGGTCAATGAATCGGCGCGCGAGACCGTGGGCCAGGCGTCCTACAATGTCTCGCCAGCGACCGTGGGAGCCTACTTCTCCAAGATCAACTGCTTCTGTTTCACGGAGCAGCGCTTTGCGCCCGGCGAGAAGCGCGAGATGCCGGTCGTCTTCTTCGTGGATCCCGCGCTCGCGCAGGATTCCGAGCAGGACGATCTGACCACCATCACCCTGTCCTATACGATGTATCCGGTGCGCCAGCCGGAGCCGCGACGCCTTGAGAGCGGCGCAAGGGTTGCCCCAGGACGAAGTTGAGAGATCAAGCCAACGCGGGCGACCAGCAAGCGCCGCGTGTCGAGAACGGAGACAGTGACGATGGCCGACGCCCATGCCCGCCCGCACCACGACTACCACCTCGTCGATCCGAGCCCCTGGCCGGCGATCGGCGCGGTCTCGGCGTTCCTGCTCGCGCTCGGCGCCATCACCTGGATGCACCATTCGTTCGCGGCCGCGCCATTGATCTTCGGCATCGGCGCGCTCGGCATCGCCTATACGATGATCGGCTGGTGGCGCGATGTCGCCCTCGAGGCCACCTATCAGGGCCATCACTCGCCCGTGGTGCAGATCTCCCACCGCTACGGGATGATCCTGTTCATCGCTTCGGAGGTGATGTTCTTCGTCGCCTGGTTCTGGGCCTATTTCAATACCGCGCTGTTCCCGGCCGACATGCATCAGTTCATGCGCGAGCAGCTCCTTGGCGGGCAGTGGCCGCCGGTCGCGAGTCCCGACGGGAGGTTCATCAGCACCTTCGATCCCTGGCATCTGCCGCTGATGAACACGCTGATCCTGCTCACCTCGGGCACCACGGTGACCTGGGCGCACCATGCGCTGTTGGAGAACGACCGTCAGGGGCTCAAATGGGGTCTGATCTGCACCATCGCGCTCGGGCTCGCGTTCACCGCCGTGCAGGCCTACGAATACATGCACGCGGGGTTCACTTACAGCGGCCATATCTATGGCGCCACCTTCTTCATGGCGACCGGCTTTCACGGCGTCCATGTCATCATCGGAACGAGCTTCCTGATCGTCTGCCTGGTGCGCGCCTATCTCGGCCACTTCACTCCGACCCAGCATCTCGGCTTCGAGTTCTGCGCCTGGTACTGGCACTTCGTCGACGTGGTGTGGCTGTTCCTGTTCGCCTGCATCTATGTGTGGGGCTCCGGCGTCGAGGCCGCGGCGCACGCTGCCGGCCACTAGGCCGCCGGGAAACTACGTAGGATGGGTTGAGCGGAGCGAAACCCATCATCTTTCGGCAAACCCGACGCGATGGGTTTCGCTGCGCTCAACCCATCCTACGTCCTACTGCAGGAGTCGACGGCAACAACATGCCCGACAGCGAGGATTCCTCACTGCCCATGCCGGTCTTGCGCGGTCTCCGCTGCCGCTGCCCCGGCTGCGGCGAAGGCAGGCTCTTCGACGGCTTCCTGACGCTCAAGCCGCGCTGCGAGCATTGCGGTCTCGACTATGCCTTCATCGATTCCGGCGACGGGCCGGCGGTCTTCGTCATTTTCTTTGCGGGCTTCGTGGTCGTGTTTGCGGCACTGTTGGTCGAAGTGCTCTATCAGCCGCCGTTCTGGGTGCACGCGCTG
>WNGK01025299.1_pt1 | contig 13264 bp, 15 predicted proteins | sample 5400601 | NCBI WGS metagenome assembly WNGK01 (sample SAMN13153376, study PRJNA577476) | soil metagenome | isolation source: 60 cm soil or saprolite under Garry oak tree replicate 1 | place: USA:California | collected 2016-06-15 | reverse complement strand
GAAGTTGGCGAGAAATTTGAGTAAGCGTCTTAGATTCTGGCATTCGCTGCGGAATTGGCTCCCTGAGCTGATCGCGCATCCCAGTCGCTCACCGCGCATCAAGTCGGATGATGATGACCTACGGTGGCCTCGTGCGGATAGTTCGTCACGGTATCATAGCGTTCTCAACGAGAGCGCTACCTCCTATCCGCGCTCTACCGAAGCTCTAATGCGAGCGGATCGCCATCGTCCTCGGCGCTGGCATCAGTTTATAGATCACGTTGATCTTAAAGCGCTCGAATCGTTGCTGAACTACCTCGCCTCTGTATCAGGTCTGCTGGCGCAACAGGACGGCACTAGCGACCTTACCTTCTTGCCTGATCGCATAGCAGACGACATACGAATATCTATCGAAGGCCTTTTGAGCGGATACTTGCAGGTAACTTCCGATGCAATGCGAGATGTAATAGAAACCGAACTACTGATACGGGATTTGTCGCTCGATTCACGTCAGGTCGCTCGCTGGCGGGCTGCGACCGAAGATGTTATCCGACGAAATTTCCGACCTGTTCACTTGAGGCAAAGGCAGGCTGATGCTCTTGGTGTTGACATCAAGGACGTTCCGTAAGTCGGCCATTGCTGTATCCCAAGGCACCCGAGTCGGGCGCCATGGCAGGTCACACGGCCATTAATATCCTAGATTCCTTGGCAGACATTATGCATCATGGTGCCAGTGCCGTTGAAGCGCTCGATGCATTCATGAATGTCGTTGACGGTTCAGGTCCAAATTCTGCCGAGACCTTGGACGCCATCTCCAATGCATCCGAGGATCTTCGGGCAGCTAGGTCGGCGGTAGAGGCTGTGGAGCGAATTATATCGGAGCAACTCTCGGAGAACGGAAGTTCGATGGTTACTCTATTTGAGAGTGGACTAGTTATAGTTTTTGACGGCACCGCAAGGACGGTCAGGTTCTATAACACCGATCGCATAGACTTTCGCACGTTCCATAGAGATATTTCGGAAGACCAACATGCTTCGTTCAATCTAACGGCGCTTGGCGAAGGCGTTGAGATAAACCAATAGAGCTAGCGGACGAATCCCGGTTGGTCTGGAGCCGGCGTCTGCCGAGGGGGCAGATCGTTCATCATGGTCTAATCGATCATTGGATGGTCGCTTCGCCGGGCCCGCCAAGGTCAGAGACGTGCGCTTCATTGGCGATCGACTGCAACTCGGCTCGTATCGGATGATCCTTCAGCAGCCGATCGACGGCGAATCCTGCCCACAGAAGGCATTGGACGGCCATGCTGACTAGTTCCTCAGCTATCGCTGTCGGCTCCAGCACCGGCCAGGGCGCCTGTAAAGTCCGCGGCCGCGTGAGGGCGTAAGGGTTGCCGCTGGTCAGCGGCTAGCGCCGGATTCGCTGCTGAGGTGCAGGCGGGTTTGTGTCGCGTCGGGATCACGGCACGGATACGGCTGGGGAACTTCCGGGGATGCGGGGTTCCTGCCGGAAAACTGGTTCTTCCGCTAAAAATCACCCGATTCCGCGAAGGAACCCCGCGTGCTCAAGTCTGCCATGCCCGTGCCGTCTCGTGTCCTGGTCCCCGAAGTGCTGCCCGCGGTGATGCCGCAGCTCCCGGCGGTGCCGGAGTTCCTGCCCGCGGCGCCCGCCGCCCCGGTGCCGCCGTCCCGGGTTCCCGCCGATCTGCCTGCGGAGGGAAGGCGGGAACTGGCCGCGGCGCTGGCCGGGCCGCTGCCCGGCGCGCAGCGCAAGGCCCCCGGGAAGACGGTCCTGCCCGATGATGGCAGTCCCCTGGCCTGGGACGACGCCGAGATGACGCGGTTCCTGGGGTTCCTGCGCTCCATGTCCGACCGCCGCGACCCGCGGGGACGGCGGCTCCCCCTGGATTACCTGGTCGCGGTCGCGGTCGCGGCCGGCGCGGCCGGGGACGACAGCGCGGAGGGCGCCGCGGCGTGGGCCGCGTCCGCCCCGGCCCGGCTCCTGCACCGGCTCGGCGCGCCCCGCGACGCCGCCGGCCAGCCCCGCCGCCCGGACGCCTCGGCCTTCTCCCGGGTCCTCGGGGACCCCCGCCACGCGCAGCAGGCCGATGACGTGCTGTGCGCCTGGACCGCCGCCCGCGCCCGTGACCTGCGCCCCGGCATGCGCAGGCACCTGCGGGTCGACGGCAAGGCCCTGCGCGGCGCCGCCCGCGGCGGCCGTGCCCCGATGCTCCTGTCCGGGCTCTGGGACGACGGCACCACCGCCGCCCAGCTCCCCGTGCACGGGAAGACAAATGAAATTCCCGTCTTCCGCGACCTCCTGGACAAGATCCCCGCCGGCGACCTGAAGGACGCGGTCATCTCGGCGGACCAGATGCACACACAGCGCAAGCACGCCGCGAAGATCCAGGCCGCAGGCGGCTTCTTCATCTTCACCATCGGCGATAACCAGGAGAAACTGTTCGACGCGGCGGACGCGCTGCCCTGGCGGGCCTTCGCGGGAGAGGCCTGGACCGTGGACCGGGGCCACGGCCGCATCGATGTCCGCACCATCAAGACCCTCCCGCCGACAGGGCAGATCCTGGGGAAATGGCCGGAGGTCCGGCAGGTGTTCCTGGTGGAGCGGTACAGCTACGGCACCGGCGGGGAACTGCTCGGCGCGGTCGCCGTCCTCGGCATCACGAGCCTCCCGCCGGACCAGGCCGGCGCCGCTGACCTGCTCGCGTACCTCCGCGGCCACTGGGCCATCGAGGTGCATCATTATGTCCGCGATGTCGTATTCGGGGAGGACGGCAGCCGCGCCGCCGCCGCGCACCAGGCCTTCGCCGCCATCCGCAACGCCGTCACCGGCGCCTTCCGCCTGCTCCGCGTCCCGGGCATCGCCGCACAGCTCCGCGCCAGCCGCCGGGACCCCTACCGCCTGCCCCTCCAGCTCCTCGGTCTCGCCGCCCTCCCCCCGTCACCCGCCTGACACCACGCCGAGACACGGACGAGACCAAACCGGCCCGACCGCCGGCAGCAGGCACAACCGCAACGCCGTGACCAGCGCAAAAGAGGACAGCACGATCAGCCGGCTTCACGAGAAGGGACTTTGCAGGCACCCTGAGTCCTCGCGATGCCGTATTACCCGGTCCCAGTCAGATCCAGCGCGGAGATTCCCGGGAACCGCTTGACCTGGCACCCGATATGATTCTGGAAAACTCCCAGGCGAGGTCCGAGCCCTTGGCTGCCTGGTTCCAGCCAGGCAGCCCGCCCGGCTATCGGCTATTCTCGTTCGCGACCTGCCAGCCATTGACCGAGTAGCTGAACATGCCACCTCAGATCACCGCGAGCGCGCGAGACACCCGCTACTGGCGGGACGAGTCCGGTGCTGAGACCAGCCTGCCTGCCCGCTGCACGCGGGAAACCAGGCACGCCGTGGCCACGCCAGGCCCGGAAACCACGCCGCCCCATCTGGGCCGGTCACGATGACAGCGGACGCCGTGCTGCTCATCGACCTGGAGAACATGGTCGGCGACAGAGCCAAGCCAGCTGGTTTAGCGGCCAAGGTCGATGCCCTGACCACCCAGGCCGGGCCGGGCGTCCCCGCCGTGGCGGCCTGCGCAGCCTCGCGCATCACCCAGCCCGGCGCCAGTGCCCTCCAAGACCGCGGCATCAAGCTGCTCAGGACCGCGGACACCAAGGACGCCGCCGATCACGCGCTGATCGACGAGGCCCGGCGCCTGGCCGAGGACGGCTGCCGCAGGTTCCTCGTCGCCTCCAGCGACAACCGCTTCGCCGCCCTCGCCGACCTGGGAACGCTGGAGATCATCCTCTGGAAGGCCCAGAAATCAGCCACCAAGTACACAAGCAGGGCTAAGAAGGTTCACCGTGTAGCCCGCCCCGATACCGCAGCAGCGCGTCCAGCAACGGCCGCGGCCAGCCCGCGCAACGCCGGAACCGCCGCCAGGACGACGCCAGCTAAAGCCGCGCCAGCTAAGACCGCGCCAGCTAAGACCGCGCCAGCTAAGACCGCGCCAGCCAGGCCCGTTACCGCGGCAGAACCCGCGCCGCTGGCCACCCCGGCCCGCCGTATCAGGCCAGCGCACGTCGCCGCTGCCGCAGCCGGTGTCACCGCTGCCGGCATACTCTTCGGCGCGGGAAGTGTCCTCGGCGCCATGGCCGCCCTGCGCCTGCTTCACCGGGCTGCGCTGCTGCCTGTCCCCGGGCAGGCGCTGCGAGACAGGGACCGGTGACCCGGTCCAGGCCGGGCTGGACCCGGCCAGCCAGCGCTTCATCCGCCATTCTCCGCCTAGCTCAGCTGCGGCTGACCTTACGATCTGATCCCGGGCTAGGTCCGGTCAGCCCTGGAAGCGGCGGTCGTCGTCGACGGTCACGAGGATGCGGCGGACCCCGGCGTCCATCAGCGCGCGGGCCCGGTGACGCCCCTCTTGGTAGGTCCAGCGCCGCTGGCCCGGTGCCCGCCAGATGCGGATACCGCAGTCCTCAGCCAGCAGCAGCAACGCCGTGGTGCGCTCGTCCTCGCTCAGCGCGGCCTCATTGAGCAACCGGAACCTCAGCTCATCCGCATCCTCGCCGTCCAGACCGCTGCGGCGCAACTGTCGGTGCACCGCGTTCACGGTGGCGGCGATCGCGTGGAAATCCTGCCGGTGGTAGTAGCAGCAGCCCAGCGCGCCTCGGCGGGGGAAGACCTGGCGGAGGACCCGTTGACGCCAGGTGAGGGGAGGCATCATGCAGCCATCTCGTCCGCGCTGATCCTCGGTGAACGGGGGAACGATCTGCGGCAGGCGCATCACCCAGACCAGCTTGCGGCTTTTCACCGGACGCCGCTTCTTCCTGGCAGGACCTCGTTCCGCATGCGCCTGGCCGCTCAGGGCATCCGACGCTTCCCGGATCGTCGCCAGCCCGCGGTCGGCGAGGGCGGCGGCAACCAGATAAGGGTGCAGCCGCTGCGGCGGCTCGCCTTGCCTGGCCAACTCGCCGTGGCGCGACCGGGCCGCGGCTGCCATGGCCCGCAGATGGGCCGGGTCAGCCTCCGCTTCCTCGATCAGCATCTGCACTAGCGCCCCGATCTGACCGGGACGCGGATGCTGATCGAGAGCTTCCTGCGCTGCTTGCTCATCGCCGGCCGGGAAGGCGCGCACATCGATGTTCGTCGCCAGTTTCCAGGCGTAGGACAAGTCAGGGCCGGCCTGACCGGCAGGAGCGGAAGATTTCATCGTTGTTCTCCGGTAACTCTCTTCTGATTCCGCTGTAGTCAATGGCCGGTTCCAGCCATCGGCGGGCGGTCGGCACCGCTGTCTTCCCGGCGGCGGGGTCGTCCCAGCCAGCGGCCCGGCTCCCTTGATGACCCGGCCGAACTCGGTGGCTGGGGGTCACGGCGTTGTGCCGGGTGCTGGGCTGGCCTCGTGTGCCGGGTGCGTCGTCGCCTTGATCAGCGTGCCGTGCACGCCGCCGGCCTCGGACAAGGTGTTGAGCACCTCCGCTGCCCATTCTGGCCGGTCTAGCAGGTTGCCGGCGTGCCAGAACCGGGTGGCGGGGTCGAACGCGGCGACGCGGCTGATCATGTCTTTCTGCGCGTTGAAGTCTTGTTCAGGCAGGCCGGTGTTGGAGGAGATCAGCAGCCGTAGCGCGAGCGTGGTGGTCGGCTCGGTGCCCGCATCAGTGTCGGCTGCCCCGGACGCGGCTTCATGATCGGGTTTGGCGTGGCGGCGCAGTTTCATGACCCGTTTCCTCACTTGTGCGGTCAGGGACAACGGTAGGCGGCGGCACCGACAATTCCTGCGGGCTTACCGTTGGGTCACGAGCCTTCAGCTGCGGTGGTGATGCTCGCAGCGTCCCGTAGCCCTCGGCCTTGAGCTTGGCCTGCCGCCCTTGTTGATCTAGCGGACGATCCGCCGCCGGTAGGTCTCACCGGCCAGGTACCTGGCGGGGTAGATGCTGCGGCGCAGCGCGCCGTACTCCTTGACCGCGGCGGCCAGGGGTGTTCTGCTGCCGTTAAACGAGCAGAGCTTGCCGACCACCAGCCGCAGTGCCGGCACGGCGATCGGGTTCCCGCTCAGTCCCTGCCAGCCGAAGCAGCAAGCCGACGTGCCCGCCATCCGTACGACGAACCGCCCTTCTGACGCCGGCTCCTGCATTGGCGCGGCTGGCTGTCGGCATGGCCCGGCCCGCATACTTGCCGTCATGGCTGTATCGGAGGAAGACGTCGGCGGCTGGGTTGAGGCCATCGCGGACCTGCACGCCAGCACGGCTCGCGAGCCCGGGGACATGCGGGCCGCGGAAGAGGCGGCGGCGAACCTGTGGTCTGGTTACGGCTACCAGGACGCGCCAGCCGAGGTGCTGCACATGTTCGTGCAGGCCATCGAGATCGGCTACATGGCCGCATTGCACGACATGCGAGATGGCGGCTTCGACAACGACATCCGCGCGTGGAGGCCAGAGCTGGCGCACGGGTAACCGGCTTGCGCGCTCGGCATGCCAGCCGATTCAGCACACCGCGGTACGGCGAGCGGGTTGCAAGCGGGGGTACGGACCTCGGGTTGCGCAAGTGCTTCCCCGGCGCGGCAGCGTCCGCTGTACCCGGCGCGCCGGCCATCCTCCCGCCCTCGCCCGCACTGACCGGCCAGGATTTACTGTGACTGCCGGACCTTGCCCGCCGTACTTGAGTGCCGATGCGCTGCTCTCATCGTGCGACTGGTCATCTGGATAACATCTGTGGAGGCCAGTGGGAGGATCGGTGGGTGGGCAAAGCAGCGCGGCATCGCGGCCAGGGCACAGGCCGGCATGGCGCTGCGGCGTCCCGCAGCAACCCCAGGGCTGAGCGCGGCGGCCAGGACGATGGCCCGAGGGGCAGGGCTCAGGCCGCTGTCACGCGCCTGGTCCGGGGGAACCCGCCGGGCAAGGTCAGCCTGGCGGGTGCTTACGCGCTGGGGTTCGGGGTGCTGGGCATGGCGCAGGCGGAGGGGGATGAGCCGGAGTGGTTCGCGGAGCTGGACCCGCTGGACACCTTGTTCCTGGGCACGGTCTGGCCGCGGAAGTTCGCTGACGGGTATGAGTTCGCCAACGCGGAAGTTCGCTGACGGGTATGAGTTCGCCAACGCGCTGACGGCGTGGCTGCGGCTGCTGCGGGGGACGGTTCACTGGGCGGGGATTGAGCGGTTCGTCCGGGAGGTGCTCGCCGCGAGCGCCGAGCATGATCTTCCTGTCGATGAGGGCGAGCTGATGCTGCTGGTGGCGGGGCGGCTGGAGGCCGCGGGCCTGGACCAGCGCAAGCTTCCGCGCAGTCTGCTGCCTGGCACTGCGCTGTCGGGATCCCGCCTGGCCCGTGGCCCGGCACCGGATGCGCCGCTGCCGGACCCGCCGCCGGACGCCGCCGGCCGCGTCGAGCGGCTGTGGGCGGCGACCGGGATCGGGGTGCCGCACGACGGCACGGCGCAGGACGCGCTTCGCGAGGGGCTGCACCTGCTCGGTGCCGCTGGCATCGATGTGCGGCATGGGACTGCCGTGCTGCTTCCTGCGTTGTACATCGCCCTGGTGGCTGGTGAGTTCGAGGAGCTGGGGCAGTCCGGGGAGCGGGCGGTGGCGTGGGCGCTGGGGCTGGCCGAGGGCTCCGCGCTGGTCCCGGTCACCGACGTGCTGCTGACCGCGCCGCAGCGCGGGCTGGACCCGGACGCGGCGCTGGGGCATCTGCTCGGCATCCCCGCGTTGGCCGACCCGGTCGCGGCCGGGGACCGGCAGTGGCATAGCTGGCCGGGGACCGAGCTGGTCAGCCTGGCGTTCGAGCTGGGTTACCCGCAGGTGCTCACCCGCGACAGCAAGGTCATCCGGATGGACCGGGATCAGGCCGCAGCATTGGAGGCCCAGGTCCGCCGGTTCGAGGAAAAATTCGGCCGCCGGCCGGGGCCTGATCATCCGCTGTTCTTCGACCCCGACGCCGACGAGCCGCAGCCGGTGTCGCTGACGGGCCTGGAGACCGAGACCGTCGGCATGCTCGAAGCCGCCGGGATCTGCCCGGCGTGGATCTACGCCTACCAGAACACCGGCGGCCTGCTGCCCCGCCCGGACGGGAGTTTCGCCAGCGCACGTGACCAGGCTGAATGGGACGAGGTGATCAGCCGCTATGTCCGGGTGCACCAGCCCGGCGCCACGGTCGACCATCAGGCCGAGACCCGCAAGCTGGCGAACATCATGACCGGCATGACCCTGCAGATGGCCGCCGATGACCCCGCCTACGGCGCGGCCATGGCCACGCAGCTGGGCACAACCGGAGGGTCTGCGGGCACGGACTCGGCCCTGCTGCGCGAGTACCTGCGCGCCTGTGCCGGCGAGCTGGGCGGCACGCTGCGTGCCGACCGCGTGATTGTCCAGGCGGCCGGAGAGCATGCCAGGGCCTGGGGCGGTGCCAGGGCCGCCTGCACGCCGCCGCGCGTGCCGGGGCCGGCGATGCCATCGCCGACGATGTCCTGCTCGCCACCGCCGTCGCGATGATCCAGAACCCGCGAGCATAGCCAGCCGGGAGCGGGTGGCGGCGAGATGGGGGTCACGCCGCGGCGGTGGCGGGGAACTAGCAAGTCCGCGCCAGCTTCCCGCTCAGGCGATGTGGGAAGCTGGCGCGGACCCGCTACGGCTAGGGCGGCGAGAGTCCTGCCGCAGGTGGCTGTCTTACTTGCCGGCTGCCGCCTGGTACTGGGTGATGAGGTCAGCCGGGACCCGGCCGCGCTCTTTGACGTCAAGCCCCTGCGCCTTGGCCCAGGCGCGTACCTCGGTGTTGCTGACGCCGTTCGCGGGGGCCTTGCGCCCGATCTGCCCCGCCCGCCGGGCGGTGCCGGTGACCCTGCGGCCGGCGTCGATGTAGCGGGCCACGGTGCCCTCTGCTTCGCTGCCGTCGAGGTCGTCGATGAAGAACCTCTGTATTTTCTGGGCCATGCCTGTCTCCGTTCTGGATTTGTTCCCGGTATCTAATAGTACGGCATGTGTCATTCGCGCGCAGAATTTGATAGCCGGGCGCCGCACCTGAAATGCGCCTGGTCGTACTGGTTCCCCAGTGCTCCGAAGTGGCCTGGAGCCGGTCCCCGCTGGACTTGCCGTCCTTTCCCCAGTGGCGGAATTATTCATTGCGGAGCGGCCCGGCCGCACGATTGCTATCCGGTGCGGGATGTCGCTGCGGTGGAGGAGTGCTTGCGGATGACTTAGGGAAAACCCAGCAGCCCGGTTCGCTGTTTTTTGTGCGCGGGCGGCTGGGTGCCCGCCAGCCTTCGCGATTCAGCTGCCGTCCGGCGCGGGACGGCGTAAGGGAGCACAGGATGGACGACAGCAGAAGTCCAGGGCGGCGCCGGGCTGCGACCAGGCATGCCCTGTCTGCCAGAAGCACGCCGCCTGCCGTGCTGGCAAGCTACAGCACCCGCCCGCGAGCCAGACGGGGGTACGGATTCCTCCCTTCATGACAGGCAGGGAACACAGTATGAATGGCCAGTGGCCCCTTCAGGATTTCCTCGAACTCGATGCCCTCGCTGGGTGTCCATTCACGGGGTACCCGCAGGTAACCGGCTCTGACCTGGACCTCTCGAACGAGGGTGTTCCGTGAGCCCTCGCATCGCCCCAGGTCAGAGGCACCCGTGAATGGACACGCCAGCGGCCCTGATCCCCGGCGACCCGCACCAGGCCGCCGAAGTCGTAGCCGCGGCCGGAACTGTAGGCGTGATCATGACCGCCGGTCAGGCCGCCGTGCTCATAGTTGAAGTAGGCGAAATCAATCTCGGTCACGGCATTCTGTCCTTCCGGAGCCGACGTTCCATTTCCTCGATCGCTAATTCCTCCTGGCCGGTGACCACCCCGTCATAGGGCAGGCCCGGAACCCGGCGACGCACCGGACGGTGAATCCGCGGCCATCCCGGCGACCGGCCATATAGCCGCTCGTGCTCGTGCTGCCCGCCGATCAGCCGCACCGCCACGGCCCCGCACGCCACCAGCGCCAGCCCGGCCGCCGCCCACAGCAGGATCGAGGCATTCACCGGGCCGCCTCCGCCTCGCCGAGCCTGTCCGGCAGTTCGGTCGGCGTGCACCTGGTCATGACGGCCTGGCCATGATTCCCGCACCGCCCCCAGCACCTGTGATCCTGCTGGTTAATTCGCGACACGACGGTCAGCGTCCTCGGTTTGAGGCGTGACATGGGCCATGATCTGGTCCCGCGGCCGTTCCTTCCCCCTCGTCCCGGCCGCGGAATCGGGTATGCCATGTCCATGCAGCCTGCCGCCTGGCCGGATCCGGATCGGCTGGTCGCGGCGGCGATCGCGGCTAAATACCAGGGGAAGCGGCCCCGGCCTCTGGCGGTGCTGATCCGTGACCACCTGGGCGAGTGGCTGCATGATGAGGATTTCGCGGCTGCGTTCGGTACCCGAGGCCGTCCTGGGTGGTCTCCGTCGGGGCTGGCGCTGGTGACCATCTTGCAGCGGGCGGAGAAGCTCACCGACCGGCAGGCGGCCGAGGCGGTGCGGACCCGGATTGACTGGCAGTACCTGCTCGGGCTGCCGTTTGATGACCCAGGCTTTGATCACACGGTGCTGGCCGAGTTCCGCGCCAGGGTGGCGCAGGCCGGGCTGGAGCCGGTGGCGCTGGACGCGCTGCCGGAGCGCCTTGTAGCTGAGGGGCTGGTCAAGGCGGGCGGGAAGCAGCGCACCGACTCCACCCGTGTAGTCGCGGCGGTAGCGGCGCTGAACCGGCTGGAGCTGGCCGGGGAAAGCGTCCGGGCGGCACTGGAGGCGCTGGCCGCGGCGCACCCGGACCGGGCGGGGCAGCGTCTCTGCGTGACTGATTTCGCTCGCCGCTACGGCACGCCGATGACGTCGTGGCGGCCCCCGGTCTCCCGGGCCAGGCGCGATGAGCTGGCGATCGCCTGCGCCCGCGACGGGTATGCGCTGCTGGGGGCGGTCTATGACGAGACGGCGCCGGCCTGGCTGCGCGAGCTCCCGGCGATCGATGTGCTGCGCCGGGTGCTACTGCAGAACTACACCCGGAATATCACTGGCGGCAGGGAGGTGATCAAGCGGCGGGAGAAAGAGCCTGAGGGCGATGGTCTCCCGCCCGGCCATCTGCGGATCGCCTCACCCTATGACACCGACGCCCGGCGGGGCGTCAAGCGCGAGGAGTTCTGGCTGGGCTGCAAGCTGCACGTCACCGGGACCTGCGACGATCCCCCGCCCTGCAACTGCCGCCCGGGCACCGCAGCGCAGCAGCAGGCCGCCGCCGGCGGCGGGCCGGACAGGTCCCGCGCGGCCGGCCGGGAGCATGACAAGGACTGCGCGCGCCTGGTGTTCCCGAACCTGATCACGCACGTGGCCACCACCGATGCCACCGTGACCGGCAACCAGATGACCGGCGCCATCCACGACGACCTGGCCGCGAAGAGCCTGCCCCCCGGGCGGCATTACCTCGATTCGGGCTACCTCAGCGCCGCCGTGGTGGTCTCGGCGCTGGCCACCTGGGGCATCGCGCTGATCGGGCCGCTGCTCGCAGACACCTCCGCGCAGGCCCGCGCCGGCAACGGGTACGCCCGCGCCGACTTCGCCGCCGGCGATGACACCGAGACCGTCACCTGCCCGCAAGGCAAGACCGCAGCGAAGCGGACGCGGTGCAGGCAGCACGGCAAGGACGCCATCGTGGTCACCTTCTCCGCCGGCGACTGCGGCCCCTGCCCGGCCCGCAGCCTGTGCACCACCGGCAGGCGACGGCAGATCACCATCCTGCCCCGCGCCCTGGCCGAAGCCCAGGCCGCCACCCGCGCAGCAGAAAAAACGATCCCGTTCCAGGCCGACTACGCCCGCCGCGCCGGCGTCGAGGGCACCATGCACCAGGCCGCGGCTCACGGCGCGCGCCGCGCCCGCTACCGCTGCCTGCCGAAAACCCGCCTCGACCACGCCTACATGGCCTGCGCGCTCAACCTGCTCCGGCTGGCGGCATTCTGGACCGGCACCCCGCTGGACCGGCAGCGAACCAGCCACCTGGCACGCCTCGAACTCGGCCTCGCCGCATAACTCGGAATTAACCAGCAGGATCGTGATCTGGCTTCGTCAATACGTCGAAGACGAGTTGGATCGGAGCGTCGAACTCACGGGTGAGGACGATCTCGAGATCGTCCGGGAACTCGATGTGTGCCGACCCGTGCCGTTTAGGTGTCACTGCTGCTCTCCTTGTTGGTGTAGCTCTTTGAGGTAGTCATCCACCCGGTCCAGCCGGTCGTTCCGCGCCTGCTCGTACTTGGACAGCCACTCGTGAAACGGCCGAAGGCGCGCTGGTTCCAGGCGGTACAGCCGGCGACGCCTGTTCGCCCGGCACCTGACGAGTCCGGCCTCACTGAGCACCCGCAGGTGCTTTGACACCTGGGGCTGGGACGTCGACAGGTCGTCCACGATCGCCCCGACCGCCTTCTGGCCTGTGATCAGCGCGTGCAGGATTTCGTGACGGCGCGCCTCGGCAATTGCGTTGAAGGCATCCGACGTCGTGGAGGAGCGTGCCACGGTTCCAACATATTCCGATATCGACATGTGTCAAGCCTGACCAGTTCTCCCCGTCATCCTCGTAGGCGCCGAACCCGGGTTAGTGGTCGCCGGGTCTAGGGTCGGCGAGGCCGATCGCATGCGACGCGACCGCTCGAAGTGAAGCCCTTGCCGCCCCCAGGGGTTCCGGGTAGGGCTCTGCCTGCCCGGGCGAGGAGATGATCCCGCTCTGATCTCCATCTCCGAGAGAGGGCCGGGGGTGCGGGGCAGCGCCCCGCAGCTCCCATGGTCGGACCCGGGACCTTCTGATGCGTTTCCGCAGATTAAGGGGTGGGCGCAACGCAGGTGGCGTGGTCCAAGTCCGTCCACGCCCTCGATGGGAGCATCTACAACTATGGATGGTCGACAGCGGCTCCAGCCGCGCCCACTGCTCATCGGTCAGGTTAAGCCGCCTCGTCACCGCTAGGGTGGCCACGAGGTCTCCGGTGTTCAGGTTCTCTTGGTCGATGAACCCTCTACCGGAGATCTCACTTACTTCACGATCACGACACGCCCGTCACACCGGACTTCGAGGCAGATCCTAGGTACTTGGTGTCGAGGCGTGACCGATGAGCATCAGAGTGGGTCGAGGCGGGCCTTGAGCAGGCAGAACTCATTGCCTTCGGGGTCGGCCAGGACATGCCACGGCTCCTGCCCTGTCTGGCCGATGTCGGCCGGGCGCGCACCGAGCTTCAGAAGGCGTTCGAGTTCGGCGCCCTGATCGCGGTCGGTGGCGTTGACGTCGATGTGCAGCC